>WOYI011493113.1_pt1 | contig 32126 bp, 31 predicted proteins | sample 6423411 | NCBI WGS metagenome assembly WOYI01 (sample SAMN13441803, study PRJNA592873) | oil field metagenome | biome: oil field; feature: oil-well bore; material: oil-contaminated soil; isolation source: oil-contaminated soil from oil-well borehole | place: Germany: Wietze | collected 2016-10-18 ...
AAGAAATAAGGGAAAAAAGAGGTCACATTAAACTCTTTTCCCATCAACCTTCATTTTTAAGAGGTTGATTATTTACATCGCATCTAATTTCTCGGGCAGGTAGGTGTCTACCACATATTCCAGCCCATACTTGGAGAAGGACTGCTGTTCTGCCTTTTTACCGATCTTAAGCATCTTCTTGATCTCCATCTGCCACTGTTCGTCCTGGTAACGGGGGTCCTTACTGAGTTCCTTTAATCGGAGCACGTCGATGTCCTTGAGTGGGTCGGTGGGCAGGTCGTAGTTGATTATGTCGCTGGCGGTAACTCCTAAGAATTTAGCATCGGGGGTGGCCAGGTCGTGGTTTACATGGGCCAGTTTGGCACTTCCAGAGATGATTACCATGGCGATGTGGAATCCCCAGGGGTCTCCGTCGTTACAGATGTAGACTGGTAGATTCAGTTCCTGGTTAACCCGTCTAAGGAATCTCCTGGTGGCACGGGCTGCCTGTCCCTTGAGTCCCACGATGAGGCAGTTGAATTTTTTATAGGCTTCTTCCTGCACCAGACGGTGGAACATACCCATGGTTTCCACGGCGATCACCCTTTCCACATCGTGGTCTAGAAATTCCACATCATCTATGGTGGGTGAGATGGTGTAACCAGATTTACCTAATCTAAGGGCGTTTATTTCCACGTCGTCTTCCTTCATGATGAGGTTACCATAGACTGAGGCACCATCTTCTTCGGGCATGAGTCCCAGGTCTTCCCTGGTCATACCCAGGGTTACTTCCAGGTCTTCTCCTACGATGTTTGATTCCTGCTGGTCTCCGAAGTCCACATCCCATCCCTCAGAGACATAGTACATCTCCCTTAAAGTGGCTGTTTTACCACGTCTCACCAGGTCTTTACAGAAGTTAGCCACGTAGACCATCTGGGCAATTTTAGGTATCTGTTTCACATTACCCAGGCTACGCTGACCGTAACGGTCGCCCAGGACGTAGTAACGTTTGTCTTCATCGTAAATTATATTGGATGTTCCACGGGAGGGTACTTTGAGTGCAGGGACGTTGTTCTGGTTTATCTCCTCTATTATCCTCTCCCCCAGACTTTTGAGTTTGTTAATGGTGATGTCTTTCCTATGGGCAATTTTGTTGTTATGACTCATCTTCACCCTCCTCACTTTCTAATGGTATGTTTTCAAATTTAGCTCTGCGTGTTACCTTTGCCAGTACAGAATCATATTCAGGGACGTCAGTTTCTGCAAGTACCGCTGCTTCCCGGATGATAACCGGCACCAGGTTTTCAAATATCTTGGAACGCATAGCCTCTTCCTTAGCGGCTTTCTTAGCCCTTATATATTTCTGGAGGCTCCTGGCGATTTTCATGGTGGCCTGCCGTACCTCATGGAGTATCTCTGGCTCAGGGGCTATGCTCTGCTTTCCAGTGGAGAGATATGGCACGTTGGTGGAGACTATGTTGACGAACACCGTTAGGGGTGCGTTGTCCAGATCCCTTATTCCGTAGCGCTTCCAGTCTATGCTCTTCAGTGCTTCGGTTATGGCACAGCTACCCTGGTCAAAGGTTAATGGCACCCGGTTGGCGAACCTCATGATCTCCGCCTTTTTCTGATCACCCACCAGTCTTCCAGAGTCCCCTCCATAGGAGATACCGGCTTCTATCACAAAAGCCACTCCTCCCCGGTAGGTTTTCGGTTTCCGGGTGGTGGTGGCGGCAAATTCAGGGTTAAGTATTTCCCTTATACCCTTATCAATCTGTTCTCTGCCGATGGGAATCAGACCAGAGGTTGGGGGGGCCATGAAGTCCATACGGGCGAATAATTCCACGATCTTCTCTGCTTCCTCCCATTTCATATCCCTGGGCCGTTTGTTCAGGTCTATCCCAGTTTCCTCCTCTATCTCATTGACCCTCTTGGTGGACATACGGGAGAGTGAACTGGTAAGTAAACTCCTGAACCTCCTCTTATCGGTGTGTTTGGCCATGAATATCAGGTCATCCGCGGTCACACCCCGCGGGTGAGGCAGTACCTCTTTAGGTAATGGGGGGATGACGTCGGTGGCCCGGTCGAATATGAATATCTGGCCGGTGGGGTCACGGAATTTGATCTTGGCGTGGGGGTTGGCGATCATGGTCCTCCGGATATACTCGAAGGCACCCTGTTCACTCAGGGAGTAGGACACGTCTTTGAAGTGTAATTCTATGGAAACCCCTGTCTGGGTGACTTCTGCTTCTTTACGGTCCAGTATGAGTCCCTGGTTCTTTTTAACATCCATTTTAAAGGTTAATTCCACGCCTTTCAGTCCTTTATCTTTACCACCTTCGTAGTAACTGGAAACTACTTTAGCTGGTTTTCCAGTGGTCATCTGGGATAACAGTACACAGCCGCTGCACCCCAGTCCCTGCTGACCACGGGACTGTATGTTCCTGAATTTGGAACCGGCGAACATAGTACAGTACACCTTGGTTATATAGGCTTCGGGGATTCCCGGGCCGTTATCTGTATGTTTAAGTATGTAATGATCTTTATCCAGTCTTTTGAGGTCTATGGTTATATTTGGCTGTATCCCTGCTTCTTCACAGGCGTCAAGGCTGTTTGTTATTAGCTCGTGGAAAACCATAGTTAAGGATCTTATTTTCCCAGAAAATCCCAGCATCTGCTTGTTTCGTCTGAAAAATTCTGATGCTGTAAGTTCTTTAAACTCCTCAAAAAGTTCTGCTGCTTCTCTTTCCACCAATTTAAGCCTCCTGTAAATTAACGTACATATAATATTAGTATTTATTTAATTAGTATTACCTTTACTTTTATTATTTTGGTAAAGTTCTCTCGTCCTTGGCGATTTCCTTAAATTCTTCAATCTTCATTTCCCGGCTCTTCTTTTCCAGGAAGGCATAAACACTTTTATGCCGGGCGCCGTTTAAAATCATGTCCACGGCTTCCCTGGCTACTTGGATGTGTTGAAGATCACCTATGAGGGCAACGGTCTTACCATATACCGATATATTTACACCGGTCATCTCGGTGATAATATCCCGGGTTCTTCCGTCTTTACCAATGATTCTTCCCTTCTGTCTTAAAATAGCTTTTTTTGATTTACCCACGTAGTCAGGGAGGTTGATGATATCCAGTATCATCTCGTCACTCGTAAGTTTCAGGGCTATTTCCGGGTTAAAACCCCTTCCTATAGCTTTAATAATATATCTGGCTTTCCAAACTGATAAAGGATCTTCAGTTTCCTCTGTAGGTTTTATGGACACACTACCGGTCTCACTGTTTACCTCTATTTCGGTTTGGGTTAGCTTTTCAATTTCTTCCTTACTAACCCCCCCTTTGCCAATAACGACTCCTACTCTTTCCCTGGGGATTTTAAGGTATTCTATACTGCTCAAATAATATTCTCCTTGTAGTTAAATTTGAAAAAAAATGTGAAGTAATATGAGAACCACAAAAATATATTTATTATCCACTATTATAAAGTTTTCTATCCTCAAAAATCCATAATTTTACTCTTTATTTCTTCTTCAGATATGTGGATACCTAATTTTTTAAAATCTTTAGATAAATTACCAATATCTCTGTTTAGAAGCTCCTCTGCTATGGGATGATCTACCACAACACCCTGAGAAATATCGATGATAACCGGTTCATCATCTTTAATTAAGATATTAAAGCAGGATAAATCTCCATGAACCAATTTAGCTTTGTTATAAAGAATTTTAACATATTCTATTAATTTATCCGCTACTTTTTTTTCATCGTGTACATCAGCATTTTTGAGTAGTGGTGCCGGGTTTCCTTCCGCATCTCCTATAAATTCCATTATAAGTATGTTATTTTTAGCGATGATGGGTCTGGGAACTCTAACCCCAAATTCACAGGCCCTTTTAAGGTTCCTGAATTCCTTGTTAACCCACGTATAAATTACTTGACGTTTATTACTGGTTTTTACATTGAAACGGGGGTCTCCCTGGATGTAATCCTGCATCTTTTTAAAATCAGAGGTGGTAACTCGGTAGATTTTAACTGCAACGAAGTTACCATCATCATCTATCCCTTTAAAAACATTAGCTTCCTTACCGGTGCTTATAGCACCGTAGAGAATCTGTAAATATCCCTGGTTTGCTAATTTATAGAGGGTTTCCAGGGTTTTTTTGTCGAAAACCTCGCTTCCTACACGCCTGTCATCATCGCTTTTTATACGCTTCTCTGATAACATCTTCCTAAGATCTTCATCTGCCTTAGTTATTTTCGACATTTTAAAACCACAGAAAAAGTTGTATGATTTCGGAAAATGAGTAGAACAATCTTATCAAGTTAATGTATGATATTAAAATTAGTGTATAAAAATAGGATATTTATAATTTAAGATATCCCCGGCGTTCTAACCAGTTAGACTCAGTTCTGGTGTATCTCCATATGATATCCGCCTTTTCATCACTCTGGAAATCCCACGGCTTTACTAAAACCACGTCACCTTCCCTGATCCATATCCTCTTTTTCATCTTACCCGGTATCCGACCGAGCCTTATTTTACCATCGGCACATCGAACTTTAAGCTTTCCATGGCCCATGATCTGTTCTACCACTCCTGGTATTTCCCCTTTACGGGGAGTTCTAACTCTCCTAACTTCCTGTGTATCCTGTCCACGACCTTTGCTCAAACACTCTCCTCCTAATTTTAATTATGATTTCCAATATAATTCTAATTTAACTAGAAATATTTTAAATAGTAAGAATATTGGATTAAACTTGTTATTTATATAGTATTTAACAAGTATATAAAAAAGAGTATTTATTATCTAACCATCCATATGATTTAATGAACCATGATTTAATAATAACAGATTTTGTTACCAGAATTAATTTTCAACTGAAACTTATATGGTGATTCCATGGGACAGGAATTTCTAAAAATCACAGACCCTGAAGAAGTAGAGAAGATCATCTCCAAACTCCCTATCAAGAAGACGGTGGAAAAGGTACCCCTGGAAGCGGCCTACAAACGAGTACTGGCGGAGGATGTATACGCCACCATAAATTTACCCCCATTCCGGAGGGCAGCTATGGATGGCTATGCAGTGATTTCAAAAGACACGTTCGGCGCTTCCGAGGACGATCCGGTTGCTTTAAAACTTAAAGATGTGGTGTTAGCCGGTGAAATTCCGGAAAATAAGGTGGAGGAAGGGACCTGCATAGAGGTAAGCACCGGAGCCCCCATTCCGGAAGGTGCTGATGCGGTGATCATGATCGAATTTGCAGAAAAAAGGGGTACAGACATTCTAATGCTTGAAAGTGTACCTTTAGGTGCCAACATAGCCCGTGAGGGTTCCGATGTGAAGAAAGGAGGGCTTTTACTTAGAGAGGGGGAACTCATCACCCCGGATAAAATCGGTGTTTTAAGCGCCATCGGACTACTGGAAGTCCCAGTATATGTAAAACCACGAGTGGTAGTGATTTCCACCGGTAACGAGGTGATAAAAGTCGGTGAAAAACTCGAATACGGAAAGGTATATGACATAAACTCATACACCATCTCCAATGCTGTTAAATCATGCGGATGTATCCCCATACATTCCGATATAGTTAATGATGATTATAATTCGCTGAAAAATAAGATAAATGAATTTACAGATGCTGATGTTATTATCACATCCGGAGGGACGTCGGCCGGTGCTGGAGATATATTGAAGGTAGTCTTAGATGAAATGGGTGAAGTACTGGTACACGGGATAGCTGTAAAGCCAGGAAAACCCACATTGATAGGCGTAATTCAGGATGAAGAGGAGGATAAAATAAATAAAATAATATTCGGACTTCCCGGATACCCGGTAGCTGCTTTAATGATCTTTTACAACTTCGTCGCCCCATTTTTAAGGAAATTTGCTTCTTTAAATGAATCCCCTGAAGGAAAAAGCAGGGAATTTAAATTATCCCGGAGATACGTACCTTCCAGGGGAAGAAGGCAGTATGTGCTGGTTAAAATAGAAGGTGATGCGGTCCATCCAATTTTAAAGGATTCTGGTGCTATTACTGCTTTGGCTGAAGCAGATGGTTATTTCATAGCCCCTAAGAATGTGGAGATATTGGAAGAGGGAACTTATGTAGATGTTTTTCCACTGAAAACTTCCATATAATTACTCTTCAATTTCAAAAAAAGGATCTACTTTTAATAAACATCAAATAAATCCCCCAAAACCACCTTTTTATCTGTTTTAACTAGCTGGGGGATTTTACCCACTATCCCTGCAGATTCCCCTATGATCACCAGAACACCCCACATATGATCTCTGAAGTCTTCCGCCCGGGAGAGACCATTTTGGACTGCATCACTGTTTAACTCTCCCTTTACTTCATTGGCGATTGATGTGGCCAGGGCATCCGCCAGGCTGGCTTCGTCTGCAAACACGGTGACTGAATCCGCACGGCCGAAACTGATGGAATGCCCCACCGTACCTGAAGAAGTACAAACACCCATGGGGGTCATTTCATGCTTTATTTTAAATCCAATCTGGCCAGAGAGGGATGAATCTCCGGCATAAACTCCCATGGTAATATCCTTATTGGTTTTAAGGGCCACGTCCCCACCGTTATCCACGATGGCCATCTTAGCCCCTTCACTGGTGAGATATCCCATGGAAAGCTGGGCTATGGTGCCGGCCACAGCGGCCATAGGACCTACCTCCGCGTATCTCCCGGCACGGGCCATCATCTTAACTACAACCGGTGCTTCTTCAATTATAAGTGGTTCCAAGCTTAGTAGAAAATCTTCATGTTTATAGATATAGTTTTTAAGCTCTTTACGCTGTTTTAAAATAAAATAGTAAAGTTGGTGCTTTTTCAGGTCTGTTTTCAGGGTGATACGTGTCTCTTCAATGGAGATCTTTTCTTTCATCATCACATCTATATTTTAGAGTTACCCATAAATATATCCATAAAAATACATAAAAGGGTTTAGGATAGAAAAGAGTGAGTATAAAATATTTATTTGTCTAGGAGAATATGAAATGGAAGAAAGAGATGAAAACTCCTATGTGGGGGAGAAAGTTCTATTTGAAACCCGGCCCCGATTTACACTGAATCTGGGATCGACCATCTTTAAGTTCATAATATTACTCTTACTCCTGTACTTCTTTAGCACCATACTGTCATTAGTTGCGTCCGCGCAGGAGTTTTTGATTTATTACGTCCAGATACCATTGGTACAGGGTGTAAGTTACCTGTTAGTTTTAATAGTGACTGTTCTGGTGTTATCTATACTATGGGATGTAATTTCCTGGAGGGCGATCCATTACATGCTTACAACCCAGAGAGTCATGATTAAAAAGGGGATATTCAGAAAAAGGAAGATTTACATGCCTTATAACATGATCCAAGATATAGATGTATCACAGGGACTTATAGAGAGGCTTTTCCGTGCAGGGGATATTGAAATCTACGGGGGACATGAACACACCCAGGTGGTACTGGAGGATGTTCCCAATCCATATCAGGTGGATAATACCATAAATCGATTGATGCAGGGAGAAGATATTGGATATCGGAAATATCAACGTGAAGTAGACAGGAAATCAGTCATAGAGGAATATGATAAGAAATTTAAGTTCTGATCTACTTGTGATTTTTTTAACAAACTATATTACTTTTAATTCATCATTATTTTAATTGATACAATGAAAAAAACTATGGTTATAAGGGATATTCTATTGATATCCAACCCACTGGGCCAAATAATGCAGGGTATAGGTGTGGTAACCTTAATTCCCATATTAGTTGCCTTAATATACGGTGAATCTCATTTAATTGTTTTTCTGGGTGTTGGACTATTTTCAATTGCACTTGGGTTTATATTAAGAAGAGTGCCCTTTGAAGATAGATTACGATTAAAACATGGTATGATGATAGCTGCCCTGGCCTGGCTTTGGGCTGCTTTCATTGGTAGTCTTTGTTTAATGTACACTACTAATATCGATTTTCTCAATGCCTATTTTGAGAGTATGTCTGCCTGGAGTGGAAGTGGTTTGAGTATATTCACCGACGTGGAAATACTCCCTAAATCAGTTCTATTTTTAAGAAGTATAGAACAGTGGGTTGGTGGTTTAGGGGTAGTAATAATGGTTATTGGTATTTTGATAAGGCCAGGAACAGCTGTTGCTCGTTTATATAAGTCTGAAGCACGTGAAGAAAAGATAAAGCCCAGTATCACTAACACGGTAAAAACTATATGGTGGATATATATTTTATACACTATTCTGGGGATTGTGCTTTATGTATTGGCCGGTATGCCCCTTTTTGATGCAATAAACAACACCTTCACCAACCTCTCCACGGGAGGCATGTCTATTAAAAATAATAATATAGGGGCCTATGGTAGCGATTTAATTACTCTAATAACCATTATATTGATGATCGTAGGTGGTACCAGTTTTTTAGTCCATTATAAAGCATTGAAAGGTAGAGTTTTAGATGTTTTTCGTGACGTGCAGTTCCAGGCAATGATTATTATCGTAGCTGTATTTTCTGTACTTCTGATTGTTTATGCTAAATTCACCAACCTTAACGCTATTTTTTATGTTGTCTCTGCATTGAGCTGCACTGGTTCCAGCACACTTCCTGTAAGTACCATGGCAGCCTGGGCAGATTATCCTAAGGTGATACTTGCTATTGCCATGATTATAGGTATGGCCGCCGGTTCTACAACAGGTGCTTTGAAGCTTATTAGAGTTGTGACCCTGTTGAAATCGGCTTATTGGGAGATAAAGAGGATAATTTCACCAGAAGGATCCATTATAATCAGGAAGATAAGCGGTAAATCTGTAGGTGATGTTGAGATTAAAGAAGCAGGGAGTTATACTTTCCTTTATCTGCTTTTCATTTCTATAAGTTGGGTGGTTTTGATGCAGTACGGTTACGGAGGAATAGATTCACTTTTTGAGGTGGCATCTGCTCAGGGTAATGTAGGGCTTTCTACGGGCATTACATCTCCTACAATGCCCACTATAGCAGAAATCCTCTTTATATTCAACATGTGGATTGGCAGGATTGAAATAATACCGGCTATGGTATTATTTAAGGGTTTATGGGACGTGTTAAGAAGATAATTTTCTTTTAAATCACACTTTAATATTAATTTCAGATGATTTATTGGGTGAGATTGTAAAAATGATGTAATCATAATAATGTCCTTTTATTCGCTGTTGCAAGATTCTTTGAAATGGGTGGAGTAAACTTTCAGTGTATGTGATTATGGAATTATTAAAGGAAATAAAATAAAATGACGTACGATGTATTAATAGTAGGTGCCGGGCCAGTAGGCACCACCTTCGCCAGGTATATGGCGGAGAAAGGATTTAAAGTAGGGATAATCGAGAAAAAAACTCGGGTAGGGGTGCCCCTTCAATGTGCCGGACTCCTGGGTAAGCAGATAAAAGAGTTAAATATATTACCAGATGAACTTATCATCAACCCCTTCTACGGGGCTTATCTACATTCTCCCTCGAATCATGTTCTAAAGGTTGCCAAAGGTAAGCCAGAAGCTTACGTTATAGATAGGGTGGGTTATGACCAATTTCTCGCCGAGAAAGCTGTAGATGCCGGAGCTGAACTATTTTTGAAACAAAATGTAAGGAATTTAGACCCTAAAAGTTCCAGTGTTATCATAGGAGATGGAAAAGGAGATTTTCATGGTAAAATTATGGTAGGCGCTGATGGAAGCGATTCTATTGTTTCCAGGAAATTATCCATGGGTTCATCAGATGAAAAGCGGTTACAGGCAGCCCAATTCCTGGTGAATTTTGGTCGAGACTTATTTGACATGGATTGTGTGCATCTACATGCATACTCTACAATATCCCCTGGTTTTATCTGGGTAATCCCCCTAACAACATCCACCGCACGGGTGGGATTGTTTGGGAACTTTGATTATCACACCTTAAATGATATGTTGAAAATGTTTTTAGATAGTGATCATGATTTTGAAGGTTATAGAGTAATTAAAAAGTACACTGGAAAAATCCCAGTATACAACAATAAAAAGAAGATAGTAAAGGATAATGTTTTACTCTTAGGTGATGCTGCCTCACAGGTTAAACCAACCACCGGGGGCGGGCTTATAATAGGATTTAAATGTGCGCAAATCGCTGCAGACGCGACAGAGAAAGCCCTGGAAAAGGATGACATGGGAATTTTAAGGGAATACAATGCAAATTATGGTAAAAACTTTAAAAATGAACTTAAAACCCAGTTAATGGTACAGAAAATATTTAGTTCATTATCAGATGATGATCTGGACTTTATGTTTCGTAAACTTAAAGAAGAAGGAGCTGAAGATATCATCTCTAAATATGGTGAGATGGATGACCAGTCCTCCCTGGTAAAGGAATTGTTTAAAAGGGGTATTCTATTCAAGATACTCCCCAAGATACTTACCAGGGGACTGTCTGTTTTACTTGGATAACACCCAACAAGTGATACAATGGAAATAGCTTTTATATTATCACTCGAGCATGAAACTCTACCTGAAGCAGAATTAAACGCTGTTTTAAATACGGAGGAAATTCCTTACACATTTAAACAGAGGTGTAATGGTTTTGTAACCATCGAGGTACCGGAAGAATATCTTCAAAATTCTCTAGAAAATTTCAAATCCTCGTTAAGCAGATTAGCACTGACCCATGAAGTCTTCCAGTTATTGATAAGTACAGATGCGAGTGATCTTCTAACCAGAGTTAAAGAGTACCCATGGAATAATGTAGTAATCGATGAATACGTGGTTAGAGTTAAAAAAAAGGGAACATCTGAAGTTAATACCTTAGAGCTTGAAAAGGCTATTGGTGGCATCATCAGGGAAAAAACAGGGGATAAATTTAAGGTAAACCTGGAAGATCCAGGGATATTCATAAGAACCATTTTAATGGATGATAAAGCCTTTCTGGGGTTAAGGATAATTAAAATTCCTAAAAAGCACTTCTTCGATTTAAAACCACATAAAAGGCCCTTCTTCTACCCGGGCTCCATGAGCCCCAAGCTGGCCCGGTGCATGGTGAACCTGACCATGGTAAAGAGGGGGGAGAGACTGCTCGACCCCTTCTGTGGCACAGGGGGGATACTCTTAGAAGCAGGTATCATAGGTGCCAGAGTGGTAGGGACAGATATAGACTATAAAATGGTTAAAGGGACCATAAAAAACCTCAAATACTGTAACATCAGTGATTACCAAGTTTTCAAGGCAGATGTACGGAAATTAGAACTCCCCTACCAGGTAGATGCTGTAGCCACCGACCCGCCATATGGTATATCTGCATCAACACAGGGCGAGGAGAGCTATAGACTCTGTGAAGAGGCTCTTGTGTCCCTGGAAAACCTGGTCAAGGATGATGGAAGGATATGTATGGCAACACCCCATTACATGGACATCACGGAGTTTGTAGGGGGAACAAAATTTAAAATAATAGAACAACATCATATAAGAATGCACAAGAGTTTAACCAGAGTAATTTCTGTTCTAGTTAAGGATTGAATAATTGGTTAAAAAATTTATCAAAAAAAAGAGAGGGATTCCCTTGGACGTTAAAATATTCGATACAACACTTAGAGACGGTGAACAAACACCCGGAGTATCACTTACTCCCAATGAAAAATTGAGGATAGCAACCATACTCAGCGATCTAGGTGTAAATGTCATCGAAGCCGGATCAGCCATAACCTCCGAGGGTGAAAGAGAAGGAATAAAAAAGGTCGTAGCAGAAGATTTACCAGCAGAGATATGCAGCTTCGCCCGGGCAGTGAAGGTTGACGTAGACGCCGCCCTGGAATGCGGAGTGGACAGCGTACACCTGGTAGTACCCACATCTGACCTGCACATTGAACACAAACTACGTAAAACCAGGGAAGAAGTTAAGGATCTGGCCATCAACACCACAGAATACGCGGTGGACCAGGGTCTACTGGTGGAATTATCAGCAGAAGATGCAACCAGGAGTGACCTGGATTATCTCACCCAACTGTTCCGTGAGGGGATAGAGGTAGGAGCAGATAGGATATGTGCCTGTGATACCGTGGGCATGCTGACACCTGATAAATCCCAGGATTTCTACAGTAAACTATCAAAACTCAAAAAACCGTTAAGCGTGCACTGTCACAACGACTTTGGACTGGCAGTTGCAAATACACTGAGTGCTCTGCAGGCCGGGGCAACACAGGCCCATGTAACAGTAAATGGAATAGGAGAAAGAGCAGGGAATGCCTCATTAGAGGAAACTGTGGTTTCACTATACTCCCTTTATGATGTAAAGACTGATATAAATATTGAAATGTTATATGACGTCTCCAGAACAGTTTCAAGAATCACGGGTATACCTTTACAGCCCAACAAAGCCATAGTGGGTGAAAATGCATTTGCCCATGAATCAGGAATACATGCCGATGGTGTGATGAAGAAGGCAGAGACCTATGAACCCATAACCCCTGAACTGGTGGGCCACAAGCGAAGATTTGTAATGGGAAAACACGTGGGATCCCACATCATCAAGAAAAGGATACAGGAGATGGGCTTGGAGGTGGATGATGAACAGTTCAAGCAGATATTCACCCGTATAAAGTCCTTAGGTGATAAGGGTAAATGCGTAACCGATGTAGATGTGCAAGCCATCACTGAGGACGTATTAGGGGTGATGGCCGAGAAAGTGGTTGAACTTGAGGAACTCACCGTAGTATCTGGAAGTAAAGTAACCCCCACAGCATCCCTACGACTGAACATAGAAGATAAGGAAGTACTCGAGGCAGGTATAGGTATAGGACCTGTAGATGCCGCGATAGTCGCGGTTAAAAAGAGTATAAAGGACTTCGCAGATATAGAACTGGAAGAATACCATGTAGATGCCATCACCGGCGGTGCAGACGCCCTTATCGATGTGGTGGTTAAGCTCAAACACAACGGGGACATAGTAACCGCCAGGAGCACACAACCAGATATCATAATGGCCAGTGTAGAAGCATACCTCAGTGGAATAAACAAGATACTCAGCACCAAATATGTTAAAAAAGTAAGAGAAGGCGACTTATAATCTTACTTATAATTTTTTATTTTTTTTGAGGATTTATAATGGAACACGAAATTCAGGTCTTAGGATTTTCCACAGTTGTAGAGGACATTCCAGGTTTAATAGGAAAATTAGATGATATAACTGGTGATTCCTGTGTTATACAACTATTAAATGCTGACGGCATAGCTGGGGAAGAACACATCCTCCATGCAGCTCAGCAGGCACTTTACGCTTTTAAACGAAATGAAAATCTTGCAAAGGATCTGGGACTGGAAATCTGTGTACGGGCATCGGCCCAGAGGCAGATATCAAAGGCACTCCAGATATTAGGGTTAAAAAGAGGGTTAAATAATATCTGTGCAGTTCTAGTAGATTGTAACAGTAGTGTGGATAAAGAATTAGAATTACTGCTTGGAAAAAGGGATGATGAAGTCCTAAAAGCAGATGAGAATCACTTAAAGGATCTCTATCAGATCTCTGATGAAGAGATAGAAAATTCCGGCGGCATAACCAGGGTGATGATAGAGAGAACTTCTTTACTCTTTTTAGAGACGTGAATTAGGCTGTTTTAGATCATTCACCAATTCAATCATCCTATCCAAATTTTCACGGGTTACACAACGCACGTCCAGGTTTTTTATCTCTAAAGCCACGGCATCCTCCAGTATCCTGTCATACCTGGGACACTTGGATATCATACCCCCGTTACGTACCTTCAGGGCTGTCCTTAATTCGGTCGCTAATTTTTTAGGGCTATCCGCCTTACAGATAACGTTTATACCCCTCTTATCTTCATGGAATACATCCTCCAATTTTTCTTTCAAATAGGAGCAGGATGAAATAGTCCTTGATAGTATGGATGGGGCATTTTTTATTTCCTGGGAGATACCAGCACAGGTGATATGGTCTGCCTGTAAAAATTTGAGCGGTGTTTCCAGTACTTCTTCCTGGTCAGTGGATATGAAACCCCCGTTTCCCACGTTCACTATTTTGGGAGAGCCTGTAGAAGCCACTATGATATGGGAATGCTTTCCATTGGCCAATCGGCCTGTCTCATCACCTAAAGCTCCGGAGGCATCCTCCACCAGCACAACTCCCTCTTCCTCACAGACATTATAGATTTCTTTTAAGGGTTGTTCAGCTGTGTATCCTGCGAAACTGGTTAAAAATAGGGATTCAGGGGTTTCTTTTATTAATATATCATCCAATAAATTGGAATTTATTAAACCCTCATCTGTGGGTAGGTAAATTATTTCAAGTCCCAGATATTCAGCTATTTTAATTATACCAGACCAACCACCCTGATCCGGTACCATAATTTTACCTTGAAAATTGCTCATAACAGTAAATATGGCTGAATTACCACTGTTTAGAATCTTTGAGTATTTATGATGGGTTAAATTACATATGTCCTTCTCTGCTGATTTAATCAACTGATTTTTTGAAGGAATCTGATTAACCGCTTCGCACATTGCCTCCCTGGCTTCCTTTGAAGGTTTTTTATGGTAGAGTTCCATCAGACCACTCTCAAAATGGGATAAAGTCCATTTAAATTTATGAAAATAATATGTATAAACTTATTTAAAAAGAGAAGACTTTAAACTCTGAAAAAGCTGTCCAAGGTGGTCTGTCTTGATTGTAGAAGCTCTTTTAACAAGTCACTGGTCTTGATGAATTTCTCCAGTGGCAATGTGAGATTACTGGATATGTAAGCTAAAGCAGTTTTCATATCCTCGAATTCCCTGTAGGGCTGATTCATGGCACTTCTGATATTTTCCCTGACGTTGAATACTCCCAGGGGTATGTAGCCCTGGTAGGCTTCTCTTAAGATAATAGCTGCTGCCTGTTTTTTTTCCCGGGCCAGTTCCTCCAGGACGGCCATCTTGGAGGTGTAGTAACAGCCACCAACCCGGGAGTAGCCTTTTTTGTCCCCGTTATTTTCATAATCAGAGAATATCAGTTCTTCCCTTCCAAGTACATGGAGGAAGGCTTCCATCCATTCAAACTGCCATTCCAGGGGCAGTAAAAGCACTGCGTAGTAGTTATTAAGGCTACTGTACTCGTAAACCCGGTGGGTTTCAATCATATCGTAACTTCTGATTTCCCTTAGTAATCTGTCACCTATGGTGCTGTCGCAGGCTGTGATGGACCATCTGGTAGGGACCATTTTCCTGTTTTTACCTACTCCCATGGTTCCCACAGAGAAGGCTTTCTGTATATGTGAGAAGGGCACTTCTTTATCATGGAGGTGCATCACTGCATCAGCCGCCTTCAGGTCACTGTCGTAGTAGGCTTTCTCCAGTTCCCGATCCCATTTGACGGTTTCTATATCGAATTTCTCAAGAAGAGCGGTAGGGCCGTGAGGGGCGTGTTCTTCATTAAAGGATCTTCCTCGTGGTTTACTACTGAACTCTGCTTCGCTGTTGATGGAGGTAGAGGCCAGTGATATTTCCTGTAATTTTTCAACGAAGGGATTCTCCAGGTCGGTTACCTTGTTGGTGAGTTTTCCCCGGACCAGGTTAAGTCGGTAACCTATGATATCTTCCTGGGTTTTATCATTCTGTATCCAAACCTCAGGGGTGTCCATTATAGCGGTATCACCATGTATTGGGGCTATCATGGGGCCGGCGAATACTTTAGGGTAGTTCCAGCTTCCAATAAAAACAGAGGGCGGTGTGCTGCCGTCTAATTCCCGGCCAACATCCACACTTGGTATCTGTATCTTGGATGTTAGCCGTTTCAGATAGGCTGCCTTTCCTTTTATCATATAGTTTCCTATATATTTTTACTTTAATAAAAAGTTGATGAGAGCAGATGAAAAGTAAAGTTAGTAATATTATTTTTAATGTTACCTCCATTTAATTAAAGTGTTATCCTAGTGATGACGTAAATAAAAATTTTGTTAGTATTGAAACTAATTTTTTTATATTGTTCCCATATTTCATTTATATTAGTTTCAACTCTTTCTTTCATGGATTTTTCCGGCAATGCTATCCACATTATGACAGTTCCCATTATCGTAGTTTCTATAACCTCTGAAACTATGTCGGATTAATATCCGATTTTATTACGCCCTGACTTATGCCTTCATTTTATTACATCCTTAATAAAATCAAATAACTTACGGAAGAAGTCTGTATAAATTTCACTTATCATATCATATTTCTGAACACCTTCTATCAATAATAGGTGTAGTGTTCTGTAATCTATTTTTTCAGGGCCTCTGACTAGTTGAGTAGCTTCATTGATGACCGCATCAGCACCTGCCATGAATAATATTGCTACTTTCAATTTTTCCTTAGGCGTCCCTTCAAAATTTTTAATCTGCTCCATGGTTAAATAAATATATTTGACTTACTATCAGTCAATCTTTGACTGATTGTAAGTCAGTTTATAGGTTATATTATTTAGGTCATGGGTGTAGAAAAATAAATTAAAAAATTAAAATCTATAAAAAAAGAGATCTAAGCAAATTCAATGGTACTAGGCGGCTTATCACTTACAGAAAGCGAAACATGGGTAACTTCAGGTATTTCAGCGGTGATACGCTGGGAAATAGCCTTGATCATATGCCAGGGCAGTTCAGGTACTTGGGCGGTCATGGCATCCAGAGATTCCACCATCCGCAGCACCACCAGGTATCCGTAGTCCCTTATATCCCCTTTAACACCGGTAACCCTGGTGTTGGTTAAAACTGCGAAGTACTGCCATAAACTATCCTCTATACCTTCCTTTTTAACCTCTTCTTCTACGATGGCGTTTGCCTTCCGGCAGATTTCAATTTTTCCCGGGGTTAGGGGGCCCATGATGCGTACGGCCAGTCCCGGGCCCGGGAATGGCTGCCTGTTTATTATCTCGTCAGGGAGACCAAGCTCGGATCCAACGATCCTCACCTCGTCCTTGTAAAGTTCCCGTATTGGTTCCACAATCTTCAGTACCAGTCCGTGGGGTAGGGCCAGGTTGTGGTGGGATTTGATGTTTCCCTGGCTTTCAATCCAGTCCGGGGCTATGGTCCCCTGTACCAGGTACTCGGCACCCACATCCTCGGCTACCCTCTCAAAAACGTTGATGAACACTTCCCCGATGATCTTTCGTTTTTCTTCCGGGTCGCTGACCCCCTCCAGCCTGTCTAAGAATTCTTCACTGGCATCAACTGATATAAGATTAAGCCGGTCCTGGAAGGTCTTCTCCACGTATTCAGCTTCACCTTCCCGTACCAGGCCGTGGTCTACAAAAACCGCAACCAGATTATCTCCAATGGCCTTTGAAGCCAGGACAGATGAAACAGAACTATCAACACCACCAGATAATGCTATGATGGCCTTTTTATCCCCTATGGTATTTTTCATTTCCTCAATGGATTCTTTTATAAAATCAGATGGATTTAACATGTATGCACCCTTTTTAAAATCATTATAAGTGTTTATTTTTGATATCTACAAAATAATTTATATCTAGCTCTATATATTTATTTCAATGGCTGGTTTTAATTTGAAAACTGTTACTAAATTTAATTTACTATTTTGCCTTTGTTTAGTTTTATATTTCATTTTAAGTATTTATCTTCTAAAATATTACCAGTATGACCCTATAAGCAGAGATTTAATCAGTATAATGTCAATTGCCAAAATATACTCCGCTGGTGATTTAGTTAATGCTGTAAATGGATACTGGGGGCCTATGTTTTCATGGATCTTAGTTCCCATCATCTACTTTAATCCAACACCCCAGTTCACCTTGTTTGCCACCAAAATACTGGCTATAATCATAGGATTTTTTACATTAATCGGTATAGGACTTTTATCCCGTCGATTTGAATTGTCTAAGAGCATTCGAATAAGCATCCTCTTCGCATCAGTTTTCATCGTACTATTCTATGTATTCGGCCTTAATCCAGTGGATTTACTACTGGCATGTTTCCTGATTTACTATCTCTACATCATTTACAGTTCTAAATATCTCCTTACCTGGTATAATGGAATGCTTTGCGGGATACTGGGCGGCCTGGCATTTTTAACTAAAAGTTTCGCCCTACCCTTCTTTCTCATCACCTTTGTTTTATTCAACCTGTTACACTACTTTAAAGATGCAGAACTAAGGAAGGGAATATTTAAAAACCTGTTATTAGGTTTAACAGTGTTTTTTATCATATCTGGTCTCTGGGGCGGAGTTATCAGCGAAAAATACGGCTATTTAACTCTGGGTACCTCTGGGGAATACAACTTTAAAGAAATCGGTCCCATTCAAAAAGATATTGGAAGCCCTATATGGCACGGTTTCATTAAACCCTCCAATAAAGAGGCCATCAGTGCCTGGGAAGACCCTACCTATCTTAAACTCAGTTCATGGAGTCCGTTGGAATCATGGAGTTCCTTTAAACACGAGTTAAATATAATATCAGGCAACATCATAAAGACTCTAACGTTTTTAAATGAATTTTCCTACTTCAGCCTGCTCATAATCCTGTTTTCCCTGTTGTTCATAATCTGGCAACTTAAAAATAATTCGGTTTTAAAACATCACCAGATAATTTTTGCTTTTTTAACGATAACCGTGTTTATTGGATTGTATGTGCTGATTTTCGTGGAATTTCGCTATTTTTACCTGGTATACTTTTTAATAACCTTGATGGGCGGCTATTTCCTTCAGTTACTATTTGAAAAACCCTACTGCACCAGGGAAATTAAATCTATTCTACTGGTTGTTTTCGTAGTCTCTTTAATAGTCATGCCCCTGACTGGCCTTTTAGAAAATAAAGATGGCGGGGAAAGCATTTATGACCTTGCCAATACCATAAATGATGAGTACCATATTCAGGGCAATATTGCTTCTAATGATGGATATATGGCGTCCCTGTATATGGCCTATCTCTGGGATTCTCATTACTACGGCACATCATTAAGAAACTGGAACAACATAAGCGATTCTGAATTAGAAAAGGATCTGCAGGACTATAACATTGATTACTATTTATACTGGGGAGATTCAAACTATAACTCTGACGTACTGGTGAAATATAAAGAAATAACCCAGGGAAAAATTGAAGATCTTAAAATATACAGTATTAAAGAGAAAATTTAGTGAAATTTAAAGTAAGAGGCGGAAATAGTTAAAAACTATTAATTGATAGTAATTAGAAATAATAAAGGGATTAACATGTCGAAAGAAACAGTTCGGAAACTACTAACCCAAAGCACGGACAAAACAGGAATCCAGTTTTTCCGCTACATATTCGTGGGTGGGGTGGCGTTTCTGGTTGATTTTGCCTCATTATATATTTTCACAGATTACATTGGTATATTCTATCTTATTTCTGCTGCAATTGCATTCATCTTAGGTTTAATAACCAATTACATCCTGAGCATAAACTGGGTTTTCAACCGGAGATCCCTGGATAATAAAACCATTGAATTCAGTGTTTTCGCCTTTATAGGAATTGTAGGCCTGGGATTAAATGAACTATTAATCTGGTTCTTCACAGCAGAAATAGGCTTATTCTACCTATTATCCAAAATTTCAGCAGCCATAATCATCCTGTTCTGGAATTTCTTCGCCCGAAAAGTAACTCTATTTAAATAGGTAAAAAACTATGAAAGATGAAATAGCGGTCATCATAGGCGCTGGCCCAGCGGGTCTAACAGCAGCCTACCAATTACTGGACAAGACCACCATAAAACCAGTGATATTTGAGGCAACTGGTGATATCGGCGGTATTTCTAAAACTGTGGAATTTAATGGCAACCGCATGGATATTGGGGGGCACAGATTCTTCTCCAAATCAGAGCAGATCATGGACTGGTGGAAAAACATCCTACCCCTCCAGGGAGCCCCTGCCAGGGATGACATCCTCCTGGACCGTGAAATTCCACTATCTGAAAGTTCAAGTATAAAACCAATAGGAAGCCGTGAAAGTAGAACATACCCCCCTCCTGACCCGGAAAAAACTGATAAAGTTATGCTGAACCGGAACAGGGTGTCCAGAATACTTTTCCTGCGCAAATTCTTTGACTACCCCATATCCTTGAACTTGAAAACATTGTCTAACCTGGGACTTGTTAAAACCATCAAAATAGGGTTAAGCTATATTAAAACATCTATAAAACCTGTAAGAGATGAAAAATCCTTGGAAGACTTCTTTATAAACAGGTTCGGCCGGGAACTCTACGAAACATTCTTTAAAGATTACACAGAGAAGGTCTGGGGAGTTCCCTGCAGTGAGATCAAGGCAGATTGGGGTGCCCAGAGAATTAAAGGGCTGTCCATTTCAAAAGCCATAGCCCACAGTATAAAAAACAGTTACCAGAAGGATAGATCGACATCACAGAAGAAGGTGGAGACCAGCCTCATTGGACAGTTCATGTATCCCAAATACGGTCCCGGACAGATGTGGGAAGAAGTCGCCCGGCAAATAACCAGCAACGGTGGTGAAATACACCGCAACCATGAGGTGGTGGAGTTATCCAGGGATGAAGATAGGATAACTGGGGTGAAAGTAAAAGACGAAAATGGTGATATAAAAACCTACCAGGCTGATTATCTCTTTTCTACCATGCCGGTGAAGGATTTGATAGAATCCTTACCAGGAGTACCGGATGATATCCGGGAAATTGCCCGGGGTTTAATGTACCGGGATTTTATCACGGCAGGTATCCTTTTAGATGAATTAAAAATTAAAAACCAGTCAAAAATAGAAACCATAAAGGATATAATCCCTGATAACTGGATATATGTCCAGGAAAAAGATGTTAAAATGGGCAGGATCCAGATATTCAACAACTGGAGCCCCTACATGGTTCAGGATGATAAAATCTTACTGGGACTGGAATACTTTGCAAATGAGGGTGATGAACTGTGGAATATGAGTGACGAAGATTTCATCTCCTTTGCCACCAGTGAGCTATCCCGTATCAGTGTGGCAGATAAAAAGGATATAATCGACAGTTTCGTGGTAAGAATGCCCAAAACCTATCCTGCCTATTTCGGTTCGTATGAGAATTTCGATGTGATACGTAACTACACCGACAGGTTCGAAAATCTCTTTTTAATCGGTAGAAATGGGATGCACCGCTACAACAACATGGACCATTCCATGCTCACCGCGATAAAAGCGGTGGACAACATAATCAATCATATAACTACTAAAGATAACCTATGGGCAGTTAACGCTGAGGAAGATTATCATGAAGGGAACTGAAATGAATATCACCAAGGAAATTAAATAATTACCAAGTAAATTAATACAATTTATGATTAAACATGCGGTTTTTCAACACCATCGACAAAAAACTGGTTATAATTCTAGTCCTGTATCTGGTACTGGGCTTAGCTCTCCTGGGCTACTACCAATACCAGATAAACCCGGATGGTGTTGGTTACATACAGACCGCTTGGAAATACCTGAGCGGCGACTTTTATGGGGCAGTAAATGCCTACTGGGGGCCCTTACTCTCCTGGCTTTTGATTCCATTCCTCTATTTTAATAAGAACCCAAACTATGCACTTTATTCAGCTAAGATACTTTCCCTTATCCTTGGATTTTTTACCATAATGGGGGTTAGGCAGCTTTCCTATCGATTTGAGCTGGATGAAACGGTTGGCACAGCAGTACTTCTGATGATGGTGCCCGTTCTTCTTTACTTCGCTTTAAGTGTTGTTACACCAGATTTACTGGTGGCATGTGTCCTGGTTTACTATCTATCAATAATATTCAACCCGAAATATCCAGATAAATTATCAAATGGTTTATTATGTGGTGCTCTGGGTGCAATTGCCTTTTTTGCTAAAAGTTTCCTGTTTCCCTTCTTTATTGCTCAGTTTCTTGTACTTAATCTGTTACATTATCATTACAGGGGAGATTATCCCAGGATTAAAATTACCAGGAATATGCTCATGGGATTCCTGGTATTCCTACTTATAAGTGGGGTATGGATTGGTTTAATCAGCTCTAAAGAGGGTGAGTTAACCTTTGGAACATCTGGAGGGTATAACCACGCCCTGGTAGGTCCCCAGTCAGGTGGATTTCCCCAGTTTTACCAGGGACTCTCCGCTCCCGGGGAGATAGATCAACAAAAGGCCCTTAAAGAGTGGAGTCCCTTTGAGTCCTGGAGTAATTTCACATTCCAGCTCCGATTAATCTGGAACAATCTGTGGCAAACTATATCCATCTACCAATTCTTCTCCTGTTTATCGGTATTAATCATTTTAAGTAGTTTGCTGTTCTTATTACGTCCTTTTAAGAAGTTTACAGGTAAGAGTGATAGGGAAATTATCGTATTTTCCCTGATAACTCTTCTAATATATTCTGGAGGATATCTACCTGTTTTAGTAGAGGACAGATACTTATGGCCTATGTATATACTCCTGATGTTGATGGGTGGACTTCTTATAAGTTTGATCTTTAAGAATTTACAGGTAAAGAAATCTCACTACGTAACTATTTTAAAAGGAGTTATAATTATCTTATTTGCATTATCCTTCATCTTAATGCCTTTAAATTTCTTACATACTAATATAAACACTGGGAAGGACATATTCACTTTGAGCGATACCTTAAAAACTCAGTACGGGGTGCAGGGCAACATAGCCACCAACGATAGGTTAATAGACACCCAATTTTTATCTTTCTACCTTAACACCACCTCCTTCGGCCAGTCAAAGAGGGATATTTCTGATGCAGAGCTCCAAATACAGTTGGAAAAATATAGAATCGATTACTACTTGGTATGGGGTAATTCAACACCCCATTTAACTAACTACAAGGAGATAACTGGGGGTAAAATAAGAGATTTGAAGATTTATAGAAGGAATTTGTAGTATTATAAGGGGTTTGGGGTTATTAAAAAATTAGAACTGACTTATTTTTTAAATTCCTGACATACCCGGTGGAAGTTTTCAAATATCATGTGGCCCTGTTTGGTATGGTGCACTTCAGGGTGGAACTGGATTCCATAGATAGGTTTATCCTTATGTTTCATGGCTTCTATATCGCACAGGGATGATGTAGCCAGTAATTTGAAATCTGGGGGTAAAGTTCTGACCTCGTCTTTATGGGAAGTCCATACATCCATGGTTTTCCCCAGGCCGAGGAATATGTCGTTTTCATCCAGGATGGTGATGGTGTTTTTGGCGTAGCTTTCTATTCCTGCGCTTCCTATTTCTCCACCATAAACCTGAGCTATGAGCTGGTGACCCAGACAGATGCCTAATATGGGGAGATCTAACTCTTTAATGTATTGAGAGGAGTTTCCAGCTCTTTCTATAGAGGGTCCTCCTCCCAGTATGATTCCTAAAGGTTCTTTCTCGTTTATCTCTTTTATAGGGGTTGTATTTGGTACGATTTCCGCTGGGAATTTTAGATAGTGAAGGCTCCGGTAGATGCGGTGATTATACTGTCCATGATTGCTGATGACCAATATTTTCATATTCCATTCTCCTTGAATTTATTATAACCTAGTTTGATAATAAAACTATCATATCCAATTTCTGGAAAAATTTATATCTTTAAAACCATAAAGATAGTGGTATGGAATTAAGAGACATCCTATTTATAATTGTGGCTATAATACTCGCGGTCATTGTGTTTTATGTGTTTATATGGTTGTTACCAGTGATAATTATCCTAGTAATAGCATATATAATCTATCTGTTTTTAAGGGGACCATCCCGGTATTAAAAGCCCTAAATTATTAATTTTTTTTTAATAATTGAATTAATCAATGGAATGTATACTCAGAGGTTTAAAAATCAAAATTTATACTCAGAGGTTTAAATTATGCTGGATCTTCACTCCATAAACATGAGAAGGGGAATGCTTTATGAAACAATTATAACCACTATAAATCCTGATAAAACACCAAACGCAGCACCTATAGGGGTTATATGTAAGGATAAAGATGAAATAGTGGTTTATCTACATGAAGGATCCCGCACCATAAAAAATATAAAGAATAACAGGGCCTTCGTGGTCAACATACTTAAAGATCCCCTGGTCTTCGTGGAGTCCACAATGGGAAATCTGTCTCCGGAGCATTTCCTTGAATTTAATGATGAATTTAATGATAATTACGCCATCCAGGGATCAGATGCCTATTTCCTTGCTAAAGTATATGATCTTAAGGATATAGAGAGGAAAGATCAGTTCGGCATCGATAAGAGTTCCATAATAAGGGCCGATGTAGATGAAATTGTCAAAAATAAAGATTGTGTGGAACCTTTAAACCGCGCTATGTACGGTGTGGTAGAAGCGCTCGTCTATCTAACCCGGAAAGACATGGTAAGTGGAGAAACAGAGAAACTCTACAACCTCCGTATGAAGGAGATATCCCGGATAGTAAATAAGGTAGGTGCCAGGGAGCATAAAGAGGCCATTAAAAAGGTGATGACAGCCTGGAACGAGGATAAATAATAATTCTCTTTTTTTCAGATAAATTGATTTAAGTGTTTCACCATATTAAATCGATATGAAGACATTAATACTGTACTATTCAAGAAGCGGACACACCGCGAAGATTGCCCAGGAACTTGCAGATGCTCTTGAAGGCGATATAGAAGAGATTATAGATACAAAAAACCGATCAGGTATCATAGGCTGGTTACGCTCCGGGAGAGACGCTATGAATAAGTCACTCACCCTTTTAAAAGACCCAGTAAATGATCCAACAGAGTATGATCTTATAGTTATAGGCACGCCTAATTGGGCTGGTCATGTATCAACCCCAACCAGGACTTATATGCATCAAAACCAGGCGAAATTCAAGGAAATAGCCTTCTTCTGCACAGCAGGTGGAGATAACTTTACTGGACCCTTTAACGAAATGAAAGAACTTAATGGAAAATCGCCAGTGGCCACTCTTGGTGTAAGAGGGAAGGAAATCAAAGATGGAATTTACGAATCCAATTTGCAGGAGTTCATCAAAGCCCTCCCCATGTAAAAGCCCTTTAATAAATATAAAATAGGAGTTTATTTCTTTGAAACTTAATCAGATAGGGGTTATAAAATCTCCCTATAAAATTAGAACTGACGCTCCTCGTCAGGGACGGTACTCCGAGGATATAAGTGAAATAATCGTTTTTGAAGATTATTCAGATGGACTGGACTCAATAGAAAGACATGGATATTTGTTAATATTATACTGGCAGGACAAAGCTGAGAGAGATAAGCTTAAAGCAACCCCAACGGGCGAGTTAAAGGAGAAAGGAGTGTTTTCCATCAGATCACCAGCACGACCGAATCCCATCGCACTCTGCCTGGTTAAGGTACTGAAAATAGAAAATAACACTATATTCGTAAAATGGCTGGATGCACTTGATGGATCGCCACTTCTGGATATAAAGCCGTTTATAAAGGAATTGGATTGTGTGTGAAGTTCTCTGATAAAAACTTCTTTTTATTTTTCCAAGTAAAACTCCTTACGCCGGGCCTCCAGTAGATTAGGCTTTTTATCTACCAGTTCGGATGCCACCATCAATCTATTTTCTGATTCTTCCTGTACTGATTTTATAAAATCAAAACAGCGGATATCTCTTAGAAGATGGTGATCCACCACTATTTTAGGGATTTCCTGGGATAATGCGGTGAGATTAGCCCTTGCATTTTCAACATCTTCCTTTGAAAGGGCGAATCCAACAAGATAGAGGGGAGGTCCACTTAAAATTAATACGTCCGGATTTTCCTTGAGTATGTATTCTTTTGTTCCGTCATGAATAGGTCCCTGCACATCAGAGGCATGCATCACCGTTTCATTCTTATAACGAATGGTTACAGTTACTAAATAGCCCAGTTTGCTTCTCTGTGAACCATGGGGCAAGGCATTGGAAAAACTGATCTGTGTGTTTCCCACCTCGAAGGAGTTACCGTCGCTGTAGGTGATGTCCCGGTTTACATTATTTAAGTCTTTGAGAAGTTTACGGGCCAGACCCTGTTGGCTCTTGTTTATATTTTCTTCCGGGCTTTTGATGAATAACTTCTTGTCCTGGTAGATCTCTTCAGCATGTTCCGGGCTGGAATCTATAAACATCCCCAGGGTAAATGGTGTGAAATGGTCATGGTGGTAGTGGCTGATGGTCACGATATCAGAAATGGGAGCATGTTCCTGTATCGCCGCCCTGGTCTCATGTAGAGCATCGAATTCTGTTTTCCACGGCGGTAAGCCGAACCTCTTCGGTCCTAAAGATGTGCCCGGGTCAACCAGTATTTTCTGGTCGGTTTCAATGAAGGTGGCCATGGACCTTACACCCAGACTTTCAAAGGCCAGTGGTGTGATTTTCAAAGTAACATTCTCCCTGAATATCTTTGATTTACCTAAAACAACTAATTCATTTTACTACATCAACGAACTGGAACTTTTCACCATTGAAAAGCCCCATATCACTTATCTTTAATTTAGGAATTACCAGGAGTGCCATGAAGGACAGGGTCATGAAGGGCGAGTTCAGTTTACACCCCATTTCCTTAACACTTTCCTGAAGAACCTGCAATTTAATAGAAACATCCCTCGCACTTTCACTGCTCATCAAACCAGCTATAGGGAGTTTAATGGAATCAAACTGCCCATTTGAAGCAGCAACCAGACCTCCATTATTTTTTACCAGTCGATTAACAGCACGGGCCATGTCTTCAGTACTGGTGCCCACTACCATGATGTTATGGGAGTCATGGGCAACACTGGTGGCAATTGCACCATTTTTTAGTCCAAAACCCCTAATAAATCCATTAGATACCCGATCATGGCCGTATCTTTCCACCACAGCGATTTTCAGGATATCCTTCTCCAGATTTGCTTGTAGGTTACCTTCATCAACCCTTAAAATAGCTTCTGATTCTTCGGTGATTAGCTGTCCTTCAATTACCTGGATTGCCCTTACTATTTCTTTCCTGTTTTTGGAGGGTATTTCGAAATCAGCAGGAGTTTTAGGGTTTAATTTAAATGTACTTTCTAGTTCAAGTGGTTTAACTGAAAATAATATTTTATTATCCCGGGCGACCAGTTCTCCTTTGATGTAAACTTCTTTAACATTTAATGTTTCCAGATCATCCACAACAACCAGATCAGCCGCTCTACCTGGAGCAATTAACCCGGTATTTAGATTGTAATGGGCAGCGGGGTTGATGGTTACCATTTTAACTGCTTCTACCGGGTCCAGACCATAATCGATAGCTTCCCTGAGCATCAAATCTACGTGGCCCTTTATAAGGTCTTCGGGATGTTTATCATCCGATACTATGAAATCTCCACCAGCACTTATTAAATCCTCTAAATTCCGGGCTGAAGATCCCTGTCTTAGCATCACCTTCATTCCCAGGTTTTTTTTCTCTAGGACCTCTTCCCTGGTGGTACATTCATGGTCAGTGGAAATTCCAGTAGCTATATATTTACAGAGCGCTTCCCCGGATAGGAGGGGTGCGTGTCCATCGATGGGTTTCCTGTGCCGCTTTGCCGAGGCTATTTTGGAGAGAACTTCCGCATCATTTGCCAGAACCCCTGGGAAGTTCATCATCTCTCCTAGTGCAACCATATCATCCCTATCAAGCAACTTATCCACTTCCTGTGCATTGATCACCGCACCTGAAGTTTCGAATGGGGTTGCCGGGACACAGGAAGACGCGGTTAAATAGATGTTGAGGGGGATAGAAGCAGCATCCCTCATCATGTATTCAATTCCACGAGTGCCCATTACGTTGACTATTTCATGGGGGTCACTGACCACTGATGTCGTTCCATGGGGTATAACCACCTCTGCAAACCGGGAAGGTGAAAGCATGGAGCTTTCAATGTGAATATGGGCATCGATAAACCCTGGTAAAATAACATCCCTGAAATTCTCTTGAACTGGCTTAACACATTTTATCAGGCCATTTTCGGTGGAGATCTCTGCAGGGTAAATCTCCCCGGTAAAAACGTTTAACAGGTTTCCTTTAATCATACTTATCTATTAAAGGAGTTAGGGTTTATTATTTAAAAAATTTATTAAAATTATTTGCAAAACCAAAATCAAAAACTCATCTTCATTGTTTAGATTTGTATTTAATGTTAAATCATTTAAATATGAAATTTAAGATTTTTTTTATGGTCTGATGAGGGTTTCTCTTTTAATATTCTCTTAAAATGGCTTAATAATGATTGTAAACCCTTGTTTAGTTAAAAGGGTTCTGTATTACTGTAAATTTTATATGGCGATGAGTACTAATATAAACTAAGGTATTTGATAATGAAGGATAGAAACATATAGAAGCTAAAAGATTAATTTTTCTAAGTTTAGGTACTACATTTCTGGGAATTGGGGTAGTTGGAATAGTTTTACCAGTACTACCAACCACACCCTTCGTTATAGTGTCTGCCTTCTTTTTCGGTAAAAGTTCAAAAAGATTTGAAAACCGGCTTTCCAATAACCGCTACTTTGGAAGTTACATAGAGAACTATAAAACAAAGAGAGGCGTTCCTTTAGATGTAAAGCTTAAAAGTATTGGTTTTTTATGGGTTACGTTAATTGTTGTCTGCAATTTTATTTTCCAGTACCAAGTACATTCCCCTAATTTTATTTAATCTATGGATTCCTGGCCAAGGAGATGGTGGTAAGTACCTTCGGTATCCTGTACGGTGTGGGTGAAGAGGCACCGAGTGAAGAAGGAACTGGAGAAGAAGCATCTGGTGAAGAGGCAACTGCTGATGAAGAAGCCGGCACTGAAGAAGAGGAAGAACCAGCCCCTGAAGAAGATCCTGGATTCATCGCAGCGATGTATACCTGTTCAGTTTGGGTGATCAAACTGCTGGATTAGAAGTGGTCCTGGAAAATATTGAAAAATTTAAAACAATAGGGGTTAAAAGAATCATAACAGTATGCCCTGGGTGTTACGATGCGTTTCATGTGTATTATAAGGGACAGTATGGGTTTGATCCAGAGATAATTCTGGCCGTCGATTTGTTAAAGGGATTGACCTTTACCGGGGGAGGATTTCCACATACAGGATCCCTGTCATGCTCGTGATAAAGCATTTAATGTGCGTACGATAGTTCTTTCCAGAAGATTTATAGAAGAATAGTTCCTGCTGTGGAGCGGGTGGGGGAGTTATGGTGCCCATGACAGATCACTGGCCTGTGATCGTCTGTGGTTGATTTTTCAAGTTCTGGTTTCAATTTATTATTCTTATCGTTTATAATATAACAAATTGTTATATTTTTTAAAATTTCATTCTGGTTAAAATAATTCTTTAGAAGAGTTCGTTAAGTGACTTGGGGGGATATGAATCAAAAATTTTATACAACTTATATGATCAAATATTCATATGGAAGAAAAAGATACCTGTGATGTTATATGTGTACATGAAGATGAAGTAAACGATGTAAAGTCTAAGATGCTGGAGGATGAGTTTCTTTTTGAAGTATCTGATAATTTTAAGGTGTTTGGCGATTCCACCCGGCTTAAAATCATGTATGCACTGTCTCAAAGGGATCTATGCGTTTGTGATCTGGCCGCAGTGTTGGATATGAGTCAATCGGCAATTTCCCACCAGCTTCGAGTTTTAAGAAGTAAGAATTTAGTTAAATTCCGGAAAGAAGGTAAGATGGCCTATTATTATCTGGCGGATGAGCATGTGGTGTCCATGATTGAACTGTGTGTGGAACATACCAAAGAGAGATATTGAATCTTAATTTTTCAATTATTAGTATTACTCAAATTGGACATACAAACCAGGCTGTTTAATGGACTATTTTTTTGAAGTGATTTTAGAACTGTAAAAATTTGGAACTGATTCTTTAACCGTAAATTATTTATGTTCACATGAGTACTAATTCATATGAGATAATATGAACATAGATTCATATGAAGATATGTTTATCATGGTTCTACGGAGATCTTAAAAATGCAAAGGAAGGAAATAAATTCCCCTAATACAGAGGAACAGGAATTAGAAGAATCATGTGGGTGCGGCTGCAATGAAGACTTGCCTGAAAATAAAGAAAATCAGAACACTGGCTATGAAGGAGAAACAGAAGCTTCCTGTTGCAGTGAGAAGTCGTCCCAGAAAATGGAACAGGATACTTGCAAAGTGGAGGGTACAAATGGTTCATGTGAATGTTGCAGTGATGACTTACTGGAAGAAAGAGAATCGTTATGGACCCGAAGAAATATTTTCATAATCGTTACGTCAGCCATTTTGCTACCTGTGGGACTGTATATTGAATTTTTCACCGCCCAGGAATTGTTGTCTGCAATTCTGTTTTTAACAGTTATAGTGGTATCTGGTTATGAAATAATGAAAAGTGGAGTTATGGCTCTTTTAAAGGGTAACTTCAGCATGAACCTTTTAATGTCCATAGCAGTGGTGGTTTCTTTTATCATAGGATCTGGTGCGGAAGGAGCACTGGTAATCTTTTTATTCTATCTTGCTGAACTTTTAGAAGATTATGCTGGAGATAGAGCTCGAAAATCCATAGAAACTCTACTAAATTTGGCTCCAGATACCGCTACAGTTAAAAGAAACGGTGAAAATCTTGAATTACCTGTAGATGATGTTGAAGTGGGTGATATTCTTGTTGTAAGGCCTGGTGAGAAAATCCCTCTGGATGGGGTCGTAGTTGATGGTATATCTACAGTAGACCAGGCTGCAATTACTGGAGAAAGTGTACCGGTTAATAAAACTGAGGGAGATAATGTATTTGCAGCTACTTTAAATGAGGAAGGATATTTAGAGGTTAAAATCACTAAAAGATCGGATGAAACAGTACTTTCAAAGATTATAAAGCTGGTAAAAGAGTCTCAAATGAGAAAATCTAATACAGAAACTTTTATTGAGAGATTTGCAAAGTATTACACTCCGGCAGTAATGTTGGTTGCAGCTACAGTTGCGATAGTGCCACCACTGGTATTTGGAGAATCATTGGATACATGGATATACAGGGCACTGGTCCTTCTGGTAATTTTATGTCCCTGTGCATTTTTACTTTCCACTCCTGTAGCCATGGTTTCAGGGATAACATCTGCAACCCGCAACGGTGTGTTAATTAAAGGCTCCAGATATGTTGAGGAAATGAAAAATATCAACACAGTGGTCTTTGATAAAACAGGAACCCTTACCGAGGGAAAATTAGAAGTTACCGATATTGTGACCTTGAATAATTACTCTGAAGGGGAAATTCTCCAAATAGCAGGTTCTCTGGAATCCAGATCTAAACATCCCCTAGCAGAGGCCATTATCCACCACGTTGAAGAATCAGATATGGATTTAAAACAGGTTAAAGGATTTGAGTCCATAACAGGGAAGGGTGTTAAGGGTAAAATCAATGAAAAGATGTTCTATATCGGTAAAAAAAGCCTTTTTAAAGGTAACCCGGAACTTTCTGAAGATTTAATAGGCAAACTTCAAAATGAAGGTAAAACCGTAATAATACTCGGTAACCATGAGCATATCATTGGTTTAATTGGACTCATGGATAAAATCAGGCCACTTTCAAGAAACACCATTCAGGGACTTAAAGAAAGAAATATTAAGACTGTCATGCTCACCGGTGACAATGAAGGAACGGCAAAAGCAGTATCTTCCAAGATAGGAATTGATGAATATTATGCCGGTCTTTTACCAGAAGATAAAGTCAAGATAATTGAAGGTTTACTGGATAAAGGCGAATATGTTGCAATGGTGGGTGATGGTGTAAATGATGCTCCTGCACTTGCCAGAGCTAGTCTGGGTATTGCTATGGGTGCTGCAGGTTCAGACGTGGCCATAGAAACAGCAGATGTAGCGTTGATGCAGGATAATATATCGAAGGTCAACTACTTCATTGATTTAAGTAGAAAGACCATGTCTGTAGTCAAACAAAATGTTTCATCAGCACTGGCAATTCAATTGGTCTTATCAGCATTTGCAGTATTTGGATTTGTCCCATTATGGGTGGCAGTTACTTTGGGGGATGTTGGTTTGACCATCGCTGTTATGTTGAATGCTTTAAGGGTAGGCAACACGAAAGTTGATCTTGGTGAAGGTAAAGTGCAGGATCTCATTGGACCATATGAAAATAAGGGATCAGATGGAAAATAACTCCGTTCCTTCTTCTTAATTTCATTTAGATTAAGAAATCAAAAGAAATAGTA
>WOYI010970900.1_pt1 | contig 32049 bp, 26 predicted proteins | sample 6423411 | NCBI WGS metagenome assembly WOYI01 (sample SAMN13441803, study PRJNA592873) | oil field metagenome | biome: oil field; feature: oil-well bore; material: oil-contaminated soil; isolation source: oil-contaminated soil from oil-well borehole | place: Germany: Wietze | collected 2016-10-18 ...
CGAGGGAAGCTTTGTCGAAAGGAGTACATGGAAATCGCTCCTTTCAGAGAAGGAAGAGGCGGGAGGGGTATGAACTCTCTAACCATTTTCAGGCGGCCGGTTTTTTGGACGCTGCTTGGCGTTCTTGTCCTCCTGACGGGCTGCAAGGTCGAAGGGGAGCTTTGGGTCGAGCGTTCTGGTGAGGGGAAAGGTCGCTTCCTCGTGTCGGAAGTGCCCATTACCAAGCCCGAGCTCGAGGTTGAGCTCGCCAAAGAGGGCTTCGAGGTGGACAAGGTGAAAGAGAAAGGCCAGGATACGCTCGAAGCTTGGGTCCACTGGAAGAGCTTTGCCAGCCCGGGCCCATTCGATGCCATAGAGGAGCGTCCAGACGGAAGCGTACGTCTAGCGTTCGGTAGGGCCCCGGAACTAGGCGCGCTGACCGTGCATGTGGACGGGAAGGTGCTGGAGTCCACCGGATACGTGAAGGATAAGAACACGGTCATCTTTCAAGGTGGAAAGCAGGCCGTTTTGACGTACCAGCCCGCGGCGAACAGGGCAGCGGTAGTTCTTATAGCCCTTGCCATCATGCTCGTTGCAATCCTTGTCTTAGTGAGGGTTCGCATGGCGATGGGGAAGCCCCGATGAAGCCCTATTCGAAGCCTCCGCTAAAGCCGTTCCTCTACGTTGCCGCGCTGTTGGCGGCTATCTTGATCGTATTTGGCATTCAAAACGCTAGCCCAGTCGGAGTAAGCTTTTTGTTCTGGCATTTCGATGGTTCTCTCGGCCTTCTGTTGCTCGTTGCTTTCCTTTTGGGGCTTATCGTCGGGCTACTATTGGTTGTGCCAGGCTGGTTGACAAAAAAAAGCCCCCGGCCGTGAAGCGGATACCCGAGCCCGAGGTGATGGATGACGTGCTCGAGGCAGAGTCCTACGCCTCGGAGGCTGCCTTGGCGTACTTAAGCAGGATTGACGACACGTTTGTGGAACGCTTTCTGCGTATCGGGCTCAAAGACGGCCTTGTGCTTGATTTGGGCTCTGGCCCCGGGGTGATTCCCATCAAGATCGCTTTGAAGTGTAAAGGCTTAGAAGTTCTTGGCGTGGACCTCTCGGAGGCCATGCTTCAAATTGCCCGCAAAAACCTTCGGGCCGCAGGGCTTGGTTCTCGCGTACGGTTTGCAAGGGCCGATGTCAAACGGCTGGATTTTCCGGATTGTACCTTTGATGCCGTCATTTCGAACTCGCTTCTGCACCACCTCCAAGACCCAGGGGTTGTCTTAATCGAGGCTGCGCGCGTGCTCAAGCCAGGAGGGGCCGTCCTCATCCGGGATATCAGAAGGCCGCCGGCTTTCTTGCTCGGGCTGTGGGTGCGTGTTTTCGGCAGGTACTACTCGGGGAAGATGCTCGAAGCTTACGTGCGCTCCTTGAGAGCTGCACTTAGCTTTGGAGAACTCAAAAGCCTGCTTAGGAGCGTTTCCTTTGCAGGATGCATGCCTTTTTGGCACGGCCTGACCCACATCGGGGTCGAAAGAAGGGCCTTGAAAGCCTAGAAGCGGTCCATTTCGGGCTTAAGGCTTCTTTCGAGCAACCTTTCTAGGGCGTCTTTTGGGTTTGTGCCCTCAAAGAGAACCCTGTAGACTTCCGTTACGATGGGTGCTTCGACATGGAGCCCCTCGATTCTTTGCAGGAGCGCTTTGACGCTGAAAGCCCCCTCGGCCAAAAAGTTGGGTTCCGCGAAGAACTGCGATGGGCTGAGCCCGTTGGCGATGAGCACGCCAAAGCGATGGTTACGAGATTTGGGCGATGTGGTGCTTAACAAGAGGTCCCCTAGCCCGCTTAAGCCTGCTAGCGTTATGGACTTCGCCCCCAGCGCGCGGGCGGTTCGCATCATCTCGGCCATTGCCCTGCTGACCAAAGAGGCCCTTGCGCTGTGGCCTAGGCGCAGGCCGTCCGATATACCGGCGGCGATTGCATAGATGTTCTTAAGCGCTCCCCCAAGCGCTACCCCCAAGACATCCTCGCTCGTGTAAACCCTTAAGCGTCCCGAGGAGAACACTTTCTGGATGCTCTCGGCAACCGCAAGGTCTTGGCTTGCGGCAACCATCGCCATCGGAAGGCTTTGAATCAGTTCTTCGGCGAACGTCGGGCCGGAAAGGACTGCAAACCTCGAGACGCCCAGGACTGCCAGGAGGATCTCGTGGGGTAGTTTCGCCGTTTGGTCCTCCAGCCCCTTGCTTAAGAGCACGAACACGGGGCCGCTGTTGGCGTTTGGCCGCTTTGCTTGGAATAGGTCCGTAAGGCAGGTTCTGAGTGCCTGCGTGGGGACGGCAAGGACGAGCATGCCGGCTTCGAACACGCTCTTTGGCTCATGGACCAAGGATAGCGAGCTTGGAAAGCGGATTCCTGGGAACAGGTCCAGCGGGCCGCCTTGTCGCTCCCAGGCTTGGAGGCGATTTGTATCTCGGCCCCAAAGCCTTGTAGGGACGCCGTTCTTGGCCAAGTGGCAAGCGAGCGCTACCCCGAACCGTCCAGCGCCAACGACCCCCGCGCTGGGGCTTTCTTTGTCCATCAGGCTTCCTCAATCCTCGTCATGGCAATAATAGACTCGTCCGGGTCTAGGTCCATAAGCCGCACTCCCCTTGCCGACCTCGAGATCTTGGGGATGCGTTCGAGCTTAAACCGGATGAGCCTGCCCTTGTCTGTCAGCAAAACAACCGTGTCGGACTCTAAGACTTGGCTTACGCCCGTTACGATGCCCGTTTTTGCGGTAACGGGAAACAGCCTGACCCCGCCGCTGCCCCGGTGGTGGGAAGGCACATCCGCGGTGTCGGTTTTTTTACCGTAGCCCTTGGCCGAACACACGAACAACAAGGATGCTTCCTGGCTTGTACGCTCCAGGTGGGCGAGCGTATCTCCAGGCCTCAGCTTTAAGCCTCTGACGCCCCTAGAAGCCCGGCCTTGGGCGCGGAGCTCGTCCATACGGAACTTTAGCGCCTGCCCGAGTGCCGTAATGCCAAGAACTTCTAGCCCCTCTTCGGCCCGAATCGCCCTAACGAGCTTATCTCCCTCCAAAAGCGTGATCGCCCGAACGGGCATTCTAGTTGCCGGGATCACCTTCTCAAGCTCGGCGCGCTTGATCAGCCCCTTGGCCGTCGCAAGGATGGCCTCGCCGCCTCTTTCCTCCGGCCCGACAGAAAGGAGCGCTGCAATCGTCTCGCCCGGGTCTTTCTGGATGAAGTTGACGATCGGCCTTCCTCGGCTAGTACGCTCGGTTTCGGGAATCTCGTAGGCCTTTAGCTTGAATACACGGCCAAAGCTCGTGAACACCAAAAGCGTCGAAAGGCTGGAAGTGGACAGGATCTCTACGGGAACATCGCTGTCTCGAATGTCCAGGCCCATGGAGCCACGGCCTCCGTGGCGCTGGGTCCTGTATGCCTTCGATGGCGTACGCTTAACGTAGCCCTGCTTGGTCAAGATGACGAGCATCTCCTCGTCTTGGATTAGCGCTTCTTTCCCGATCTCGGCCGGCTTATCGAGGATTTGAGTCCTCCTTTCGTCGGCAAAGGCTTCTTTTATCCTTAAAAACTCCTTGACCATCAGCCGCCTTCGGATAGCCTTGTCGTTCAGAATGCTGCTGTATTCTTTAATCTGGGCCATGAGCTGTTGGAGCTCTTCTTTTATCTTCGTGCCTTCTAGGTGCGTGAGCCTCTCGAGCTTCATGTCCGTGATCGCCCTTGCTTGGACGGGCGTAAACTTAAACTGGCTTGTAAGCGCGCCCCGGGCGGATTCAGGGTCTTTGGCGGCACGAATGGCGGCGATAATCGCATCGATCTGGCCGAGAGCCCTTTCGAGCGCCTCTAGGATGTGGGCGCGTTCCTCGGCCCTTCGGCGCAGGTACGAGGTCCGCTTGGTGATGATCTCCTCCCTGTGGGCCAAGAATAGCTTGAGCGCCTCGATCAGCGAAAGCCTTTTGGGCCGACCGCCCACAAGCGTCACCATGTGAAGGGGAAAGGTGGTCTCAAGCTGGGTATGCTTGAACAGCTGGTTCTCGACGACGGCCGGGTCGGCATCGGCCTTGAGCTCGAGTACCATCCGTATCCCTTGCCGGTCGGATTCGTCGCGGATGTCGGAGATTCCTTCGATCCGCTTATCCTTCACGAGCTGGGCGATGTCCTCGAGCGTTTTGGCCTTGTTGACCATGTAGGGAAGCTCGGTGACGATAAGCTTCCCTTTGGCCTTGTCCTTTTCGCGGCTTACCTTCGAGCGCACCTTGAGGCTACCGTGGCCTGATAAGTAGGCTTGGGCGATCTCGTCTTTTCCCATCAGGATTGCGCCCGTGGGAAAGTCCGGCCCTGGAAGGACTTGTAGCACTTCTTCGAGGATCGCCTCCGGGTTCTTTAGCAGCAGTAAAAGGGCGTCGATCAGCTCGCCCAAGTTGTGAGGAGGGATGGATGTCGACATGCCCACCGCGATCCCTTGCGAGCCGTTTGCTAACAGGTTTGGGAAGGCAGACGGCATAACTAGGGGCTCTTTGAGCGATTCGTCGTAGTTCGGGCCGAAGGGGACGGTCTCGTAGGGCAAGTCGTCTAAAAGTTCTCTCGCGATCTTGCTCAAACGGACCTCGGTGTACCGCATGGCCGCTGGCGAGTCGCCGTCCACCGAGCCAAAGTTGCCCTGGCCGTCGATCAAGGGGTAGCGCATCGAAAAGGTCTGGGCCATCCGAACCAGCGCATCGTAGACTGCCTGGTCGCCGTGTGGGTGAAACTTACCTATAACCTCGCCCACGATACGCGCCGATTTCTTATAGGGCTTGCCAAAGTCGTTGCCTAGCTCGTCCATCGCGAACAGGATCCGCCGGTGTACTGGCTTGAGCCCGTCACGGACCTCCGGAAGCGCCCTGCCGACGATGACGCTCATCGCGTAATCGAGGTAGGACTGCTGGACCTCTTTTTCTAGAAGCGTAGCGACGATTTCTCCTTGAGGACCTTGCTCTTCGGCCATGGGATCTCCCTAGATGTCGAGGTTCTTGACGTAGACGGCGTTCTGCTCGATGAAGGCACGTCTCGGCACGACGTCCTCGCCCATTAAGAGCGTGAAGATTCGGTCGGCCTCGAGCGCGTCTTCAATCGTGACCCGCTTGAGCCTTCTTTTAGATGGGTCCATCGTCGTTTCCCAGAGCTGGTCCGGGTTCATCTCGCCAAGACCTTTGTAGCGTTGGATGGTTAAGCCCTTCTTGGCCTGTTCGAACACGAAGGTGAGAAGCCCTAGGAAGGAGTACCCAACAAAAGGCTCCTTTTCTGCTTGCCTTTGCTGAACTTCAATGGGCAAAGGCCAAGCTTCGTTGAGTGCGCCTAGCCTTTCGACGAGCTTCTTGTACGCCTTTTGCGAGCGAACAGAAGGGGGCGCTTGGATGGAGTAACGCCCTCCGCGTTCGATATAGCTTACACGCGGGAACAGAAGGCCTGAAGCTTCGTCCGCTAGGATCTCGGTATGGAGTTCGTCGTAAGGAATGCCCTCTTCTTGCATGGCGCTTTCGATAAGCGCTTGAAGCCTGCGGGTAGCCTCGCCGTTCGCTTCTGCTCCATATTCCTCCTCGATGGGGCTCCTTGATTCAATAGAGGCGATGCGCTCCAAAAACCATGCGGGGGTTTCTTGGGAAACCATCTGGCCGATGGTGCGCTTGAGCTGGATTAACTCCCCAAGAAGCCTAAGGAGGCGTGGAGCGCTTAAGGGTTCACCGTTTTTGGGCGTGAGCACGAGCTCTTTTGTGGCCGTTTGGAGCAAGTAGTTCTCAAGGAGCGATTCATCTTTGATGTAGGTTTCGTGCCTGCCCCGCTTCACCTTGAACAGCGGAGGCTCGGCGATGAACAAGTGTCCGTTTTCGATCAGCCCGGGCAGGTGCCGGAAAAAGAACGTCAGCAGGAGTGTTCGAATGTGTGACCCGTCCACGTCGGCGTCCGTCATGATGATTACCTTATGGTAGCGGAGCCTGCCGATGTCTGGGGGCTGGGCTGGGTGGATCGGAACCCCTAGGCAAGCGACGAGGAGCTTGATCTCTTCAGAGCTCAGCACCTTGTCGATCCTGGCCTTTTCGACGTTTAGGATCTTGCCCTTCATAGGAAGGATTGCCTGAAAGTGCCTGTCCCTGCCCTGCTTGGCGGACCCTCCGGCGCTTTCGCCCTCGACCAAGAAGAGTTCTGAGCGGGCAGCATCGCGCTCTTGGCAATCGGCTAGCTTGCCGGGCAAGGAGACGCTCTCTAGAAGCCCTTTCCTGCGTGTAAGCTCCCTGGCACGCTTTGCCGCCTCCCTGGCCTTGGCGGCCTTGAGGATTTTGTCTAAGATCTTCTTAGCCTCGGCAGGGTGTTCTTCAAGGTAGGCCAAAAGAGCCTCGAAAGCGGCATTTTCGACGAACGTCCGGATCTGAGGGTTTCCAAGCTTGGTCTTGGTCTGTCCTTCGAACTGTGGCTCGGGGAGCTTTACGGCCACGACGGCGGTAAGCCCTTCGCGGATGTCTTCGCCCTCTGGCGCGTCTTTGAGGTCCTTTTCCATGCCGGCACGCTTCATGTAGGCAAGGATTCCCCGGGTCATGGCGGACCGGAAGCCTGCAAGGTGGCTTCCGCCCTCGTGTGTGCGAATGTTGTTGGCAAACGTCAACACAAGCTCTTTGTAGCTCTCGTTGTACTGGAGGGCCGCCTCTAGCTGGAGGGTATCCTGGCGTTTTTCGATCATGACGACCTGGTGCAAAGGATGTTTGTTTTCGTTCAGGTAAGAAACGAACGTTTCGAGCCCACCCTCGAAGCAATACGTGTGATGCTTCCCGCTCGCCATCTCCTCGATCGCCAACGTGAGTCCTTTGTTGAGGAAGGCGAGCTCTTTGAGCCGCTGCGCGATCGTTTCATAGCTGAAAGAGATCTCCTCGAAGATTGTCGGATCGGGCCAGAAGTGTACACGAGTTCCGGTCTTTTTCGTCGCCCCGGATTCCTTCACATCGCTTACGGGCTTGCCTTTTGCATACTCCTGCTCAAAGACCTTTCCTTCCCTGAAGACGTATACCAAAAGCCTCCTAGAGAGCGCATTGACGACGCTCAATCCTACCCCGTGCAGCCCCCCGGAGACCATGTAGGTCTTGTTGCTGAATTTTCCTCCGGCGTGAAGCGTCGTCAAGACAACCTCGAGCGCGCTCTTCTTGGCCTTTTGGTGGATTCCCACAGGAATCCCCCTGCCGTTGTCCTCGACGCTGACGGATCCGTCTTCGTGGAGCGCGACCTGCACCTCGCTGCAAAACCCTTCTAGCGCCTCGTCCACGGCGTTGTCGACGAGCTCGTACACGAGATGATGGAGCCCTTGGGTGCCGGTGTTGCCGATGTACATGGAAGGCCGCTTTCTGACGGCATCGAGACCTTCTAGAATGTCAATATCATCTTCGTTGTAGCCATTCGGCGTTTGCATACGCTCTCCTGTCCTACGTTGCCGGATGCTCTGGGTGTGTTTGGAGGTCATAAGGTAAAAGCAAAAGAAGGTTTTTCCCTGCAGGCAACGAGAGTCCTTGAGGGAAGACCTTCTGGCCTCAAATGGCTCGATTTCTTCATTTTACCAGAAAAGGGCGCCTAGAGGAAGGTCGCTTACCCTTAAGCTTGCCGTTTACGAAAGGGTTGGCCTAAAATAAAGGAATGGAGGAAGTTTACGATTTGTATCCGGTATACCTCGACTGCAGAGCAAAAGCCTGCCTTGTCGTGGGCGGCGGCAACGTGGCAGGGCGGAAGGTGCAAGGACTTCTACGGGCGGGCGCGAGGGTTTGCGTCGTGAGCCCCGAAGCTGTCGAACCAATCAAGGAGCTCTCGGGAGTTGGCCGGCTTGTTTGGGCCAAAAGGCCCTATACAGCCGAGGATTTGGAGGGGGTTTTTTTTGTTGTGGCGGCAAGCAACATCAAGGAGCTAAACCAAAGGGTGGCCGCCGAGGCCAGGTCCAGGGGTATCCTTGTGAACACGGCAGAAGGGGCGTCGGGGGGCGATGTTTTCCTTCCGGTTTCCTTGGCCTTCAAGAACCTGAGGGTTGCCGTTTCGAGCTCTGGGAAGTGTCCCGCCTTTGCCAAGGCGCTTGCCGATGTCCTGGGAGCGTGGCTTGGCCGCGGCTTCCCTTTGGCTCTAGAGGTCTTGACGGCCTTAAGGGAGGCTCATTTGAGGTCCGGCGTGGGTCAAGAAAGGTTTGTCGTCGAGCCTTTCTTGGCCGTAACGCTGTCCGAGCTCCTTGCGCAAGGCTGTACCCACGAGGCGCGAGGAATACTGGAAAAAGCCTACCCTCATCTTCTCCTCATGATTCCTGCGGCGCTTGGGCGGGCGGCATGAACGGCTTGATCATCCTAGGGCGCATTCTTCAGCTTGCTTACGCCGCCGAGGCGGTCTTTACGCTTATTTTGTTCGAGCGGCCCGGTGAAAAACTCCCCAAGGTCGTTCAACGGCTTGGCTGGGCATGCCTTGTGCTCCACGCCGCCTTCCTCGCTGGGGCTATTTTTTGGAGAGGGGCGGATTTCCTTTTCCGGGAGTCCGGAACGCTCGTTCTGTTTGGGTTTGTGGTATTTATGTTTTATACCGTGATTCTATGGTCTGGTTTCGTTGCCAAGGCGCAAAGTCTCGGGCTTTTGATCGTCCCTGTCGTTTTAATCTCTTTTAGCTTGGGCGTACGCGGCCTTACCCTCGAAACGGCCTTGAGCGTTCCTTGGGAGTTTTCTGAGGTATGGCTTGGTGTCCATATCCTCCTGAGCGTGCTTGGAGAGGCCGCCTTGGTAGTGGCCGCGCTCCTTGGATTGTTCTATCTTCTTGAAGAAGCGGCCATCCGGCGCAAAAAGAGCTTGCCGTTGGTGTTTCGACTTCCCCCGCTCGAGTTTCTGGAGAGGGCAGGGGCTCGGCTGTTGGAGGTCGGGTTCCTCTTCTTAACGCTCGGGCTTTGGGTCGGGTCGTATTTTGCAACGGAGTCGTACGGGGTTGACTGGCTCGTGCAGCCCAAGCAGATGCTTGCCCTCGCCGCTTGGGCCGTATACGGGGGGCTCCTTGTACTCAAGAGAACCCGCGCATTTGATGCCAAGGGGATGGCGCTCGGGTGTGTTGCAGGTTTTGTTTTGCTCTTGCTGGTCATGGTTGGAGTCAGCGTTTGCCCCGTGGGGTTCCACAGGTTCGGATAAACCAAGGAGATTGGTTGGAACATGGGTATTGTGCTCGTCGGGGCCAATCATCAAAGCGCCTCCGTAGAAGTCAGGGAGCGGTTCTCGGTCCCTCCAGAGCGCACTAAAGAAGCGCTAGGTGCGCTCCAATGCTCTCCCCATATTCGAGAGTGCGTCCTTCTTTCGACCTGCAACCGCCTAGAGGTCGTCGCGGCCTCTAGGGCCGTATGCCGTGCCAAGGAGGCGATAGAGGGCTGGTTGGCCGAGTACGGGTCTGTAGGCCCGAAGGACCTAGAAGCGTATACATACACGTTCTACGACGAAGAGGCGGCCGCGCACTTGTTTGCCGTGGCCTCGGGCCTTGACTCGCTCGTTGTAGGCGAGCCTCAAATTTTGGGGCAAGTCAAGGAGGCCTACAAGCAAGCAGGCATGTTCGGCAGCGTCGGACCTACCTTGCACAGCCTGTTCCATAAAGCCTTTCACGTGGCCAAGCGGGTACGTTCGGAAACAGGAATCGGAGAAGGAAACGTATCTGTCTCTTCCGTAGCCGTCGAGCTTGCCGGCCAGATTTTTTCACGTATGGCCGACAGGAACGTCCTCATCATCGGCGCGGGCGAAATGGGACAAACGGCGGCCAGACATTTCAAGGCCCGTGGGGTTGGAACCCTGTACATAGCGAACAGGACGTATTCTTCTGCAAGGGCGCTCGCCGAAGAGTTGGGGGGTGTTCCCTTGACGCTTCCAGAAATTCCCAACGTATTGCCCGAGGCCGACGTTGTCCTATCGGCCGTCAGCGTGGATGGCTATCTCATTAAGGCGCCCGATGTCGTGGGGCTCTTGAAGCACCGGGCGCGCGGGCCGTTGCTCATCCTCGACATCGGGCTTCCAAGGTCGATTGACCCAGAGATCCAATCCCTACCAAGGGCTTATTTGTACGCTATCGACGATTTAAAGCGTGTAGTCGACGACAACCTCAAGGCACGTGAACACAAGGCCAAAGAGGGCATGCGGTTGATTGTCGAAGAGGCCAGGGCGTTCGTGCGCGTGCTCGAGCATTCGGACGTTGACGAGCTCATTGCCACCTTGAGGACCAATCTTGAGGACTTGCGGCAACGCGAGCTCCAAAGGACGCTCGCCAGGCTCAAAGACCTGTCCGAAAAAGACAGGCAGGCACTAGAAATCCTTACAGTTTCGCTGATGGACAAGTTCCTTCACGGTCCGGTCATGGCCCTCAAGAACGGGGCGCGTGAGTCGCTGCCCTTCCTTTGTGAGTCTCTTGTACGATTGTTTCAGCTCGAACGTTCCCAAAATCAAGGACAGCCATGGAACGGATCAGAATCGCAACCCGAAAAAGTCCGCTTGCCTTAGCCCAGACACGCCTGTTTGCCGAGCGCTTTAAGGGGGTACATAAAGAGGCCCTTGTCGAGACGCTGCCTTTGCTCACGACGGGCGACAAGCTTTTGGACGCCCCTCTGGCCAGCATCGGGGGCAAGGGGGTGTTTACCAAAGAGCTCGACGAAGCACTATTGTCAAAAAGGGCGGATGTGGCCGTCCATAGCCTAAAGGACGTCCCGCATACGCTGCCCAATGGCCTTGCCATCCTAGCATTCCTGACCCGCGAAGACCCTTTGGACGTGCTTGTCTCAAAAACGGCCAAGGCGCTTGAGGAGCTTCCCCTAGGCGCTCGTGTTGGAACCTCGAGCCTAAGGAGGCAGGTTCAACTCTTGAACATGCGCCACGACGTGCGTATCGTCCCGATTCGCGGAAACGTGGGGACACGCCTAAAAAAGCTCGAGACGCAAGGCCTTGATGCCGTTATCCTTGCACGCGCTGGCATTGTACGTCTTGGCCTCGAGCTTGATTACTCTCCTATCCCGAAAGAGACGATCATCCCAGCCTTAGGGCAGGGCATCATCGCGGTCGTAGGCAGGGAGGGCGAAATCGAGATGACCCGGGCGCTTGGCGCGCTTACCGACCCCAGGACGACGATCGAGGCCCGTTGCGAGCGCCGGTTTGTCAAGCTTGTAGGGGGGAGCTGTCAAGTGCCCGTAGCGGGAAACGCAAGCCTTGTGGAGGGCAAGCTGTTATTTCAGGCCGCGGTGGGGTCGCTCGATGGCCGCATCTTGCTGAAGGCAAAGGCTTCGGCAGGGCCGGAGTCCCCGGAGCGGTTGGCAGACGAGGTGTTCGAGGAGCTCAACGGACAAGGGCTCCAGCCTCTTTTAAAGGATATTGTCGGATGAACGGAACTTTCCCCCCTAGAGGGAAAGTCTTTTTGGTCGGAGCGGGCCCGGGAGACCCCGGGCTTTTGAGCCTAAAGGGGTTTCAGTGCATCCAAATGGCCGAGGCTATCGTTTACGACGCGCTGATCTCCTGGGAACTAGAGCGGCTTTTCCCACAAGGGGCAAGGCGGGTGTTCGTAGGAAAGCGGAGCTCGAGGCATACGCTTCCCCAAGAGGAGATCAATCGTTTGCTTGTTCGCTTGGCAAACGAAGAGGGGCTTCGGGTCGTTCGGCTCAAAGGCGGCGATCCGTTCGTGTTTGGGAGAGGCGGCGAGGAGGCGCTTGCGCTCAAAGAGGCCGGGGTACCCTTTGAGGTGGTCCCTGGGGTCAGCTCGGCGTTTGCCGTCCCCGCCTACTCTGGGATTCCCGTGACACACCGTAAGGTCGCGAGCACGGTAGCGATTGTGACGGGCCATGAGGACCCAAGCAAGCCCGCCGGTCACCTCGATTTCCATGCGCTTGCAAGCTTCGATACGATCGTGTTCTTGATGGCGCTGCACAGCCTCGAACACAACGTCTGCAGGCTCATCGAAGCGGGCAAGGACGCTTCCGCTCCAGCTGCGCTCATTCAAGCCGGGACGACTCCAAGGCAGCGTACGCTCCTTGCGCCGTTGGAAGAGATTCCCAGGATTGCCGAGCGTGAGGCGATTGGCGCTCCCACCGTGCTCGTGGTCGGCGAAGTCGCCAGGCTTCACGAACAGCTGAACTGGTACGAGACGCTTCCATTGTTTGGGAAGCGTATCCTAGTGACAAGGCCCAAGGAGCGCTCGGATACGCTTCTGGCAGGCCTAGAAGCGCTTGGTGCCGAAGCGGTATCCTTGCCGATGATCGAAACGCGCCCTCTTTTGGATGGAAACGACGCAAGAGCGCTCGCTAGCGAGCTCCACACGCTCGATTTGGTAGCCTTCAGTTCTCAAGCCGGCGTGGAGGTTTTTTTCCAGGCCCTTTACGCTATCGGTAAGGATGCACGCGCCCTGGGCAGTACCCTAGTGGCCGCCGTTGGCGAAAAGACAGCGGAGACGCTCAAGAGTTACGGGGTTCTTCCAGACCTCGTGCCAAAGGAGGCCAACGCCGAAGCGCTCCTTCGAGAAATCCTGGAGGCCTTTCCTGGGCTTAAGCGCGTGCTTTTGCCAAAGGCCAAGAAGGGGCGCACCCTGCTCGAGGAAGGCTTGAAGTCGAAGGGGATTTCTGTCGTGACGCTCGATGCCTACGAAACGATTGGAGTAAAGCCATCAAGCGAGGTGCTCGAGGGTTTGGATCTCGAAGGGTTCGATTGGGTGCTTTTTGCCTCCCCTTCTGCTGTGGCGCAGTTTCTCGAGATCTTCGGCGAGGCGGCCTTGCGCCTCCCGGCAGGGCCAAAGGTTGCCTGCATCGGGCAAACGACGGCCATGGCGTTTGAGCCAAGAGGGCTCAGGGTCGATGCGCTGGCCAAGGGAAGTTCGGCAACGGGCTTGATCAAAGCAATGCTAGCGTTTGAACAAAAGGAGGGGGCATGTTTCCAGAAAGGAGAATGAGGAGGCTTCGCCAGAATCCAGCCGTACGAAGCCTCGTTCAGGAATGCAGAATTTCCATGGACAAGCTGGTCCTTCCAGTTTTTGTCTCGGAGCTGATTGACACGCCTTCGCCTATCCGGGCGATGCCGGGGGTGTTCCAGTGGCCCGTTGCGCGGGTAGGTGAGTTTGCGAAGGAATCCTGGCAAAGGGGGCTGAAGGGCATGATGCTTTTTGGGATCCCAAGGCTCAAAGACTCAAAAGGGTCGGAGGCGAGCAACCGAGACGGCGTGGTGTCCAGGGCCATCAAAGAGGTGAAGGAGAAGACGCCTCAAATGCTCTTGATGGCGGACGTCTGCCTTTGTGAGTACACCGACCACGGCCACTGCGGGCTACTAAACGGGTACGAAGTGGACAACGACGCGACGCTGCCCGAGCTCGCCAAGGCAGCGCTTGCCTACGCAAACGCTGGTGCGGACATAATCGCACCGTCCGACATGATGGATGGCAGGGTAGAGGCAATCCGGACCGCGTTGGACAGCGAAGGGTTTATCCATACCCCCGTCCTTTCCTATGCCGTAAAGTTTGCTTCGGCCTTTTACGGACCCTTCAGGGAGGCGGCAAACTCGGCTCCCCAGTTTGGTGACCGTAGAGGTTACCAGATGAACCCAGCGAACGCGAAAGAGGCGCTCTTGGAAGCCGAGCTCGACATCTCCGAAGGGGCCGATATGCTGCTCGTCAAGCCGGCGCTTCCTTACCTGGACGTCCTTAAGACGATCAAAGAAATGACGCCGCTTCCCGTAGGGGCCTACCAAGTATCCGGCGAGTATTCCATGATCAAGGCCGCCGCGCTGGCGGGTTACCTAGAAGAAGAGCGTACCGTGTTGGAGAGCCTTTTGGCCATCACGCGTGCCGGGGCCGATTTTATCCTGACCTATTTCGCTCTGGACGTTCTCGAAGACGTTGGATGATGAAAGAACTTCGTTGAACACGAAACGCCTGGTCTTGATCGATGGAAGCTCCTACCTCTACAGGGCGTTCTACGCCCTGCCGATGTTTCGTACCCAGCAAGGGTTCCCTACGCAGGCTATCTACGGGTTTACCGCAATGCTGCTCAAGGTGCGCAAGGAGCTAGAGCCGGATTTCCTCGCCGTTTGCTTCGATCATCCGGCTCCCACGCTGCGAAAGCAGGCCTATGAACTTTACAAGGCTACGCGCCCCGGGATGCCGAAGGAGCTCTCCATCCAGGTCCCCAAGGTATTTGACGTCATCCAGGCTTTAGGAATTCCCATGCTGGTCAAGGAAGGGCTGGAGGCGGATGACTTGATCGCCGGCATTACGGAACGCTTCAAGAGGTTTCCGGGGGTTTGCATTGCCATTGTTTCCCAGGACAAGGACCTCTTGCAGCTGTTGGATGCAAACGTCTGCCTGCTCGATACGATGCGAAACAAAAAGACCACGCTCGAGAGCTTTAAGGAAGCCTACGGGATCGAGCCAAGGCTGTTCGGAGACTGCCTTGCCCTCATGGGGGATACAAGCGACAACATTCCAGGTGTTCCGGGAATCGGGGCAAAAGGGGCGCTTGCGCTGATCAAGCGCTACGGCTCGATAGATGCCCTTCTTGAAAGGCTAGAAGAGCTCCCCTCAAAAAAGCGCGATCAGATCCTTGCGGGGCGCGAATCGCTAGAGCTTTCACGGAGCCTTGTCCGGCTCCAAACCGACGGGACAAACCAGGTGCGCCTTGAGGACCTTACCCCGAAGCCCCCAAACAATCAGGCGTTGTACGAGCTTTTCCGTGGACTCGAATTTCGACGCTTGATCGACGATCTTGGCCTTGCCCCAGAGGGCAAGGCCTGCCCCCATGGAACGATCCAAGCCCAGGAAGTCCTTGGGGAAGTCCTGGAGTTAGGATTGGGAGCGCCCCTTTTAGAGGTTCTCTATTCCAAGCACCCGCCCTTCGCGTTCGACATCGAAGGGGTGGCGATTGGGGACGCAAGGCGCGTGGCCCTTTGGGACATGGGAACGCCGCTTGTCAAGTTCTTCGGTTCCGACCCGGTCCGGGTGGAAGGAATCGACCTCAAACCGAAACTCGTTGCCTTGGCGTCCCGCGGCGTTAAAAACCTTTTCCCAGGGTTTGATTTGGCGCTTGCATCGTACCTGCTAGACCCTAACCGCAGGAACCACGGCTTTGAAGCGCTTGTGGAGCGCTTTTTGGGTGGGGAGATCCAGCCCCCTCCAAAAGAGAAGCTTTCCGAACGTATCGCGATCGCCGCACGAATCCAGCCTAAGCTCGCGGAAGCGCTTGAGCTTAGGCCAAGGCTCAAAGCCCTACTGAATGAAGTGGAGCTTCCCTTGGTTGAGGTGTTGGCAAGGATGGAGCTCGTAGGTATTATGGTGGACCTTAAGGCGTTGCATGCGCTAAGCGTAAGGTACGTCTCTCAATTGGAAGCCTTGCAAGAACGCGCGCATGTCCTCGCTGGAGAGAGCTTCAATCTAAACTCTCCAAAGCAGCTTCAAGCTATTTTGTTCGACAAGCTGGGCCTGCCTAGCTCGAAAAGGACAAAAACAGGATTCTCTACGGACGTGGAGGTGCTCGAATCGCTCAAGGGCCAGCATGAGCTGATAGACGTCCTGCTCGATTATCGCATACTTGCCAAGCTCAAAGGGACCTACCTCGACCCTTTGCCAGAGTTGGTAGACCCGGAAACCCTAAGGGTCCACTCGAGCTTCAACCAAATGGCGACGGCCACAGGAAGGCTCTCGAGTTCGGAGCCAAACCTTCAAAACCTCCCCGTTAGGGGGGAGCGTGGCGAGGAGATTCGTAACGTGTTCGTTGCAAAAGAGGGCCACGTATTCGTGGCGTTCGACTATGCCCAGGTCGAGCTCAAGCTGCTAGCCCACCTAAGCCAGGATGAGAGGCTTATCCAGGCTTTTTTGGACAACCAAGACATCCATGCCCAGACGGCGAGCCTTGTGTTTGGTGTCCCCAAAGAAAGCGTCGATTCTGCCCTTCGAAGAAGGGCCAAGGTGATCAACTTTGGCATTCTTTACGGCATGACTCCCTATGGTCTCTCCAAAGAGTTGAGGATTGGCCAAGAGGAGGCGAAGACATTCATCGAAAATTACTTCGCGGCCTTTCCAAGGGTCAAGGGGTTCTTGGATGGAATTGTGGCACAAGCAGAGCACGACGGGGTTGTCGAGACGCTGCTCGGGCGTATCCGGCCTACGCCCGGCATCAAGCACGGCTCGGCATCTTTGAGAGAACAGGCCAAGCGTGAGGCGATAAACGCTCCCATCCAAGGGTCAGCCTCTGATTTGATCAAGAAGGCCATGGTGGACGGCTTCCGATTAATCCAAGATGAGCGGCTAGATGCAGAGCTCGTCCTTCAGATCCACGACGAGCTACTTTTTGAGGTCGCCGAAAGAAGCCTTGAAGCATTCGTCCCCAAAGTGCGTCGGGCGATGGAGCACGCGATCGAGCTTTGTGTTCCATTGCAGGTGGACGTACGATTGGGCAAGGCTTACGGGCGGCTAAAAGACCTCAAGCAAGATATTTAGGCTGAACGCATTTTTTGGACATCGATACCCCCGCGAACGAACCTTACATAAAAAGGCCAACGCATCCGTGGCAAGAAAGCGAAGCGCGCTGAAAGCGATCGGAGAGGAAGTCCTCTATTTTATCGTACGCACCCTCTTTTGGGCTGTCCGGTTAGTGCCCTTGCGCGCGCTTCCCTTGCTTGGAGCGATACTCGGCGTTACGGCATTTTGCTTTATTTTTGGGAAGCCAAGACGAATCGCCTACAAAAACATGCGAGTCGTGTTCGGACCCGACATGGCCTGGTTTGCCAAGCGTGCGCTTCTGTTCCGCTCGTTCGTTCACGCCGCCCAAGGCATTCTCATCGCGTGCTTGGCGGATCGCCTGGGTGATCGTATCGAAGGGTTGTTTCATGTCCGTGGTGAGGAGTACCTCCGCCCATTCCTTGAAAAAGGCCAAGGCGTTGTCCTCTCTAGCATCCACATGGGCGCTTTCATGCTGACCTACAAAAAGCTGTCCAAGCTCGGGTTGGAGGTCTACTACACGGTTCGTAGGCCCAGAAATGAGAAAATCGCCGGGCTCTTGATGGGGTTTATGAGCAAAAGCGGGGTTCGGTTTATCCAAGACAAACCCAAACATCGTAGCGCCCTAGAGAACTTAAGGGCCCTAAAGGAAGGCGGGGCGATTGTACTAATGACGGACATGAAGCACAGCCCGGAAGATGGCGTATGGACGGAGTTCTTCGGGCATAAGGTGCTTAGCTTTTCAGGCGGAGCGGTCCTTGCCAAAAGGGCGGGGGTACCGATCGTCCCGATGGTTACGTACAAAGAGGGCGGCGCATACACGATCGAGTTCTTTCCTCCGATCTTGCCTAAGGCGGACCAAGAGCCCTCCGAACTCGTCCAAGCCTACTCGAGCGTGCTCGAGCAAGAAATTCGCAAGCGGCCCGAGCAGTGGTGGTGGTTTCATGACAGGTTTAGGGGCGCCATTCCCATCGAGGCCCCTAAGGCTTTCCAAAGACCCTTGTCGTTCTCGACGCGGTTGTTCCTTTACGGTGGGGTTTCTATTTACAAGCTCTTCTACCGGTCGCTTCGTATCAGGGTCGTGGACGAGTTTGGAAGGCCGTGGGACCTAAGCGAGTTGCCAAGGCCGGCCATCTACGCCGGTTGGCACAGCGGCCAGGCGGTCATTCCTGGATTCCTGGGCGGGCTTGGTACAAGTTTCCTCGTTTCTAAGAGCAAGGACGGGGAAGTCTTCGCGCGGGTTATCAAGGCGTTGGGCGGGAAGGCCGTTCGAGGGTCTTTTCAAAGGGACGGCGCCAGGGCGCTTGCAGAACTCATCCGGCTCTTGAAGGCGGGAGGTTCGACAACGTTATCCCCTGATGCGCCTAGGGGGCCAAGGTGCGTGGCCAAAGAGGGCGTTGCCTATATGTCGCTAAAAACAGGCGCCCCTGTTGTGCCGTTCGGTATTTATGCCCAAACTAAGGTTGTTCTCAAAAGCTCGTGGGATCAAACATGGATCCCGTTGCCCTTTTCTACGGTCATTATCGTCGTAGGAAGGCCTATAGACAAGGAATCGGTTCCCTCCGGCATGCCGGAGGGCTCAAGGGAGAGCCTGCGGGCAAGGATAGAAGCCGAGCTGAACGCCCTTCAAGCGAGAGCGCAGGAGCTTGCATCTCACCAAAGGCTCTTTTCTAAATCTTGGCGGGGGGTAGGAGGTGTCGAAGGCCCGTAAGAGGCTCCAACGGGGAGGGAAGGTTGGCCTTCCTGGGTGTCTTTGATAGGCTCCGCCGTATCTCCGAACATAACGAAGCGAACCTTGTCGGGTTTCTTGAAGAGACTCGGTGTGATCAGCCCTTTCTTTAGGGCGTCGCTCGTGAAGTCGACGAAGGTAGGAATTGCAGCGGTAGCCCCCGTCATTCCCCTTCCCATCGTTCGAAAATCGTCAAACCCAACCCAGACGCCCGCCAAAAAATTTGGCATAAACGCCATGAACCATGCATCTCGGAAGTCGTTTGTCGTTCCGGTTTTCCCCGCAAGTGGAAGACCGAGTACGCCCGCTCGCGCCCCCGTCCCTCGTCTTACGACGTCTTGCATCATGTTGACGACGATATAGGCGGCATCCTCGGAAACTACCTGGGATGATCCCGGGCTTTTCTCCGTGCTTATTTCCTTTTGCCCTTTTCTGTCCTTTATTTCCACGATCGAGAACAACTCTGGCCGCTTGCCTAGGTTGGCCAGCGTGGCGTACACGCGGGCCAACTCTATCGGACGAATCGAGAGGCTTCCTAGCGCGATTGAAAGGTTGGGCTGGATCCGTGTGGCAATACCCATGTTCTTGGCGTAAAGGGCGACCTGCTTTGCCCCAAACATCCACGTGAGTCTTACGGACGGGACGTTCCTGGAGCGTACGAGCGCTTCCCTTATCGTGATCGGGCCTAAAAAGCGGGCGTCGTAATTCTCTGGTGTCCAGAGTTCTCCTGGCTTTGCACCGGGAAGGGCTATGGGAGAATCGTCCACCAAAGAGAACGGCTGTAAGCCCTTGTCGATGGCAAGGGTGTATACGACAGGCTTGAAGGCGGAGCCTGGCTGTCTCAAGGCTTGCGTAACCCTATTGAAGCGGGTCACTCCGAAGCTAGACCCTCCTTGTATGGCGAGAATCTTTCCGGTGGATGGCTCGAGCGCGACAAGGCAGCCTTGAAGAAGGGGGATGACCTCCGGCACGAGCTGCGCTTGACTGCTCGAATATTCCAAGGCGACCAAGAAGAACCCTTCTCCGGGCTTGGGTATCCCAATTTTGCCTTGCTTGAAGGCGTCCCTTAGCTCTTTGGGCCATGATTCCGTATCGAGGACTCGCTCTTTGCCTTCCACAAGAACGTGCCAACCGTCCTTGGTCTGGGCTATCATTTTGGCAATGACGGTCTCTCCCGGGGAATAGGGGTTAGAGCGATAAATAAAGGCTTCGTTGTCGTCTCGCTTGGCAAGCCAGAACTTCCAGAACGCCTCTTCGGCATCCGTCGTCCTCCGAATGGACATGGGAGCGGCATACCTGGTGGAAAGCCGAACGAGTTGAAGGAACAATGCCTTTTGGGCGGATGCCTGGAGACGCGTGTCGAACGTCGTCGTTATTATATATCCACCCTCCAACACCGCATCCTCGTTTAGTCGCTTGATGAGCTCTTGGCGTATCATCTCGACACCGTAGGGAACGACGTCCTCATAAGGCTCCCGCCTTGGGTAGATCGCAAGCCTCGTTTGGTAGGCCTCGCGGGCCTGCTCTTTGGTGACGAACCCTAAGCTTGCCATCTGGCTAAGGACGTAGCGCTGCCTTTCTTTCAGCGCATGGGGAGAAACAAACGGGCTGTAAAGGTTTGGCGCCTTGGGCATGGATGCCAGGAGCGCGGCTTCGGCCAGCGTTAAGTCTTTGGTGCTCTTGTGGAAGTAAAGCCGGCTTCCCGCTTCAATGCCCCAAGCCCAAGACCCAAGCGGAGCCTCGTTCAGGTAAAGCGTAAGGATTTCGTCCTTCGTGAGCTGCTTTTCAATCCTGTAGGCAAGGATAGCCTCCTTGATCTTGCGCTGTAAGCTTCTTTCTGGGCCGACGACCAAAAGCTTGATGAGCTGCTGGGTGATCGTGCTGCCGCCTTGAATAAAGCTGCCAGACCTCAAATCGATCAGGGCGGCCCTTAGGATGCTTACAAGGTCAACGCCGGGGTGTTGGTAGAACCTTGCATCCTCTGCGGCAACGAACGACTTCTTGACAAGGTCGGGGATTTCTTCAGGCTTTAGCGCGTAGCGATGGCCCTTTCTCGAAAACTCCCCGATCCATACCCCGTCTTGGCTGAACACCAAGGAGCCCTGTGGGGGGTCGTATTCTTTGATTTTTGCCAGGCTTGGCAGCTCTTTTGCATAGCTGATGATCATGACTCCCCCGGCAGCAAGGATCCCGGCAGAGATCCCGACTGCCGCGATGACCCCTATCAGGAGGAGGCGTTTCCAAGAAATGTGCGAACCTTCCCTTCGAAAGTTTCTTGGGGGCATTGGCTTTCTCTACAATACGTGTTAGAGCGCTTGAAATGCGGCGCTCAGGCGTTCTTGGACTTCCTCAAGGAGCGCGTCCGTGTGAGCGACGGACAAAAAGTGCGCCTCGAACGGGGATGGCGGAGGAAAAAGACCGTGTTCTAGAGCCAAACGAAAGAACCTTGCGTACCGTTTGGTATCCGTATCGAGCACTTCGGCAAAGTTCTTTGGTGGACGCTCTGCGAAGAATGGGGTAAAGGTGGAGCCCACCCTATTCAGCGCTATGGGGATGCCCTTTTCCTTGGCGGCTGTTTCGTATGTCCGCGCGATCGTTCGCGCTTTGGCCTCTAGGGAGGGGTAGAGCGTTTCATGGTGCTCCTTGAGGGCTTGAAGCGTGGCGATGCCAGCGGATACAGCGAGCGGGTTTCCGGATAGTGTTCCCGCCTGGTAGACGTTTCCTATGGGGGCGAGCGTTTCCATGATGTCGGCGCGCCCGCCCACGCAGGCGAGCGGCAGCCCCCCGCCGATTATCTTGCCTATAGTCGTTAAGTCCGGCTTGATTTGGACGAGGTCTTGGTAACCACCATAGTGGTACCGAAAGCCCGTAATCACCTCATCGAACACCAGAAGCGCCCCAGATTGCGTACACAGCTCCCTTGCGGTTTCAAGAAATCCAGGCTCTGGGGGGACGACGCCCATATTGCAGGCGACGGGCTCGACAATCATGCAAGCGATCCTCTCGCCGTACGCCTTGAAGGCCTCGCTAAGTGCCCGGGTATCGTTGTAGGAGGTCGTGAGCGTCAAGGATGCGAGCGCTCCCGGCACGCCGCGTGAGTCTGGCACCCCAAGCGTTGCCCCTCCAGAGCCGGCCTTTACCAAAAGGGCGTCCGAATGCCCATGGTACCCACCCTCGAGCTTCAGAACGAACTCTCTGCCCGTATAGGCCCTGGCCAGGCGGATGGCCGTCATTACGGCCTCGGTTCCGGAACTGACGAGCCTTACGCGCTCCAAAGAAGGAATCGCCCCCTGAAGCGCGGCGGCGAACGCTACCTCGTCCGGGTGGGGACATCCAAAGCTCAACCCCCTGGCGGCCTGGGCTCGAATCGCCCGCTCAACGTTTGGGTGCGTGTGGCCAAGGATCATAGGCCCGTAGGCGAGAACGAAATCGATATAGCGGTTCCCTTCGACATCGACCAGGAAGGGGCCAGTCGCGTTTCGAACGAAAAAAGGCGTACCTCCGACTTTTTGAAAAGAACGGACAGGGCTGTTCACACCGCCTGGAATCAGTCCCAAGGCCGCTTGGAACAAGGCTTCGTTCGTTTTCATCTCCTCAAATCCTATCGCTTTGATGGCATGATGGTTACATAACGAGAAGGCTTGCAAATAAATCAAGCGCAAGCGTATACTAAAACGAAATGATTCATTAAGGAAGCTTAGCACTACCTAACATGGCTGAACAATACGCGACCGTCGGCGTGTTCTTGGTTTTCGGGGTTTTCTTTGTAATCCTCACGCTCTTTATCGTCCATCTTGTTGCCCCCTACAACCCAACGCCCGTAAAGCTCTCGATCTACGAGTGTGGCGAGGTCCCTGTAGGCGAGGCATGGGTTCAGTACAACGTGAGGTTCTTTGCGATCGCGCTTCTGTTCTTGCTGTTCGAGGTAGACATCGCCTTGATGTATCCAGCCGTTGCCGTTTACAAGAAGTTTCTGGATGCCGGAATGGGAGCGCTTGCTCTCGTTGAAATTCTAACCTTTGTTATCGTGATGTTCTTCGGGCTTGTCTATGCCTGGAGAAAAGGGGGGCTAAAATGGGCCAAAATCCTCGAACCGAGGCCTATGTAAGCGCTCCTGCCTTTTTTGGAATCCAAACAAAGGAGAAACATATATGCATTATACGCTAAGAAATAAGCTTCCATCTACGGCCCTATTTACAACCGTGGATGCCGTGCTGAACTGGGGAAGACTCTCTAGTCTGTGGTATTTGCTTTTTGGCACGGCCTGCTGTGCAATTGAGTTGATGCAGACGGGCGGGCCAAGAGCGGACCTGGACCGGTTCGGGGCTGTATTCCGCTCATCCCCAAGGCAGTCCGACCTGCTGATCGTTGCTGGAACCGTCACCTACAAAATGGCCTCCCGGATAAAGAGGCTATACGAGCAGATGGCAGACCCAAAGTACGTTATCTCGATGGGGAGTTGCTCCAACTGCGGCGGGTTGTTCGATTTGGGTTACAGCGTGCTTCGTGGGATCGACAAAGTAATTCCGGTCGATGTGTACGTGCCCGGTTGTCCGCCGCGACCTGAAGCGCTCACCCAGGGGCTTTTGGTTCTTCAAGAAAAGATCCGAAAGCAGCGCTACCTAGCCAGGGAGGCATAGACATTGGGCCTGGAAGCGCTTAAAGAAGAGATCACAAAGGCCTTGTCGACAATAGTCGTGGAGCCCGTTTGGGCTGAGGCTGCGGGCGATTTGGCACTCCATGTCCTCCCAGGCTCGCTCAAAGCCGTTGCCGCTGCCCTTAAGGGAGTGGGGTTTAGGCTGTTGCTTGCCGTCGCCGTTGTCGATGAGGGCGAAACGTTCCGGGTTGTTTATCCCTTGTGCTCGCTTGAACGGCGCCTAAGGCTTATACTTATGACGTCCGTACCGAGGCAAGCTCCGGATATAGACAGCCTGGTGGATGTTTGGCCTGCGGCTAACTGGCATGAGAGGGAACAAGCGGAGCTCTTTGGTGTTACCTTTGTCGGCCATCCGGACCCAAGGCACCTGTTGCTCCCCGATGATTGGGAGGGGTATCCTTTGCGAAAAGACTACAAGGAGCCAGAGGTTTACCGCGGGATTTCTACGGAAAGGCCCTACTGGGAGGACGAGGGATGCAGCCGTTCGAACTGACGGATCTTGGGGCCGGCACGAAAGAGATGATGCTCAACATGGGACCGCAGCATCCAAGCACGCACGGGGTGATCAAGTTCGTGCTTAGGATGGACGGGGAGGTCGTGGCCGCGCTCGACCCGGATGTGGGCTTTCTTCATCGGTCCATTGAAAAGATCGCAGAAAAGCTCTCTTATCCCGATTTTATGCCCTATACGGACAGGGTGGATTACGTAGCCGCCATGAACTGCAACTTTGGCTATGCTAGGGTCGTAGAAAAGCTCATGAAGATGGAGGTTCCTAAAAGGGCCGAGTATATCCGGGTGATTGTCGCAGAGCTCAACCGAATTTCTTCTCATTTGGTCTCCGTAGGGACGTTTGGGAACGACATCGGCGCCGTTACCCCTTTTTTGTATGCCATAAGGGACAGGGAGCTCATCAACGACCTGCTCGAGATGCTCTGCGGGGCCAGACTTACGTACAATTTTGTGAGAATCGGCGGGGTCGCCTTTGACCTCCCGGACACGTTCAAAGAGAAAGCCATTGCGTTCTTGGACACTTTAGAGCCGAAACTCAAAGAGTTTAACACCCTCTTGAGCGAGAACCGTATCTTTAGGGAGCGCCTTGCAGGGGTTTGCGTGATCTCTAAAGAGGATGCTGTCGCTTACGGCGTGACGGGGCCTAATTTGAGGGGGTCCGGGGTAGATTGGGATCTCCGTAGGGATGAGCCCTACTCGGTGTATCCAGAAGTTTCCTTTGAGGTGCCCGTAGGCGGGGGGCTGGTAGGGAAGGTAGGCGATGCCTTTGACCGCTACTGGGTGCGGATCAAGGAGATGCAAGAAAGCGCAAAGATCGTGCGTCAATGTTTGGAGCAGATCCCGGAAGGCCCCATCATGGCGAAAATCCCTCGCGTCCTCAAGCCGCCCGCTGGCGATGCCTTCGACAGGACAGAAGCGCCAAGAGGAGAGCTTGGGTACTACCTCGTGAGCGACGGATCGAGTAAGCCTCAAAGGCTCAAGATCCGGACGGGATCGTTTGCTGCCGTGTCTATTATTCCAAAGATTGCACCGGGTTGGATGATCGCGGACATCGTTGCGCTGATCGGCAGCCTTGATATCATCGCGCCGGAGATTGACCGCTGATGGAAATTTTTCTCCAAGAAGGCCTTGTTTTGCTGAAGGCGGCTCTGTGGGCTGTAGCGCTTTCTTTGGTAATGGCCCTTGTTGCCGGGTTCTTGACATACCTGGAACGGAAGGTTGCAGGGCACATGCAAGCAAGGCTTGGTCCAAACCGGGTCGGCCCGTACGGGCTTTTGCAGTTCGTGGCCGACGGGGTCAAGTTGTTCCTGAAAGAGGACCTCATCCCAAGCGATGCAGACGCCCCTCTGTTCCGCTTCGGCCCGTACCTCGTGTTTGTGGGGAGCTTTGCCGTCTTTGCCGTCTTGCCTTTTGGCGAACGGATTGTCGCGACGGACTTGAACATCGGCCTCTTCTACGTGCTCGCCATCACATCGATCGAAACAGTAGGGCTTTTGATGGCCGGCTGGGCTTCGAACAACAAATGGGCCCTTTTGGGGGCGATGCGCTCTGCCGCGCAGTCGATCAGCTATGAAATTCCCGTGGGCGTCTCGTTCCTCATCCCTATCGTGCTTGCCGGGTCGATGAGCCTGCAGGGGATTATCCATGCGCAGGCCGGGGGTTTTGGGCTGTTGGGTTGGAACGTTTTCCATAACCCGTTCTCCCTGGCCGCCTTCTTTGTGGGATGTACGGCGATGGTGGCCGAGATCAACCGTACGCCGTTCGACCTTCCAGAGGCCGAGAGTGAACTCGTTGCCGGCTACAACACCGAATACTCGGGCATGCGCTTTGCCTTCTTCTTCCTTGCGGAGTACGCGAACATCTTCGTGATCTCCATGATTGCCGCGGCCATCTTCCTTGGCGGCTGGCAGCTTCCGTCCCCCTTCAAAGATATATTGCCCTTTGGTCTGGTGGGGTCATTCGTTCTGCTGGCCAAGGCGGCTGTTCTCGTGTTTATCGTGCTTTGGCTTCGTTGGACGCTGCCTCGGGTACGGGTTGACCAGCTGATGGAGGTCTGTTGGAAGTACCTAACCCCGATGGCGCTTGTTTGCTTGATGGGTACGGCCGTATGGATGTGGGCCTTCCCAGGAAGGATATTTTTTGGGCTATTTGGTACAGCCTAGAAGGAGAAAGCCATGGTGCAATCCATGAAACGATACGTCGGAAACGTCGGAAATACAACGCTGACCGTTCTTAAGGGGTTGCGGGTCACGCTGATCAACCTGTTTCGCACGCCGATTACGATCCAATACCCTGAGGTAGACATTCGCCAAAAAGATTTAAAGGCGTTCGGCTACAAGGGGCCTTTGGGTCCGTTGCCGGACCGCTTCCGTGGGTTTTTGCACGTCAACCCAGAGATCTGCATTGCTTGCGATCTTTGCATGAAAGCATGTCCGATAGATTGCATTCGGATCGAGAGTACGAAGATCGACAAGACGACGATCCAGGGTAAGGACGGGAAGGCGGTAAACAAGGTGAAGCACCCGGTCCGGTTCGATATTCACCTTGGCAAATGCATGTATTGTGGGCTTTGCGTCGAGCCTTGCCCGACGGGCGCTATCTCATTTTCGAAAGAGTTCGAAGGCGCGACCTCTACGCTCAACACGCTTGTTGTGCATTTTGCCGAGCCCAAAGGGCTCCCCGTACGCGAAGCGACAATTTTATAAGCTTAATGGGAAAAAGGGTATCATGAGCCTTTCCGAGCTCGTCTTTCACGGGATTTGTATTATGACCGTCGTCTCCGGGTTCTATGCGGTGTACACGGAAAACCTCGTGCATGCGGTGTTTGCGCTCTTGGCTACCTTTTTCGGCATGGCCGGCCTTTTCGTTTACCTCCGGGCGGATTTTTTGGCGGCTCTCCAGGTTCTTGTGTACGTCGGAGGCATTCTCGTGTTGTTCCTGTTTGGCGTGATGTTCACGCAGGATATTTACCGGCTCAAGATTTCGGCAAAGCCCATAAACCGCGTATGGGGGATGATTCTAGGGGTTGGGTTCCTTGCCTCTTTCTTTTGGGTGGTGATTCTTAAAGGACGATTCGTTCTGGACACAGGCGTGGGAATGACCTTAGGCCAGGGGGTTGAAGCGCTGGGCGGGTTGTTGCTTACGCGCTATGTCCTTGCCTTCGAAGCGGTGACGCTCCTCATCGTCGCCTGTATGGTAGGGGCCATCCTGCTAACGTTGAAGCGGGAGTAATGGGTATGCTAGAACAATATTTGCTTGTTTCCGTCGTTTTGTTCGTGCTCGGAGTGTTTGGGACAATTAGCAGACGAAACGCCGTAGGGATGCTTATCGGGATAGAGCTCGTGCTAAACGCCGCATCCTTGAGTTTTGTGGCATTTGGCCGGTATATCCTGCCTTTCGGGGATTCTCCCAAAGAAGCCGGGCAGGTGGTCTCCGTGTTTATAATTATTCTAGCCGCATGCGAGGCGGTGGTTGCGCTTACGATTGTGTACGCCCTCTACAGGCTCTACCGGACGATAGATGTCGATAAGGTTCACATGCTCAGGCAATAGAAAGGCAAAAGGCGTATGGCGCATCTGGCTTGGCTGATCGTTCTTCTCCCGCTTTTTAGTTCTGCTTGCCTTGCAGGGTTTGGCAAGGGGCTCTACCGGCGCTTCGGAAAGAAGGGCGTTGATGTTTTAGGGGTTGGGTCTATCGGGACATCGTTCCTTTTGGCGACCTGTCTTTTGGCCTATGTTCTTTCGCTGGATCCCGACAAAAGGTCGATACCGTCTGCCCTATGGTCTTGGTTCCCGCTAGAGGGCAAGATGCTCGATATCTCTTTGCTCATTGACCCGCTCTCGGCGGCAATGGCGCTGATGGTGGCGGGCGTAGGCTTCCTGATTCACGTGTATTCGACAGGGTATATGGACAAAGACCCGGGGTATCCCCGGTATTTCTCCTATACGAATTTGTTCATGTTCGCCATGCTTACGCTCGTCTTTGCGGACAACCTCGTGCTGTTCTTTTTGGGCTGGGAAGGCGTTGGCCTTTGTTCGTACCTGCTAATCGGGTTTTGGTTTAACGATATCGAAAAGGCCAGGGCGGGAATGAAGGCGTTCATCGTCAACCGGATCGGCGACCTTGGCTTTTTGCTCGGCCTCTACCTGTTATTTTGGCTGTACGCTTCAAGCACGACCATGCCGTTTGCGATGCCGGAGCTTCGCGCCGACCTTTCCCCTTTGCTCGGAATCGGTTTTTTTGGCCAGAATTGGGCAACATGGGTAACCTTATGTTTCTTCATCGGGGCGACCGGAAAATCCGCCCAGATCCCGCTGTACGTATGGTTACCGGACGCTATGGCCGGTCCTACGCCCGTTTCGGCGCTCATCCATGCTGCCACCATGGTGACGGCGGGTGTGTACATGATAGCCAGGCTCTCGTTTGTTTTTGTTCATGCGCCGTTTACCCTCGGAGTTGTGGCCACAATTGGTGCGACAACTGCGCTTTTTGCCGCAACCATAGGGCTTTGTCAGAAGGACATCAAAAAGGTACTCGCCTACTCCACGGTCAGCCAGCTGGGTTACATGTTCTTGGCGATGGGGGTGGGTGCCTTCGTTTCAGGCTTCTTTCATCTGCTAACGCATGCGTTCTTTAAGGCCTGCCTTTTCCTTGGCGCCGGCAGCGTGATCCATGGGATGCACGGCGAACAGAACATGGATCTCATGGGCGGTCTTAGGAAAAAAATGCCTGTTACGTGCGCGACGTTTGTGCTTGCGGCGTTGGCCATCTCTGGTTTTCCATTCTTTTCGGGCTTCTTCAGCAAAGACGAAATCCTGTTTGCTTCTTTATCTTCACCTCTTGGCGGGCCTGTTCTTTGGGCCGTTGGGTTGTTCACGGCTCTCCTTACCGCATTTTACATGTTTCGGCTCGTTTTTTTGACGTTCTTCGGGGAATCGAGGACCCCTGATGCCATAAAAGGGCACATCCATGAATCCCCCGCCTCGATGACGGTTCCACTTGTTGTGTTGTCCATGCTGTCGGTGTTTGGAGGTGTGCTGAACCTTCCGGAGCTCTTCTTCTTGCCGGGCGGGCTTGCGCGCTTTCTTAGGCCCGTCGTTGCTGAATTCCCTGGGTTTAGCCATGCGCTTCATGAAAGCTCGTACCTCGAGATACCTCTCATGGGCGTCTCCAGCGGCGTAGCCCTTTTGGGGATTGCTCTTGCATACGTATGCTATCTGCGGGCTCCAGGGCTTCCTTACCTTTTCGGCTACTTCCTGCGTCCCGTGTACAACCTTCTTTGGAACAAGTACTACGTGGACGAAATCTACGAGGCCGCGTTCATAAAGCCCTTACTCCAAACGAGCCGGTTTTCTGCAAAGGCCGACTTGGTTGTCATCGATGGCGCCGTGAACGGGTCAGCACTCCTAACCCGAGAGACATCCCGGATTGCCGGGCTGTACGACCTTTGGCTTGTGGATGGACTCGTAAATGCCACTGCCGAAGGAACGCTAAGGCTTGGCAGGTGGCTGAGGTCTTTCCAGACGGGAGCAATCCAAAATTACTTGTCCTATGTAGTGGGTGGAGCTCTGCTCGTCTTCTGGCTTTTGTGGGCCCTTGTGAATCGTACGGTATAAAGCAGCCTGTAAACAGAAAAAAGGGTTGAGAAGCATCATGCAGTCGTTCCCCCTGCTTAGCGCCATGGCATTTTTCCCCCTGCTCGGAATTCCCGTGATTCTCCTTCTTCCACAATCCAAGGCCTCGTACGCGAAATGGCTTGGCCTCGTGTTTACGCTTCCCTCGCTCGCTCTAGGGGTCGTGCTTTACGGCTCCTACAACCGGGAGCTTGCCGGGGTGTTTGACCCCGCCTCCTTCCAGTTCATAGAGCGTGTTCCGTGGATCAAGACGTTCAACATAGAGTATTTCGTGGGGATCGATGGCCTGTCGGTGATGATGGTCCTGTTGACCGTCCTTCTGTGCACGTTGTGCATGGTTGCTTCTTTCAGCATCAAACAATCGCCCAAGGGGTATTTTTCGCTGTTTCTATTGCTCGAGACGGGCATGCTTGGGGTATTCATCTCTCTAGATTTTGTCTTGTTCTACGTGTTTTGGGAGGTCATGCTCCTCCCCATGTACTTCTTGATCGGCGTCTGGGGGGGGCCAAGGCGTGTCTACGCTGCAATCAAATTCTTTCTGTACACTCTCCTTGGCAGCGTGCTTATGCTTGTTGCCATGTTGGCCTTCTATTCCCAAGCCGAACCCCACACCTTTGATCTCCTTAGGCTTATCCAGTCTGACTTTTCAGGTGTGACGTTCGACATGTTTGGGCGTGTATGGGATTTCAGCAAGGTGATGTTCCTTTTGCTGTTTATCGGGTTTGCCGTAAAAGTCCCCATCTTTCCTTTTCACACATGGCTTCCGGATGCACACGTCGAGGCTCCGACAGCGATTAGCGTAATCCTTGCCGGAGTGCTGCTAAAGATGGGAACGTACGGGCTTATGCGGATAAGCTACCCTATCTTGCCGGAGTCCGCCATCTGGTTTTCCGGTGCGTTGGCCGTCCTCGCGCTCATCAACATCGTTTATGGCGCGCTTTGCGCAATGGCTCAGCAAGACCTCAAGAAAATGGTCGCCTATTCGAGCATTTCGCATATGGGCTTTGTTCTGCTGGGTATGAGCGCGCTGACGGAAACGGGGATGAACGGGGCAATCCTTCAGATGTTCAACCACGGAACGATCACGGCGATGCTCTTCTTGCTCGTAGGCGTGGTTTACGAACGGGCGCATCATCGTAACATCGACGGGTTTGGCGGCTTGGCCGCCAACATGCCTGTGTATGCCGCTTTTACCGGGTTTGCTTGGTTTGCGGCTTTGGGGCTCCCTTCGCTTAGCTCGTTTATTAGCGAGCTAATGTGCCTCTTGGGGGCGTTCAATGCGTACCGGACGATTACAATCCTTTCTGTATCGGGCATTCTCTTGGGGGCTGCCTATATGCTTTGGAGCTACCAGCGAATCTTTTTGGGCCCCCTGAACGAACGCTACAGGGGGCTTGCAGATATCTCTACAAGGGAAGTGCTTTCGCTCGTTCCCTTGGCCGCTATCGTGATCCTCGTTGGCATTTATCCGATGCCCGTCATATCGCTGATGCAGGCTTCTTCGAGGGCGCTCGTGAACCTCACTACGCTAGGCGTATAGGGGAGGGGGCGAGCATGGAAGCCAAAGAAAGCTTGATTTGGGTTTTTCCTGAAATTATCCTTGCTGTTGGCGCGCTGATCGTGCTGTGCTTTGCGTTGGCTTCGGACCGAGCAAAGAAGCTCGGCTTTGGTGTTGCGGCGATCATTCCGTTGGCGGCGCTTTTAGTCCTGGTCGCTCGTTTTACCTTGGAGCCTGTCCGGGATGTCTTTTACGGAAGCTTGATGCTCGACCCATTTTCTCAGGTAATCTCAGGGTTTTTCCTTGTCGTAGGCTTTGTCGCGGTTATTGCCTCCATAAATGACACAGGAATCCAAAAAGTGGGGGGGCTAGAGTATGCCGCTTTTATCCTGTGCATTCTTTGCGGCATGCTTCTCGTTTCGAAGGCTTCCAGCCTGTTGATGATCTACTTGGCGCTCGAAATGGTTTCTGTGCCTTCTTATTTGGCAGTAGCCTTTTTCCCCGCATCAAAAGAGAGTCAGGAAGGCGGGTTAAAGTATGTCTTGTTTGGCGCGCTTACCTCTGGCATCCTTCTGTACGGCCTAAGCCTGCTTTACGGGTTTGGGGGGACCTTGGAGCTTTACGAGCTCCCAAGAGCACTGGCTTCTAGAGAGGTTCCCTTGGTCGGGTTTATAGCGGCTATGGCCTTGGTGATGGTTGGGTTTGGTTTCAAGATCACCATGTTCCCGTTCCATGCCTGGGCACCTGACGTGTATCAGGGGGCTCCGACGGCCTTCACGGCATTCCTTTCTGTAGGCCCTAAAGTTGCCGGATTTGCCGTATTTACCCGGGTAGCCCTATCCTTTTTTTCGCCGGACGCCCTGCCCCAATTCCCCGGGGTTGATCATGGGTTTTACTCTTTGGTTGCCTTGCTCAGCGCGGCAACGATGACGTACGGTAATTTCGCCGCGCTTTCGCAGGACAATATAAAGCGTATGCTTGCCTATTCTTCCATCTCGCACGCGGGCTACGCACTAATTGGCCTTGCTATTCCAGGTGGGAAGGGAATCGGAGTCCTCCTTTACTACTTGTTTGTGTACGCCATCATGAATATGGGAGCCTTTTTGACGGTTGCCTTCGTCTCGCGCACAAGGAAGCGCGAGACGCTTTCGGACTTTGACGGCCTTGGCTACGACATGCCATACGTGGGAATATTGTTGACCCTGTTTCTGTTTTCTCTGACAGGCATACCCCCTACGGTAGGGTTTGTCGGCAAGTTTGCCCTTTTTTCGCGGGCGATTGAAGGAGGGCTTTTGTGGCTCGTGCTTATCGCCGCGCTGAACACCGTTGTTTCTCTTTATTACTACGTCAAGGTTATAAAGGCCCTCTATTTAGGCGGGTCAAGGGCACTGTTCCCCGCGGAGTCCCTGCCGATCATGCAAAGTTGCACTCTTGGCGCATTGGGGGCTCTCACCTTATTTTTTGGCCTCTTTTGGGATCCGATGTTGAGGTTGGGCGATCTAGGGGCAAAGATTGTTTTAGGGGTTTAAACGGAAAATCTTATACACCCCGCTACACTTGGCG
>WOYI010792701.1_pt1 | contig 32044 bp, 32 predicted proteins | sample 6423411 | NCBI WGS metagenome assembly WOYI01 (sample SAMN13441803, study PRJNA592873) | oil field metagenome | biome: oil field; feature: oil-well bore; material: oil-contaminated soil; isolation source: oil-contaminated soil from oil-well borehole | place: Germany: Wietze | collected 2016-10-18 ...
AGAAGCAATCTGGATAGCAAATCCCCAGTTCACGAACCGAGGCGGGGAGCAGGGGCTTGACCAAAAAAGGCTTATGGACGAGAAAATCCCCCAGCTCCAGCACAGGCGGGAAGGGCTTCGTCATCCTGAGCGGCACCAACTCCGCCCCCCGGGAAAGGCAATACATCCAATGGTCCCCCAGGACAGTATGCTCGTCCATGTGGGGCAAGGCGGCAAAAATCCGCTGCAGGCGGTGCGGCTCGAAGGCATCATCGGCATCCAGGATGGCCATCCATTGCCCCGATGCCGCTGCCATGGCCCGGTTGCGGGCCGCCCCTGGCCCCTGGTGGGCAGGCTGGTGCAGCACCTTGAGCCTGGGATCGCCGATGGCCTGCAGGACATCCAGGGTGCGGTCCGTGGAAGCGTCATCCACCACGATCACCTCGTGGAGATGGGCTGTCTGCTCCAGGGCGGAATGCACCGCAAGGGCAATGGTATCCTCGGCGTTGTAGGCGGCGATCAGCACCGAGACGGTCGGCTGGGTCATGACCTGCGGCCCGGGCCTGTATCGGAGATACAGCATGGCATCCGTCCGGTTCATGATGGGCAGGATGGCGCAGAAGCAGGGCCAGCCAACAGGCCATCGCGGATGCCGCACAGGCTGGCCTTGAGCTGCGCCCAGGGGTTCTTTTCGGCCACCATCGTTACTGCGATGCGAAACAGCAGGCTGGGCAGCAGCGTGGTGTAGAGATAACGCCGCTGGTGGCGCCTGGCGATCCAGATGCGGTTGCGGGTATCGTAGTAGCGCCGCTGGGGCGCCATGCGTCGACAAAAGATCCTGTAGCCCGCCAGGTGCAGCACGAAGTCCCCAGGTCTGGGATGGACGAACATGCTGTCGCGCACCAGATACACCTCGGCCCCCGCCTTGCGGGCACGGTGGCAGTAGTCCACGTCATCGGCATAGATGAAAAAGGCCGCCTCGGGATAACCGATGCGCTCCACCAGCAACCTCGAGATGAAAAACCCGATGAAAGGCAGCATCATGACCGGCGCGGTGTGGGGCAAAAGGGCATGGTTGCGGATCACCACCGGCCAGTCGGCATTGTAGGTGACCAGCACCGCGGGCCAACACATCATGTGGTGTTCGCCCTCCTGGAATACGGCACTTGCACCATAGACATGGGCCGGCTGCGGCTGCACGGCCAGCACGGCGGCCAGGGCTCCCGGTGCCGCCATGGCATCGTCGTCCAGAAGCCAGAACCATTGGGCTCCTGCCTCGAAGGCCAGTTTCATACCATGGGCAAAGCCCCCGGCCCCACCCACATTGCTGGGCAGTCGGGTGTAGTGGATGGTGGACAATTGCAGGAGACCGGCGCCGTGCAGTGCCTCTTCCGTGCCATCCGTGCTGGCATTGTCGATCACATGGATGCGCCACAGAGGCGCACTCTGAGCCAGCAGCGCCTCGAGGCATGGTATCAGCAGTGCCTTGCGGTTGAAGGTGACCACGATGGCCGCGATGGCTGGCATGCTGTTCATGAATGATGCTCGGCATTGTCCGCCCCGGTATGCTGCGGCACGTCTACAGAGATGGCGTGGGCGAGGTTCGTGGCAGGGGGCAGGCCAGCGTGAGCGCTCAGGCCGTCGTACAGGCCATCCAGGAATGCCCTGAGCTGTGCCCAGGGCTGGTCGCCATGGCGCATGGCCAGTCCCAGCCGAATGGCCAGCCCAGGCAGCGTCTCGGTCCACAGCCTGTGGCCATAATAGCGCCGCGCTGTGATGAGCCGGTTGCGCACCTCCCAGTAGCGTCTTTGCGGCGTCTTTTGCATGTGATAGAAGCGCCTCCCCAGGACAGGAATCATCTCGGCCCGGGGCAGGGGGTGATGGATGAGGCTTTTTTTGACGAGGTAGAGCGCGGCACCGCAGCGACGCAGGCGCTGGCCATATTCAATGTCGTCGCAGTCGATGAAATAGCTGGCATCGGGCAACCCGGCCAGGGCCACCAGCCGATGGGCTACCAGAAAACCCAGGAAAGGCAGGTTCTGCACCTCGGCCACATCGGGCAGCTGGTCATGGCGCTGGATCACGGCGGGGTAGCCTGGAATGGGATGCGCCAGTACGGCCGTGCTGCAGCTCAGCACCAAACCCTCATGCTCGGCACTCCAGGCGACCGCAGCACTGCCATAGGCGGCATGGTCGAGATGGCCCGAGGCGGCATCGAGTAAATATTGAAGGGCCTGGGGTGTGGGGCAGGCATCGTCGTCCATGAGCCAATAGGCATCATGCCCCTTGCTGTAGGCCCGCTGCAGGCCATGGGCAAAACCGCCGGCCCCGCCGCTGTTGTCCTTGAGGCGCTGGTAATGGAGGCGGCCATCATCCAGCAGCCCCGTCTCGCGCAGGGCGGCCTCGGTACCATCACTGCTGGCGTTGTCGGTGAGGTAGATGGCGCCAAGGGCATCACCCTGCTGCAGCAGGGCATGCACGGTACGCAGCAGGATGTCCTTGCGGTTGTGGGTGACCACCACGGCGGCAATGTTCACAATAATCCATCCTTGATGCGCTGCGCCGCCGCAAGGGCTGCGCCCACCACCTGGTCCATATTGTAATAGCGATACTGGGCCAGACGCCCCACGAAGGTCACGCCGGCTTCCTGATGTGCCAGCTGCTTGTAGCGCTGGTAGAGCGCCTCGTTGCTGGGATTCGGGATGGGGTAGTAGGGATCGCCCTGGGCTTCTGGGTATTCGATGACAATGGACGTGCCGGGATGCTGCTCGCCTGTGATGTGCTTGAACTCGGTCGTGCGCGTCCAGGGCACGTCTGGGCCTGGGTCGTTCACGGTGGCCACCGGCTGGTATTGGGGCGTATCCGGCAGGTGGCGATGGACGAAGCGCAGCGAGCGATAGGGCAAGGCCCCGAAGCGGTAGCCGTAATAGGCATCCACGGGACCTGTGTAGACCACATGGCGGAAGCGCGAGCAATCGCCGAGGGCTGCAAAGGGCGTGGCCAGTTCCACCTGGATCAGGGGATGATCCAGCATGTTGCGGAACATGGCGGTATAGCCATTCCGGGGTATGGCCTGGAAGCTGTCTGTGAAATAACGATCGTCGTCGTTGGTGCGCACCGGGATGCGCCCGGCCACCTGGGGGGCGAGCTGCGACAGCTCGAGACCCCATTGCTTCTTGGTGTAGTGGCGGAAAAACAGCTCGCACAGTTCGGCACCCACCCGGGAGAGCACCACATCCTCGCTGGTGCACATGGGCCGCACCTCGGCAACCTGGGCAAGGAAGGCGATCATACCCTGTTCGTCGAGATCCCAGCCATAGAGCTGGTTGATGGTGGTGCGATTGATGGGCAACGGCAAGAGCCTGCCGGCCACCCGGGCCAGGACACGGTGCTCGTAGGGCCGCCAGGCGGTGAAGCATGAGAGATAGCCGAAGATGCGCTCGCTCTGGGTATGGAACAGATGGGGCCCGTAGCGGTGCACCAGGATGCCGTGGTCATCCAGTTCATCATAGGCATTGCCACCCACATGCTCGCGCTGCTCGACCAGCAGCACCCGCAGCCCTGCCGCGGCGAGCTGGCGGGCCACCACCGCACCTGCAAAACCAGCTCCCACCACCAGGATCACGCCGCCTCGAGCTCCATGTACAGCGCTGCATAGCGTTGCAGCATGGTCTGCTCATCAAAGTGTTCGATGACCCATTGCCGGGCCTGCTGGCCCATCTGGTGGCGCAGGGCGACATCGTCTGCCAGGGTGCGGATGGCCTGGGCATAGGCGCCGATGTCGTCTCCGGGCACCAGGAAGCCTGTCTTCCCATGGCAGACAGTATCGCACAGGCCAGGCACATCGGCAGCCACCACCGGCAGGCCACAGGACTGAGCCTCCACGGCGGCAAGCCCGAAGCCCTCGAGCCGGCTGGGTGCCACAAGCATGTGGGCCGAGCGATACAGGTCGGCCAGAGCGGCAGGTTGCGCCAGTCGATCCAGGACCACGGCCCCTGGCGGTGCCGGGACAATGGCACGGCCTGCTGTGGCGCAGAGCAACTCGAATCCGGCACCCAACCGATGCATGATGGGCGCCAGGCGATCTACCCCCTTGCGGTAACTGGGCTTGCCCACGAAAAGCAGCCGCACAGGAGGGGTTGTTGGCAACGATATGGCGCGGGGTGAGAAAAGCGATGGATCGATGCCATTGACAATGGTCCGCAGCTTGTGTGGCGCAGGCGCATAGGCGGCGATGAGCCCTTGCTGCGTCGATGGGCTGACCGCGATGATGCGCCAAGCCCTTCGCAACGCCACGCGTTCGTAGCTGCGAATCAGCAGGCGGTGATAGAGGCGCTGTAGTCCATTGGATGTCGGCGTGCCGCTGAGGTGGTGAACCGTCACGACCAGCGGCAGCCCATGGCAGGCCAGCCCCATGGCATGCCAGCTGTTGCCATGGATGATGGTGGTGCCGGCTGGTGGCTTGAGCGCGGCCAGCAGCCATGGTGCCAACTCAAGGGCATGGGGCAGCCAGGTAATCCTGGCGCGATACCCAAAGCCCTCGAGCCCCTGGGCCAGGCGCTGGGTATAGACATCGGTGCCGGTGCCGGTGCGGATGGTGGGCAGCCAGATCAGTCCCATGGCCGACAATTCGCCCTTGATGGTATGCCTTGTGCCATTTGTGGATGATGCATCCCGGTGCGATGATACGCCAGATCGCTCTGGACTGTCATCGTTTCTGCAGGGGTCCAGGGCAGGAGTCATCGTCGGCACGGTAGTTGCTTGCCATGGGGCGTGCCACTTGGCGCGCACACCCCAGGAGCACTGTATGTCAGTCATCCGCCTATTGCTTGTTTGCCTGGCCTGTCTGCCTGCTGCAGGCGCCCATGGGGCCCGGCTCTCCATTGCTGCAGCCGCCGACCTCAAGTTTGCCATGGAAGACCTCATCGCCACATTCGGGAAGGACCATCCAGCAGACACGCTGGCGGCGACCTATGGCTCTTCTGGAGCCTTCTACGCCCAGATCCGCCAGGGCGCGCCCTTTGACCTGTTTTTCTCTGCAGACAGCAGCTATCCCGCCAAACTGCTCCAGGAAGGCATGGCAGCCTCCGCAGTCAAGCCCTATGCCACAGGACGCCTCGTACTGTGGAGCGCCAGGCGGGATGCCAGCCGTATGACGCTGGCCGATCTCGCCGAGCCATCCATCGAGCGCATCGCCATCGCCAATCCCAAGCATGCCCCCTATGGGCGCTGCGCCGCAGAAGTGCTGCACAAAGCCGGCCTGTGGGACAGGGTGCAGCCGAAGCTGGTCTATGGCGAGAACATCGCCCAGACTGCCCAGCTGGTGGAGACCGGCAACGCCGAGGTCGGCCTGATCGCCCTGTCGCTGGCCCGCCATCCGGAGATGGCCCGCAGGGGCGGCTATCTGCTGATACCCGAAAACCTGCATACACCCCTGGAGCAGGGCTTCATCATCACAAGACACGGCAAGGACAACTTGCTTGCGGCATCCTTTGCCGCCTTCATGGAGACACCCGCTGCCCGGGAGGTTCTGGGACGCCATGGCTTCACGTTGCCAGCCAGATAGCGCCTTGCCCGACCTGGCCGCCGGCTCCGCTGCTGGCATGCCAGCAGGCAATCGGCACGAAGACCGCTGCGCCATGCCACCATGCTGCTGAGCGCTGACGACTGGCAGGCTGTCTGGCTCACCGCACGCCTGGCCAGCGTGGTGACGCTGATCCTGCTGGTACTGGGCACGCCCCTTGCCTGGTGGCTGGCGCGCACCACAAGCAGCCTCAAAAAACCGCTGGGGGCCGTGGTGGCCTTGCCCCTGGTGCTGCCACCTTCGGTGCTGGGCTTCTACCTGCTGCTGGCCATGGGGCCCAATGGGCCGCTGGGACGCCTCAGCGCGGCGCTGGGACTGGGCCTGCTGCCCTTTTCCTTCTGGGGACTGGTAGTGGCCTCGTTGTGCTATTCGCTGCCCTTCATGGTGCAACCATTGCAAAACGCCTTCGAGGGCATCGGCAAGCCGTTCCTGGAAGCGGCGGCCCTGCTGGGCGCTGCCCCACTGGATGCCTTTTGTACTGTGGCCGTGCCCATGGCCTTGCCGGGCTTTCTTGCCGCCGTGGTGATGACGTTTGCCCATACGGTGGGTGAGTTCGGTGTGGTGTTGATGATCGGCGGCAACCTGCCCGGCATCACCCGGGTGGCCTCGCTGCAGCTCTATGATCATGTGGAAGCCCTGGAATATGCGGCCGCCCATCGCCTGGCGCTGGTGATGGTGACTTTCTCGTTCCTGGTGCTCTTGGCGGTACATGCACTGCGCCCCGATGCCAGGCGACGGGATTGATCTCATGCCTCTGTTGACACTCGACCGCTTTCACCACCTTGTCACATCGGGTACGTATCATGGCAACTGCAGACGACAGGACAGGTCATGGGGGAGAATGCAGATGAGCAGATGGACCAGGTGGCTGATGGTGTTTATGGCGATGGCATGCGGTGCGCCCATGGCGCAGGATCAAGGGGCAGGCCAGCAGGCCACCTGGCGGTTTGCCACCTTCAACGTCTCGATGTACCGCGAGACGCCGGATGCCCTGGTCCAGGAGTTGGCCGGCCCCGGTTCCGACCAGGTGCGCAATGTGGCCGAGATCATCCAGCGCACAGCACCGGATGTGCTGCTGCTCAATGAGTTCGACTATGATGCCGCCGGGGAAGCGTTGCGGCTGTTCCGGCAGCGTTTCCTGGAGGTGAGCCAGCATGGCGCCACGCCCATCCACTACGAATACGCCTATGCGGCACCATCAAACACCGGCGTGCCCTCGGGCATGGATCTCAACGGCGATGGTCAGGCGAACACCGCAGACGATGCTCTGGGTTTTGGGCAATTCCCCGGTCAGTATGCCTTTGCCATCCTGTCGCGCTTTCCTTTACAGCTGGACCAGTTGCGCAGTTTCCAACTCTTCTTGTGGAAGGACATGCCCCAGGCCCTGCTACCGACTGATTTCTATAACCAGCAGCAACAGGACATCCTGCGCCTGTCTTCCAAGAACCACGTCGATTTGCCCGTGGTTTTGCCCGATGGCCGCCTGGTTCATCTGCTGGCAAGCCACCCCACGCCGCCCACCTTCGATGGCCCTGAAGACCGCAATGGGCGGCGCAACGCCGATGAGATCCGGCTGTGGGCCGACTACAGCACCCCTGGGCAGGGCGATTACTTGCGCGACGACCAGGGACGCAGCGGGGGCCTTGCCCAAACAGCGTCCTTCGTGGTGCTGGGCGACATGAACGCCGACCCCAACGATGGCGACGCCTGGCCGGGAGCCATCAAGCGCCTGCTGGACAGCCCGCGCATCAATCAGGCCGTGGCCTACGGCAACCTGGCGCCCAGGGCGGCGGGTGGGACAAGCTATGCGCGGCGCAACTCCAGCCATCTCGGCGACCCGGCCAACGATACCGCCGCCTTTGCAGGCGGCCTGCGGGTGGATTATGTGCTGCCCTCCAGCAATCTCGATGTGGCAGGCTCGGGCATTTTCTGGCCCGATCCCCAAGACCCCCTGGCCCCTCTGGTGGCCTGGCCCGAGGGCGGCGCGCCCGCCAGCTCGGACCATCACCTGGTGTGGGTGGATGTGCGGACAGGCTCGTGACCGCCGGCTGCCTGCAGGGTACCCATGACGGTGCCACAATGACGAGCCAAGCGATGCGTCATGGGGCTACCAGCGAAAGGTGGCGTTGCTGATGGCCCTTGCCGCCATCAAGGGCCATCATCCGGTGTGACGCGGCTTGCCCATGGCGCCGCAGTCCTCGCCTTTCTAAGCCCTTGGGTAAAGGCAGATAGAGCGCGGCCACCCCAGCTCCTGCCAGCCTCCCTCGTCACTGGGCTTGCAGGGTGTCACTGAAAGCCGAACTACGATGCTGGGCCTTCCAGCGCCTCGGCCTGGTGATCGGCATGATAGGAAGAGCGCACCAGGGGACCGCTTGCCACACTTCTGAAGCCCAGGGCCAGGGCCTGCCGTTCCAGCATGGCAAACTCCTCCGGCGGCACGTAGCGATTCACGGGCAGGTGGTTGCGACTGGGAGCGAGGTACTGGCCAATGGTCACCATCTTGCAACCTGCCGCGTACAGGTCCTGTAGTACCTCTGTCACCTCGTCCAGGGTTTCCCCAAGCCCCAGCATGATGCCGCTTTTGGTGGGCACCTGCGGACAGGCGGCGCCAAAGCGTTCGAGCAGGGTGAGCGAATGACGGTAGCTGGCCGCCGGCCGGGCCAGCTTGTAGAGCCGGGGCACGGTCTCGATGTTGTGATTGAACACATCCGGCGGCTCCTCAAGCAACACCGGCAGGGCACGCTCGAGGCAACGCCGGAAATCCGGCACCAGGATTTCCAGCCGCACCCGCGGGGTGCGCTGGCGCACGGCGGCGATCACCTTGACAAAGTGGCTTGCTCCGCCGTCCTTGAGGTCATCGCGGTCCACGGAGGTAATCACCACATGGCGCAGCCGCATCAGGGCCACAGTCTGCGCCAAATGATCCGGCTCGTTGAGGTCCAGGGGCTTGGGCCGACCATGGGCCACGTCGCAGAAGCGGCAGCGCCGCGTGCAGATGTCGCCCATGATCAAAAACGTGGCCGTGCCCTTGGCAAAGCATTCGCCCAGATTGGGACAGCTTGCCTCCTCGCACACCGTGTGCAGGTTGTTGCGGCGCAGCAACGACTTGAGCTGCAGCACCTCTGGGTCCAGCGGGGCACGCACCCGGATCCACGGCGGCTTGCGCAGCGCCGCAATGGGCTGCAGGACCGCCTGTGCGGGTGGTTGGCATTCTGGGTCTGTGCTTTGGCTCATGATCGCGCTTGAATCTCTAAGGACAAGAGGTCTCGATGGATCGACAAAGGCAAAACCAGCAGCCGTCCTGGCGCGGTCCAGTGGGTAGATTGTAATGTACCATACCAAGGCGGATTTGGCAGTCAGGAGGGCGGCGGCATGTCCCGAGAAAGCATGCCCCCAGAAAAACACGGAGGGTAACATGATGATGGCAGCAGGATGGAACGCATGAGGCAGCGACCACGAACCCAACAGCTGCCATGCATCCTGCTGTTGTGTCTGGCATGGGCCTGGTGTCCTGTCACCCTGGCGGCGGGCAAGCCGCTGGTGGCGGTGGCCGTGCCTCCCCAGCAGGATTTCATCGAGGCCATTGCTGGTGATCAGGTGGCGGTGATGGTGCTCATCCCTCCGGGGGGCAATCATGAACTCTACGAGCCCACAGCCCAGCAGCGCGCCAGACTCGAGGAAGCCCGGCTCTACTTCGCCATGGACCTGCCATTCGAAACCACCCTGCTGCGCCGCCTGCAGGGCGCCACGCCGCGCCTCAGGGTGATCCATCCCAGCGCCCGTCCCGACGCCACGGCAACACAACACGACCCCCATCTCTGGCTTTCACCACCCTGGGTGCGGCTGTATGCCGCCCAGATCCGCGATGCTCTGCTGGCAGCACACCTCGGTGACCCCGGGCGCATCCTGACCGGCTACGCCACGTTTTCCCAGGCCATCAACCAGCTGGACGAGCGCATCTGGACCATCCTGCGCCGCGAGCAGGCCATCGGCAAGCGCATCGCTGTGATGCATCCCTCCTGGAGCCATTTTGCTTCGGCCTATGGCCTGCAGCAGTTGGCCCTGGAGCAAGAAGGCAAGGAGATCGCCCCCCGGGAGCTGGCAAAGCAGCTCGAGCGCATGAAAAGCTTAGGCGTGCCCATCCTGTTCACAGAACCCCAGGTGCCCGCCCAGCGTGTCCAGCCGCTGGCGACTGAACTCAAGTCATCCATCGAGACCATCGATCCGCTGGCCGTACCCTGGGCAGCCAACCTGGAGCATGTCGCCACAGCCATGGCTCGGGCAGCGCGCTGATGGGCAGTGCCATCGTCCTGCGGGATGTGGGGTTTGCCTATGATGGGCAGATGGTGCTGCAGCATTGTCACCTGGACATCGAGGAAGGCGCTTTCGTGCTGGTCACAGGACCAAACGGCAGCGGCAAGAGCACGCTGCTCAAGCTGATTGCCGGCGTCTTGTGTCCGGATTGTGGGGAAATCCTGATCCTGGGGCAACCGCCGCCCCATCCCGGCATGGGCTATGTGCCCCAATATGCAAGCCTGCGTGCCAATCATCCCGTCAGCGTGCTGGGTGTGGTGCTCATGGGGCTCACTACCCCCAGCCTGGGATGCCACTACAGCGCCAGGGAACGGGAGCGCGCCCACCGGGCGCTCATGGCGGTGGGGCTTGCCGAGATGGCCCAGCGCCGCCCCGATGCCCTCTCGGGCGGCCAGCGGCAGCGCCTGCTGCTGGCCCGGGCGCTGGTGAGCGAGCCGCGGCTGCTGGTGCTGGATGAACCATCGGCCAGCCTGGACCATGAGGGGCGCCAAGCCCTGACCACCATCCTGGGCAGACAGCACGGCATCACCGTGGTGCTGGCCACTCACGACACCACCACCTTCGCGGCCCTGGCCACCCAGGTGCTGGCCATGGGGCATCCTGGAGAGCAGGCGATGGCCCTGCATCAGGCGTCCTGAGAGCCTGGGCCAAATGTCCACCTGGGAGCTGATGCACCATGGCTTCATGCAGCGCGCCCTGGCTGGCGCCCTGCTGGCAAGCCTTGCCTGCGGGGTGATCGGCAGCTTGATCGTGGTCAACCGCATGCTCTTTGTGAGCGGCGCCTTGTCTCATGCGAGCTATGGCGGCATTGGGCTTGCCCTGTTCCTGGGCTGGCCGGTGATGCCGGTACTCTATGGGTTCACCTCGGTCATGGCCGTGGGCCTATGGCGGCTGCGACGCCGCTATGGCGACGACGAGGCCTGGCTGGGAGCCATGTGGTCCGCTGGCATGGGCCTGGGGGCGATCCTGGTGCAATTGACGCCGGGCTATGCGCCTGATCTGGGTGGGTATCTCTTTGGCAACCTGATGACCATCAGCCCGGCGGACATGTGGCTCTCCAGCAGCATCCTGTTGCTGGGCCTCCTGATCATCGCAGGGGGCTACCGCATGTGGGCGCTGTTCAGCGCCGACCCGCAGTACGCGCAAAGCCGTGGTCTGCCCGTGGCCGCCCTGGAGGGCGTGCTGCTGGTGCTGTCGGCCTGGGCCATCGTGGTGGTGCTGCAGGTGGCTGGCCTGTTGCTGGCCATGGCACTGTTCAGCATCCCAGCCTTGCTGGTGCATCATCGCGCCCGCTCGCTGGGCACCATGATGGTGCTGACAGCCTTGCTCAACGCAGCCTGCTCTCTGGGTGGCCTTTGGCTTGCGGTATGGCTGGATGTGAGTCCAGGGCCAGCCATCGTCTCGGTGGCCTGTTTCTTGCTTATCGTTGATCTGCTCTGGCGTCGCTACCGGCCCCATTGAACGGGCCATCCAGCATTTCTTGGTTCATGGGGGGCATGCGGTCATGGGATACAGGCACAGCACATGCATCCTGGCAGCAGTTCTGCTCTGCGCGCCGGCCTGGGCCGGCTTTGCTGGTGGGCCGCTTGTGCTGCAGGTGGATGCAACGCGCGCGCCACAGCGCATCCTGCATGCCGAGCTGACCATGGCGGTGACCCCAGGACCATTGCGCCTGGTCTATCCCAAATATATTCCGGGCGAGCATGGCCCCACAGGGCCCATCGACCAGCTGGCCGGTCTTGCCATCCATGGGGCAGGCAAGATCCTGCCCTGGCGGCGCGATCCCGAGGACATGTACGCCCTGGACGTGGCTGTGCCACCTGGCACAACCTCCTTGCGCCTCGGCTACGATTTCATGATGCCCATCGCCGACGGCTTTAGCGGCGGCAGCTCGGGCACCAGGAACCTTGCGGTATTGAGCTGGAACTGGATGGTGTTGTATCCCCAGGGGACCAACCAGCAACAGCTCATGATCAAGCCCAGCGTCACATGGCCAAAGGGCTGGAGCAGCGCCTCGGCCTTGCCGGCTGATGCCGCAAGTCGTGGCGTGAGCCTTGAAGCCCTGGTGGACTCTCCAGTACTGGCAGGAGCCATGCTGCAGCACTGGAGCCTGGGACCGCAGGAGGCCATGGCCGTGGCAGCCGACAGCAAGGCAGCCCTGGCCGTCCCCGAGGCCAGCGTGACAGCATATCGTCAGCTGGTGACCCAGGCGCTGCGGCTTTTCGGCGCCAAGCCCTATGCCCATTATCTCTTCTTGGTGACCGCCAGCGATCACGTCGCCCACTTCGGCCTGGAACACCAGCAATCCAGTGACAACCGCGTGCCAGAGGATGCGCTTGTGGATGACGATCTGCGACGCCTGTTCAGCGGATTACTGCCCCATGAGTTCGTCCATGCCTGGAATGGCAAATACCGTCGTCCGGCTGGGTTGGCACGCCCCGATCTGCAAGCCCCTATCGACAGCAGCATGCTGTGGGTCTACGAGGGGCTCACCCAGTACTATGGCGCCGTGCTCACCGCAAGGAGCCACCTGCAAACCCAGGAGGACTTCCGCGCAGGGCTGGCTATGGTGGCAGCCGGCATGGCCAACCGTTCCGGACGGCGCTGGCGCCCCCTGGTGGATACCGCCACCGCAGCCCAGCGCCTCTATGAAAGCCCCAATTCCTGGCGCGATTGGCGGCGCAGCGTGGACTTCTATCCTGAAGGTCAGTTGCTGTGGCTGGAGGTGGATGCCATGCTGCGCACCAAGAGCAGGGGCAAGGTCAGCCTGGATGATTTCGCCCGGCGCTTCTATGCCATCCAGAGCTCAAAAAGGCCAGTGGCCGTTACACCCTATGACCGCCAGGCGCTGCTGGATGCCCTGCAGGCCACCTGGCCCATGGACTGGGACGCTTATCTCAGGCAGCGCGTGGAGTCCGTGGAGACCGACCTGCCGCAACAGAGTCTGCGGGCGGCAGGATGGCAGCTGCACTACGACGACAAGCCGGGCGCGCTGTGGGCAATCGCCGCGAAAGAAAAAGGCAATATCTACTATGATCTGGGATTCGCGCTGGACAAGAACGGCACCGTGGAGGATGTCATCTGGAATGGCAAGGCCTTTGCCGCCGGCATCGCCCCAGGCATGAAGCTGCTGGCGGTCAACCAGCGCACCTTCACCATCGAGCGCCTGGAGCAGGCCATCAAATCAGGCGAGCCGCTCAAGCTGTTGGTGGAGGATGCCAGTTTTCAGTTCCATGCCACCATGGACAAACCCGCTCTGCGCTATCCCCATCTGCAACGCATCCCCAAGACGAAGGATATCCTGGGTGCCATCATCAAGCCCAGGTCTTCATGACTGTAAGGGATAGATACGCATCGGCGCCGCCACCCCTATGTCTCTCCTTAGTCTGTCCCAGGAACCAGCCTCCTGGCGCTTCTTCATGGCCAGAGTAGCCCCACCGCGACGAACCACATCGCCCTGATTCAGGATGCCTCGAAGACCTCCACGGCACCTTCCTGGATCAGCGTCTCGATCTCGTCGGCGGACAGGCCAAGAAATTTCTCGAGCACCAGGCGGCTGTCCTCGCCCAGGGCAGGTGAGGCCTTGGTGGGGCGGTGATCAACCCTGGAAAAGGTGGCCTGTGGGCCGGTGTAGGGCACCTTACCCATCACCGTATGGTCCATCTCGATGAAAAAATCCCGGTAGAGCACCTGGGCATCGGTGTAGAGGCCAGACTGGTCATGCACGATACCAACAGGCAGATGAGGCGCCAACATATGGAACAACTCGCGCTCCTCGAAGCCGGCCGTCCACTGGGCGATGTGACGATTGAGATCGTCCTCGTGGTCCTTGCGTCCGGCCCGGGTGGCAAAACAGCTCTCGGTCGCCCAGGCAGGCTGCCCCATCATCTTTCTGAGCTGCTCCCATTCGGCTTCATCGCGGCAGACGATGGCAATCCAGCGGTCCTCCCCGGCGCAGGGGTAGACCCCATGCGGCGCGCTGTGCCTATCGGCATTGCCGATCCTGGTGATCGCCCGGCCATTGCAGGCACAGTCCAGCAGTTCTGGTCCCAGGTTCTGCAAGGCGGCCTCGTACTGGGAGACATCGATGTATTGCCCCTTGCCGGTACGCCGCTTCACATCCAGGGCGGCACAGATCGCCAGCGCACAGTACCGCTGGGTGATGAAATCCGTATAGGCCCCGTAGGGCGGCAGGGGCTCGCCGCCATGCATGCCCGTGATTTCATAAAAACCCGTGAGGGCTGCCATGAGATTGCCAAAACCAGGATAGCTGGCCAGAGGCCCCGTCTGGCCTTGCATGCAGGTGGAGAGCATGATGAGTCCTGGATTTTCCTGTGCCAGGTCCTGATAGGAAAGGCCCAGGCGCGCCATGGTGCCCGGCGTGAAGCTCTCCAGGAGCACATCGGCCCACAGCGCCATGCGGTAGGCGACGCGCCGCGCTGATTCCTTCTGCAAATTGAGCCCCAGGCCAAGCTTGGAGCAGTTGAAATCAGCAAAGAACATAGAGTTGTTGATGCCGAAGACACCATTTTTGAAAGGAGGGGCCATGCGCAACAGATCGGGGCGCATAGCGCTGTCCATGTGCACCACAGTCGCCCCATGGTCACCCAGATAGCGGGCCGTCAACGGGCCCACACCCACCCAGGACATATCCCAGACCTTGATCCCTTCGAAGATACGCATGGCTGCTGTCCCTGATGACACGACTAGATGACATGGAGCTGCTGCAGCAGCAGTTGGCGCTGAGGAGCAAGCCCCAGCAGCTCGCCATAGACCGCGGCACTGTGTTCGCCAATGCGCGGAGCCCGTGGCGTGTTGGCCAGCGGCGTGGCCGACAGCCTTGCCCAGGGGCCGGGGTAGGTCACCTGGCCCAGCGGGCCATGGTCCACCGTCATGAAGTATTCCCGGGCATTGAGCTGTCTGTCCTGCATGATGTCGGCCATGGTGTTGATGGGTGCCAGCAGGATGCGGCGGGCCACGGCCCCTTGGTAGAGCTCTTCTTTGGTATGCCGCAGGAACAGGCCGGCCAGATGCTGACACAAGGCGACGATCAGCGCCTGCTTGTCGGGCTCGAACAACAGCGAGAACAGGTTGAGCTCGGCAATCGGGGCCCCTTCAAGATGGGCTGGGGTGCCCAGTTCCTCGTGGGCCCAGTCCCTGAGAGCCACCATGTTGGCGCTGTCGGTGGCGCTGCTGAAGGGCATGATGGTGATAAAACCGTTCTGGCAACGATACACCACCTTGAGCCTGAATTCGCCAAGCTCGAACGAGTTGCCCTGGCGCTTTATGTTGCGCTGCTCCAGCGCTGGAAACTGGGCGGCATTCATCATGCTGCGCATCTGCACCAGCTGCGCGGAGACATCCACATGCTGGCCACAGCCTGTCCGCTTGGCATGGTAGAGCGCAATGGTGGTGTCGAGGGCCGCCTCGGCTGCGGCATGGGGAAAGGCCTGTGGTGCCGAGACCCGCACCGGGGGTTGGCCCGGCTCGCCTGTGAGGTACATGTGGCCGCACAAGGCCTGCAGCGTGAGATCCGTGGCCGGCAGCTGGGCATAGGGCCCATGGCTCCCAAAAGCGGTAATGCTGGTGTGCACCAGGGCGTTGTGAGCCTGCTCCAGCCGGGCGGCATCCAGCCCCAGGCTGGCCAGATAACCCGGTTCGCAGGATTCCACAAGGCAGTCGGCCTGGGCCACCAGCTCCAGAAACAGGGACTGTCCGTCTGGTGTCTCCAGGTTCAAGGTGACAGAGCGCTTGCCGCGGTTCTGAAACCAGAACGGCAGGCAGGTCTCGGCGTCGCTGTGGTCATGCAGGAAAGGACCCCACCTGCGGCCCGGATCGCCACCTGGCGGCTCGACCTTGATCACATCCATACCTAAGTCGGCCAGCAGCTTACCGCACAGCCAGCCGCGCCAGTCGGTCAGGTCCAGGCATCGATAGGGTGACAGTGGTGCATCCATGACTTATGGATAGCCCAGAAACAGGTCAAAGCAAGAGAGGAGCAGGCAAACCCAGCAAGGAATACAGGAAACGGTACGACATCGCAAAGAGGCCTGCTGCTGCCATGCCCCCAGCCGCACCGCTCAGGAAAGCGATGACCGGCTGATCACGCTTGGCCTGCCGGAGAGAGGCAGGCCAGCGGCCTTTGGTCAGCCTTCCTGGAACAGCCCCTCGAAGAGGATCGAGCTCAGGTAGCGTTCGCCGGAATCCGGCAGGATGGTGACGATGGTCTTGCCGCTGTGGGCCGGGTCCTGCGCCAGGCGCACGGCCACGGCGGCCGCAGCACCACTGGAGATGCCACAGAGAATGCCTTCCTCGCGGATCAGCCTTCTGGCGCATTCGATGGCCTCCTGGTCGGTGATCTGCTCGATGGCATCCACCAGGGCCAGGTCCAGTATCTCGGGCACGAAGCCAGCACCGATACCCTGGATCTTATGGGGGCCTGGTCTGGGTTGCTCGCCACGGCGATGCTGGGAGAGCACAGGGCTTGCCGCAGGCTCCACTGCCACCATCATCACAGGATGCTGCTGGGTGTTCTTGAGATAGCGGCCAATCCCGGTGATGGTGCCGCCGGTGCCCACGCCGCAGACCACGATATCCACCTGGCCTTCGGTATCCGCCCAGATCTCGGGGCCGGTGGTGGCCTCATGGATGGCTGGGTTGGCGGGGTTGCTGAACTGCTGCAGCATCACACGGCGCCCAGGATCTGCGGCGCGGAGCTCTTCTGCCTTATCGATGGCGCCGCGCATGCCCGCACTACCCGGGGTCAGCACCAGCTTTGCGCCAAAGGCAACCAGCAACCGGCGCCGCTCCAGGCTCATGGTCTCGGGCATGGTCAGCGTCAGGGGAATGCCCTTGGCAGCAGCCACATAGGCCAGTGCGATGCCCGTATTGCCGCTGGTGGGCTCGATGAGCTCCTTCCCTGGACCCAGTATACCGCGTTGCTCGGCCTCTTCGATCATGGCCGCCCCGATGCGGCATTTGACGGAATAGGATGGATTGCGACCCTCGATCTTGGCCAGCACCAGGGCCTTGGCCTCTGCCGTGATGCGATTGAGGCGCACCAGGGGGGTATTGCCTATGGAATGGGGGTTGTCCGGATACCAGTGTGCCATCGTGTGGTCCTCTCGTCCTTAGAGTCCTTGGAAAGGACTGTTCTGCCCTGGGCATGCCCAGGGCTTGGCTGCTACCTGTGACAATAGCAGGAGGATCGCAAAACTGGTATTAAAAATCAACCTTCATATGGAGGCCGACTGTGGGCTGGTCGTCGTCCACGATCGGTTGATCCAGCTCTGGCATGATCTTTTCCACGGGCGCCTTGATGTAGCGCCTTGAATCATTGGAAATCAGGGGCATGAGGGAAGAGCCGGATTCGGCAGCGGCGCCAGGCTGCTGGCCGAGCATGAGCCTGGTCTGCCATGGCGCGGCATGGCCCTGGCTGGGCTCGGAGCCTGCAGGCTGTGGCGCGGCCAGGAGCATGTCGGGCATCAGATCCCGAATATTCAAGTCGAGCCGCACCTTGCCCATTGTTTGGCTCTTGTTTTGTTCCTGGGTATCGACGACAGGGGCTTTGGTCGGGTTTTGCGCCAGGATGGCGCCACCATTGGACTGCCTGGCCTGCAGGGCATCGATACCAGGAAGGCCAAGCAGGATGACGCTGCAAGCCATACCCACGAAATGCTTCAGGAAGCGGTGATAAGACTTGCTTTTTCCCATGATTGCACTCATGATTGCATTCCGCAACACAAGCTGTGTCGCAGCATAGAGCACAAAATAGACAACAGTCAAGACATCAGGTGCCGGGAGCGATCAATGGATCGCCACCTAGGGGCTCCTGGCGCAGAGCCATCTCCAACCGCTCAATCCGCAAGCTGTTGCCAGATCAGCCGGGCGCTGTGAGCCTGGTCTGGATAATCGGCAAAGAAGCCATCAACCCCCAGCTCCAGGAACTGCAGGTACTCATTGAGTGGATTGCCGCCGTAATCGGCGGGGAGATAGCGCCCCTCGCTGCGCATCGTCCACACATGGACCAACAACCCGGCACGGTGGGCATCCCCCACCAACGTGGTGGGGGGCATGGTTACGGTGTCCGCCTCATCGACCATGGCGTCATGGTTGATGTCGTCGTTTTGACCATCGCCATCGCCATCGGTTCCCCTGGCGCTGATCACATAGCGCTTGTAGGGGCCGATCCCGGCAGCATAGCCGGCCATCTCCGCCAGGCCTGCTGGCGTGAGCAGATCGGCGGTGGTCCTGTGGTCGCCAGAGAGCACGAAGTCATAGGGGCGGGTTGGTATGATGGTGCCGTCGGGCTTGACGCCCAAGGCATCCACCAGCTGGATCAGGCGCAGCATCGTGCGCTGGTGCAGCGCCTTGAGGAGACCGACCTCGAAGCACTGGATGAACACGGGGTCGCGTGCCTCCCGATAGCCATGGCGAGCCAGCACTTCCAGGAGGGCCTGGTCCACAGGGAGACCGTGGCCCAGAAAATAGCTGGGGTGCTTCAGCTCGATGTACAGCCCCACACGGCGTCCCGTGTGCTGCACCAGGGCGATGATCTCTTCCAGCGTGGGGATGGTGAAGCGGCCATCGAAACGGCTGGAGCGAAAGGCAAGACGCTGTCTGGCGCGCAGCGTCTTGAGTTCCTGCAGCGTGAAGTCGTCGACGAACCAGCCTTCCTCGGCAAGGCCGTCGATGAGCTTCATGGTGCGCCGGGCAGAAAACTCCGGGTGCCTTGCCACATCGGTGGTCTCGGTGATATTGACCTCATGCCTGGCCACCAGGACGCCATCTTTGGTCATGACCACGTCGGGCTCGATGAAATCGGCCCCCATGCCGATGGCTGCCTCGTAGGCGGCCAGGGTGTGCTCGGGCAGGTAGCCACTGGCGCCGCGATGGGCGATGACCAGCACCGAACGTCCCACATGCCCTGTCAGGGCATGTGACGGCGCGGCTGTCACCGCCGGAATCCACGGGGACACAAGGGCAGCAAGTAGGGCAATCCAGCGCAGTCCCTGCCGCCTGCCCGTAATCGAGCCCATGACGTTCCCCTGCCATTCATGCGGATCATCATCAACCTGCAGCCAGTATACCAAAAACTTTTTGGCCATTGAAACTGAACAGCAATGACCGACTGATATGGCAAAGCGCTTTTTGTGCTATCTTGTGTGCACGCCCTGTCGAGATAAAAACGAGAAACAGGGCCTTGTCAGAGCGTTGTCATGGAGGTTGAAAATGGCAGCTGAACGGGAACCCGACTTAGAGGCACTGCGCCAGGATGTGGCCAGGCTGCGTGAGGATCTAGGCAAATTGACAGAGTCCGCTAAAGAAACCGCCCGGGATAGAGCAGAGAGCCTGCGCTCCCGTCTCGAGGGCAACGCCCATCACCTGCGCCACGAGGCCGAGCGTGTGTATGAGGAAGGTCGCCAACGCGGACAACACGCGGCGGAATACCTGGAAAACACCATCAGCGAGCGGCCCGTGACCAGCCTGCTGACGGCATTTGGTCTCGGCTTGGTGTTGGGCGCCTTTCTGAGCCGCAGATAGAGCGCTGCATGAGCGAATTCATCCTGGCGCTGCTGGATCTGGCCGAGGCCCAGCTTCATGCCTGGCGCCAGGATGGTTTGCGCCTGATGGCAGCCCTGGTCCTCCTGGCCATGGCAGGAGCTGTGGCTGTAGCTGGGTTGCTGCTGATCATGCTGGGCATCTATCTCGGTATCGCCACCCACGCAGGCCATATGACCGCGGCATGGTGCACAGGGATCATATTGCTGGTGCTGGCAGGAGGTCTGGCGTGGACAGGAAAACGCGCCGTCCGTTGACCGTGGCTGAAGCCCGGACCAATCTGCAACGCCTGATGCAGCGATCCGCTGTGAATCAGGGTATGCATCTGGTGCGCCGCGCCCCGGGACAAGCCATGTTTCTGGCCTTCCTTACCGGCATTGCTTTCTCCCTCAGCGCCCCTTTGCAAAACCTGGTACGCGAGATCGTGGTGAGCTGGTTCACGGCAGGTCGCGTATCGCCAAACAGGCACCGCCCGGCTGCAACAGGACCAGTCGCCACCCTCCATGCCAGCAGGACCAGGCGCCGCAGCGTCGTGTGACGAATGTTGACTGTCACTGCTTGGTTTTAGCGTGCAGATGCCCTACAATATATGGGTTTCTTGGCACGGGCATGGCATCCATGCAAGTTCACATGAGGTTTCCGGCGGTGCAAGCTGCAAAAAATGAGCACATTGCCTGGCATCAGCATGTCGTTCATGTTGATGCATCCCACATCGACATCATGGGACATGTCAATAACCTGGTATACCTCAGGTGGCTGGAAGAGGCCGATATGGAGCACATGAAGGCCCAGGGGCTCGATATCGAGATGTATCAGGCCGCCAATTGCGGGCTCGTGGTTCGGCAACGCACCCTGGAATATCTGGCCGCAGCCTATCCTGGCGATGTGCTTGTGGTGCGCACGGGCAGCCAGCTCCTGGATGCCCTGCGTCTGCGGCGGCTGTATGAGGTGATCGCCCAGCCGCATGATGCTCCGAAACCTCATGTCAGTGCATGGGGGCAACGCAAACCGGGTCTTGTGGTGCGCGGGGAGAGCCTTTGGGTGGCGGTGGACATGCATTCCCGGAAACCACGCCGCATGCCACCTGTATTGATGGAGGCGGTGCAGCGGTGAGCAAGAAAATGACAGGTTGGCGGTGGGGCTTGGGTATGGCGATGATGGCCTGTGGTCTTGGCGCCTGCTCTCAGGCTGAAGCGCAGCCATCTGCGCAGTCATCGGGCGATGCCCGGGCAGGAGCAATCAAGGCCGATACATGCATGGGGTGTCATGGTGTGGCGGGCACGTTCAATGTCTATCCCAGTTATCGGGTGCCGAAGCTGGGCGGCCAAAACCCGGGCTATATTGCCGAGGCGCTGCGCCAGTATCGCGCCGGCCAGCGCCCCCATGGCACCATGCATGCCCAAGCCAGCAGCCTCAGCGATCAGGATATCACTGACATTGCCGCCTTTCTGAGCCAGGGAGATGGTTCATGATCCGCAAGATGCATAAGCTGACCATCCTGGCTGCTGGAATCTGGATGTTCTCCATGGCTTACGGCCAGAACCCGGCTCAACCCTTCGAGGCCCGGGTCAAGTTCTGCGAGTCCTGCCATGGCCCGGATGGCAACAAGCCCATTGCTCCCATCTACCCCAAGATAGCGGGGCAGTATCCAGACTATCTAGCCAAGGTGTTGCAAGACTATCGGGCCGGCAGGCGGCCCAACCCCATCATGAGAGCCAACGCCGCTTCCCTGGATGACAAAACCATCAAGCGACTGGCTGATTATTTCGCCAGCAAAAAAGGCGATCTCACAGTCAAGCAATACTGACGACGCACAGACCCGGCATGTCTGCGGCCTTGCAGCCTTCCTCCCCCAATCGCAAGACCCCCAGTCGCAAGAAGAGAGCGCGCATCCTGATGCGCCGGAGCGCTTTTCGCGCGGCCATGGGGCTGAGCTGGGCGGCCAGCCTGGGCGGGGCCTTCATCACCAGGCTGGCCGCCCAGGCCCTGGGTCATGTCTTGTGGCTGAGACATTGGCGACAGCACAAAGACATGGCGGCAGGTATTGCAGCAGCCCTCGACCGCCCATTATCCGAGGCGCGGCGCATCCTGCGCCATTCCTATGTGGAGAGCAGCCGCACGGCGCTCGAGTTCCTGCAGTTCTTTGTCGACCTGGACCGCGAGACCTTGCTGCGTCATCCCGTGGTCCCCCATGGTCTGGAGCATCTGGACGCCGCCCTGGCAGCCGGGCGCGGCGCGATACTGGCCGGCATGCACCTTGGCAACTTCACCTATGCCCCCATATGGCTGGCAGAGTACGGCTATCCCATCTCCCTGGTGGCCAAGGAGGCCAAGCATGTCCCGCCGGGCCTGTACCAGGATAGCTTGGTGAGACGTGGTGTCGAGGCCATCGTGGTGGATGGCGGACCCCAGGTCATGCAACGTATCCTGGCTGCCCTGCGGGTCAACCGCGCTGTCTACGTGGCCATCGACCAGGGGGCTGCGCACAGTGACCTTGTCCTGCCCTTTCTGGGCCGGCCCATACCGATTGCCGGCGGGGCGGCATTGGCAGCACTGCGTTCCAAGAGTCCGCTGTTGCCCACCATCCTGTGGCGCGAGCAAGACGGGTATCATCTGGAAATCTACCCTGCCATGGCATGGCCTGCTGCCGCTCCGCTCAAGGAGCGCATCATCACCGTCACCCAGTCCCTATTGGCGGGCTTTGCGCAATCCGTCAAAGCCCACCCCGAGCAATGGAGCTGGGGGTTTCGCAGGCGCTGGCGGGATGGACCATGATGTATCGGCACATACTGTCTGGATCATAGGAGTACTTGCCAGTGGGAGAGGATAAGGGCAGGGAGGTCGGCGGGCTGCGGCGCTGGCGTTCCCCATGGGTCGCCTGGCTGCATGATGTGTTCATGCTTGCTGCCGCCTGGCTTGCAGCCTATTGGCTGCGCTTCGACCTTGGTGTTATTCCAACCCCTTTTTTGCATGCTGCCTGGCAGGACATATGGCTTGTGGTTCCCATTCAGTCGGCGGCATGCTGGTCCCGGGGACTGTACCGGGGACTATGGCGCTTTGCCTCAGTGCCCGATCTGCTGCGCATCATGCAGGCGGTATTTTTGGGTACTACCCTGGCCTTGCTGGTCTTGTTCCTGGCCAACCGTTCGGCTGGGGTGCCCCGGGCCGTGCCCCTGCTGGACATGGTGGCTTGTGTTTTGTTGCTGGGTGGACCACGGCTGGCTTACCGGCTGCTGAAGGATACCCACTGGCCCTGGCGCCCGGCCATCCCAGTGCTGGTGGTAGGCACGGGTCTTGCCGCCGAGGCAACCATCCGGGAGCTCAAGCGCCACAAACAACCTCTCTATCGGGTCGCCGGACTGATCGACGACCATGGCGAGCACCGGGGGCGAGACATCTATGGCGTGCGGGTCATTGGTTCGATGACCGAGCTGCCTGAGGTGATCGCCAAAACGGCGGTCCGCCATGTGCTCATTGCCCTGGGTGCCGAACATGCCCAGCGCATCCCCCAGTTGCGTCGCCTGTGTGAGCAAAACCAGGTGCAGCCTATTGTCATACCTGGCCTAGCCATACCCCGGGCAGACCCCCAGCGGGCGTTGCCTGATCTGGACGCCCTGCTGGGCCGTGCGCCTGCTGCCATGGGCACACCCGAACTGGACCGGCTCCTGCCCCAGAAAGTGGTGCTGGTGACCGGGGCGGGCGGCTCCATCGGCTCGCAGCTGTGCCACGAGATCGCCGCGCACCGTCCCCAACGCCTGATCCTGCTGGACCATGCCGAAGGGCAGCTCTATGAGATTGCCCGCTCTCTGCAACAATGCTACCCGGATCTGGAGGTCACCTTGTGTCTGGGCAGCGTGGTCCACGCCAGCACGATAAACAGACTCATGGCCGCACACCATCCCCATTGGGTCTTTCATGCTGCTGCCTACAAGCATGTCCCCATGCTGGAAGACCAGCTCATCGAGGCGATACGCAACAATCTCCTGGGTACGCGGATCCTGGCCGAAGCCGCCTGTCGTTGGGGTAGCGAGCGCTTCGTGCTGGTCTCCAGCGATAAGGCCGTGGAGCCGGCCAATGTGCTGGGAGCCACCAAGCAACTGGCAGAACGCCTCGTGCTGGCCATGGGGGCTGCCGGCTCAACAGCCTTTTTTGCGGTCCGCTTTGGCAATGTCCTGGGTTCTTCTGGCAGCGTGGTACCCCTGTTCCAGGAGCAGATTGCCGCAGGCGGCCCTGTGACCATCACCCATCCCGAGGCCAGGCGCTTCTTCATGACCATCGAGGAGGCCTGCATGCTGATCCTGCATGCGGCACTCATCGGCCGCCAAGGTGATATCCTTGTACTGGATATGGGACAACCGATGCGCATCATCGATCTGGCCAACCACCTGATCCTGCTGTCCGGAAAACGGCCTGGACAGGACATCCCCATCACCATCACGGGGCTGCGTCCGGGTGAGAAGCTGGCAGAATCCCTTTTTACCCCCACAGAACATGTGGCCCCCACAACCCACCCCAAGATCCGAGCCGCGCGGCCGGCTGCCTTGGATGATCTCGCTGCGCTGCTGGCGGCACTGGACAAACTGGCTGCAACCTGCGATTCCGGGGACACCCGTGTGGTAGCCAGCCTGTTGCAGCAGCTGACCCACACCATCCTGACCGCATCCCCGCCTGCATGGCCAGGCTGCCCAAAAACCAGCGACATGACACCGATCGCCGCCGCACAGGGAAACTGAACATGGCCATGCCCATTGCCACATTGACCCTCAACCCAGCGCTGGATGTCACCTACGATGTTCCGTCCCTGGAACCGGACCACAAAAACCATGCCCTGCATGTGAGCCATCATCCTGGCGGCAATGGCATCAACGTGGGCCGGGCGCTCCGGGTGCTGGGCGTGGCGGCCAGCAATGTGGCCATCCTGGCCGGCGATGTGGGCCACATGGTGGCTGGCCTGTGTGAACAGGAACTGGAAAACCCGTTTTTTCTCATGGCCCCAGGTCAGACCAGGATCAATTGCACATGCATCGACATGAGCCATCATCTGCAATACGAGGTGACGGGCATCGGTCCTGTGGTGACGCCACAGCTTCTCCATGAGACGGTGGCGCTTTTCCTGGAAAAGGCCCGCGATGGCATCGGCGTCCTGACGGGCTCGATACCCCCCGGTATCCCCGACACCATCTATGCCGAGCTGATACAGCTCCTGCAACACGCCGGAGCAAAAGCAGTGGTGGATGCCCATGGTGCGCTGCTGCAACAGGCGCTGGACAAACGGCCTTTTCTCATCAAACCCAACCGCTATGAGCTGGAACTGCTCTGCGGCCGCAAGCTGGACACCATCCAGGATGTCGCCCGGGAAGCCATGTCGCTTCGGCAACGCGGTGTGGAGATGGTCTGTGTCTCCCTGGGAGAAGAAGGCGCCCTCCTGGCTGCGGCCTCCGGGATATGGCACGGCAAGGCGGTTTCTGTTCCAGTGCGCTGCACGGTGGGAGCGGGCGATGCCATGGTGGCAGGTCTGGTGGCGGCTGTGGCCACCCACCAGGATACAGCCCAGGCGTTGCGCCTGGGTCTGGCGATGGGGGCGGGCACGGCCGCCAAGCCGGGGACGGGGCTTGCCACCAGGGAAGATCTGGATGCGCTGCTGCCCAGAACCGAGATCACGGAGGTAATCTGATGAGCACCTGGCATTTCCCCACACACAAAACCAAGGTGATCTGTACCATTGGTCCAGCCTGCGACAGTCCAGCAGGACTGCATGACCTGTTGCGCGCCGGCATGAACGTGGCGCGTCTCAACCTGGCCCACGGTGACCACGACTCCCACAGCCGCACCATTGCCCGGCTGCGCGAGGCAGCAGACGCACTGCACAAGCCCTTGACCATCCTGGCTGACCTGCCTGGACCCAAGATGCGTGTGGGCAAACTGGATGTGGAGCCCTTGGAACTGCGCGCCGGGCAGATCGTCCTACTGGGCGAGCGGCCAGCTGCCGGGACGGATGAACTATTCATCCCCTTGCCGGTGCCTGAGCTCATCGCCAGCCTGCAACACAACCAGCGCCTCTTTCTGAGCGATGGCTTCATCGAACTGCGCGTTCAGGAGTCTCTGGGAGAAGCGGTGCGCTGCCGGGTGACTCAAGGGGGCATACTGCGCTCCCATGGAGGAGTGAATATGGCCGGCGCTGTCCTGGGTCTCGGTGCCATCACCGAACAGGACAAGGATCACATCCATTTCTGTGTGGCCCAGGGCGTGGATGCCATGAGCGTTTCGTTCGTGCAAAGCGGGCTGGATCTGGACATGGCGCGCCATCTCTGTCTCGAGCTGGGGCGCAGGCTCTTGATCGTGGCCAAGGTGGAGCGGGCCGTCGCCCTCAAGGATATAGTCGGTATTCTCTCCTCGGCCGACGTGATCATGGTGGCAAGAGGCGACCTGGGTGTCGAGACTCCCATAGAGGAAATCGCGCTGGTGCAAAAGAACCTCATCTTCAAGGCCAACATAGCTGGGAAACCCGTGATCACCGCGACGCAGATGCTGGAATCCATGACCGAGCACAACCGTCCCACCCGGGCCGAGGTCACCGATGTCAGCAACGCTATCCTGGATGGCACCGACTGTGTCATGCTTTCCGGCGAATCAGCCATGGGTCGCTACCCGGACAAGGCTTGCGCCATGCTGGGCCGCATCGCCACAGTGACCGAACACGAACGGCGGACCAGCCGGGGCCGTGAAGCCCTGCTGGAGCATGCCCCCAAGGGCAGCAGTGTGGTGGAGGACCTGATTGCCATGAGTGTGTGGCATGCCGTGGAACGCTTACATCCCAAGGTGGTGGTGGTACCCACCGAGACAGGCACCACGGCGCGCCGCATCGCCCAGTTCAAACTGCCGTGCTGGATCGTGGCCTTCAGTCCTCACCATCACGTCTGCCAGGAATTGGGGTTTTCATATGGCGTCTATGGCGTGCAGGTAGCGGCGGAAGACAGCCGGCCCTGGCAGGTCATTGCCCGTGAATGGTTGTTGGCTCATGGCATCGAGGCTGGTAGCCTCGCCATCATGACCGAGGGTGCTTCCAGGGGACACCCAGGCGGCACCAATCGCCTGGAGGTCTTTACGGTCTGAATGCAATGACTACCTTATATCTTGATCCCTGCGAGGGATGTAAGATGTATATAGGTTAATGAGTAGGTGGGCCAAGGGGGATGGCATGAGGCAGTATCTGGCTTCCTTGTTGATGATCTGGGGCATGGCAGCGGCAGCGGCCGATTGGCAGGCGTTGCCCAAGTCTCCGCCCATCCCCAAGGACAACCCGCAGACCCCTGAAAAGATCCAGCTGGGCAAGCAGCTCTTTTTCGACCCCCGCCTTTCGCTGACGGGGGTCATCTCTTGCAACAGCTGCCACAACGTCATGGAAGGTGGCGATGACGACCGGCGCTTTGCAAGCGGCGTTATGGGCAAGGAAGGAGGACGTAATGGGCCCACGGTGTGGAATGCCGCCTTTCATTCCGTGCAGTTCTGGGATGGCCGCGCCAAAAGCCTGGAAGAGCAGGCCAAGGGGCCCATGGTGAACGCGGTGGAGATGGGCATGCCCAACCACCAGGCGGTCATGGAGCGCATCGCCGCCATTCCGGACTATCGCACCACCTTCGCCAAGGTCTTCGGCAGCAAGGATGCCCTCACCATCCAGAATGCCGTCAAGGCCATCGCTGCCTATGAGCGTACCCTGATCACGCCCAACACGCCCTATGACCGCTTCGTGCGCGGCGACAAGAAGGCATTGTCTACCCAGGCACAGGCGGGCATGAAACTCTTTGGCGAGATAGGCTGCACCAGTTGCCACAGCGGACCCAACTTCGACGGGCCACCCCTGCCCGAGGGCCAGGGGTTCTTCCAGCGCTTCCCCACCTACAAGGACAATGAATACGTGGCCCGCTACAAGCTGATGGACGACAAGGGCAAGGCGGCGGCCACCGGCAACGAGGAGGATGAGCATCTCTTTCGCGTGCCCACGCTGCGCCAGGTAGCCCTGACGGCTCCCTATTTTCACAATGGCAGTGTGGACAAACTGCCCGAGGCGGTGCGCATCATGGCGCGCGTGCAGCTCAACAAGAAGCTGGACGATGCCCAGGTGGCCCAGCTGGTGGCCTTCCTGGAAAGCTTAAGCGGTGGCTTTCCCAAGCAGACCATGCCGCAGCTGCCTGCGTTGTCTGGCCAGACCATCTTGAAGGATCGATGAATGAACCGCCTGCAAGACAGGAGGCCGCAAGCGATCCGGCCTGCTGGTCTGCCACATCACAGAACCCGCCTGCCCTGCGCCTGGAGCAGGATGGCACGGTGATCCTCAGCGGTCCGTGGACCTTGCTGGCCCTGGGAAGCCGCATCAAGCCCCTGGAGCAACAGGCTCGCCGCCTGGCGGCACGCCGGCCCGAGGGCTGGGATCTGCGTCAGCTCTCAGCGCTGGACACAGCCGGCGCCTTGCTGCTGTGGCGCATCTGGGGTGGCCAGAAACCAGCCCAGTTGGCATGCAATCCGGATACGGCAGCCTTCCTGGAGCACATGGCGGAGCTCGGGGGGAGCGATCGGCCACCTAAGGCCAGGAAGGGTGTGCTGGATCAGCTGGCTGCCCTGGGGCGGGCCACCCGGCGCGGGGCGGGGACCCTGCTGGAGTTGCTGACACTATTCGGGTATATCGTCATCGAGATGGTCGGTGCGATAAAAAACCCCCTGCGCATGCCCTTCAAGGAAATCTCGGCCAATGTGCACAAGGCTGGCACCCAAGCGTTGTCCATCACAGGACTGGTGGGCATGCTGATCGGCATCGTCATCAGCTATCTCTCCGCCGAACAACTGAAGATCTATGGCGCGCAAAGTGCGATCATCCTGATCCTGTCCATCGGCGTCACCCGGGAGATGGGCCCCATGCTGGCGGCCGTCCTGGTGGCCGGGCGCTCCGGTTCAGCCATCACCGCGGCCATCGGTGGCATGCGCATCACCGGTGAGCTGGATGCCATGGCGGTGCTGGGATTGTCATTGTGGCGCCGGCTGGTACTGCCGCGGGTTCTGTCCCTGATGGTGGTCATGCCCCTGCTGACGCTGTGGACAGATGCCCTGGGTCTGTTTGGTGGCATGGTGCCCGCCAAGATAGAGCTGGATATCGGCTACATGCAGTTCATCCTGGGCATCAAGGAGATGATGCCGGTGGTGAACCTCACCATCGGTATAGTCAAGAGTATTGTCTTTGGCGCCTTGATCGCCCTGGTGGCCTGTCATCACGGTCTGCAGGTCAAGCCCAATACCGAGAGTCTGGGACAACAGACCACCACATCCGTGGTGCTGGCCATCACCTTGGTGCTGCTGTGTGATGCCATCTTTGCCATCGCGCTGCGCAACGTGGGCTAGGATAGGGGGCCACATTCCATGCCCATCACGCAAATCGCAGGAGAGCCATGCCGCAACGGGGATGTCATGCAACGCGACGCCAGGGAAGAGGTGGTGGCCATGAGCGGGGTGGTCACCAGATTCGGCCACCATGTGGTGCATGATGGCATCGACCTTGTGGTTCTTCGCGGAGAGATCATGGGGCTGGTGGGCGGCTCCGGCAGCGGCAAGACCACATTGCTGCGCCACATGATAGGCCTGACCGTACCCACCGCCGGCAGCATACGTCTCTTTGGCAAGCCGATGCATGGCATGCAGGGCGCGAACCTGCATCAGCGCTTCGGGGTGTGTTTTCAGGGTGGTGCCCTGTTCTCAGCCCTGACGGTAGCGGAAAACATCGCGCTGCCCTTGCGGGAACTGCGCATCCTGGATGGCGCGCTGATCCAGCAGCTGGTGGCGGTGAAGCTGGCCATGGCCGGGCTCGAGGCCCAGGACGGACTGAAACTGCCCGCCGAGCTCTCAGGTGGTATGATCAAGCGAGCTGCCCTGGCCCGTGCCCTGGCGCTGGACCCGGAGCTTTTGTTTCTGGACGAACCCACAGCGGGGCTCGATCCCATCGCCGCCGACCATTTCGTGGCGTTGCTGCGTTCCTTGCACAGCCAGCTGGAGCTTACGGTCGTCATGATCACCCATGATCTGGACACGCTGGTGGACATCTGCGACCGTATCGCGGTCCTGGCGGACAAGCGGTTGATTGCCCTGGGTACCTTGGACGAGGTGAGTGCTGTGAGCCATCCCTTCATCAAGAGTTTCTTCCATGGCCCACGGGCCGAACGGCTGCTGCGTGCCCGCAGCCTGGCAAGCAGCTGATGGAAAGCCGTTCCTTTGCCATTGCCACGGGCCTTTTCGTGCTGGCCCTGGGGGGCTGTCTGGCGGTGGCCTTCTGGTGGCTCTCGGCCGATCACACGGTGAAAAAACCTTATGTGGTGGTCTCCAAAGGGTCGGTCACCGGGCTTGCGCCGTATTCCACCGTGGACTTTCGCGGCCTGGCGGTGGGCAGCGTCCAGGCCATCCGCTTTTCAAAACGCAACAGCGCCGAGATCGAGATCGATGTGGCCTTGAACGAAGGCGTACCCGTCACCAAGGGTACCTACGCCACACTGCGCATTCAGGGGGTCACCGGCACCTCCCAGCTGCAACTCCAGGATGATGGCCAGGACCAGGCTGCCTTGACCACCAGCCCGGAACACCCAGCCCGCATTCCCATGCGTCCTTCCATGCTGGATGAATTGCAGGACAAGGGGGAGCACATCCTGCACAACGCCGAGATCATCAGCGACCGCCTGGCCGCCCTGTTCGACGCCGAGCACCAGGAGCGCCTGAGCCGCATCATGGGCAATGTGGAAGCCACCTCCAGGCGCATCGAATCCCTGAGCAAGCAACTGGATCAAGGCGTCAAGGGCATGCCCCAGTTGAGCAAGGAGCTGCAGGATCTGCTAAAGAATGGCAATCGTTTTTTGACTGCGCTGACAGACCAGCGCGCCCAGGCCGAGGGCACGCTGGCCGATTTTCGCGCCCTGGGGCGCAGTGGTCGGGAGGTGACCCAGCGCCTTGCCTGGGAAACTCTGCCCCAGCTGGAAGAGGGTTTGGCACAACTGACAGAGGCCATGCGCCAGCTCAAGGCTCTCTCCCAGGACCTGCGCCACAACCCTCGGCAACTGCTGACAGGCAGCAAAGCACCGGACTACGACCAATCCCACCAGGAACCAGCTCAATGACCGCTATCCGTCTGCTCATGGCTCTCATCTTGATGCAGCTGGCAGGCTGCGTACGCCTGCCCCAGGCTGAGCCCGCAGCACTCCAGTTCGACCTGGGTCCGGCCGATACGACACCTTCCCAGACACCACATGCCATGTTCTGGGATGTCAAGGTGAGCAGCCCCATATGGCTTGAAGACATCAAGATCCTTTACCGACAGGCCACGGAAAATCCCTACGAGCTGCGCTCGTTCCAGGGGGTGCGTTGGGTCGCAGCACCTGAAGAGCTTCTGCAGAATCGATTGCGTGCCGCCATGTCGCCTCCGGTGGAGCAGCCATCACGCCACGAGCAGCTGCCCCCTGCGGTGATGGCCCTGCATATCCAACTGGAAACCTTCCTGGTGGAGATGGATGCCGGCGGCAAGGCCCAGGCCAAGGTGAGCTGGCTTGCCATGGCCTGGTCGCGCCGTAATCGGCAGATCCTTGGCGCGCGCCGCTTCACCACCAGCGCCCCTGTGGATGGCGCCACCGCCACCAAGGCAGTGGCAGGTCTTGCGGCGGCAACCGACCAGGCCATGGCGCAGATGCTGCCCTGGATGAACCAGTTGGAGCATCGGGTGGGGCTGTGAGCCGGGAGTCTTTCCCGAAGGCCCCTGCCGCCCAGTTGGGCTACTCGGCACTCACTGCCCAGGCGCGTGACCATCTGCACGCCATGGAACACGTGCTGGCCGCACACCTGGCAAGCCATGGCCCGATGTCGTTCGACCAGTACATGGCCACCGTGCTCTATAACCCCGAGCTCGGCTATTACCAGACCCGACCTGGCCTCAACCACAGCGATTTCGTCACCGCTCCAGGACTCGGTCCCTGGTATGCCAGGCTGCTGGCCATGCAGCTGGCTCAATGCCTACAGGCCCTGGGGCAGGGCGTCATCATGGAGCTGGGCGGTGCCGATGCCACGCTGGCCTGCGCGCTGCTGCCGGCGCTGCGCGCCCTGGATGCGCTGCCCGAACGCTATCATATCGTGGAGCCGAGCCCCTTCCTGCGCCGCCTGGGTCAGGAGCGCCTGGAGCATGAAGCCGCCTGGCTCAGGGACTGCATCAGGTGGCATGCCGAACCGCCCGCAACCCCCTGGCAGGGTGTCCTGCTGGGCAATGAGGTTTTGGATGCGTTGCCTGCCAAGCGGGTCGCCAAGCTGCGTGATGGCTTTTTCGAGGTGCTGGTGTGTGGCATGCCACTGGGCTGGTGCGGTGGGCAGGTGGCCCCCGCCTTATTGGCCCACCTGGAGAGCCTGGAGGGCGACTGCCCTCAGCCCTGGCCGGCACCCTATATCACCGAATGCCGTCCCGGACTGCCGTCTACACTGGCCACATGGCTTGAAGGTCTGCAGCGCGGTTTCGTGCTGTTCGTCGACTATGGCCATACCCGGAGTGTGTACTACCATCCGCAGCGCCGCCAGGGCACGTTGATGTGCCATCGC
>WOYI011033637.1_pt1 | contig 32041 bp, 37 predicted proteins | sample 6423411 | NCBI WGS metagenome assembly WOYI01 (sample SAMN13441803, study PRJNA592873) | oil field metagenome | biome: oil field; feature: oil-well bore; material: oil-contaminated soil; isolation source: oil-contaminated soil from oil-well borehole | place: Germany: Wietze | collected 2016-10-18 ...
CATTTCTTTCTTTCCTCCTTTAGCACTTTATTTATCCAGACTTGAGACTGAATTTGTGCATTACACCGTCATTTCTGACGGTGCTCTCTGCTTGTTTATATCTAGTAATGGATAAATATTTCTATTTCTTCTCCGTTTTCCTTACAAAGCGGACCGTTTTCTTTTAACCAAAACTTAAAACTTTCCTTTGAGCAAAACCATCGAACACTCGTATTCTCATTATCAGCGTAATCATTTCGGTAGACATCGTTTTCCCTTATCATGTACCTAAACCCGTTTTTATATCCTAATGTGAGCATTTCTTCTCCTTTTCGTTTTGCATAATTAACTTTACATTTTGGGCATTGATAATAATCAAACCATTTTTCTGCCCCTTTCGTTGCCGTAGAAGGCGGTTTATTCCGTTTTCTACACTTTTTTTTTACATTTGTCACAAATCATATTTTCCTTCTCTTTCCTCCTATTGGTTCATTAATAATTATTTGTTTATGGTTACCGTAAATGTTTTAGTATATGTATCACCGTTTGGCATTTCCAACCAATCACCGTTTCTCTGTTCATTAGCAATACTCATAAACTCATTATAAATCAATTTACTGAGGACTTCATAATCTTTATGTGCCGTGCCGACTAACGCTGCTGTTAATCTCTGGGATACTCTACAACCAATGTTGTCCATGTTTTCTTTCCTCCTATTAGTTTGTTAGCAGGACTTGAGACCTGCTTGTGCATTACATTCTCCCTTGGGAGAATGCTCTCTGCCAGTCATTTCTTTGCTTTTCGATAGACATACAAGCCTATGTAAATATTGTCGGTACCCTCAATTAAGGGGTTACCTTCAGTCGAAGCAATAATAGTTGTTTTTCCGGAATTGCTTAGTCCTTGGTTTTCACTAAGGTCAACTTTGATGATCAATTCATTTCCTTTCACCGCTATTGCAACATTTTTCATAATCTCTCCTCCTGTTATTTTAGTGGATAATACCACTATTGATGGCTAAACTAAGTCACCGTGATTCCATGCAACCATTGCTTCGATTAATAAAACTTTTTGATTCCATGCAACCATTGCTTCGATTAATAAAACTTTTCTAAGTCTTTCCATCATTTCACCAAGAAGCATAGGCCTTCCGAAAACAAGACTACCTGGACTCTTTTTAGAATAGAACCAAATAGCTGTCGGAAAATCGTTATCTGTTGCCCATTCCTGGGGAACTGCAAGATCATACGTTCCTTCTTCTTCAAGATCCAGAACACTCGCAAGGTCTCCCACAGAAGTAGATGGATCCAGATAAAAGTTTTCACAGATGGAAAGGTTTTCCTTAGGAGCTTTGTTGAGCTGTTTCAATTCCTTTTTGGAGTAAATCCTAATCTGCACTTTTTCTTTGTTGAATAAAATCATTTCTCTTTCCTCCTTTTCTCTTAGTAGGTGGATAATTCCACCGGCAAGTACAGGAATTTTTTCCTGTACTTGTGCTAAAATTATCCTATGGCTGTTCTTTTCTCTCCTCCCGATACGGGTCTTGACAATGAAACGTTCCTCCCGTGCTCCTGTCCTTTGTAATAAGCATTCATATCACCATTTAAGGAAATTCTTTTTGCTTTCTTGACAAACGGAAATTGCTCTGTAAAGTATCTCTGAAGACCGTCCTTCTTGACAACAACTAATGACCGACAATCTGATGGAATAAACTCTTCCCGTTTTTGGTAAAGTTCCTCAAGTCTTTTTGAGATAATTTCTACCATGCCATAACAGTAGTTACGACGGGAGTTTAGACTTTTCGGAAAGTTCAGTCGTGCCATTGCAAAAAGGGTTCTCCTAAGATATTTGAAAAAGAAGACAGCAATTTCTAAATCGTGTTTTGTGCCACAGAAAGACATTGCCCAAGGACCGTTGCGGTAAGTGTTTATCATTCGGCAGTCAAAGGTTCTGGCTATACAATTTGCTAAACAAGCCTCATAATCAACCTTTACTTCGGAAGATCCTTCAACATTTATTGTAACAAAAACATCCTCTTTCGGCTTACTTGTTCTTAGTTCAGCTATGTCAATACACCATTTAGCCATTAATTCAGCGGCTTTTTGAGCCGCTACTTCCCTTTCATGGGGACTGTTGTTTTTTTCCTCATTACTCAGCTCCATCATCTTCATAATTTTGGCAATTATAGCTTCTTTGTTTTCTGTAACCATTTCTTTCTTTCCTCCTATCGGTTTATTATCCAGATTTGGGACTGGATTAATGTGTTACAGGGAGTCATTTCTGGCTCCCTTCCCTCCACGAGAATTTCTGACTAGGCTGCATGGGCAGTTGTTAGATACACAACATAAGGTTTCATTTCCGCCGCTGAAGTACAAGCATTGTTACAGATAGATTTAACATGCCGCTTGATTCTTCTTTCGGCACCTTTGACATTTTCTCCGTAGTGAGCTTTGGCTAATGCTTCAACCATCTCAGATAACGGAGTGGATGATTTGATCATGCTATTAATCAAATCTGTTTGATTCGGAGCACCATCGGTTTTCTTCGATTTTGCTCTCGGAGTTCTGACTGCACCAATTTTCTTGCTTGTATTTGACAGAAGATAAGCTGTTCTGGCAGCACAAACAAGTTGCTGACCCGGATGATCTTTTTCACAATCTTTGCACTCGAAAGCCGTTTTGTCAAAAATGTCTTCCTTACTGCCCCAATACTTACCGTCTTGAATGCAAGTATAAGGAGTTTCTGCCGGAAGAGTTAATGTAACAGGTGCTGAAGCTTTTTTCGTTGCATCTTCAACCTTCACAACGGCTGTTTCCTGATTTTCAGGATTAACCTGAGGTTTGCTTTCTTCAACTTTTGCTACGGCTGTTTCCTGATTTTCAGGATTAACCTGAGGTTTGCTTTCTTCAACTTTCGCAACATCCTTCTTGTTTTTCTTGCTCATTTTTCTTTCCTCCTAAAATTTGATAAAGGAGCATTATTGCTCCAATAGTAGAAGATTCTACCTTTAAATGCAGGAATTTCTTCCTGCATTCAAGTTAGAATTTTCTAGTTCTTGTTTCAATCCACGCACCCACGCGGGTGCGACATAGCTTTAGTGTTGAATTTATCCAAAAATAGTTTAGCTTTTCGGAAATTCTTCACCTTTATAAACTGAAGAATTTTCCTGACTGCATATTCGGAATTAAATTCGTAAACATATTCCTTTGTTTCAATCCACGCACCCACGTGGAGCGCGACTATTTCTTTCTTTTTCCTCCTTTCATATTCCTTTGAAGATTGATAACAAACTCGGAGAGTGAAGAAATTATTGTAGTTTTCTACCGAAACAATCTCAAATGGATATGGTTTTTTCATTTCTTTTTCCTCCTTTCTTTTATCAAATACCAGCACCACCAACCCACCTTTTAACGTGTCGTCCTACTCTGCTGGCAACAATCTCCCAACACGGTGACATATGTCACTTTCCGCGGTTCTTCATCTTTTGGCAAGAAAGCAATTCCACTTTTTCTCCAATTATTTCTGACCAATTCCAAGTATCCGGAGAATCAGACAAAGGAAGTAACTGATTTGATCCTTTTGTTTTTACGGAATCAAGAGATAGTTTCAAAACCACAATGTAATCAATTTTTTGCATTTTTCTTCTCATTGTGCAATCGTTTACTATTCCTTTTTCCTCCTTTATGATTTTTTCTACGGGACTTGAGAATCCACTATGGTGCCTTAATTCTTTTACCATTTTTTTCCTCCTTTTTTCTTTTAGTGGAATTAATTAAGATTCCCTATGAGTTCCGCAATTTCTGATTGCGGAACCGAAGAGAATCCTATAACTGAACGATAATCTTTGCGTTTGGCAGTAGAACAACACGTAATTCGACATCGGGACAAGACCAGCAATTGTCTTCTCCGGGGTTAGATAAGCTTTCTACCAAAAAATGATCTTCGGAACATGTTCTCCGAACAATCACATCTCTGTAAGTAGCATCATTCACAATACGACCAATACTTCCTAGTGGCATGTCTCGAAAAAGAATTTCCTCTTTTTCTATTGGACTTTTAACAATTTCAATCTTATTCATTTCTCCTTCTCCTTTTCTCCTTTGCTCGGCTGGTGCCGATAGTGCAGCATAATGTTTATAATTAATTTACAACAAATCCACCCTACACCGACTCCTACAAGAAACACTACTAAGGTGCCAATCATTGTATAGTTATTTTCCATTACTTTCCTCCTGTTCTGGGGAAACTTCACACCAAATTTCATAAAGTTCATCAGCCATTACTGCTACTGCTTTTTTGTCTTCCTCATTCTCGGAATTATCAATTAAATTAATGAGCTTAAGGAGCAATCTTTCCACCACACAAAAAATAGCATCTTTGTCCGTGCCTACAAGTTTTTCTGCCTCATCCGCAATTTTTCCATACTTTACAACAAACAATCCTGGATTCATGTCTCTTTTCTCCTTTGTTGTAGTTCTCGTTATTGAGAGCTCAGTTGATTCCATCTAAAAGATGGAATCTCAGAGACCTCAATCTACTAAATCTTTTAGTAAATTCTCATAAGGTCCAAATCCATTGTTATCTCGGTTACTTTGTTCTCTGAACTCATCGAGAGGAATAACCTCATAAACAGCACAAGCTGTTTCTTCTAATGGATGACAGCACGGGCATTTTGAATCATTCATTACGGCTGTCCAATACTCGCTCAAGGTTCCTGGATAATCAGGATCAGGAATTTCATTGGGCACTCTGATGACAACCTTGGCATTATCATCAAATGCCAAAACCTTTTCACATGAGATTTCTTCCAGGTCTTCAAACAGAAGATCAAGGTCTTCACTACTTACTTCTTCCGCAAGTACAGCTACCATTAACATTTTCTTTCCTCCTTTATGATTTTTTCTACGGGACTTGAGAACCCGCAGAGTTGCCTTAAATCTTTTAAGATCCTCTCGGCATTTTCTTATCTCTGAAAAAGTAACAAATTCACATAATTGCGGTTGTACTCTCTCCGTTCCTTTGTTTGTTCTACAAAAAACCATTTATTGCTGGAACTATCATAGCTCATTTCTTTCCCACATATCGAACAGATGTAGGAATAATTAGGAACATTGTTTCCATAGGGATACCAACGGCATACCATTTCTTTACCACAACACTCAAACTTTTCCATTTCTTATTCCCTTTTACTTGTTTCTGTGTTTACATTCTTCACGGAACAAGGACTTAATAGCCTTCCGTAACTTCATAGCATGTGTAACTTTCTGTTTCTTTATCCGCTTATTCATATACCTATCCTCTGAAGATTTTCTTTCATCATCTCCCAGTACCATTCACGATCTTTCAATTCAGTCGGATGAGATAATTTCATCTCATTACCACTACTTCCAAATCTTCTTGTTTGTTTCTCACTAGGATTATAATCTTTTACATTACTCATTTGCACAAGCTCTCTCGGCAATCTTTTGTCGTCTTTAATCCATGAATTTAGATCACCTCTTATGTTATCATACCGTTTTGTTTTTCTGTATTGGACAGATAGTTCATAATCCTTATCCGTGTCTCGTTTCAGTGTCGGTAACAAATAATCTTTTTCCGAAACAAGTTTTCTATCAGAAAAAACAAACTTCTTGATCGGATTGATTCCGTCCCAAATCTCAAATGTTCGAGTAAGATGAGACCATTTCCGATCTCTTGCTAAATCAAATACCCTCATTCGAGCAACAGCGTATTTTCTTACTGTCGGACGATTGTGAAAACACTCGATCCGGGCAGCATTTCTCACTTCAATAATTCTGTAACCATGTAACATATTTCCTCCTATAAATTAAAGATGAGCGGGTAGTAAACTACCCGCTCATACGGATTATCAGTTTTGATAATCCGTGAGAAAAGAAAGAGAGTTATAACCAGAAGCAATCTTGAGTAGTAACTAATTTGACTAACTGACGGAAAAAGAAGTCAATTTCTGACTGTCTGATCATTTTTAAGGATTCGTGTAAATTGTGTTCCGCCCGATCAGCTTGATTCAGAAAAGGTTAATAATAGAAAAATGTCACGCAAGAGATTCATGTAACGGGTACTCCGCTCTCACTTGTCATTTCGTTCAATCTGCAAGTTCATCTGGATTTCTGAGCTTTCTCATTGCCGACGCTGATCTCATCGTTAATTAAGAAGACGCTCACAAACTGTCTTCTCGGCAACTACAGCTCTCTTGTCAAAGAACATCTCGTATAAGCATGTTCGGTTTCAATCTCTCAATGTAAAGACGGAAATGTCTTTCATCACTTCTTAACTACGACTATAATATAGCAAATTGCATACGGTTTGTCAAGAATTATTATGCAAAATGTTAGCAAGTGAAAACAAATACTTACAAGAAAGGGCAGGAAAACAACAAACTAAAAAGTAGAAATCTAAGGAATTCTCACAAGGTTCAGACAAAAACAACAATAAAGGTAAAGTAATCAAAAAAACAATATTCTTATAAACACAGAACAATCACCAAAAAGAAGGAAGGAGAACAAAACAATAGCGAAAAGGTAGTAGATATAAAAGTAATTACACAACAGATGAGGAATCAAGGATAACTACGTAAAGACAAGTTTCTTGTTCTACCGGTTCTATTTAACTTTTCTTTTGTTAAAGATAGATAAGACAAGGATAAATAGGTTAAAAGGTTTATTTAATCCATAGGATATTTAATCAAAAAGGTCTTTAGGATTCTTATTCACAGGATATTTAATCCATAGGATATTTAATCCATAGGATATTTAATCCATAGGATATTTAATCAAAAAGGTCTTTCCCTTCCTCACACAAACCCGATTTCTCCAACATCCACTCCTAGGAGTATATAGCATAAAGATATAATCAGGCTACGGGCTGCTATTTATACCTACCTTGACAAGGGCTTGCCTTTAGTTAGGTATTAACCTCACTCCGATTATACCTAGGAGATTAATATAACTCTCATTCACCGTTGCAAGGATATTTTCTTGCCGGACTAAGGACTCATCCTTAGTTGAAACATTCCGTACCTAGGTGAGGAGGTTTACTTTCCTTGCCTAGGATATATTAAAACAATCCTGTCCGAGGAGTGGAAGGATAATATTTCTGAATGAAGATAAAACAAAACGTGGTTGTTGTCTTTCTACCACGTTTATTTGATTTTTTGGTAGCAGTCTTAATGATGAAACAAAAAACGTGGGCTACCGCCATTCTACCACGATTTAGAGAGGAAATGAATCTATAGTAAAAGTTCTGACAAGAATGATATTAAGGATTTCTAGAAAGGATTTCTCACCGTTTCTTTTCTAACAACACTATTACTCCATTACCCTCGGCTATACTTCAAAAGTCAAGTACTCTTGAATTGAAGCACGGATATTTAATAACAAGTCTATTTCATCATTTATCATGTTTATCATATTTTCATTTTCCGTGTTATCCACGGCTCTTACTCTTGCTTCAATCATTTCTTCTAAAACAAAGAGCCATCGAGCTATTTTCGTTTTTGTTGTTTTCATCTTTCTCTCCTCGGTCTTTATTCTTCTAATTTTAGAAGTTAAGAAAATCATAACAAATCCTTATAGTTATGTCAAGAACTATTTTTGTTCCGAATAAAGGCAGGATTGAGGAAGGAAAAAAGAAGGAAAAGGAAAAAGAAAATATCTACCTAATACCGGATGATGGAATTTAAAGTTCCGGAGTAAAAATAGTTTAAAATAAAACTTGACATAACTACATGGATTTGCTATGCTTTTCTTAACTTCTAATAAAGAAGAATAAAACCTAAGGAGAAAGAAAATGAAGGAGAAAAAAGAAGATTTGAAGGATTTGAAAGTAAATAACAGAATTGTTGAGGACATCATCTGCGAGGTGAGAAACACGATAATTCGCAAGGTTCTCACGGATATGCATGACAATGATATGAGATTTGACAGTCATCATATCATGGACTACAATGACGTTCTTAAGGTTGTAATGAACGTCGAACTAAACGAACAGTTCATTGCGGATGTAGAAAGAAGAATAATAGAAGCTAAGTAAAAAAAGAAGGAGTAGACTATTCTAATAGTTTACTTCTTTGTCTATAATAAACCGGTCACTGACTAACCGAGGAACAAAGAAAGCCGATCTCCTAAGGATCAGCTTTCTTTTTGTTTAATTAATATCCTTCCTTAATCCACGGATTAGTTAATCCTTAATCCACGGATTATTTAAGAACCCGACGGATTTATATTCCACGGATTAATGGAACAACCGGACTCAGGGAACTAAACATACCTAGGTGTAGGCCGGGCCGAGGAGAGGTATGTCCGAGGAGAGGAGAGGAAATTTAGTCAAGTCAATGCTGTTTAGGGAAGCTTGTTTGGTGCAAAACAAATTGCTGTAAAGCATATTGCATTCTGCTATATTTTTTTTAAAAAAAGACTTGACAAAATGTAAACAATGATTTATTTATAATTATCATAGTTTGTTAGTTAAGCTTTAAAACTAACAGTTAGAAAAGAGAGAGAGTATGAATAAAAAAGAAGAAAGTCTTAGAAACGTGAGAGTAAGAGTAAACCAAAACGTGTCAAAAGCAACCAAAAAAGAACTGAAAGCTGCTGATTTTGACAAGCTGTTAGCAGCTTGCCAAAAACAAAATGAGATCATTGACTTATTCGCGTATGCGAATAAGACTCTCAGTGAGACTACTGAAAAGCTAGTTGAGAGTAAGCTTTGTGACAACTTAGCAAGTGCCAAAAAAAGAGTATTGCGACATAAACATGCAGATATAACATCTGCAATCAGCACTCGTCTTGCAAGACTGTTTGAACGAGCAAACGTCGTTCAAGACGTCGTTCAAGACGACGTCGTTCAAGACGTCGTCTAGAACCAAATGAGCAAGTGAAGTACGTCTCGCTTCATCTTGCTCATTTTTTATACTCAGACTGTGCGGGTCCTAACCTCATTTTTTTTTCCAGATTTTCATACATAACCCTTCTTTCCTAACCTCATTTTTTTTCCAGATTTTCATACATAACTCTTCTTTCCTGTCTTCTTTCCTTACCTTCTTTCCTGTCTTCTTTCCTTACCTTCTTTCCTAACCTCATTTTTTTTCCAGATTTTCATACATGACTTTTATTTTTACTAGATTTTTTTTATACTCATTATGTATAGTATTTTATTCCTTGGGAGAATCGTTTCTACGCTTATTTTCTTTTGTCTTGACATTCTTTCTCGTGTTTGTTATTTTGATAGGTAAATTAACTTTAGAGAAAGGATTTACTATTATGATAGCAGATATATCAAACCTAAATATAGGAAATTTGAAGCTTGACAAAGGATTAGTCCGTAAGGATGTCAAGATGTTTGCATGGGATAGTATTAGAGAATGCAATGGTGATGCCAGTGCCGAAGGATTCGATTCCGATACAATTTGTCCAGCTCATAATTTATGTTCCTATGTTAAGCGGGGTAAATGTGCTGTTCAGGTGAAATACCTAGAAAGCCTATATTCCTCAATCTTAAGTTCTTATTCCTATCTAGATGAGGCTATGTTGTGGAAAATAGGTATGCAGATTGTGCCACTCTATCTACAGCTTGTGAAGTTACAGATTATAGAGCTTTCTCTTGGCTCACCTGTTTATAACTCGGAAAAAGGTACTGTTCTTGTGCACCCTGTATATAGAGAGATAAGAGAAACGTTGAAGGTGATCCATCTTATGTGGAAGGATTTAGACCTTGCTTTTAATTTTAAAGAGAAACCTAAGTTTATTGATAATGAAGGAGAAGAAGAAGAGTCAGCTAAGAAGAAATTGTATGATCAAGGTGATCCTCAGTTTTACAAGAAGTTGATTAGTAGTGACAATGGTTCCCAGAAAGGGATTATTCGATGATGTGGGTATTTTTGTTTATTTGTTTAGCTGTAGCTATTTCCTCTTGGAGCGGTTTCTTTTTTGTTCTTTGTTTTTTTGTGCTCGTTGTTGGTTGCGGCATATTGCAGAGTAAAGGATACGTGCCTGTGCCTGACTATAAACCCAATCCTTTCTTTGTAGGACTTAAACAAGGATTAAATCACTTACAGACCGGTTCGACCAATCGTAGAGGCAGACGAAAATTATGAGTAATAAGATAATTGGGAGGAAAATAATTAATAAAAGGGGACTGAAGAATCTGTTTAAACCTGAGGATGTGTATGTTCAAACCCATCCAGACGATCTTCCTCCTTATGTTATTTACAAACCTTCATCTTATAGAGATGGTCCTGAAGGATTCATTTCATGGTGTGAGGATAATGTTTTTACGCCAATATATCCTGTAGGATCAGTGATGGCTGTATGGTGTCCGATGAAAGATTTACCTACGGAGATTAATCCGAAGACAGGTAAATCATACCGAGGTATGTGGGAAGCTCAGAAAGAAGTTGTTAGGCAAGCACTGCGTATGGTTAATGGTGAGTTCATATACCGTCTTATAGTGCTGTGTTGGATGAGAGGAGAAGGTAAGTCCTTGCTTGCAGTTCTTATTCAGTTATGGAAATTCTTTAATTGGTCAAAGCAGCAGATTGTTCTTGGAGCAAATTCTAAGGAACAGATTACGTTTGTCCATTTTGACATTATGAAAGACATCATAATTAACAGTCCTAATTTGCTTGCAGCAGTTGGTAAAAAGAATATTCTTGAGAAAAAAATAAGGATTACTGATGATAAAGGAAATGATGTATCAGTTGTTAGAGCAATCTCTTCTTTCAGTGGTATTGTTTCTAACATTACTGGATATACATTTTCTGAAATCTTCGATATGAAAAATCCTAAGTTTTTTGTTCAGCTTGATGGGTCAATACGAAATATTCCTAATGCTCTCGGTGTTATAGATTCTACAGTATCTACAAAGATGCATATATTATACCAGTTATTTGATGGTTATGTCAAACGTACTAGTAAAACAGTATTCTTTCATTATCGTTCTAGTAAGGAAGGTAAAGCTGAAGATTATTGGAATCCTAACATGGACCAAAGCCAGCTTGATGATTATAAGTCTAAATTTCCTCTTGGTGAGTTTGGTAGATACTTCTTGAACACTTGGGGTTCCGCTTCCCAACAGATATTTTCAGAAGAGATGATTAAATGTATGGAGTATATAGGTTGTGATGGTATACCCATAAATAGCATTGAAACTATGAAATGTTGTGGTCAGATTATAAAAGAAGAAAACTCAATAAAGACATTGATAGAAAAACGGTATACAAATCGGTCAATGAGTGAAGAACTTGGAAGAATTGCAGTTGCAAAAAAGAGGTTGAATCCTCTTCCTTATTCTTTAAGAGATGAAGGAGGATTCCCTATGATGGCCTCTCTTGCTGACCTTGATAATTTGGGAAGAATACTTGATACTAAGTGGGCTGTGCTAGCAGGAATTGATCGAGCTGACCCCATGAAAGTATCAAACAGAGGAGCGAGAACAATCTTTGCATGTATTGCCAAAGGTCTTCCTGGCAGTGGTTCTCGTCCTTTCCTCATTGATGATGGACATATACCAAACTATGTTTATGTTATGCTACACTTTGTTAATATAGAGGATCATAGTTTGGAATCACTAAAAAGAGCTATCACAATTTGTAAAACAGAGTATGATGGTATAGACAAGCTTTGTGGTGAGCGGTGGGGAATTTGGGATTTAGTACCTTGGTGTGAAACAGAAAATATTCCTTTTGAAGCAGTCTTTCCTACTTATGACAAACAAAAAGTAAGTTTCAGTGAGTTTTATTTATGTGCTACAAGTGGAAGAATCAAGATACCTCCTTTAGGGGTATGGGGAAGTAAAGAAACAGATATTATTAGGGAAGAAGCACGTGTTTTTTACCATGATCCAGATAAACATTGGTTTGGTTCTTCAGAAAAAATGGAAAGAGGAGGAGTACAAGATGACAGCATGTTTACTATTGCATGGACTATCTATGGTGGAAGAGAGATTAGTGCTAATGATTTTAGGGAGAGAAGATCGGAGAGTTATTTTGGAACTATGGTAAGGAACATAAATATTTTTGGAGATTATAGATAAAAAGCTTGACATTTGTCCTTTTTTTTGATATTTAAGTGAAAAATTGAAGTATTTTCCACTTATTTTTATGAATTTTCTGCAAAAAAAGGAGTTTTTATGCAAAAAACTAATAAGGATACCTTAGAAGCAGCCATTGAGGCTTTGGAACTGATTCCTGATGATGTTTTGATGGGAATGAGGTTTGCCATGCCTTGGCAGCAAGATGCTCAAGAAATAAGTGGCAAATCCGAAGCAAAAGATGAAGACGGATTTTTGTTGAATGCACCAGACACACCAGAGATGAGAGAACAGCTACAAAGAGCTTGTTGGAATAAATTTAATAAAAATCCTTTTGTAGGAACTGCTGTAAGAGGCCAAGCTGGACGTTTAACAGGACTTGGTTTTGGTGTTTCTTCTGATATATCTGATATTCAAAAAGTTATTGATGAGACAGAAAAAGATCCTCGTAACCGCTTGTACATGTACTGGACAAAGTACGTAGGAAGATCCATCATCGAGGGAGAGCTTTTCCTCTTATTGACAGTCCATGAGAACGGTTTTATTGAAACAGATTTTCTTGATCCTTCAAATATAGGAGGAGGAGGAGAGGATGGTATCATCTATCATCCGGATAAATCTACTTTTCCTTTATTTTATTTTGTAAGAAAGAATAAGGAGGAAATAGTAGAATCAAATGATACTCTTCTAATTCCTTCTATTTTTATGGCATTTTACCCTGAATTGTACAAAGTAGCTAAAAAACAAACTGATTTCAACGAAACCTACACAAAATCTTCTAAAAGTTCTAAGAATATTTTTAATAAAATCGGAGGCTTCCGAAGATTTGTTGTTTCTTGGGATAAATCTTTCATTACTCGTAGAAATATATCCTATCTGAGAACTATACTTGAATGGTTAAATCATTACGAAAATCTGAAGAAATATGAGATAGATCATAAGAAATCAGCAGGAGCTTATCTTTGGATTATTAAAATGGAAGATGCCAAAGCGTTCCGAACTTGGTTGAGTCTTTCAGATGAGGAAAGAAGAAAGACAGGCATTATGGCTAAGAAGACGCCGGGTAGTACACTTGTTCTTCCACCTGGAATGTCCGCAGAAGTTCAGAATCCCAAACTTCCCACAATCAGTGAAGCAGATACTGATATTCTTCACATGGTTACTGGAGGTCTTAATGAGCCAGAAGATGTCTCTACAGGGCAGTCTAAAGGAACATTTGCTTCAGTAAAAGCTTCCCGAGGACCGATGTCAGACAGAACATCGGATGAAGTTGCCTATTTTGAAAGATTCTTGAGATATGATTTTTACAGGTCTATTTTTTTCCTGAAGAGTAAGGTAAGTGGTTTTCCGGAAACTTTCTCTGTGCAAGAAGCCATTGATTTTAAAGAGCAAGAACCTATATTTAAAGAAGTTGACAGAAAACCGGAAGAACTTATTGACATTACTTTTCCGTTATCTGAGGTTAATGATGCCGAAACAAAAGCAAGGGCCTTTCTTGGTGTTAAGCATGGTTCTGTTTATGATGTACTCGGTATACCGAATGATGTTATTGCTAAAAAACTCGGATTTGGTAACTACAGGAAGATGAGGCTACAACAGGCTTCCGAAGAGAAGAAGTACCCGAAACTAGAACCTCCTGTAGATGCTGCTGGAGAGCAATTAGATCCAGGTAATAAAGCAAAAGGTGGAGGAAAAGAAGGGGTACCTGCTAAACCAGGAGCAGTAGTAAAACCTACGATAAAGAGACCACCGACTACTAAACAATCATTGGAAGAAGAATAGTTTTCTTTCTGAGGTGAAAGATGAAAATTGCAACTGCTGGAGGAATGAGTATTAGTGGTGAGGAATTTAAGCAATCAGTAAGTGAGCTGATTCAAAACACAAATCCTACACAAATCATAGAGACTGGTACTTTCTTAGGTACTGGTTCTACTAAAATACTTATGGAAGCATTAGAAAAAAACAATACTTACTACAAGTTATTCACAATAGAAGTTAATCCAACTTATTATATACAGGCAAAAAACAATCTTCAAGCATTCAAAAAAGTAGAAGTTCTTAATGGTCTGTCTATTCCTAAAACAAAACTTCCTTCTGAAGAAGAAATAAAAACATGGTTGATTTCTTTAAGTAAGGAAGATATTTATGTAGATTTTGAGGAACACGAGAGAGTGGAATGTTATCTGAGAGAAACTAATCACAAAGCACCAGATGATTTTCTTCATATATGTAATAGGTATTTTGGACATAAAACAGACTTATTTATGTTGGACAGTTCAGGTCATTTGGGATTTATTGAATTTAATCATATACTTAGTATGCAAAAAGGACGATGTCATTTCATATTAGACGATGTTTACCATGTGAAGCATTTCAGAAGCTTGCAGATGATTCAATCAGATTCTAGGTTTACTATAAAGAAGTTGTCCAATGAGAAATTTGGTTTTTGTATAGCAGAATACAATCCTTAATGGAATTGTTTGATGAATTTTGTTATGAAGGTAAAGAATGAAAAGGTTATTAATTGATCAACCTGGTAAATTTGGAGATATTTTAATTTGTTTGCCTATAGCTAAGTGGTATTCAAAGGATTGGCGAGTTGATTGGATATGTCCGGAAAGGTTTCATAGTATATTTAGGAATATTGAGTACTGTACTCCGGTGGGAGAAAAGCAAGAAGTTTATGATAAGGTGGTGGATTTGAGTTTCGGACTTAAAATGGGCACAAAAGTAGAAACTTGGTGGGAGAGTATAAGGGATTGTCTTTTTAGTTTTGTAGAAGGAAAGTACATCCAAGCTGGAGTACCTTTAGAAGAGAGGTGGAATCTTGTTTGGAATAGGAATACAGAAAGAGAAAATAAATTGTTTGATATTATAACAAATTCATACGGCACTCTTGATTATAAGGTAGTACATAATAATTCTGAAGGTAGATTTAAAGCAGATATAAGGGTAGATAAAGGTGTGTTATTTGAACCTGTGAATGATTATAATGTATTTGATTGGTATAAAGTATTACTGCATGCAAAAGAGATTCATTGTATAGATAGTATGTTATGTAATTTTATAGAGGTTGTCTCTGAGTTTAGAGAGATTCCAAAAGTCTATTATGATAATAAGGTGGATCCTCAATGGAATAAGACTATTATAAGAAATAATTGGAGATTTTTATGAAAATAAATCAGGAGTTTGAAAAAGAAAACGGAAATCTATTCATACAGAGGTGATAAAATGAAATGTTGGTGTGGTGGTGATACAGTTAAAAGTTTTAATGATGGATACGAACAATGTGTTTCTTGTGACTCTTTTGTTTCTAAAAAAGAAACTCCGGAAAACTTTTATGATTTTCAAACATATTGGCATGACAGACAAATAAATAAATACGGTTTTCCAGCAATTGAAGAAAGAGCAAAAGCCGACTTCTTTGATCGTATTCCTTTTTGGTGGGACATAATAAAAAATTTTCACGTTAATTCTGTTTTGGAAATAGGATGTGCTCATGGTGGTTTTTTGCAGTATTGTAAAAAACAAGGTGTTCAAAAATGTGTTGGTATTGAAGTATCTGAAGACACCTGTAATTTTGCCAGAAAGACCTTTGATTTGCCTATTTTGTGTGGAACATTTCCTAATGTTGAAGTTAATGATACTTTTGATTTTGTGTGTGCCTTTGATGTATTAGAACATTTGCCTAATCCTAAAGAATCTTTAATTGAAATGAGCAAATTAGGAAAGTATGTTATGATACAAACTCCGTGTTATCGAAAAGAAGGAAATACTTTTCCCCACTTTCAAGAAGAAGAACACCTTTTTATTTTTACGGAAAAATCAATTGAATTATTGTTTACTAATGCGGGTTTAAAGATTATTTCTTCTTGTAGAGGAGCTTTTCAGCAAGATATAACAATCATTGGAGAAAAAATATGAAAATAAATCTTTTTACTAATTGGTATAAATCTTATCGTGATGAGGAGAATGAAGTTTGTTTAATGTCTAATCTTCGTAATTCAAAAATAAACAGAATTTATCTATTTTGCGATGATGGTAAAGAAATTCCTGAACACGAAAAGATAATTGCAGTAAATTTATCTAAAAGAGCTACATATGAGTGTTTTTTCCATGCAGTAAATGAGGTACACCAAGACATTAGTATTATAGCTAACTCTGACATATATTTTGATGATTCTTTGGACTACCTCGAATTATTGAAGGAGAATGAATGTTTTGCTTTAACAAGATGGGATGTTACTGCTAATGATTGTGTTTTTTATAATCGTTGGGATAGCCAAGACGCTTGGATATTCAAAGGGAAAATTAAAGAAAATGTTTTTGCTGATTTTGAAATTGGCAGATTAGGTTGTGATAATCGAATTTCCTATGAATTAAAGAAAGCAGGATATATTGTAAGAAATCCTTCTTTATCTATAAAAGCTTATCATTTACATTTAGAAGAAAGAACGGAAAATTCAAACCATGATGAAAGCAAAAGGATACCCCCTCCGTATTCTTATTTATTACCTTCAACTGCGAGACCATTTTTATCAATTATAACAAGACATTTGTACACAAGACCTAATATGTTTAAAAAGTGTCAGGAAAGTGTTTTAATGCAAAATGACCATGATTTTGAACATATTGTTATTGAAGATAAAATAGGAATAGGTTCAGCAAAAGCTAATGGTCTTTTTTATAAAAATAAAGAAAGAGTTATTGGAAAATATGTTTTTATGTTGGATGACGACAATGTTTTTTTAACTGATGATTTTGTGGAAAACATAAAAACAATTGTTAGGGAAAATAATAACCCTGGATTGATTTTTGTTCGTATGTTGCTAAATGAAGAATTGTATCCAACTTCTGTTGATTGGAAAGTTGATAAACTTCATCCTAATCATATTGACACTGCTAATGTAGTTGTGAGGTCCGATTTGTGGCATAAATATATACATTGTTTTGCAGAAATACAAACAGGAGATTTTCTTTTTATTGATAATGTTTTTAAATCTAATCCTACTGTGTACTGGCAGGATAAAGTATATAGTAGAACTATGAGAGTAAGTGGTGGTAAACCGGAAGAAAATATGGTTGATGAAATGGTTACAGGAATAGTAGTAACTCATAACACCAAGACCTTAATTGAAAGGGCTTATAATTCTATAAGAAAATTTCATCCAAATATGAAAATAATAGTTGTTGATGGTTCTGATAAAAAGGATGCTTGTTATAGTTATGTGAATAGTCTGTCATCTGAGAAAACAAAAGTCATTCATGCTAAAGGCAATATAGGACATGGGAGAGGACTTTGTGCTGGAATTGAGCATGTTAAAACGCCTTATTTTCTTATATTTGATTCTGATACAGAAATGAAGAAGTCGCCACTTGATGAAATGATGAATATGATGGAGGATAATACTTGGGGAGTTGGATATATAGAAAAAACTGATTTGGGTGGGTTTGAATGGGGGTCAAGAAAGGGTGCAATGAATGAAGGTCCAATAGATTATATGCACCCTTACTTCTGTTTGATACAAACAAAAGAATATAAAAAATATCCGTCCTTTATACATCATGGTGCTCCTGCAGTTAATATAATGCTGTATTTATACCGGATGAGATTGTCAAAAGTAGTTTTAAAGGAGTTCTTTGGTTTACAGCATACGGGAGGTTCAGGTTGGACTTGGCAAGGAAAGCTTAGTGAGTGGATTGCGCATGATACGAAGGGAACAAGGGATGTAAGAGTTAAAAAGGGGTTAAAGGAAATAGAAGGAACGTGGGACAAAGTAGTGGATCCTGGTGTGCAGACTAATTCAGTAGTTCAAAGTGAAGATGTGACTGTCATAACTTGTACAGGGGATAGAACAGTAGCTTTCAATCTTTGTGTTAAATGGATGCAAAATCAGACCTTGCGACCTAAGCAGTGGATTGTTGTTGATGATGGAAAAATTCCGATGGATGTAAGTATACTACCATCTTTTACTAAGTATATTAGAAGAGAGCCATTGGAAAGTGGTAATTCTATGATTCAGAATATGAGAGAGGGATTGAAACATGTAGAAGGAAAGAAGATTATTATTTGGGAAGATGATGAGTACTATGCTCCTCGGTATATAGAGGTTATGTCAAAAAAATTGGATGAGTATGAGTTGGTAGGTATTGGAAGAAGTAAATATTATTACTTACCTGGAAGTACATATCATATCCATTCAAATATGGGTCATGCTAGTTTAGCTCAAACGGCTTTTAAAACAACATTCCTACCAGAGGTATTAGGTGTCTTGAGTGGGAATGTTTTTTTAGATGCCAGAATTTGGAATATTGTAAACAAGGGATTTGTAAATTTACAAGAGACTGGTTTAAAGGAGAGAGTATCAAAAGACAAAAGAGCTTTGATTTTTAATGACAGTGCGGATTATTTATACGTAGGCATGAAAGGGCTTCCAGGAAGACCTGGAACAGGATCAGGACATAAAGGAATTGGTACTTACGATTCGGAAAGAAAGAAATTGAAAGAATTAATACCTGTCTTAGAAGATTATAATACGTATTGTAGTATTTTTTCTCCTACAAGTGTTATTGAACAGGAATCACAAAAATCTGTTACTGTTATTACCTGCACCGGTGATAGACCTGAGTCTTTTGATCTTTTGAAGAAATGGATGAATAATCAAGTCAAGAAACCAGCTCAATGGATTGTAGTAGATGATGGTGAAATACCTATTGTTCCTTCAAAGGAATTTGAATATTATCGAAGAGTTCCTTCTGAAAATGATTACAAACATACCTTATGCTTAAATATGATAGAAGCTTTGCAACATGTCAAAAATGACAAGATAATTATCATGGAAGATGATGATTGGTACAGTCCTATTTATATTGACTATATGAGCAATTTACTAGATCAAGCTGATCTAGTAGGATTAGGAAATCTTATTTTTTATTATCCTAGAATACATTCTTATATGGAAAAGAAAACTGTAAAGCAACCAGCTTTTGCTCAAACAGCTTTTCATAAAAACATAATTCCTGTGATAAGAAAGATTTGTGATTTAGCTCCTAAGGAGTATGAATTATGTGGCAAAGGACTTATTGATGCATTTTTGTGGAAAGATCCTTTGAAGATAACTTGTAAGGAAAATGAGGTTATATTAACTACTACTCTTAAAACAGCTAATGGAAGAATGATACCGAAGGGTACAATTTTTCCTGAACCTGTTCCTGAAAGTATAAAAAGAAGGGCTTTAAAAAAACATGGAGCTGAATTTATTTGCAAAAAAACAGAAAGTACAGGAAAAAAATGTATTGTGAATTGTGATAAGTTTATTACCATTGGAATGAAAGGGATGCCAGGAAGAAAAGGACTTACTACACATCACGATGAAAACAATAATAAATACAAGGCAGACCCTGATTATACCTTGTTAAAAACGATAATAAAAACAGATGTACAAAATTATTCGGAACTTTTTTCTTGACAAACTAGTTTTTATTTGTTATTAGGACAGAAAACACAGGAGGAAAAAACAATGCCTTGGTCTGTTTCAGATGTTGATTCCCATAAAAAAGGGCTTACTCCCGAACAGAAGAAGAAGTGGGTTTCCGTAGCCAATGGTATTTATAAGGATTGTCTTGCTAATGGTGGTAATGACAAAACCTGCGCTCCAAAAGCAATTAGAATAGCTAATAGCAAATTCATGGAGGATTCTATGAAAAAAACTGAATCAGTAAAATTGACAAGAAGGGCTTTATATTTTAACGATCACAAAGCTTTTGCCGCTGTATCTGTTGTTGAAGAAGGTAAAAAACGTGGTTTAGAAATGATAGCCTATTCAGGTGAGATTATTAAGGATCATTGGTATTGGAATGATTTAGCCATTGATACCAATGGTATAAAACTTTCTAAAACAAACATACCTGTTTTAGGAAATCACGAAACAGACCAAAAGATTGGATTTGGTTCATTTGTTGTAAATGAGAAACATCAAATAGTGGCAAAAGATATAACATTAGTTGATACCCCTTGTTGTCTTGAGTTTATTAAATTATCAGAACAAGGTTTTCCATATGAGGCGTCCATCTATGCCCATCCAAGTAAAATTCAGCGTTTAGAAGAGGGTGAAGAAACTGAAGTTAATGGTTTCAAGATGAAAGGACCTGGAACAGTCTGGCGAGAGTCAGTATTAAAAGAGTGTTCGGTTGTGACCTTTGGGGCAGATCCGAATACAAAATCAGCAGCCATGGCTGAAAACGAAGAAGTGGTAATGGAAATAGTGGAGTCAGAAAAAAAACTAAAAGAGGATAAGGAGGTTAATATGGACCTGGCAAAGATGAAAGCCGAGTATCCGGATTTGTTTGCAGAAGTCCTTGCTTTAGGAAAGAAAGAAGCAGAAGAAGCTTTTGTTCCTATTAAAGCAGGGTTGGAAGCAAAAATAACTGAACTCTCGACTGAGAAGGACAAACTGTCAGTTGCTAACAAAGATGTAAATGATCGGGTTCTCAAATTGGAAAAACAAGAAACTCTTCGTAAAGAAGAAGGCATTAAAGCTGTTGCTGATGCCATTTTTGCTGGTAAGTTAAAAGAAACAACTATACCAGAAAGATTGTTTTCCAAGATTCGCAAACAACTCAACCATGAGACGTTTGTGAAAGATGAGAAACTTGACATTGAGGCATTTTCGGCGGCAATTGTTACAGAATTGAAGGACTGGATTCCTAAAGAAGGAGAAACAGAAGGATCCGTTCTTGGAATGAGTTTCACCAAATCTATAGACGGTGCTGATACTACTGATGTAGATAAGATGGTGGCTCGTATGTTGAAATCGACAGGTCAAGCGGTTCAATAAATATAAAGGAGGTTTATAATTATGTTGACAGGTATTCGTAGTAGCATTCCTCAGATGAACCGTTATCCTGAAGTACCTGGAATCAAACCCTTGTTTCATTCAGTACGAGACATTGCTTTAATTCTAGATAAAACTGTTCAGGGTGGTTACGGTTATTTGAAAGCGGGTACGGTGATGGCCATCAATCTTTCCTCAGGTGAAGGTGGTGGGTACGGAAAACTCGTACCTTATGTTCCTCTGTCGGGAGACGTGGTTCTCGGTGAAAATTCAGCAATTGGTGCAGCTCCAGTCGTGCTTGATAGTACTGCCAATCATGTGTTTGTGTCTTTGGCTGATGCTTACAAGTTTGAGAAAGGGGATTTTCTGTATTGTGACAATGATAGTGATGAAGGACCTATCTCAGGAGGTGTTATTTCTGATATAGATGTCACAACATCTACTATTTATGCTGATATTACAGTGGCAGCTTTGACTGAGACTAATGTAACAGTAGCCAAGAAAGCGTATGCTTATGTCATGGGCGGTGATGATGGCACCAATGTTGCCGCTTATATTCTGGACAAGGACATTGACACTGGTTATGGTTCGTTGGCAGCAGGAGCCCTTACTTCGGTAGTGGTCTCAAATTGTATATTGTATAAGAATAGTCTAATCAATCTTACCGATGAAGCAATAACTGCTCTCGGTGTTGTTGATGGCCGTTTCTTCATAATGAAATAAGGAGGGAGTCGAATGAAAGGTTCTCAAGGAATTCCGGCATTACAGCTTATTACGTTGAATAAGCTGATCTCAAAATTTGTCAGACCTCCGAGCAATTTCTTTACCAATTTGTTTCCGTCTACACAGTATGATTCGGATACAATTGAATGGGAAATGGAGTACGGCTCTGGTGGAATGACACCGTTTGTAGCACCTGGTTCAGTTGCTCCTGCTATCGGAATTGATGGCATTGGCAGCGGATCAGCTAAAGCTGCGTTTTGGAAAGAAAAAATGTATTTTGATGAAGAGTTTTTAAATAATCTTCGTGAACCTGGCACCTATGCTACTTATATGAAAGCAGAGCGCCAGTTAGCCAAAGGAGCCCAGAAGCTTCGTTGGCGGTGTGATCGTCGGCGTGAATGGATGGTAGCCCAGATGTTGATCAACGGCTCACTGTCTTACATTCAAACCGGTGGAATTAAGTTCTCTGTTAGTTATGGTGTTCCTACAAGTCATATTGTGACTTTGGACGATGATCGTAACTGGAAAGACGGAGCTTCTAGAAATTGTGTGGAAGACATCTTTGATGCCAAGCAGTTAATCTCGGATGATGCAATGGTTACTCCTAACTATTCTATTATGAATAGTCAAATGCTGAAAGTTCTGTTGTTTGATGAGAACATTCAGGCTCTTTTATCAAAGAGTGCTTTTGGAAATGGTGATCTATTTGCAAGACCAGCACAGGTTATCTCTTCTCTTTTAGGGATTGGTAATTTGACTGTGTATGATGAACTGTATGAAGTTCAAGCATGGCTAACAGCCAGTACTTCAGGTACAACTGTCTATCTCGATGATGTTTCTGATTTTGAAGTAGGTGGAAAAGCTCGTTTTGTCAACATGAAGGCTTATAATACTTATGAAGACGAAGTAATTACTGCTGTTGATCCAGCGGCTGGTACAATTACTGTCGGAGCTGCTCCTACTGCTACTTTCGTTGGTGGTCAGGATAAGGTTGTTATGAGGAAGAAATTCATTCAGGATAACGTGTTCTTCATGTTTGCTGATGCAGCAGGTGGATCAAAGATTGCTGAGTTCATGGAAGCTCCATATGGCAATTCTCGTAGATGGGGATTTTTTGCTGATACAAAGGATGAATGGGATCCAGAAGGTGTCTGGCTAAGAGTACAGGACAAAGGCTTGCCTGTCTTGTATAATCCGGATACAACTTATAAGATCACTGCTTTTGATCTTGATGAGTATTAAAATTACGGAGGTCAATCAACATGAAGGTTGAATTATTAACAAATCTCAAGTTGGGTGACGGGCGTATGATTGCAACAGGATCGGTGTTTTCTGATAAAGATGCACCGATTCCTGATTTCATCATGCGAAGACTAGCACGAAGACAAGCTAGGATTCTTGAGGAAAAGAAGTCTGAGGTACCTACACTTAAAAAAGAAGAAACAGAAGTGGTTTTTGAGGAAAAGAAGTCTGAGGCACCTACACCCAAAAAAGAAGAAACAGAAGTGGTTTTTCTGAGTAAAGACAAAGCAGTCGAAACGACTGCTTCCAAAGCTCCGAAAACTGAAAAGAAAAAAAGGATTATACGATAAAGGGGTGAGATAATGGATGCTTTAGCTTCGTCGGACGATTTGGTCGACCTTTTAAAAATTCAGTTATCTTCCTTATCTACTCTTTTGACAGAAGATGGCTATGAACTTGTTTGTAATCAAGCTGAACAAGAGTTGGGGTGGTCTTATCCTATAACCACTCCAACTAAGCTTTTTTGGATGGTTAAAAGAGGAACTCGTCATGCTTTGAATGTGTTACGCATAGCTTCTGCCAACAAATTCAAATATAAAACGGTTAATCTCCAACATCGTTTTGAACATTTCCAAAAACTTATTGAAGAAATGGATAAGGAGCTTGAAGAAGGAATGGCTTCAGACATTGCTTTATTTGCTGGTATTGATTCTTATAAAATGTTTGGAACGAAAATTGATGCTGGTTTCTCTTATGGTGTAGATGGAACTGATCAAACTTACAATTATGATAGGTATGTAAATTTTGCTCCCTTAGAGGCTTAGGAGATGACAGTTGGACTGGGTGTTGATATAAAGGAAGTGTATGACGAACTTGGATCTGCTTTCAACATCATTTCTAGGAATCCAGTTGTTACTGGTGAAAAGATTATTTATGAATTAAATGCTCAGGCTACAAAACCTTTCATACGTGAACATTTTCTTGAAGCTACTCTTCCATACGATACTGTAGTTACCACAGATGATGTCATCAAGATCATTGAGACAGACATAAACTATCTCGTGATGGCAAAGACTGCTGAACTGTTTGAAGACAGTATAGTTGAATGGAATCTTGTTTTATATAAATGCAATCTTCCTTTAACAACTCACATCGTTCGTCCTATTGAGATAAGAGATCCGATAACATATGACATGATTTCAGGTTGGCAAATAATAGCTGATGATCCTGTATACGGATTGACTTCTGATCGTGTTTTTGGTTCTGATATAGAAATAGGAGATGTTGGTCAATCTCAGATATGGAGAATTGATCTTTACTTACCTAAATTTTATGGACTAAAACCGTTAGACAGATTAATTCTATCTCCTACTGAGTATTACAAAGTGGAGACTGTTCAAGCTTATAATTATCCAGGAGTAGTGGTAGCCATACTTGTTGAAGATACTAGGCCAGAAACTACTTTTATAGGAGATGAGGTTTATTCCGATGTTTAGTATAAGAGTTAGAGGATTAAGCAATGTATTTACTCCCATAGGAAAAATGGAAGCAATTGCTAAAAATTCAGATGTAGATTTTACAGGGGAATTGGCTAAAGCTTTTGTAGACAAAGTTAGGAGCAATATTGATGAACAGACTTATTCATATACTCCTCTTTCTAAAAGATGGTTAGCTAGAAAAGCAAAAGAAGGTCATGGAGCAGGCATGTTTTGGTTATATATGGGTGTTCTTTATAAAGCAATTCAGCGAAGAAACATAGGTGCAGGAAGATGGTGGGCAGGTGTTGGTGGGAGTGGTGGAGAAATAAGAACCAATCCTAAATTTTACGGATTAAAAAATGAAGCTCTTAGACCTTTGTTTGAAAGAACAATAGAAGATTTTATTAAAGAATGGAACATGGCAACAAAGAAATTGGTAGAGAAAGTAAAAGCGGTGTGAAATGAATCCTTTATCTTTGGAAGCAAATGTGCAATCTTCCTTAAAAAAGTATTTTGTTGATGCTTTAGGATCAGCTAATCTTACTTTTGATATTTCTTTGGCAGCTCCTGATATACGAAAGCAAGGAACAGGGTCTGTAAAGCAATGGTATAATATCTCTTTTGGTCAATTTGGAAGACAAGCTTTGTCTGAGTATCATTTTGAAATATTTTGCTTGTCTCGGCAGGATTTTGAAGGAAAAAAGCTGTCGGAGATAACTGATGTAGTAATGAATTTGCTTGTAGATTCTTCTAAGTCAGATGGTATGAGGAGAATTCCTTTATATGACACTTCTACAACTCCTTGGACACAAATAAGTTCTATGGTTGTTCAGGATATAGAAGATGCACCAAATTATTCTTTAGCTGAAGATGAAACAAAGATGAAAATACTCTCGGTGAGGTTGAGATGGGGAACGACAATCTAAAACCTATTTTTATAACTTGTGAAAAGTGTGGAAAAAGACTTATTGAAAGGAAAGGGAATGGGATTTTCCATTTTATATTTGGTAAGCCAAATAAAGATGGAAATTCATTTATTCCTGTTGACATTTATATACAAGGTAATGTAAAGATAAAGTGCTTGAGGCGTACTTGCGGACATTGGCAAACACTCAATTATTTTCCAAATGTTCTTCAATCGGATGAAACCGAATCACAGACTGTTGCAAAGTAGAAGTCAAATTTAACATTTAATAAGGAGGTTTCAATATGGCTTTAACAAGATCAGGTCCTTTAACGAGGGATCCACAAGCTGTGGCTCTTGGATTAGCTCAAATACGTGTAGGAGTGTCGGCTGCTAATATAGCAAACCTAAATTCTGTACTGTTGCCAGCTGATTCCATAGGAGCTTTGGCCAACACTAAGTTCACCGGCAAAACAGATTTTTGGAAGTTGGAATCAGGGTTTCCTCTTCTAGAAGACCTTTCTTTACCTATTAGAGAGTCTTGTATTCTCGAATGTGGTTTTAAAGAATTGTCTATGGCTAACTTGCAATTAGCCCGAGGAATTGATCCATCTGACGAATACACAGATACTTCAATTGCTTTAGGAGGTTTAGTTGCTCCTGAATATGTGCGAATGGAAGCAGTTTACACTTTTCCTGATAATCAGAGTCAGATGATTATTATTTTTCCAAGAGCGAATGTTGTAAGTTCGCTGGAAATTGATATGAAGCCTGAAGATGCTGCTGTTGTTCCTATTACATTTGAAGCAAAAAGAGCTGATTCAGGATTATCATCAGGAGGAAATGTTGCGTGGGATAGTATGCCTCTTGGATGTATCACTTTTGTTTCTGGAGGAAACATGGTTTAACAATTAACAATTAATTCAACCTCCCCGTGACCTTAATAGTCACGGGGAGAAATCTCACAAAGGAGATATTTATGACAGATGCAAAACGAATCAATCCTGATATAAGAAATATCACTTATGGGAAAAAAGAACTAAAAGAACTCACCTTATACCCACTTTCAATCGGTGATCAATTTAAGGTAACAGATGTAATTACATCTGTTGTCCAGAAACTAGTGGCTGGAACAAAAGAGAATCAACTAGATGACTTTGTTTTTATGTCTGCAATTATAAATGCTTTAGAAGACAATCTGGGAAAAGTTTTAGAATTAATTGCTGATATTTCCGAAGATGAAGTTAAAAATATTTTGCAAGACATAACGAACTCACAACTTGTAGATATTGTTGAGTCTGTTTGGTCTGTGGATTATGAACCAGCTTTAAAAAAAGGGAAGAGCCTTTTCGAGAGGGGCAAGAGCGTGTTCGATTTGAAGAGGTCGTTACAGAATTCCTCCAGTGCTACCCACAATACAGACTTGAAGACATCTACCGAAAAAGTTACCGAAGTGGTGGAATAACTTTATCTCAAATGATGGTGCTGCACGAACACGCTATGGATAGAAAAATTAGAGACATGAAGTTCTCTGCGGCAATACACGGAGTTGATCCAAAAGAGTTAGAAGGAAAAGAAATGTCTCAAAAAACAACAAAAGATAATTTACTTTTTGGTGATCCTGAAGAATATAAAAACATGGGAGAACAAGAACGTAAGGATTTGTCTGAAAAAATGATGAAGAAATTTACCAAATGGGCAAAGGTGAAATAGTTGGCTACTACAGACAGAAAAGAATTGGCAGTAGAATTTGTGGCCTATACGGAAAAGTTTTTAGCTGATCTCAAAAAGCTAAAAGCTCAGTTAGACCTATTTGCCAAAAGTACAGAAACTTTGTCAAAGAGTATGGCTAAAACTGGAGATGCTGGTTCTAAGTCTCTGGAAGGTATATCAAAAGCTGCTAAAGATACTTCAAAAGTAGTTGGAGATATGTCTAAATCTTTGGCTGGAGGTGCTGAGAAAATAGTTAAATCTCAGGAATCTTTAGGAAAGTCCACTGACAAAGTTACTGAATCTACAAAAAAACAAACCAGAACTTATGCAGAAGCAAAAGAACAATTAACTGGTTTTAATGCGGCACAAATTAGAAGTATGAATAGTTCCAAAGTATCCAGTGAAATGTTTGATGCTGTGGCTAGTAAGTTAAAGAAATTTTCTGGTGTAGGATCTGAAGCAACAACAGCTTTGTATAATATGGCTAAAGCTTCAGATAACAATGTTTATAGGTTTAAGCAACTGTCATCCGGTTTTGAAGAGTTCCAAAAATACACTATGGCAGCAGGAAAAGCTGTAGAATCAACCCGTCTTAGCATGAACTCCTTGGGACTAGCTGGAGACAAATGGAAAGCTGGTGTAAATGAATCCGCAGTAGCTACTGCTTTTATGCAAAATCAGGTCATAAAGGCTAATGGCTCTTATTTAGAAATGGGTAAAACCATTTATCAAACAGGAGACAAAATAGATTCTTTACGAGCAAAATTTTCTAATTTGTCTACCAATACTTTTAATGAATTAAAACAACGTCTTGGTGCAGGTGTAAATTCTTTTCAAGAATTTGAAAGGGTTTTACAAAAATCTTCGGATAGAGCCAAAGTAGCTCAATCTTCCATAGATGCCTTAGGAGAAACTCATCGTAAATTAGGAGCAGTTGCTGGAGCTTCTACGAAAGCCATAGACTTTTATCAACAGGCTGTGCAAAAAGGAGCCATAACAGAAAATCAAGCCATTGGTGCTTTAAAACAACATGTGAATAATTTGAATTTAGCTAAAGCAGCAGCTGGAACTTTAGCTGATCAACAAACCCTTCTTTCTTCTACTTATCGAGAAGTGTTAGGCGGAATACAAAGAACAGAACCTGCTTTGAGAAAATTAGGTGAATCTGCTCAAGCTGCCATGAATAAATTGGATGGCAGTAAAGTAGTTTTAGGTACTGTCAATCAAGACATGAAACGTTTACAAAAAACGTACATAGATACAGAAAACGGTATCAAAAATTTTCAAACAACTTTAGCAAAAATGGGAGGGGTGACTTCTGCTAATGCAGGTTTTGTCGGAGGATTGACCAAAAAACTTAATGAAGGAGTCATTTCTTCTAAAGAAGCCACAGCTAGTTTAAAAGAACATTCAGCGGCTATGATTAAATCTGGAGAAAACACTTCCAGGTTAAGTCAGTTTATGGCTGGTTTACATGGTAAATTGACTGGTACTGCTTCCGCAGCAGGTATGGCGTCTAATTATTTTGTCAATTTAGGACATGCTATAGGCAGTCTTGCTGCATGGATTCCTGCTGCTATGATTATTGGTGGTCTTACTCAGGCTATTTCCAGTGCTATATCTGAAGTTGTGAATTTTGAGCAATCTCTCAAATCATTACAAGCTATTTCACAAGGAACGGATGCAGAAATATCTTTATTAGGAAAAGAGATACTAAGCATTTCTGAGAAAACAAAATATTCATCTTCAGAGATTGCCAAAGGGGCTATTTACATAGCTCAAGCAGGTTTCACTGCTGCGGAGTCTTTACAAGTTGTTGGTGCCGCAGCTCGTGGTGCTCAAGGTACTTTAGAACCTTTGTCAGTTGCTTCCGACTTATTGACTACTGTTCTCAGAGCTTTTCACATTGAGGCTGCCAGGTCAAGTGAGGTTATAGATATGTTAGCAATGGCCGCCAACAAATCTAAAACCGACTTGGAAGGAATGAAGACTGTTTTTAACTACTTAGGACCGGCTGCTCATGCTGCAGGTATCAAACTTGACGAAACTTTAGGAGTTGTAATGGCTCTATCTAATGTTGGTATGAAAATGTCAACAATAGGCACAAGTTTGCGTCAAGTATTCATTGGTTTGGAAAATCCTAGTGCTAAATTGCAAATTCGGTTACGAGACTTAGGAATGACTGTTGATGATCTGAGTGTTAAAAAGATGGGAGGTCTTGTTCCTGTTCTTGTAAATTTAGATAAAATAATTGGTGGGAGTCTTACTAATGCTGTTCAATTTTTCAATGTTCGTGCTGGTAATGCAGCTCAAGTTATTTCTCAAATGAATGCTCATGTGGCTATGATGATTAAGTATACAAATGAGTATGGAGCTTCTGCCATTATGGCAGGGAAACAAACAGAAGGTATGGCTATTCAGCTTAGTATATTGGGTAACCACTTTCAGAATTTTATCATTCGTATGACACAAGGAGGATTAACTTCTGCATTTAAAGTATTGGTGTCGGCTGCAAACGGCTTAATTTCTGTTATTGAATATTTAGTGAATAATCCTCTCGCAAACTTTTTGATAACATCTGGTCTTATCTATTTTTCTATTATCAATTTAGTAGGAATTTTACAGAAATTAGGAGCTGTTATTATAGGACATTTTATAGGTACTATGTCAAGTGCTGTAATGGTAGCTGTGAAAACAGTGGGAGTCGTAAATCTACTGACGGCTGCTTGGTCACGTTGGACGGCTGCTCTTATGTCAAATCCTTGGGGATTGATTATAGTTGCATTGTCTGTACTAGCTGCTGTTATTTTAAAAGTAATAAGAAATACGGAAGAACAAAGTAAAGCTCTTCAGGAAGGAGCTATTATTTATGCAAATAATGCACAAGCTGCGGAGAACTATGCAAAAACATTGAGAAAAGGAGATATAAGTGCTGAATCTCATTTAGCTCTGCTCCGTCAAATTAAGGATACATTTCCTCAATTAACTAAAGAGATAGTATTAGCTAATGGTAATTACGAAAAAGAAGCACTTGTTTTAGATAAAGTAGTTGAATCAAACAGAAAATTGAATGAAATTTATTCCAAGAATGCTGTTGCTGTAATGATAGAACAGTACAAGAAACTTGGCCTTGAAACACAATTTTATTCAAAAGAACTTCTTTCCAATGAAAGTCAACTTAGCAGATGGGTGGATATTTTTCCTAATATGATCACTTTGTTATCTACTGGAATAGGAAGTCTTTTAGGAATAGAATCGGCTACTGGAAGAGCTACCATAGCTTGGGATAAAATAAAATTAGCTTGGAACACCACTTCTGCTCAAACTGGAATTGATGCCGCAGAAAAATTATCTGCGGCAATGAACAAACAAAGGGAATTATATCCTCAAGTAGCTTCTGTAATAATCAATTCCAGCAAGACAATAAGGGAATCTTTGATTAAATCCTTGCCTGAAGGTGAGATGAAAACCATGACTTTGAATATAGTAGCCGGTCATGATTTAATGGTGGAATCTCTGAAGATAGGAGCGGATGAAATAAAGGTAAAACAAATTGATAATATTGCAGAAATGGGGCAAAAATGGATTGATTACTATTTAACATTAGATGAAGCTGGTCAGGCAGAGTTTGCTCATTATGCTCTTATTTCCAAGAAAAAACTAGATACGGAGATGAAGAATTTTGAGAAACAAAAGTTAGGACAGCAGGCAAACAATGAGGAAAGAATTCGTCTTGAAGATGAGTACTTGACGAAGTATGTAGATAAAATAAACAAACATGCTGAAGCTGTTTTAAAAGCAATTCAGAAGATTGGTAGTGATAAGGAAAAATTATACAAGGAACAACTTGCAGTGGAGTTGATGTACTTGGATGTTTCCAAAAATGCGGAGATAGCTGCATTAAAGAAAATAGATACTACTAAAGATGAATACACAAAAAGAAAGTTTGAAATAGAGGATGCTTATTATAAAAAGAGTTTTGACCTTATTAATGAGGAGACTAAAAAAAGATTAGACAGTCAAGCGAAAATATATGCGGCTGAACTCGCTTATATTGAAGCTCAGGATAAAGCAAACAAGAGTGAGTTGAGAGTTAAGGCTGAACAAGACAATGCTGAAAAAATATCAGCTATTTGGAAAGATCAGTTGAGCAATTATAAAACACATATCAACGAAATGATTGCAAAATCCAAAGAGTATAGTGACAAATATTTAGCTGCCTTAGCTGAAATAGCTGCAATTGAAAAAGAATTGACTGATAAGAAACAGTCTCTTGAGGAAAAAAAGAGGGAAGCTCTTCGTTTGACTATGACTGAGGAGGAGAAAAATGAAGACAAGTTCTATGAATTTAATGAAACTTTAGAGAAAGGATACTTGGCTTTAGCTAAGGCCGAACGTGAATCTGATTCTAAGGTGAAGAAAGAAAAGTTAGATACAGCCGAGAATTATTTCAACAAAGCTGAAGGAATGATTAACAGTTTAACCAAGACTACTTTTGATTCTGACAGAAAAGCAAGAACAAGTTTAGAAGAAACTAAAAATGCCCGTGTGACTGCTGCTAATGAAGTAGAAGCTGCTTTTACCAGAATGGCAGATGCGGCAAAAACCTTACCACAAGCTGTAGCAGATGCCAATGAAGCTCTTTTTAAGGAGAATGAGGATAATATAGGAAGAATTATGACCTCTTTTACAAATGTTAAAACAGAGTTTGATAAAGGAATTAAGGTAGCCATAAATGTTGATGAAGCAATAAGCCAACTAAAGTCGTTGATGAGGTATATTGAAGGAGGAAAATTTGAAGTTGTTATTAAAATTTTGGGATCGGCTTCTCCGGCAGATGCTTTGGATGTTGTAATAGGAAAAGTAAAAGGGATGTTGACTGCTTTCCAAACGGATGTAAATGCTTTGACAAAAGATTTACAGATTGTGGTTAATTTTAAAGGTTATGGAACTTCCGAAGTTATGGAATACTTGTCTAATGCCTATCTAAAAGCTCAGAGCGGTGCTGTGTGGTTATCTCAGCAAATCCAAGCTTTAAGTAATGCTGGAATTGCTTTTATGGTTCATTTTAAAGGTTATGGAACTTCCGAAGTTATGGAATACTTGTCTAATGCCTATCT
>WOYI010556826.1_pt1 | contig 32023 bp, 27 predicted proteins | sample 6423411 | NCBI WGS metagenome assembly WOYI01 (sample SAMN13441803, study PRJNA592873) | oil field metagenome | biome: oil field; feature: oil-well bore; material: oil-contaminated soil; isolation source: oil-contaminated soil from oil-well borehole | place: Germany: Wietze | collected 2016-10-18 ...
AGGACGCCTTCTTCATTTTCGTTGCGGGGACAGGATTTGAACCTGCGACCTCTGGGTTATGAGCCCAGCGAGCTACCGAGCTGCTCCACCCCGCGGCACAAGAATTCAGCCTAGCACGGTTTGAACCGGCAGTCATATCGGGTCCGCCGAGAGACCCTCTTGTCTATGGGAAGATATCTGCCTATAGTGTCAGCATGAGACGTCGACCCGGCACGCTGCTTCCCGTCGAGGCGGCGATCCTCGACGCTGCGTTGCGCATGCGGCAGGCCGGTGACGTGCAGTTCCACGGGTTCGGCATCGCCAAGATGATGGTCGATGGCGCAGACGCGGCAACCCTGACCGCGCACGGCACGCTCTACAAAGCACTCGGCAGGCTCGAGACCGCGGGGCTGCTCGAGAGCAACTGGGAGGATGCCGACGAAGCGGTCGTGCAGGGCCGTCCGCGGCGGCGGATGTACACGGTGACGGGAGCGGCGCAGCTGGCGCTCGCCCAGCACCGGCAGGATTCGCGACGCGCTGCCCCGCTCGGGCGCGCCGCGTGGGAGACACCGTGAGCAGGCGCGCGCCGGATCACGACGACGAGCAGGACGTCGCGGCGATCGCCGCGACGCTCGCTCGCGAGTGGGTTCGCGGTTACACCGCCTGGGTGGGCGCGGGGGCGGCCGAGCGCCGCCGCGCAGAGATCGCCTCAGACGTGTGGGAGCAGCGAACCGACGCACGCGAGCGCGGGGCGGCGCCGGCGACGGCGGCGCTCTCGATCGCGGGCAGGGTGGTCGCCGGCATCCCGGCAGACCTCTTGTGGGTACGTACACAACGCCTGGCGATGCGGGGTCGGCCGGCAGACCGAAAGGCACTGACCATGAACACTCTCGGACACCTCGCCGCCCGCTGGTGGTGGGCACTGGGCGCTGCGATCCTGGCGACCCTCGGAATCGTCGCCCTCTTCTCCGGCGATCGCGACCTCCAGCGCGTCCAGGTCTCGATCATCGTGGCTGCGCTCGTGGCCGGCATCGCGCTGCGGCAGTTTCTGCCGCGCACCGCGGCTACCCTGGTCGTCTTCGGGGCAGCCGTCCCCTCCCTGCTGATCTGGGCGCCGTGGGTGATGGTGATCGGCATCGCGACGCTCAGCGGTGCCGCCGTCGAGGCCGTGCGCCTCACGCGCGGCACCGCGAACCGAGTGCTCGCGGGGGTTGGACTCATCGCTCTCGTCGCGGCGTGGCTCTGGGTAGGCGCCAGCGGCGTCACCGGTCCGGGACCCCTGAGCCCATGGGGCCCTATCGTTCTCTCCGGCGGCGGCATCGCTCTGCTGGTCGCCACCGGCGTGCATCGCCGCCCTGTGGCGGCTTCTTGACGCCTGCACAACGCGTCCGATGGACGCGACTCCGCTGTGCGGGGACGCCTCTCGGGATGCCACTCGGCCGGCATCCCGAGAAGGCGCGTCATGCGCTGCCGGGGGGGTCGAGCGTCTCGCTGATCTCTGCCAGAAACCCTGTGATGAGCACGAGCTCGACATCGGTGTAGCGCTCCGCCACGCCGCGCATGAGGCGCAGTCGCTCACCGAAATGACGGAAGAAGGCGCTGCGACTTTCGTCGGTGAGCACCACGATCCGCGCGCGACGATCATGCGGGTGCGGTTGACGCGCGACGTGGCCCGATGCCGACAGCCGATCCAGGAGTTTCGTCGTCGACGCGCTCGAGATGCGCAGATGTTCGGCCAGCTGATGCGGACTGACGATCTCGCCACGACCTTCGCGCATGATCAGCATGCGCAGCGCGGCGAGATCAGTGGCGTTCATATCCATGTCGCCCTTCAAGCCGCCGTGCATGCGATCCATCGCGTCCGTGAACGCGCGGATCGCCTGCAGCACGCCCATGACCACTTGGTCATGGGGCGTTCGTGCCGGCCCAGGCTGCGACATGTGGACACTCCCTCAGTTCTCTTGTATCATCGTCGCAAACATATCGCTAGATAAACTAGCGAATTGGAGGAGTGCCCATGAACAACGCCGACCACGTCGTCCTCCTCGATGACGAGGGCCGGGCGATCGGCACCGCCCCCAAGAGCAGCGTGCACGGCCGGGACACAGCATTGCACCTCGCCTTCTCCTGCCACGTCATGAATGACGACGGCCAGGTGCTGGTCACGCGGCGCGCCCTGAACAAGACGACGTGGCCGGGCGTATGGAGCAACTCGTTCTGCGGGCACCCTCGACCGGCTGAACCCGTCCTGAGCGCGGTGCACCGACGCGCCGAGTACGAACTCGGCATCACGCTCACCGACATCGAGCTCGCGCTCCCCCTCTTCCGCTACCGTGCCGTCGATGCGAGCGGCATCGTCGAGTACGAGGTGTGCCCGGTTTACACCGCGCGCACCTCGGATGAGCCGATCCTCAATCCTCTCGAGGTCACGGAGGCGAAATGGGTCGACCCCGGCGATCTGGGAACGTCCCTGTCGGCGACACCATGGGCGTTCAGCCCCTGGCTGGTGCTTCAGGCCGAGCAGCTGCACCTGTTCGGCTCCGAACCTGTGCTGCAGCGACGAGCGTCATGATCCCGCTCGCCACGCGAGCGGCCATCGACGAATCGATCGAGGGCTCGCTGCGGCGCATACGTGATCGCGCGATCGACCTGGGCAGCGGATTCGAAGCGCTCACGGATGCCGTCGCACGCGCAACGGCCGGTGGCAAGCGCTTGCGGCCCACGCTGGTCGCGGCATCCTTCGCGGCCTTCGGCGGCGACCCGGACGACTGCCCGTCGCTGTACTCGGTCGCGGGCGCGTTCGAGTTGCTGCACACCGCGTTCGTCGTGCACGACGACGTGATCGACCACGACACAGTGCGACGCGGCATTCCGAATATCGGCGGCGAGTTCCGCGTACGCGCTCGCGAGCGGGGAGCGGATGCCGCAGGGGCCGCGGTGCTCGGCGACGCGGCGGCCATTCTCGCGGGCGACCTGCTGTTGCATGAGGCGTCCCGCCTGATCGCGCTGGCCGACGTGTCGCCGCGGATCCGCGCCGGACTTTTCGAACTGCTCGACGACGCGATCTACGTCTCGGCCGCCGGGGAGCTCGCCGACGTCGAGAACGCGGTCATGCCCGAATACGCCGAGGCGGAGGCGATCTTCGACGCCACCTTCAACAAGACCGCCGTCTACTCGTTCAGCGCACCGCTGTGCGCCGGCGCCCTCCTCGCCGGCGCACCGCCCGAAGCGATCGCCGCGCTCGAGACCGAGGGCGGACGACTGGGTCTCGCCTTCCAGCTGGTGGACGACCTGATCGGCGCGTTCGGCTCGGCAGCGCAGGCCGGCCGCGACGAGGGCGGGGATCTCCGCGAAACCAAGAGCACGCCGCTGATCGCCCTGGCTCGGCAGAGCCCCACCTGGTCGCGCGTCAATGACGCTCTCGCCGTCGCGCACACCGGTCCTATCGCTGTTCGCGAGGCCCAGCTGGCCCTCGAGGAGAGCGGAGCCCGTCTGCACCTGCGTACTCTGATCGACGATACGCTCTGGAGTGTGCGAACGGCCGCGGAAGACCCGGCATTGCCGGTGCGGGCGCGTCGGCTGATCTGCGAGCTGGCCGACCGCATCGCGGAGCGCATCCCGTGAGTCATGAGCCGACCGGGCTCCCCCTGTACGACAAGGCAGCCGAGGATGCCGCAGCCGCGGTCATCGCAGCATACTCGACGTCCTTCGGCCTGGCCACACGCCTGCTCGGACCGCGCCCCCGCCGCCACGTGCGCAACATCTACGCGCTGGTGCGCATCGCGGATGAGATCGTCGACGGGCCTGCGGCCGCCGCCGGGTTGGACCCGACCGCCGAGCGCGCCATGCTCGACTCGCTCGAGACCGAAAGCCTCACTGCGATCGAGCAGGGCTTCAGTTCGAACCTCGTCGTACACGCCTTCGCCCGGACGGCGCGGGAATGCGGCATCGGCGATGCGCTGATCGGACCGTTCTTCGCCTCGATGCGCACCGATCTGCTGACCGCGCGCCACGACGCGGCCTCCCACGATGACTACGTCTACGGGTCGGCCGAAGTCGTCGGGCTCATGTGCCTTCAGGTCTTCGTGAACGCCGGGGCCCCGCATCCGACCGCGCCCGAGCCCGGCCTCGTCAACGGCGCACGGCGGCTCGGCGCCGCGTTCCAGGACGTGAACTTCCTGCGCGACCAGCAACACGACGAGGTCGCACTGGGCCGGGACTATCTCGGTCTCGGTTCGGGCGCTTCGAACCGGGTAGAGGTCCTCGACCGGATCGATGCCGACCTGGCGGCCGCGGCCGCGGTGATCCCGCTCCTGCCGGCGGACTGCCGCCGCGCGGTGACCGCCGCGCACGACATGTTCGCCTCGCTGTCGTGGCGGCTGCGGCGCGACGCCGCGCCCGACGAGCGCGTCCGCGTTCCCGACGCAGTGAAGGCCGCGCTGGCCGCCCGCGCATGGCTGGGCTTCGCGCCGCGGCATCGGCATCCAGTACGCGCACGAGCATGATCCGGAGCGACCGAATATCGGAGGAATCACCCATGACCGACGACGACAAGCGCTCAGCCGTCGTGATCGGTGCCGGCATCGCGGGACTCGCGACCGCTGCCCTGCTCGGCGCAGAAGGCTGGAACGTCACCATACTCGAGGCGCGGACGGAGCTCGGGGGGCGGGTCGGCTCCTGGGAGCAGGACGGATTCCGGTTCGACACGGGTCCGAGCTGGTACCTCATGCCCGAGGTCTTCGAGCACTTCTTCCGGTTGCTGGGCACGACTGCCGAGCGCGAGCTGGACCTCGTCCGGCTCGAGCCCGCATACCGCGTCTACAGCGAGCCGAACGCCGAGCGCCCGCTCCCCCCGACCGACGTGCGGTCGGGGCGCGCCGAGGCCACCGTGCTGTTCGAGCAGATCGAGCCGGGCGCCGGTGCGAAGCTCGATGCGTATCTCGACTCGGCATCCGACGCCTACGAGCTCTCGGTGACACGGTTCCTCTATGACACCTACGAGACGACCGCCGGCCTGCGCGATCCTGCCCTGCTGCGACGCGCAGGACAGCTCGCCCCCCTGCTGACCCGGTCGCTCGCCAGCTACGTCGACCGCCGGTTCACCGATCCTCGGCTGCGCCAGATCCTCGGCTACCCCGCCGTGTTCCTCGGCGGTTCGCCGTACGGCGTGCCGAGCCTGTACCACCTGATGAGTCACCTCGATCTGGACGAGGGCGTGCTGTATCCACGCGGGGGCTTCACCGAAGTGATCGCCGCCGTCGAGCGACTCGCGCTCGCAAACGGAGCGCGCGTGCGCACGGGCTGCGAGGTCGCCGAGATCACGACGAGGGATGCCGTGGCCACGGGCGTCCGCCTCACGGACGGACGGCTCATCCCGGCTGACCTGGTGGTCTCGACCGCCGACCTGCACCACACCGAGACCCAGCTGCTTCCTCCGGCCCTGCAGACGTATCCGGAGAAGTGGTGGGCCAAGCGCACGCCCAGCCCGGGCGCCCTGCTGCTGCTGCTGGGGGTCGAGGGCGAGCTGCCGCAGCTCTCTCACCACACCTTGCTGTTCGCGCAGGACTGGCGCTCGAACTTCGAGGACATCTTCCAGGAACCCCGCCGCATCCCCGACCCGGCCTCGCTCTATATCTGCAGGCCGAGCGCGACCGATGCGGGTGTCGCGCCGGCCGGTCACGAGAACCTGTTCGTGCTCGTGCCGATCCCCGCCGACCCCAAGGTCGGGCACGGCGGGGTCGACGGCGACGGAGACGCCGCCGTCGAGGCCGCGGCCGACCGCGTCATCAGGCAGATCTCCGAGTGGTGCGGCATCCCGGACCTGGGCGACCGCATCGTGGTGCGCCGCACGATCGCGCCCGGCGACTTCGCCGATGACCTGCACTCCTGGCGCGGCAACGCGCTCGGGCTCGCACACACCCTCGGCCAGAGTGCGATGTTCCGTCCCCGAAACGCCTCCCGCAAGGTGCGTGGCCTCTCATATGCGGGCGGTTCGGCCCTGCCCGGAATCGGCCTGCCGATGTGCCTGATCTCGGCCGAACTGGTTCTCAAACGCCTGCGCGGCGATCGCACCGCCGGACCACTGCCCGAGCCGGCCAGGGTGTGACATGCCCGGAATCTACCTGCTTGCGATCCTCGCGTCCGCCGGCGGCATCGTCGCGCTCGACGCGCGCTGGCGACTCGCGGCCTGGGCTGCGCCCGGGCGCACCCTCGCGGCGGTGGGGATCGGCACGGCGTTCTTCCTCGTCTGGGATGCGGTCGGCATCGCGACCGGGGTCTTCGTGAAGGGCGACAGCCCGCTCTACCTCGGCATCGATGTGGCCCCTCAGCTGCCGATCGAGGAACCGTTCTTCCTCGCCTTCCTGTGCTACCTCGCGCTCGTCGCATGGGCTGCCGCGCTGCGGGCGCTCCGGGCGCTCCGGGCGCGCGCACTCGCGGACCCGTCGGCGGAGCGCCGCACGTGACCTACGCCCTCATCGTCCTGCCATTCCTGCTGATCACCGTGGTGGTGACGCTCGCGACACTTCGCCGCCCCGCCTTCGCACGGCGGATGGGCGCATCGGGCATCGCCGCGCTCGCGCTGATCGCGCTCACCGCCGTCTTCGACAACGCGATGATCGCCGCAGAGCTGTTCACGTATCCGGCCGAGCACCTGAGCGGCATCCGCATCGGCCTCGCTCCCCTGGAAGACTTCTCGTATCCGCTGTCCGCGGCGTTCCTGGTTCCGGCCGTCTTCACGCTGCTCACGCGGCGAAGCGGCGGGGAGGCGACGCAGTGAGCGACGCGCGCGCGCTGAGACCCGGAGCTGTGCTCACGCAACTATTCGTCGCATCGCGGCCGGTGAGCTGGATCAACACGGCATACCCGTTCGCCGCCGCGTACCTGCTGACGACCCGGCAGATCGACCCGACCCTCCTCATCGGCACGCTGTTCTTCCTGATCCCCTACAACCTCGCGATGTACGGCATCAACGACGTATTCGACTACGAGTCCGACCTGCGCAATCCCCGCAAGGGCGGAACGCACGGGGCCGTTCTGGACCGGCGGATGCATCGCATCACGCTGTGGGCCGCCGCTCTGTCGTGCCTGCCGTTCGTGGTGTATCTGGTGTTCGCAGGTTCGCCGCTGTCCGTGTTCGTGCTGGCGGCGAGCCTGTTCTTCGTCGTCTTCTACAGCGCACCCCCGCTGCGGCTGAAGGAAGTGCCGTTCGCGGATTCGGTGACCTCCAGCATCCATTTCTTCTCGCCCGCGGTGTACGGGCTCGTGCTGGCCGGAGCGGCCTGGACCTGGCAGCTGGGCGCCGTGGTTCTCGCCTTTGCGCTGTGGGGCGTCGCCTCGCACGCGTTCGGCGCCGTGCAGGACGTCGTCGCCGACCGCGAGGCAGACATCTCATCGATCGCGACCGCCCGCGGCGCCCGCTGGACCGTCTGGTTCTCGCTCTGGTGCTACACCGCGTCCGGCGTGGTGATGCTCGCGACAGCATGGCCGGGTCCGCTGGCGGCGTTCGTCCCACTGCTGTACATCGCCACGGTGTGGCCGTTCCGAGCGATCACCGACGCGACTGCCGAGCGAGCGACCGCAGGGTGGAGCCGCTTCCTTTGGATCAACCAGATCGCCGGCTTCATCGTGACACTGCTGCTGATCTGGTACTGGCTGCTGACGGCCTGACCCGCGACGCCGCCTACTGCGCCCCGAGCGCGATGAGCTTCTCAACAGCGGCCGTAAGGCGATCGTCGGCCTCGGCGAACGCCGTGAGGTCGCCTGCCTGCAGCGCCGTCTGGCGGTCGAGCATGGCCTGCTGCGCGTCCTGGAGCGCAGCCTGGTACTCATCCGCCGGCGGCTGCGTCGGCTGCGGGTCCGTCGTCTCACCCGGTGTGGGGGACGGCGTCGGACCGGGCGAGGCGATCACGTCGCCGTCACCGGCATCGGCCCCGGAGTCACCGCCGAACAGCGCGTCGAGCGCCTCATTCAGCGTGTCCTCGAACGCGACCTCGTTGCCGAAGGCAACCAGCACCTTCTGCAGCTGCGGCAACTGGGTTCCACTCGATGCCTGAACGAACACGGGCTGCACGTACAGCAGGCCGCCTCCGACCGGCAGGGTGAGCAGGTTGCCGTTGATGACCTCGGACTGCCCCTGTTTCAGGAGGTTGATCTGCGAGGAGATCAGCGGATCGGAATTGAAGGTGTTCTGCACCTGACCGGGGCCCGGGATGGTCGTATCGGCGTCGACCACCAGCATTCGGAGCTTGCCGTAGTCCGCACCCTTCACTCCGGCTTCATTGCCCGCGTTCGAGTCGACGGCGAGGTAGCCCATCAGAACGTTGCGGGACGCGGTCCCCTCCGAGGCGGGGATGAAACTCGTGAACATCGAGTACGTCGGGGCGTCCTGACCGGGCATCTGCATCGTCAGATAATAGGGCGGCTGCAGGACGGCGTCCTGCTGCGGATCGTTCGGCGTCTGCCAGGCGTTGTCGCGCTGGTAGAACGACAGGGCGTCATCGACGTGATAGACCCCGAGCGCGTACCGCTGCACCTTGAACAGATCGGTCGGGTAGCGCACGTGGCTCATCAGGTCACCCGACATCTCGCTGATCGGCTTGACGGTCGAGGGGTAGACGTTCTGCCACGCCTGCAGCATGGGGTCCTTGTCGTCCCAGGCGTACAGCGTGACCTTGCCGTCGTAGGCGTCGACGGTCGCCTTGACCGAGTTGCGGATGTAGTTGATGTCGTCCAGGGCGAACCGCTGCGCGGTCGTGTTCGAGTCCGAGATCGCCTGCTGCAGGCTCACCGTGGTCGAATAAGGGTAGTTCGAGCTCAGCGTGTATCCGTCGATGATCCAGACGATGCGCCCGTCCACCACACTCGGATACGGGTCACTGTCGAGCGTCAGATAGGGCGCCGCCTTCTGGACTCTCAGGCTCGGGTCGCGGTCGTAGAGGATCTGGGAGTCCTCGTTGACGTTGTCCGAGAACAGGATCTGCTCCGACTGGAACTTCAGGGCGTAGATCAGCCGGTTGAAGACGCTGCCGATGCTGGGCCCGCCGTCTCCGGTGAAGGTCGTCTTGGTTTCGCTCGATCCCTCGTCCGTACCGCGCGGATAGTCCAGCTCGACCGGAGTCGTGCCCTCGGGGGCGCCGACGATCGAGTAGGTCGGCGAGAACTCCCCGAAGTAGACCCGTGGCTCGAAGTCCTCCTGATCGGAAAGGAAGCCTGCCGCCGGAATGCCGCGCTCGAGGAAGACCGGGTCGCCGTCTGTCGTGCGGTCATTGCCTGCTGCGGCGACGACGCCGTAGCCGTGGGTGTACACCAGGGTGGTGTTCTGCCACGACGCAGCGGCACCCAGCTGATCCATGTTGAGCTCGCGCACCGAGACGACGGTGTCCTGAGAAACGCCGTCGATCTCGTAACGGTCGACATCGAGCGGGTCTGCGAACTGGTAATACCCGCGGAACTGCTCGAGCTGCCGCACGGTCGGGCTGATCACCGCGGGGTCCATGATGCGGATCTGCGCCGTGGTTGCGGCGTCCGCGCGAAGGGCGCCGGCTTTGGCATCCGTCGTGGCCTGGAAGTCGCTCTTCTCGAGAGCGTCGATGCCGTAGGCCTGCTGGGTCATGTCGATGCCGCGCTGGTAGAACTCGCCTTCGAGCGCGAACTGGTTCGGCCTCACCTGGAAAGTGTTCACGACCCAGGGATAGCCGATGCCCACGACGATCGCCGACACCACCAGCAGTGCGGTCGCGATCAGCGGGTAGCGCCAGCGGCCGATGACCGCGGTGACGAAGAACAGGATCGCGACGATCGAGGCGACGATCGAGAGGATCGTGAGCCCGGGGATGATCGCATTCACACCGGTGTAGCCCGGACCGGTGATGCGGTCCCCGGGCTCGACGAGAGTCTTGTACCGGTCGAACCAGAGACTCGCTGCCTGCACGAGCAGGTAGAGCCCGGCGATGACGGCCAGCTGAATGCGCGCGGCCTTCGAGATGCGCAGCTCGCGCTGCCCGATCCGGACCGAGCCATAGAGGTAGGCCACGAGCGCGGTGACCAGGAGGCAGACGATCAGCACGGCTGAGATGAAGCCCAGCAGCGCACTGTAGAACGGCATGGCGAACAGGTAGAACCCGGTGTCGAGATGGAACTGCGGGTCGGTCAGCTTGGTGGCGACGCCATTGAACCAGAGCCACGTCGTCTCCCACTGGGCCGAGGCGGCAAAACCGGAGAAGAATCCGAAGAAGATCGGGATTCCCCACATCGCGAGCCGGCGCAGCGGCTCGACGACCTCCTGGTAGCGATCGAGCTGGGAGCTCAAGCGCGCGTAGACGGGGCGCAGGCGGTAGGCGAGCTGGATCGCGAGCCAGACCGGAACGGCCATGGCGATGAAGCCCACGAGGAACATCACCACGCGGGCGATCCACTGCGTCAGCAGAACGGACTCGAAGCCCAGCTGGGCGTACCACAGCCAATCGGCGTAGAGGTTGGCGAAGATGAAGAACGCCACGACGAGCGCGACGATGATCGCAAGCGAGATCGCGATGATCCGTCGGGAACGGGAAGGCGTGGCCGGGGCCGGCGCAGAGGTCGTGGTCACCCTCCAATCCTAGGCGCGCTGTTCTGGGCGAATGCCGTGGGATGAGCGAACTCCCGCCGTGAGTTCCGCTGTGCGCGAAGCGAGCCCGGTTCAGCCGACGCTGCAGGTCGGCAGAGCGTCGATATCGCCGTCTTCGCGCACCGCTTCGAGCACGTCGAGCGAGTCCTCCAGCGTCTTGACCGAGAACACGCGGAGCCCGTCGGGGATGTGCCCGACCACCTCGTCGCAATTGTCCGAGGGGGCGAGGAACCAGTCCGCCCCGGCGTCGACCGCGCCCCACATCTTCTGCCGGATGCCGCCGATCGGGCCTACGACCCCATCGGCGTCGATCGTGCCCGTGCCGGCGACGGTCTCGCCGCCGTTCAGCTGCCCAGCGGTGAGTGTGTCGATGATTCCGAGCGCGAACATCAGGCCAGCGCTCGGTCCGCCGACGTTGTTGAGCTGGATCGTCACGTCGATCGGGAAGTCGAAGTCGTTCGTCAGCGTGATGCCGATCAGCCACAGCGTCTCCCCTTCGACCTCTGCCTCCTTCGGGGTGATCGAGACGGTCTGCTCATGGTCCCCGCGCTGGATCGTGAGCGCGACCGGCGCGCCGTCACCGTCGTTGACGATCTCGCGCAGGGCTCCGGCATCCGTGACCGTCGTGCCGTTCGCCGCGAGGATGACATCGCCTTCCTCGAGCACACCCTCGGATGCCGAACCCTCGGTGAACGCGTAGACGGTGAGCTTCGCATCGACGTCGTAGCCGAGTTCGGTGAGCGCGGCCGCGGTCGCCTCCTTCTGCGAGTCGACCATCATCGCCGCGCTCTCCTCGTTGCGCTTCTCGGTGCTCTGTCCCTCGGGGAAGACCGCGTCGATCGGCAGGACGGCCCTGCTCGGATCGAACCACGCGGTGGCCAGCTCGACCCAGGACGGCGTGCGCTCGCGATTTCCGACGACCTGCACGGTCAGAAGGTCCAGCGCTCCGTCGGTCGGAAAGGTGTCGGCGCCGTCCACCGAGATCAAGGGGACCTGCGCGCCGTCGGCCGCTTCGGCCGTGCCGAGAGTGTTGTAGACCGGGCCTGGACGCTGGATCACGTATGAGGTCGGCAGGAAAGTGATCACCAGCAGCACCGCGAGCGCGATCGCGAGCGCCCAGATTCCGGCCACCATGCCGCGCGACATCCTGCGGCCCGACTGGGGTTGCGCAGGCGTGACGGTGACGTTCTCGTCGAACAGCGCCAAGAGGGACCTTTCTCTGCCTGGTCGTTCGCGACCGGCGTAAGGGGGAAGGGTCCGTGCCGGGAAGTGCGATGATCCGTGCGACTAGCGTAGATGGCGAGGTCATGACCCGGCTGAAAGGCGGCTGAAGTGGCAGAGTCCGACCGCGAGGACGACCAGAGCCCCGAAGAGCAGTTGCAGGCGCTGATCAGGCAGCTGTTCGGCGGCGCCGGCGCGGAGGTCGACCCCGAGCAGCTCGCGCGGCTGTCGGGAATGGGCATCGACCCGGCGATGATGCAGACCGTCATGCAGCACCTTCAGGGCGCGTTCGCCGGCGCGGCCGACAAAGGCATCTCCTGGGACCTGGCCAAGCGTCAGGCCCTGCACATCGCGAACCAGGACGGGCTGGGCGTCACCGACGGCCAGCGCACAGACCTCGACCAGGCGTTCGTGCTCGCGGCGCTCTGGCTGAGCGAGGCGACCATGATCTCGGAGCTGTCCGCCCCGCCGCGCACCCTCACGCGCGGCGGATGGGTGGAAGCGACGCTGCCGGTGTGGCAGGAGCTCGCCGAACCCGTGGCGACCAGCATCGCCGATGCGCTCACCGAGGCGCTCAACGGGCAGGCGCCGGAGGAGATGCAGGGGCTCGTCCAGGGCGCCGGTCGCCTGATACGCATGGTCGGCGGATCGCTGTTCGCCTCCCAGCTCGGACAGGTCGTCGGCAATCTCTCGAAAGAGGTCGTCAGTGGCGGAGACGTCGGCCTCCCGCTGATGCCTGACGGCGACGCGGTGATCCTCCCCCAGAACTTCGCCGACTTCGGCCGCGACCTCGAGATCCCGCACGACCAGCTCGCACTGTACATCGCCACCCGCGAGCTCGCTCACGCGCGGCTGTTCCGTCACGCCAGGTGGTTGCGCCTGCACGTCATCTCGCAAGTCACCGATTTCGCACGCGGCATTCACGTCGACACCGGCGCACTCGAGGAGCTCGCCTCGCGCTTCGACCCCTCCGAACCGGAGGAGCTGCGCCGAGCGATCGAGAGCGGCGTGCTGCTGCCGACACGCTCCGAAGCCCAGACGGCCGCTCTCACGCGCCTGGAGAACCTCCTCGCGACGATCGAGGGCTGGGTGGAGATCGTCACCGAGCGTGCGACCTCGCGTCTGCCGTCCGCAGATCGGATAGCCGAAGCGGTGCGGCGGCGTCGTGCCGTCGGCGGCCCTGCCGAGCAGGCGCTCAGCTCCCTGGTCGGACTCGAGCTCCGCCCCCGCCGCATGCGCGAGGCCGCCGCGATGTGGCGTGCGGTGACGGATGCCGTGGGCGTCGCGGGCCGGGACGCCCTCTGGGACTACCCCGACCTGATGCCGACCGCCGAGGACATCGACGATCCCGCGGTCCTGGTCGCGCGGCTCGAGGCGCGTGCGCGGGGGGAAGAGCCGGCGCCCGACGAGATGGACGACGAGCTCGCACGCCTACTCGCGGGTGAGCATCCGGGTGAGCCGTCCGGGGCCGATGGCGCCTCGTCCGAGCATGGCGACCCGGACGGCCAGGCGGAGGATCCCCGGCCGGCCTGATTCCGGCCCCGACACGAGCCCCGTCGGCTCCTCCCCAGACCGGACGCCGGGCAGGATCGGCATCGAAGCCTGTGGAGAACCACGGAGTGACCCGGTCGCGCGGCACAATCGGGCACATGATCCGACTCGACCCGGCCTTCCCGCCGCTGTGGCGCTCGGCCACGACGCTGCAATTCGGCGCGGATCCGGTCGCTGTGATCGATGACCCTGAGCCGTGGCAGGAGCGGCTGATCCGCGAACTCGAGCGCGGCATCCCGGACGCGGCGCTCGACCCGATCGCGATCGCACTCGGAGCGCCCGAGAACGCCGCCGCGAGCTTCGTCAGCCGTATCGCACCCGCACTCTGTGCGCCGACCGCCCCGGCGTTGCGAGCCGCACTGCAGAGCCCGCACGGGTTCCCCCGCCAGCACGTCGACGCGGTCGCGGATTCGCTCGCGGCGGCGGGAGTCGACGTCACCGAGATCACCTGGTTCGGGGCGCCCGAAGAGCCGGTCGATGTCGCCGCGACGGTTGTGGTGCTCGCCCACCATCTCGTCGAGCCACGGCGGGCCGCCGCTCTGATGGCCGGCGATGTCCCGCACCTGCCGCTGGTGTTCACCGGCTCCGGTGCCGAGATCGGTCCGGTCGTCCTCCCCGGGCGTACGCCGTGTCTCGCGTGCATCGCCGCGCACCGGCGGGACGCCGATCCTGCGTGGCCGCACCTGGCCGCTCAGCTGGTCGGGCGGCCAGCACCGGCGGTGAGCCGGGCGATCATCGCGGAAGCCTCGTTCGTGACGGCGCATCTGATCAGCGAGGGCGAGCGGAACCGCGAACGCCCGCGCTGCCACTCCCTGACGCTCCGCCCGGATTCGCTGCACCGTTCGATGCGTGCGCACCGCCCGCACGCAGAGTGCCGGTGCCGATCTCTCGCAGGAATCGCGACGGCTGCCGCTCGCGCATTCCCCGCGACCACGACAGGGACAGCTCTCGCGCGGCCCGCGTGATGCCGACGTAGGCGAGGCGGCGCTCTTCGTCGACCTGCTCGAAGGTGGTCGCATAACTGATCGGCAGAAGCCCCTCGGCAACGCCGAGCAGATGCACGTGCTCCCACTCCAGACCCTTGGCCGCGTGCAGCGTCGCGAGCGTCACCGTCCGCATCGCGGGCTCGTGCTGCGCCTTCGCCCGGGCCTGCAGCTCATCGGTGAAGCCGCGCAGCGTCGTCCCATCGGGAGACTCCTCGGCCAGACGCAGGATCGCGGCGCGCGCCTCCCAGGCGTCGCGCAGCGACCCGCCCGCCTGCGGGGGCTCGTCGGTCAGTCCGAGCGAGCGCAGCACGTCGCGCACCGCGTCGATGAAGCCGCTGTCCAGAGGTGCGACCGAAGCGCCTCGCAGTGCCATGACGGCCTGACGCACCTCCGGCACGTCAAAGAAGCGCTTGCCGCCGAGCACCGTCGCGGCGATCCCGTGATCGGCCAGCGCGCGGACAAGCTCGGCGGACTGCGAGTGCGCGCGGTAGAGGATCGCGATGCGGCGCGGATCGATCCCCGCGCCGATCCGCGCAGCGACCTGGGCGGCGACTCCGCGCGCCTCGGCGACGTCGTCCTCGTACGCCGTCACCGTCGGCGGCTGCGTCAGCTCGCCCGCACCGTCCACCGAAGGGCGGACCGCGGCGGCGGTCAGTTCGAGGGCGCCCGGTCGTCCGCGCATGAGTTCGTTCGCGACCGCGAGGATCGCGGCATCCGATCGGTGGTTCGTCTCCAGACGCACCACCCGGGCATCCTCGTGGGTACTCGCGAAGTCCAGCAGGAATCGCGCGTCGGCCCCCGCGAACGAATAAATCGTCTGGCTCGCATCGCCGACCACGCAGATGTCGCGCCGGTCGCCGCGCCACAGTTCGAGCAGCCGATGCTGCAGCGGCGACACGTCCTGGAACTCGTCGACGGTGAAGTGCCGATACTGCTCGTGGACGGATGCCGCGACGTGCGGCTCCGCCTCGAGCATGCCGGCGCACGCGAGGAGGACATCTTCGAAATCCAGCTGCCGCCGCTGGTCTTTGAGCTTCTCGTAGGCGCGCTGCAGCTCGGCGACCTGCGTCACCTCGAGCCTGCCGACTCCGTTCGGCCGCACGGCGGCGTACTGATCGATGCTGCGCATTGTCACCTTGCGCCATTCGATCTCGCTCGCCACATCGCGAAGGGTCGCCGTGTCGGGCTCGAGGCCCATGCCGTCGGCGGCGTGGGCGAGCAGGCGCACCTTGTTGTCGACGATTCCGGGGGCGGTGTCGCCTGCGACCGTGGGCCAGAAGTAATTGAGCTGCGCGAGCGCGGCCGCATGAAACGTGCGGGCGGCGACGCCTTCGACGCCGAGCGCCCGCAGACGCCCGCGCATCTCGCCGGCGGCCTTCGCAGTGAAAGTCACCGCCATCACGCGACCGGGCGAGTAGGCACCGGTGTCGACGCCGTGCGCGATCCGGTGGGTGATCACGCGCGTCTTGCCGGTCCCCGCGCCGGCGAGCACGACGAGGGGCCCGCGCAGCGTGGTGACCGCCTCGAGCTGCCTTTCATCCAGGCCCTGAAGCGCGCGATCGCTCATTCCGAGCTCGCGTACCAATCGCTGATCAGACTGTGGGCGATGGAGGCGGGTCCGGGCAACAGCAGATCGCCCTCCCCCGCGAGTGCAGCGCCGATTTCGGCACGCTGGAACCAGCGCACCGCGAGGATCTCCTCGCCGTCTGCCTCGGCAGCCGCATCGTCGGCGGCGGTGGCCAGGAAGCCGAGCATGAGCGAGCGAGGGTAGGGCCACGCCTGCGACCCGCGATACCGCAGGTCGACCACCTCGACGCCGGCCTCTTCGCGCACCTCGCGGGCGACGGTCGCCTCGAGCGATTCACCGGCCTCGACGAACCCGGCAAAGCACGAGAACCGGTTGACCTCCCACATCGCGTTCGAGCCGAGAAGCAGCCGATCGGGATGCCGCGCGCTGGTGATCGCGACGATCACGGCCGGATCGGTGCGCGGAAAGTGCTCACGACCGCACGACGGGCATTGCCGAGACCAGCCCGCGCTGCCCACCTCGGTGCGCGCGCCGCACGCCGGGCAGAACGGCGCCTCGACCAGCCACCTCCCGAGGCTCAGCGCCTCGACGAAGGCTCCGGCATCCACGGCCCCCAGCGAGCCGCCGACAGCGTACAGGACCGCCCAGCCGGCTGGCGCGGCGAACAGCTCGCTTCCGGTACGCGCGAAGACCGCCGCGAGCAGAGCGGCACCGCCCTCATCGCGACCGAGGAAGGCCCACTCGGCGCCGGGCGGCACGGCTGCCGGCGCGATCCAGTGCAGCGCCTCGGGCCCGCCCAGCGGGGCGGCATCGCCGTTCAGCACGAGAACCCGGGTGGCGGCGTCCGCGCGGGCGGCATCGAGCAGACCGGGCGTGGCCCGCTCCTCGGCCGAGCGGTCCATGCCGGACCGGGCCAGCGGGGGCGGCAGGACCCGTTCGGGCTGCGTGCTGTCAGGCGCCGTCATCGAGGACCTCTCTGCTGCTGGTCGACGAGCGGGTGCCGCTGGTCGGCAAGACGGGCGTGGCGCGGAGGCGCAGGGGCGCACCCGACCTACCCTGGGCTCATGGCTCGCTCACCCCTCACTCTAGCCGCGTCGGTGACCTCGGCTCTGCCCCGGGTCGGCGTCGTCGGAGTCGGCGTTCTTACCGAAGGCGCCACCGGGCGCTACGACGCCGCGCTGGCCGAACTCGACGACGGACGACGCGTCGTCGTACGCGCGCCGGCCGATGCGGATGCCGGTACCGAGCTGGCAGCCGAGGCGCGCGCGCTGCGCGCGCTGACTCCCGGAGTGCGCGGCCTGCTGCCGTTCCGCGCCCCGGAGCTGCTCGGCGAGACGGGCCTCGGCGATGCCCGAGCCGTCGTGGTGGACTTCCTCCCCGGCTACCGCGTGGACGCCGCCCATCTGCCCTCGGGGCGCGGTGCCGCAACATCCATCGGCGAGGCTCTGGCCGCGCTGCATGCACTGCCGCTGTCGATCGTGCGCACCGAAGGCCTGCCGGTGCGCACACCACAGCAGGTCCGCGACGACGTGTCGCGACTGGTCGACCGTGTGGAGGCGACGCATTCGGCTCCGGGCGCGCTCCTGGATCGCTGGCGCCGCGCGCTGGAGGCCGACCGGCTGTGGAGCTTCGAATCCGCTGTCGTGCTCGGCGGCGCCGGTGCTGCATCTTTTCTCTTCGACGACGTGGATGCCCTCCCCCGCGTCACCGGCGTGCTCGAGTGGCACGGACTGTCGGTGGGAGACCCGGCGACCGACCTGCAGTGGCTCGCGTCGGCGCCGGCTGCCGCCGACGATGTGTACGCCGCCTACGTCAGCCACAGCGACCGCGCTCCCGACCAGCTCGTGCGCTCCCGCGCACGGCTGCATGCCGAACTCGAGTTCGCGAAGTGGCTCGTGCACGGGCATGAGGCGGGTCGCAGCGACATCGTGGACGATGCCGTCGGGCTGCTCGACTCGCTCGCCGCCAGTGTCCGCGACGACGAGATCGTTCCCGAATCGGCCCTCGGCGTCGACGCCGCGATCGCTCTGCTCGAACGCGTGCCCGATGCCCGGACCACCCCGCTGGACACGTCGATGCACACGGACGCCTACGATCCCGACGAACTCGCGCTCTGGGTCACGGCCGACGACGCGACCGAGGAGGATGCCGCCGCGTCGGCCGATGCGTCGCAGACCACCACGGAATCCCCGCACGACGACGTCGCGACGGCTCCGATCGACATCTCGGCGTGGGCGCACCGCACCGAAGACGCCGCGCAGTCGGTGCGATCCGCCGATGCCGACGACACCGATGCCCAGGCCGCCGCCGAACGGTCGTCGGACGCTGCGCTTCGCCGCTGGCTGTCGGACTAGCCAGGGCGCTGACAGAGGCCGCGGCGCGCTCAGCCCCGCAGCACGAGATCGTCCGCGACGTAGTACAGCGCCACGTCGATCTCTTCGAGCGGCACACCGTGCATCGCGTGATAGGCGCGGCGGTACAGCTGAAGCTGCAGCATCCGCTCCTTCCGCTCGCCCTCGGTGCGCGGCGCGGCGCCCGTCTTCCAGTCGACGATCTCGATGCGGCCGCCGCGATCTTCGCGGCGGAAGACCGCGTCGAGCTTGCAGATGATCACGTGCGGGCGGCCGTCCAGCCCCCCTGAACCCTCTGAAACGGTGAAGTCGATCTCGGTCTCGACCTCGATCGGGCTGAGCTGCCCCCATTCCGAGGCGGCGAAGTTCGCCTGCAGCTTCGCGAGCACCGCGGCGTCCTCGCCCGAGGACGCCGCGGCCGGCCCGTCGTCGTCGAGCTCCCACAGCGCGTCATCGAGGGAGTGCGCGGTGCCGACCTTTCCGGAGCGCTGCTCGACCCAGGCGTGGAACAGGGTGCCCAGCCGCGTCTGCCGGAAGGGCCGCTCGGGCAGCGGCCGTTCGATGCGCGCCACGGTGCCCGCGTAGTCCGAAACGAAATCCTTGTAGCGCGATGCCGCGATCCGGGTCGGAGCGGCGGCGGGGGTGGGCCGGTGGCGCTCCTCACGCTCTGCCAGCAGCAGGGCGGCATCGCGGTCGGGCACGGCCCGAGGATCCGCGAGTGCAGCCTCGACCGTCGCGGCGGCGCGCTGCACGGCCGCGCGCCGCGCGCCGAGCGGGTCGATCGGCCACTGCAGCACGCGCCGTTCGCCGAGGTATGGGTCCTCGCCCGGGTCGTCTTCGGGCAGTTCCACGCCGAGCGCGTCGGCGATCTCGCTGAGGAACACGCTGCGCTCCCGCGGCCGCTTCGTGCCCGACCAGCTCGCTCCGCTCAGCAGCAGGTGATCCCGCGCACGCGTCACTGCCACGTACGCCAACCGCCGGTCCTCATCGAGCTGGCGCGCCCGGTTCGCCGCGATGAAAGCGTCGATCGCCGCCCGGAGATCCTGCTGCGTCGGTGCGGCGTCCCTCTCCCACTGCAGGGCGGGCAGCCAGCGGGAGTCGCCCCGGAACGAGTACGGCAGGATGCCGAAGCCCAGCCAGCCTTTCGTGTCGCGCGGCATGCTGGGCAGCTCGTCCTTCACAAGGCGCACGACGGCGACCGCATCCCACTCCAGCCCCTTGGAGCCGTGGATCGTCAACAGCTGCACGACATCGTCCTCGGGCGGCTCCGTGCGCGGGGCGAACTCGTCGAGCTGCTCCGCGTGGTCGAGCCAGGCGAGCAGACTGGCGATCGAGCCGGACTCGTCGGCGGCGAGGAATGCGTGCAGCTCGTCGACGAACGCACGCAGCTGGGCGGAGGCGATCCGCGCCGGGCCGCGGGACTCGTTCGCAGCGAGCTCGATGTCCAGCCGCAGTTCGAGCTCGATCAGGCGCACGAGGTCGGGGATCGGCATCCCGACCGAGCGCCGAAGGCCGGCGAAGACGGATGCCGCCTCTCGCAGCCGCTCGCGTGCGTCGGGGGTGAGCCCCGTGAGCCAGCCGTGGTCGGGCTTGTGGCGCAGCACGAAGTCGAGCGCGTCGATGAGCGAGCCGTCGTCGTCTCCCGCGCTTCCCCGGATGCGCTCGACGACCTCCGGCGCGAGCGGCTGAAGGGCTGCGTCGTGGCGCGCGAGGCGCCGGGCGAGAGCGGCGAGCTCGCGCAGGTCGGGCAGGCCGATCCTCCACCGCGGTCCAGCGAGCAGCCGGATCAGCGCCGAGCCGGCGCTCGGGTCGCTGATCACCCGCAGAGCGCACACCACATCGACGACCTCGGGCGTGGACAGCAGACCGCCCAGGCCCAGGATTCGGTGCGGGATGCCGCGACGGCCGAGCGCATCGCCGAAGCGGACCATGTGCTTCTTGCTGCGGAACAGGATCGCTCCGGTCGTCGATCTCGACTGCGCCGCGCGCTGCGCCCGCACCCGGCCGAACCAATCCGCGACCCGGTCGGCCTCGGTATCAAGGTCGGCATCGAACGCCAGCTCCACCTCGCCCGACGGCGCCCCGGACCGCGGCTGCAGCTCATGGACAGCGACGGCGGCGGACGCGGCGAGCGGTGCCAGCACGGCGTTGGCCGCGGCGAGCACGCGCGAGCTGTTGCGCCAGCTCGTGGCGAGGGAGAACTGCGCGCACTCGAGGCCGGCAGCGAAAGCGGCGGCGAATCCGCCGAGGTTGCCCGCGCTGGCGCCGCGCCAGCCGTAGATCGCCTGATGCGGATCGCCGACGGCCATCACGGCGGTGCCGGCGAAGAGCGTCGCGAGCAGGTCGGTCTGCACGACGGAGGTGTCCTGATACTCGTCGAGGAGCACGACCCGGAACCGGTCGCGCACCTCGTCGGCGACGAGCCGATGCGTGCGCACCACCTCCAGCGCGCCGGCGACCTGGTCGGAGAAGTCGAGCACGCCGATGCGCTGCTTCTCGGTCGCATAGTCCCGAGCGAGGTCGGCGAGCATGCAGAGCGCGCCGACCTTCTCGGCCGCCTCGGTCACGTCGGCGTAGACGACGGTGCCCTTCCGGGTGGACGGGCGTTCCAGGACGTCGCGGAATCGCGCCGGGAACGCGGCCAACTCGTCGAACGACACGAGGTTGTCGACACCGTCGCGCGCGATCCGCAGAGCTGCATCGACGATGCTGCGGACCGCCTCGCCACGCGTCTCCAGTCGCGGATCGTCCGAGGCGAAAACGACGCGACGCATGAGCAGCCAGGCTGCCGATTCCGACAGGATGGCCGCCTCGGCATCCCGTCCGATCCGCACCGCATGCTCGCGCACGATCTGGTCGGCGAAGCTGTTGTATGTGGCGACCGTGGGTCGATGAAGCAGCGCGTCGTCGGGCGCCTCGGCGGTCGCCCCGACCTCGGCGGCGAGGGCGTCCAGAGCGGCCGACCGTGCGGCCGCGCCCTTCGCGCCGTCGCCGCCTGCCCGTTCGATTTCGCCGAACACGTCCAGACGGCCGGCGGCGTGCAGTGCGGGTAGCGCGCTCAACAGCCCGCGGCGCTCGAACTCGGCCAATCGCTGCAGCCGGCGCTGAATGCGCTCGGCGAGTTCTCCTGCGGCCTTGCGCGTGAAGGTGAGACCGAGCACCTCGTCGCGGCGCACGAGCCGGTTCGCCACGAGCCAGACCACCCGCGCGGCCATCGTCTCGGTCTTTCCGCTGCCGGCGCCCGCGACCACGAGCGCGGGCTCGAGCGCCGCCTCGATGACGGCGGTCTGCTGCGCGGTCGGCGGGAACTGTCCGAGCGCGGCCGCGATCGCCGCCGCCGAGACGGTGCCGGTGAACACGGATGCGGTCACGATGCGCTCACCGCGCCGATCGTGTGGATGCGGCACAGCCCGTATGAATGCTCGTCGCGGCAATGGTCCTCGTACGGCGCCGTGAACGCGGTTCCTCGCATGACCCCGACGGCTGACCGGATGCGCGCGAAGAACAGCTCGCGCCGCTCGTCGTCGAAGGGAGCCTGCCAAGGCGTCGCGTAATCCGCGTGCGCTGCGGTCGGGCGCAGCACCAGCAGCTTCGCGCCGCCGAGGGGCAGTCCGGCCGCCGTCGGGATCGCGCCCGACTCGAACGCGAGCTGGTAGGCGCCCAGCTGAGGGTTGTCGGCCACCTTCGCGTCGGTCTGCGGCTCGCGCTTTCCGGTCTTGAGGTCGACGATCACCACGGTGCCTTCGGGGGTCAGCTCGACCCGGTCGATGTAGCCGGAGAGGATCGCCCCGTGCTCGAACGCCTCGGCATCATCCAGTGGAATCGCGACTTCGAAGTGGGGCTCGGCGCCGATGAGCGTCCCGCCCCCCTCCTCGAACCGCCGCAGGTACAGGTGCAGCCGGCGTACGAGGTCGCGCGCCCGCGTGCGCTCGGCACGCTCGCGCCACTCCGCTTCGAAGCTCAGCTCCCCCCAGCGCGAATCGACCTCGGCCCACAGGCTCGCCTCGTCCGAGCTCGCCGCGTGTTCGAGAGCCGAGTGGATGATCGTGCCCAGGCCGGCGGTGGCACCTCCCGGGTCGCCGCCCAGCTCGCCGATGACCCAGTTGAGCTCGCACTCCTCGAGCGTGTGCAGGCGCGACGGCGACACGCGAACGTCCTCGACCGCGAGATCGCGCAGCGGGCCGGCCGAGGTCGGCGGCTCGACCCCGAACCAGTCGCTCGGGGCGGCCCCCACGACGCCGGCGTCGGCGAGCACCGCGAGCTGCTGCGCCGCCCTCTCGGCGCGACTGCGCTGAGCCGGCTCCGTCAGTGCGCGACGGTGCTGGGCCACAAGACCACGCAGGGACAGCGGATGATCGACGGCATAGCGCTCGGGGTCGGGCAGGAACTCGAAGAACACGCTCGGACCCGTGTCGTCGTCGTCGACCGCCGTCGCCAGCACGAGCCCGGTCGCCCGGGAGAGCGCGCGGGCGAGGAGTCGGAGCTCGTCGTGCATTGCCGCCTTTCGCCGGTCGAGAGTCGAGACCGAGCCCGCATCGACCCGGGTAGCGGCATCCGCCAGTCGCCACGTATCCAGCAGCGAGCCGCGCAGCCGCGTGTTCGGCCAGACGCCGTCCTGCATTCCGGCGATCACGACGGTGTCGAACTCGGCGCCGAGGGCACCGGCGGGCGTGAGGATCCGCACGTACTCTCCGCCCGTGGAAGCATCGAGCCGGTCCTCGGCGACGGCGCTGTCGAGGATGCCGCGCACGAACACCCGGGGGTCGGCATCGAACGAGCGCTCGACGAACCGCTTGGCGGCCTGGAACAGTGCGACGACCGCGTCGAGGTCGCGGTGCGCCTGGTCGGCCAGCGGCCCGTGTCCGCGTGCCAGCTCCGACCACGGCCGTTCGAGTCCGCTGCGGTCCCACGCCGTCCAGAGCAGCTCGTGCGCGGTCGCGCCCCTGCCGAGTTCGTCGCGGAGCACGGCGAGCGTGCGGGCGAGCACCGCTGCGCGCCGTGCCTCATGCGTGTCGATCAGGTCGAACTCCAGTGGCCGGTGCATCGCCGAAAGCAGCAGGTCGCGCCCCGACCGCGCTGGTTCGGCACCCGGTTCCTGAGCCTGCCGAAGGGCGACGTGGCGCAGTTGCGCGCGCAGGCGCCGCAGCTGCACCGGATCCAGGCGGCCGCCGGAGCCCAGCAGCGCTTCGGCGATGTCCTCGAAGGTCCAGTCCTCGCGCGCGGCGAGGTCGATGATCCGCAGCAGATCGCGCACCGGCGCCAGGGTTCCCAGCGGCCTTCCCGGTCCGCTCGAGCGCGTCGGCACCTCGCGCGCGGCGAGCTCCGCCTCCAGCGCGGTCACTTGGCGCGTGTCGTGCGCGATGACCGCGCATTGAGACCAGGCGATTCCGCCGCGGATGTGCCGCTCCCTCAGCAGCCGCGCGATCGCGTCGAACTCCTCGGCCGGCGACCGCAGCAGAAGTGCGCGCACCGAGGGGTCCGGTGCCGCGCCGGCGGCTCCGCCCCGATGCGCGACCACGCCGACCGCCCCGATGCGCTGCGTCACCTGACGGACGAGCTCGTTCTGCCACGCCGTGCCGCGGTGCGCCGCGGAGAGCACTGAGACGCCGCCGAGGCTCGCTGCGAGACGCGCGAAGTTCTCGGGGGTGGCGCCGCGGAAGGCACCGGATCCGACGTCGGGGTCGCCGAAGGCGAGCACCGAGACGCCGCGCTCCCGGCACGCCTCCAGGAGCTCCACACCGCCGACGGTCAGTTCCTGCGCATCGTCGACCAGGATCACGGCGATGCGGTCGGCGATCTCGGTGCCCGGCGGCGCCGTGCGCAGCACGCCGACGGCCTCGCGAACCAGGCCGGCGGCATCCCGATGAGCACCGCGCATGTCGGCGCGGACGTGCTGATACTCGTCGAGGAACGACGCCATCGCCGCCCACACCGGAACCGAGTGGGCGGCGCCGAGCGCCCGCAGGCGGTCTGACTCGATGCCCAGAGTCGCGCACTCCGCCAGGAACGTGCGCACCTCGGTGCGGAATCCCTTGGTCGAGCGCACCGGCGCGCCGAGCCACTCCGGCCAGCGGCGTCGGCCCTCGGCCTCGTCTTCGGCGTCGCCCTCGAGCAGATCCTGGATCAGCTGGTCCTCGTCGCCGCCGGTCAGCAGCTGCGGCGGCTCCCGGCCCGCCGCCACCTCTGTCGCCCGAACGAGCTGGTAGGCGAACGAAGCCACCGACCGCGCCAGGGGACCGGAGGTCGCGCGCCCCACAGCCAGCGCGAGGCGGTCGCGAAGCGCGGTCGCGCTCTGGCGCGAAGGAGTGAGCACGAGCAGCGCATCGGGGTCGACGCCGGCGGCGACAAGCGCCGCGACGCGGGCCACGAGCGCCGTCGTCTTGCCGCTTCCCGGGGCGCCCACCACGACACCGCATGCCGCCGCCGGAAGGTCGATGACAGCGCGCTGCTGCGCGTCCCACGCGGGCGACGCGTCGGATTCGTCGCCGGAGTCCATGGCTTCGACGGTAGCGCGAAGGACCGACAATCCGCGTTCGCCGAGAGCGTGCACCGGGCGGCCGGGGCCCTGTGACCCGTGTCGTAGAGTTGCCATGCGCACGGGGATCCGGGCGTTCGAGGTCCCGGGGCCGCACCCCGCCGCAGGAGGTATTTCACGTGGAGATCCGCATCGGCATCGCCAACACCGGCCGTGAGCTCAACTTCGAGACGAGCGAGCCTGCCGCCGCCGTGAAGAAGACGGTCGCCAGCGCCCTTGACGCGGGTGCGACGCACGTGAGCTTCACCGACGCGAAGGGCACGAGCTACATCGTGCCGACCGCGAGCCTGGCCTACATCGAGCTCGGCACCGAAGAATCCCGCCGCGTCGGCTTCGTCGCCTGACGACGGCCGGGACGTGCAGATCCTCCTCGCCTTCATCGTCGGTGGCGTGATGGGCGCGGCCGCCCACTTCCTCGTGCCGGGCCGCGGCACGCGGGGTGTCGCGCTCGGTCCGGTGCTCGGCGCCTTCGCCGCCGGTCTCGTCTGGATGATCCTCACCTGGGCGGGAGTGGGCCTGGACAGTCCGTGGCTGTGGCTATCGGCGTTCGTCGCGCCGATCGTCGTGACCTACCCGGTGCTGCTGATCCTGGCGCGCACCCGCACCGCCCGCGACGCCCGCGAACGGACCCGCCTCAAGATCGGCTGATCGGCCTGATCGGACTAAGCCGCCAGCCCCATCGCGTCCATTCGCTTGGAGTGGGCGCCCATCAGGTCGGTGAACACGGGTTCGACCTTCTGCTCATCGGCGACCTGCAGCGTGGTCGGACGCAGGGCCGCACGGGCGATGAGCAGCGTGTCGCCCACGAGGCGACGACCCCACATGGCCAGCAGCGACTTCCACTCCGGGTCGCTCGCTATGGTCTGGCCGAGAATGTCCACGATCGCCTGACGGTCGTCATCGGCCCGCAGGATGCGAGCGACGCGACGCCCCGTGTCGCCGTAGCTCGATGAGAGCGCCAGGTAGAAGTCGTCGAGCATCCCGGCGGTGATGTGCACGGAGAGCATCGTCTCCTGGGGCCGCACCCCGTGGGTCGCGCGGCGGAACGCGTCGAGGGGCTCGCGGAACGGGAGCATCAGGGTCGTCGGGTCGTCGGCGCGCTCGCGGATGAGGGCGACGAGCTCCTCGTGCTTCTGAAGCGCGGCACCGGCGGCGCGCGAGAGCGACTCCTTCTCGCCCAGCTCCGGCGTGGACGCGATCAGCTCGGACAGCGTCTCGAAATAGCCCAGCTGAAGATATGCCGCCTGGCCGAGGAACGTGTCGATCTCGGGTGCGAGCTCCTCGAAGTCGACACGGCGGGCGCGGCTCGCCCCGTCGCGGGAGCGCAATTGCAGCTTGCGCCCCTGGGGAGCCTTCTGCCAGAACCACTTCACCACGCACTCAGCATAGGTGCGCCGCATCCGGAGCCCACGACCCCGCCCGCGCGGATACGGCGGAATACGGTGCGAGCCGGTATCCTGGACTCAGTCCCCGGCGTCGGATCGGGGCTCCCGCGCCTGTGGCAGAGATAGGGCGTGGATCTCACCTCGGCCCGCGCGGCGACTTCTCGCGGAGCGCCAGGGCACCAAAGGCAGCATCTCACTGCCGGACAGGCTCACATCGTGACGACCTTCGCCGAACTCGGCGTCGACCAGGACATCGTCGAAACACTCGCCCAGAAGGGCATCATCGACGCCTTCCCCATCCAGGAGCAGACCATCCCCCTCGGCCTTCCGGGCCAGGACATCATCGGCCAGGCCAAGACCGGCACCGGCAAGACCTTCGGGTTCGGCATCCCGGTCGTGCAGCGCCTCGGACCCGACCCGGCGCACGGCGTCAAGGCGCTCATCGTGGTGCCGACGCGCGAACTGTGCGTGCAGGTGTATGAAGACATCGACATGCTCACCCGCGGCCGCTCGACCAGCGTCGTCGCCATATACGGCGGTAAGGCGTACGAGGGCCAGATCGACCAGCTGAAGGCCGGCGCGCAGATCGTCGTCGGCACTCCCGGGCGCCTCATCGACCTGAACAACCAGCGTCTGCTCGATCTGTCGAACGCGACAGAGGTCGTGCTCGACGAGGCCGACAAGATGCTCGACCTCGGGTTTCTGCCCGACATCGAGAAGATCTTCCAGAAGGTGCCGGCCATCCGGCACACGCAGCTGTTCTCGGCGACGATGCCCGGTCCGATCGTCGCGCTGGCCCGCCGGTTCATGACGAACCCGATCCACATCCGCGCGACCGACCCCGACGAGGGGCTCACCCAGGCCAACATCCGCCACCTCGTCTACCGCGCGCACTCGCTCGACAAGGACGAGATCATCGCCCGCATCCTCCAGGCCGACGGCCGCGGCAAGACCGTGATCTTCACTCGCACCAAGCGCGCCGCGCAGCGGCTGTCCGACGAACTCGGCGACCGCGGCTTCAACACGGCTTCGGTGCACGGCGACATGAGCCAGGAGGCGCGCGAGCGCTCAATGGCGGCCTTCAAGGCCGGCAAGAAGGATGTCCTGATCGCGACCGACGTCGCAGCTCGCGGCATCGACGTCGACGACGTCACCCACGTGATCAACCACACGATCCCCGACGACGAGAAGACCTACCTGCACCGCGCGGGCCGCACCGGCCGCGCCGGCAAGACCGGCATCGCGGTCACTTTCGTGGACTGGGACGACCTGCACAAGTGGGCGCTCATCAACCGCGCCCTCGAGTTCGGGCAGCCCGAGCCGACCGAGACCTATTCGTCGAGCGCGCACCTGTTCAGCGACCTCGACATCCCGGCCGGCACCAAGGGCCGCCTGACGACGGCGCCGCGCACCCAGACGGTCACGACGCCGGATGCCGATCGCCCAGCCTCCGCGGACCGCGACGGCGGCGCAAGCCGCCGTCGGCGCCGCACCGGCGAGTCGAGCGGCGCGCCCGCCTCGACCGGCCCGTCGACTCGCGGATCCGCTCCCGGGGTGCTCGCAGAGCACGGTGGACACGACGCCGCCGAAGGCGCCGGCACGCACGACGGAGGCGGGACCGAGCACCACGACGGCAACGCCGCTCCGCGCCGCCGCCGACGCCGCCGCGGCGGTTCGCGCCCGAACGGCGCGCCCGCCGGAGCCTGAGCTGCGGCATCCGCTCGATGCTGATCGAGGCGTCGCGTCGGCAGTGAGGCACTCCGGTGAGAAGCCTGGGAAAGCGCTAGTGTGAGCAGCGCGGCGAACGTGCCGCGTTCCTCGCATGAAAGGCAGTGATGAGAATCATCGAAGCAGTGCAGTACCAGGGCTTCTGGGGCTCCTTCGGGGACCTGATCTGGTGGTTCCTGTGGGCATTCGTCTTCTTCACCTACCTGATGGCGCTGTTCGCCGTCATCGGTGACCTGTTCCGCGACCACAAGCTCAGCGGCTGGTGGAAGGCGGTGTGGATCATCTTCCTGATCTTCGTCCCGTTCCTGACGCTTCTTGTGTACCTGATCGCACGCGGCAAGGGCATGTCCGAGCGCGGCGCCGCTCAGGCCAGAGAGTACCAGGCGGCCCAGGACAGCTACATCAAGTCGGTCGCCGGAGCCAGTCCGTCCGAAGAGATCGCGAAGGCCAAGTCGCTCCTCGACTCCGGCGCGATCACGCAGGCCGAGTTCGACAGCATCAAGACCAAGGCGCTCAGCTGAGCGCAACCTCACGCAGGAAGGTTCCGTCGCATCAGCGGAGGGACCTTTCGCGTCACGGGTAGAACGGCGCCGTACCGGTCGCGCGGTCGATGATGCGGGCCACCATGTCATCGCTCGTGGTGTACTCGCCCGGCTGGTTCGGCTTGCCGAGTCCGTGGTAGTCGCTCGACCCGGTCACGATCAGGTCGCGCTCCTTCGAGATCCTCAGGAGGGTGCGCACGCCGGCCTCGAGGTTCTCGCGATGACCGATCTCGAAGCCGGCCAAGCCGGCCGCGAACATCCGCTCCATGAGCCGAGTGGGCAGCAGACCCGCCCGGCCCGCGGGGTGGGCGATGATCGGCACTCCCCCGGCTCCGACCACGAGCTGCACTGCCAGCACCGGATCGGGCGCGTACAGGGAGACGTAGTAGTCGCCGTGCGGGCTGAGTATCTGCGAGAACGCCTCAGTACGGTCGCGGACGTGACCCTTCGCCACGAGCGCATCGGCGATGTGCGGGCGCCCGACAGTGGCCCCGTCCGAGGTCTGCGCGACGATGTCGTCCCAGTCCAGATCGAAGTCGCGGGCGATCAGGTCGGACATCCTGCGGGCCCGCTCCACGCGCGACGAACGGATGCGGTCGGTCATGGCGCGCAGCCCGGCATCGTCCGGATCGAGCAGATACGCGAGCACATGCACGCTTCGCGATTGGTACTTGGCGGACAGTTCCATTCCGGGAATGAACGTCATGCCGAGGGATGCCGTCGCCTCGGCCGCTTCGGCCCACCCCGACGTCGTGTCGTGGTCGGTGAGCGCGGCGGTGCGCAGCCCGTGCGCATGCGCAGCCGCCATCACCTGCGCCGGCGACTCCGTGCCGTCGGAGTGCAACGAGTGAAGGTGCAGATCGCTCGGCCCCTCGAAGCGTCGCTTGTCCGGCATCCATCGAGCCTAGCGCGCGGCTCCGACCGCATGGGGGACCCTTCAGCGCGGGCGCCGATCCCTATGAGGCTCCGCCCCGCACCCCCGGCACGCTGCGGCGTGCCCCGATCTCCCAGACTGCTGACATAGAGTCGCCGAGTGCTTCGCCTGCTCGGAATCCTGGGGGCCGTGATGTTCGCAATCGCGGCCGCCCTCTTGACGTGGCCGTCGTTCTTCCGGCTCGAGCGCACGTTCCCGGTCGCCCAGATCATCTCGTTTCGCGGACTGCTGACGGTCGTGTTCGCGGTGCTCGCGGTGGTCGGGCTGCTGCTGGCGATCGCGCGCCCGCTGCGCGCGTTCGCGCTGTCGGTCGCAGTGATCTCGCTCGTCGCGGTGGTCGCCAACGCCGCGATCGTGACCACCCGCGGAATCGGAACCGACACGCTGCCCGCCAAGACCGACAGCAGCATCCGGGTGATGACCTGGAACACCGCCGGATCGGCCACGGCGCCCGAAACGGTCGCGCAGATCGCCGTGGCGATGGATGCCGACATCGTCACCCTTCCCGAGACGACCATCGAGACCGGCGAGAAGGTCGCCCTCGCCATGCGCGACCTCGGGCATCCGATGTGGGCGCACTTCACCGACTACCCGTCCACGCAATGGGATGCCGGATCGACCACTCTCCTGATCTCTCCCGAAGTCGGCGACTACGCGGTGATCGAGTCCTCACTGGACGGCTCGAGCAACACGTCCACGGTGCCCAGCGCTGTCGCCATGCCCACCAGCGGCGACGGCCCGATCTTCGTGGCCGCCCACGCCGTCGCGCCCCGCCAGAGCTACATGCAGCACTGGCGGGACGACCTGCAGTGGCTGGCTGATCAGTGCGTCGACGACAACGTGATCATGGCCGGCGACTTCAACGCGACCATCGACCACATGGCCGACCTCGGCGTGGACGGCGGCACGCTCGGACGCTGTCGTGATGGGGCGATCGAGACCGGCAACGGCGCCGTCGGCACCTGGACCACGCAGATTCCGGCCCTGCTCGGCGCACCGATCGATCACGTGATGGCCTCCAGCCACTGGAACCCGACCGGGTCGCTGGTGCTGCAGTCGATGGACGCTTCGGGCAGCGACCATCGCCCGCTGATCGTCCAGCTAGAACCGGTCGACTGACTCCGTCGCCGGTGCAAGACTTGAGTCATGAGCACCACAGACGAGAGCGATACGACCGGCACCACCGAACTCGCTCCTTCCGGGATTCCGCCCGAGGACCCCGGCTCGCGGGAGCTCGCCCCGGGTTCCGAGATTCCCGCGAACAGCACGGTGAACCGACGACAGGGCTTCGGCGACGGCTTCTTGAGCACGATCTCGACGGGGTGGGCGCAGCGGCCCGAGATCCTGCCTCCGGCTCGCGAACAGGCGGTCTTCGCCGCACTCCGGCGCGCGGCCGTGTCTGCGGCGTTCCCTGGAAAGCGCCTCGTGGTGCCGGCTGGGCCGTCCAAGGTGCGCAGCAACGACACCGATTATCCGTTCCGCGCCCATTCCGCGTTCGCGCACCTGACCGCGTGGGCCGGCGACGCGGTACCCGACTCCGTGCTCGTGTTCGACCCCCGCGATGGCGAGGACGAGCCCGGCCACGACGTGACGCTGTACTTCCGCGAGCGCGCCGATCGCACCACGGCGGAGTTCTACGCGAATCCGTCGATCGGCGAGTTCTGGATCGGGCCGCGTCCGGCACGGGGCGGTGTGGCCGCTGACCTGGGCCTGGACACCGCGCACATCGACTCGTTCGCGGCATCCGATGACGACCTCGTCGTCGATGAGGATGCCGACCTCACCCGCTTCGTCTCCGAGCTGCGCCTGCGCAAGGACGAGTACGAGATCGCGCAGATGCAGCTCGCCATCGAGGTCACCGCCGACGGGTTCGACGACATCGTCGCCGACCTTCCCCGCATCATCGCCCACCCGCGCGGTGAGCGCCTGGTCGAGGGGATCTTCCACCAGCGGGCGCGCAGTGACGGCAACTGGGAGGGCTACGACACGATCGCGGCCTCCGGGCCGCACGCCTGTTACCTGCACTGGACCCGCAACGACGGCGCCGTCGCCCCAGGCGATCTGATTCTGATCGATGCGGGCGTCGAGCTCGACAGCCTCTACACAGCCGACATCACGCGCACGATCCCTGTCGGCGGCACCTTCACCGAGGTGCAGCGCCGCGTCTACGAGGCCGTGCTCGAAGCCGCCGATGCGGCCTTCGCGGCCGCGAAGCCCGGTGCACTGTTCAGTGACCTGAACGCCGCCGCGTGGAGCGTGATCGCGCACCGCATCGAGGAGTGGGGCTTCCTCCCCGTGTCGGCCGAGGCCTCCCTCGACCCGACGACCGGTCATCACCACCGCCGGTGGATGGTGCACGGCACGAGCCACCACCTCGGCATCGACGTGCATGACTGCGCGCAGGCCCGGCGCGAGCTCTACGCCGGCGGCACTCTCGAGCCCGGCATGGTGTTCACGATCGAGCCGGGCCTGTACTTCCAGATCGACGATCTGATGGTGCCCGAGCAGTACCGCGGCATCGGGGTGCGCATCGAGGACGACATCCTCATGACCGCCGACGGACCGGTGAACCTGTCGTCGGCGATTCCGCGGACCGCCGACGACGTCGAGGCGTGGGTCGCGCGCCGCTCTTCGTGAGCCTCGCTCCCCGAGGGGAGCCGGACACTCAGGCTGGGAC
>WOYI010784762.1_pt1 | contig 31988 bp, 28 predicted proteins | sample 6423411 | NCBI WGS metagenome assembly WOYI01 (sample SAMN13441803, study PRJNA592873) | oil field metagenome | biome: oil field; feature: oil-well bore; material: oil-contaminated soil; isolation source: oil-contaminated soil from oil-well borehole | place: Germany: Wietze | collected 2016-10-18 ...
GGCCCACTCGGGTGCCGGCATCCAGCGTGGTGAGAATGAACACCGCCTCGAACAAGACGGCGAAGTGATACCAGAAGGCGACGAGGTGGTCACCAAAGGCCTGTCCGGCAATGGCGGCGATGCCCATGGCCAGCGTGGGCGCGCCACCTGTCCTGGAAAGAATGCTGGTCTCGCCGATGGAGCGGGCTGCCTCGTCAAGCTGCTGTGGGGTCACGGCAAAGCCCAGGGCAGCCAGGGCGTGTGCTGCGCTGCCAGGTGTCGAGCCCAGGACGGCGGCCGGTGCATTGAGGGCAAAGTACAGGCCTGGCTGCAAGGCGCAGGCTGCCACCAGCGCCATGATGGCCACGAAACCTTCGGTGAGCATGGCACCATAGCCGATGGGCAGGATATGGGTCTCGCGCTGGATCATCCTCGGGGTGGTGCCTGAGGCCACCAGGGCATGAAAACCGGAGACGGCGCCACAGGCGATGGTAATGAACAGAAAGGGAAACAGGCCGCCAGCGAACACCGGGCCATCGCCATGAACAAAGCGGCTGACCGGCGGCATGGCCAGGTCTGGCTGCACCACCATGATCAAGGCTGCAAGGAACAGGATGAAACCGACCTTCAGGAAGGTGCTGAGATAATCCCGGGGCGCCAGCAGCAACCAGACCGGCAGTATGGACGCCAGCAGTGCATAGGCCATCAACGCCCAGGCAATGGGTTCCGCCTGGAATGTGAAGGACTGCCCCCATGAGGCATCCGCTGCCACCTTACCCAACCACAAGGCACCGCCCAGGAGGATCATGCCTGCCAAGGAAGCCTCGAGCACCGCCCCGGGGCGCACAAAGCGCAGATAACAGCCCATGAGCAGGGCGATGGGCAGGGTGAGGAGCAAGGTCACCGTCCCCCATGGGCTGTCACGCAGGGCATTGACCACCACCAGTGCCAGTACGGCAATGAGGATCACCATGATGATCAACACAGTCACAGATGCGATCAGCCCTCCCAACTGACCCAGCTCATGGCGGGCCAACTCGCCGAGCGAATGGCCATCATGGCGGACCGAGGCGAACAGGACCACCATGTCCTGCACCGCACCGCCCAGTACGACACCGATGATGATCCATAACGCACCTGGCACATAGCCCATCTGGGCCGCCAGCACCGGTCCCACCAGGGGACCAGCGCCGGCAATCGCGGCAAAATGATGACCGAAAAGCACCACGGGTTCCGTGGGAACATAGTCGCGGCCATCGTTGAGGCGCACCGCCGGGGTAGGCCGATTGTCGTCCACGCCCAGCACACCATAGGCCACCAGTCGTCCATAGGTGAAATAGGCAGCCAGCATGCACCCGGCAGCGGCCACCACCAACCAGGCGCTGCTCAGGGGTTCACCACGGTGGCTGGCCACCACCAGCAGCGAGATGAAGCCTGCGCCGGCGCACGACATGAGCAGTAGCCTGGTCATCAGCCGTTTCATGACTTACGACGTGCCTGGAGAGCCGTTGGAGCCACATCCGGGCTGTCGCGATCCCTCAGGACCACACCCTCCGGATGCCATGGGGCAACCACGCGCAATTGATGGTCCTGCTGGACCCACTGGCCAGAATCACGCCAGCGCCAGGTGAACTGCACCGTCTCCCCGGTGGCAAGTCCATCACAGGAAAGGCATGCCACATGGCCCAGGCTGCCTGCGGCGGTCGTCGGGATATCCTGTACCTGCTGCCAGCCATTCACGCCCCAATGCACGTCAGCAGCCCTGTCCAGCATGATGCGCAGCAAACGGCCCTGGGGGATGGCGCGCCGTGGTTGCCACATGGTCCAGGTGAGCTGCCCAGGGATGGGCACGCCCAGGCTGTATCGTGCCGCCGTGTTGGCTGGCCGGTCCACCGGCACCCCCAGCGCCAGGCTATAGGCCAGCTTGACGAACTCGGCATGGGCCCAGAGCAGCGGCATGACCGATCCGCTGGGCTTGCCGGACTCGAGGCGCAGACCTGGCAGGGCGGGACCATCCCAGATCTGTTCGGGCAGCAGGCCGCCTGTGCCGGTCATGGCGGCCATGGCCTTGAGGTAGGGGGTGACATCCTCGCCGCAGCACAGGGCATAATGACCCCGTTCGCCCGTCAGTAACGGCCAGGGCCGGCCGCGGCCCGTGCCATCGAATGGCATGCCATCGTCATGCTCGCCATAGCCATCCCCGGTATAGCGATACCAGCAAGGCCCAGCAGGTGTCGCCACGCGCAGGAAGCGGTCGGCCACCGCCACCGAGGCCATGATGCACGGATCGTCTGGCCGTCGCAGGCCAAAGCGCACCAGTTGCAGGAAGTCCAGCGCCACCTGCTCACAGGCAGGCGGGCTTGCACCATCGCTGCGATTCTTGATCAGCATGGGTTCATGCAGGGCGGCCCGGTCGTCAAGGGCGCCAGCCGGCGCTATGCGCACATAGTGTCCAGGAACACCGCACGTCTCACTCAAGCTCGTGTGCTGGGCAAAAAGCCAGCTGTCCAGGTCATGACACCACTCGTCGGCCAGGCTCAGCACGAGAGCAGCCTCGACCTCATCCAGGAAAGCAGCCCCCTCCACCAGGGCAGCGATCATCACCGCCAGGGTAAAGGCGTTCAGCCCACGACACTCTTCCCAGCGGTCCTGGCTGGTCACGGGGCCTTCCCGGATGAGAAACCGCAGGGCCCGACGCACCATGGGCTGCACCGGGGTGCCTTCCAGGGCACGGTGTTCAGCCAGCTTGCCCACCAGCACAACGGGGAATCCGGTTTCATCCAGCTGGATGCCGCTCCAGTAGGGACGGCCACCGAGCCACTGGTTCTGGTGCCAGTGGCCATCGTTTTCCTGGGTGGCGATCAGATAACGCAACACCTCCCGGGCATCGCCCGGCAAGGACAACGCAAAAAATGCTCCGGCGCTTTCCACCAGGTCTCGGGACCACACCAGATGATACCCCCCACGATGGGTGGCGGCCGGTCCCCATGGTGTGGCCGGACTGGCCACCATGGCACCAGGAAAGGTGTGGTCCTTGAGGATCTTGAGCACCGCAGCCGAACGCAGCACCAACGGCCACAGGTCCGCTGTCACCTCCTCCGGGGGCACCACATCGGCCAGGAACACGCGCCATTGGTGCAGATAAGTGTTCCAGGCATTGTTGAAGGGCTGATGGATCGCGGAAATGGCAAGGGTTGCAGCCGATGCGGCGCTGGTGGCAAAAGCCAGCGCCATGTTGGCCTGTGGTGGCAGGCGAGCTCCCAGGGCCATATACCCAGGACCAGCCTGGTCGTAGCTCCAGGTCATGCGTCCATGGCGGGCAAAATCCTGCCACAGATCACTTGCCCCCACGAAGCCCACGCTGGTGCGCAACAGGGCGTCCTGCCCATGAGCATCTGCCGCCACCAAGGCAAGCCCAAAGGGGCCATGGGCCGCGCACAAGGCCGCAAAAGAGCTGTGGCATTCCACCCAGGCCAGATTGTCCGTGGCGTTCTCGCCGAGACGGGCGGTCAGCAATGCATAGGGCGCGAGCCCTTCCTCCCCTTCCAGGTGGATCTGACAGAGCACCACATCGCGTTTGGGATCGACACACAGCCGCAAGGTCAGGTGGAAGCGCGCATGCTGGTGCACGATGGTAAACGCCGGCACACCTAACGAGGCTTCGGTCAGGGTGTAGTGCTTGGTGCTGCGCAGATCAACCCAGAACCCGCGATCATCGGCCACGATGAAATTGAGTTCCTTGGTCTGCGGGATGTCGATGCGCGGATAGAAGCACTCGGTCAGCATGCCTTCTGCCACGGTGAACCAGACCCGTGGGCCATGCAGGGCCGTACCCACGCCATCCTTGGCGGCAGAGGTCCAGGTGGGATGGATGAAGGAGGCGGCTGGAGCATGGCTACTCATGAGGATTCACCCTGTTGACGACCCCCCCGCTCCTGCAAACCCTGCCAGGACCGCTGCCACACGGGGTCATTCGGCGACCTGATCATTCTTTGTTTTTTTCATGGCAATGAGCAGGCTGCAATGCAACTGATCCAACAGGGACATGCCCACCGATCCCTGCCACCAGCGGGCCAAGGGACCGCGGCGGCGGTGACCCACCACCACCAGATCGGCGTTTTCCAGCTCGGCCAGCCGGGCGATCTGTCGGACCGGGTCGCCAAAGGCTATGTGTCCGTGTGGATGGACGCCCTGGGCCTTGAGTAGGTCGACACCTTCTTGAACGATGGACTTTAGGCGCTCCTGGTCCTCCTTCAGGGCATCCAGGGGATAGACGCCTTCGGCAAGGGCGATGCCGCTGGGGGGCCGCAGCACCGCCAACAGATGCACGGTGGCGCCCAGCTTGGAGACGAAGTCGGCACCCTCGCTCAGGGCGCGCCGCCCCTCCAGGGTGCCATCGAAAGCCATGACCACAGTCTGATACATGTATGCTCCTCCTGTCCGTACACCCTGATGCCATGGCTCTGCAAGCGCAGAGCCATGGCCTGTTATCTGGCAGCCGCAGCCCATTTCTGAGTATCCTCAGATCTAGGTTTCTCTCCTTTTGTAGGTTCCCACAATATAAGCCGGAATGATCGCCAAGAGAAAGAACACGCCCACAGCCAGGAAACCATCCTGAAAAGCCTTGGTCTGCGCCCAAGGGTACAGCATGCGCCTGAGGAAGTGCACGGCTCCAGGAATCACGTTCTCCGGGGAAACGCCCGCTTGAGGATAGAGGATCTGGAGATTGAGCATGAGCTGCTGGGCAGAAGCACTCGCCGCAGTCTGTCCGTTATAGTCCACGACCGTAGGGCCGGCATAGGAGAGCATCTGGGCATGAAATGTACCGCGTCGGTCCAGAAAAAGCGTCAGCAGGGATTCTCCCAGGGCGCCGCCAAGCTGCCGAATGAAGTTCACCGTGGCCGAGGCATAATTGGTCAAGGCGGCCGGCGCATGACGTACGGCGCCCCGGGTCATGGCCGGCAGCAGCAATCCCAAGCCGATACGCCCCAGGATCAGGCCAATGCTCACCACATGAAAGCTGGAATGCCGGTCGATGCCCGCCAGATAAAAACAGGACAATGAAAACAGCAACAGGCCCGGGATCAGGTTGTAATGGGCTGGAAAGCGATCCGAGAACTGGCCGGCCAGCGGAAAGACCACGCCCAGCGCCAACCCCGCGGGCAGCATCAACAAGCCGGAGTTGGTGGGGTTCATGCCCTGGATCTGTTCCACGAACAACGGCACGAGATACGTGACCCCATAGAGCCCGGCGCCATAGATGAAGGCCACAGCCACACCCGAGGCATACCCCGGATTGCGGAACATGTCCAGCTTGACCAGCGGCTCTGGGGTGCGCAATTCCCACCAGAAAAATGCGCCCACAGCCAGCGCGGAGACCAGCAGCATGGCCTGGATCATGCCATGATCCCAACCAAGGCGCTGTCCATTGGAAATGGCGCCCAGAGCGGCAAAGATGGCCAGGTACACCAGGGCAGCACCCATGAAATCGAAACGGGAGATCTTGCCGCTGCCTTCCCGATCCGGCATCAGGATCCAGGACAGCAAGAAAGCCAGCACACTAAATGGCAAGGGCACATAGAACACCCAGCGCCAACTCATGTTGTCCACGAACCAGCCGCCGAGGCTCGGGCCGATCGCGGGTGCTACCACAATGCCAATGCCATACATGCCCACGCCGAAACCCTGCTGTTCCCTGGGATAGACGCGCAGGATGGTGATCATGGCCAAGGGCTGGATCAGCCCTGCTGCCGCACCCTGGATCACCCGGGCGATGGTCAGTATGCCGGGTCCTGGGGCCTGGCCGCCCAAAATGGAAGAAAATATGAACACCAGCAGGGCCGCCAGATACGTCCGGCGCTGCCCGAAGGAGTCCACGCACCAGGCGGCTGCGGGCATGGCCCCCGTGTTGGCGGCCAGAAACCCCGTGGACACCCAGGCCACCTGATCGGGGGTCATGCCGAACTCGCCCTGGATATGGGGCAGCGCCACGTTGACGATGGTGGTGGCCATGGTCATGCCGATGGCCCCGCACAAGCAGGTCACGGTGGCCAGCCACTTGTAACCCTTTCCATGACGCGCGAAGAGCTCATCGATGCTGGCCATATGACCTATCCCAGCCGCTGTCCAGGCGGTGTCATGGCCTTGCTCTCGTTGACTTGTCTTCGTCCACCCAATGGGCACACTGGGCGATGCCTGGCATAGCAGGGGGCGGCACGATGGCACCATTGGTATCGATGTCCACTTCCACCATCATGCCCGGACTCAGCAATACCCGGTCGTGAAGAACGCACAGCCGCACAGGAATGCGCTGGGTGATCTTGGTGAAATTGCCGCTGGGGTTGGGGTCTGGCAGCAGGGCAAACTGGTTGGTGGCCGCCTTGCCGATGCGCCAGACCCGCGCCTGGAATGTCCGGCCCGGATAGGCATCCACATGGACCGTGGCCGGCTGTCCCACGCGAATGTGTTCAGTGAGGGTTTCCTTCACCCGGGCATCCACCCAGACATCATCCGGATCGTGCATCATCAGCAGCAATTGACCCGCCAACACATATTCCCCCTGGTCGATGAAGGTCTCATCCACGATGCCCTGCAAGGGGGCTTCCAGGCGCAGATCATCGACATTGAGCTCCTGTTGCGCGCGCTGGGCACGCACCTGATCCAGCTGGCGCCTCATGGCGGCCTGCTGGCGTTCCAGGGAAGCCGGCTCCAGCAACAGGGCCTGTGCCTCGTTGAGCTCGGCACGGCGTGTGGCCAGCATGGCCTCGAGCTGGCGGACGGTTTCCCTGGCGGTCAGATAGTCGCGCAGGGCATGGTCACGGTTTTGTTGCGAGGTCAGATGCCGCTGAACCAGCTCCTCCTGGCGATGGTAGTCGTCTTCTGTCTGCCTGAGGGTGGCGCGTGCTGCAGCCAGTTGCGCCGCGCTGGCGGTGATGGCGCTCGAGGCGGCGTCGTATTGGCTCTTGCGCTGCCCCCTGGAGAGCTGGATCTGCACGTCCAGCTGGGCAATCTGCTCGGCCAGGGTGGCTTCCTGGGCCTCGAGCGCCAGGAGCTGCTGACGCGCCTCCCGGTTGTCAACCTGCGCTACGAGATCACCTTTTTCCAGATGGTCGCCGCGGATCAGGTCAAACGCCATGATCCAGCCAGGCAGGCGGCTGGCCAGCGAGGTCATGTGGCTCTGCACCTGGGCATCCACCTCGTGGACATGCACGGCACGCCGATGCAACCAATGAAGCAGATAGGCCAGCAACAGCACCACGAGCACCAGCAACGCACCGTGTCGCCACCAGCGCCGGGTGCTTACCCGGGCCATTTTGGCTGGGGACGGCCTTGCAGCGCCCTGCTGACTGTCATCGGTCATTCTTACCCTCCATGCCTCTCTGCTCGTTGCCGTATCGTGGCCAGAACCTGCATGCAAGCCACCAGGTCGTCATGAGAGATACCCGCCAGCAACTCGCTGCGCATCTCCTGGGCCGCCTGGGTAATGGCCGATAGGACCTCTCTGGCCTGCTCGGTGAGGTAGATTTCTTTGCTGCGCCTGTCCTTGCTGGTGATTCGTCGCTCAATCCAGCCATCCCTGGCCAAACGATCCAGGAGCCCTACCATGGTGGGGCCTTCGATCGCCAGGCGCTCGGCCAGATTCTTCTGGCTCATGCCTTCACCACCCCGATCGATCTGGAACAAGGTGACCCACTTCGCCTGGCTCAACCCCAGAGGACGCAGCCTTTCGTCGAGGCGCGCCCGCCATAGCCGCGCGGTCTCGGTGAGCAGGATACCGAACTGCGCCAGATCCATATCCTGTCTCGATTCATTGTCCATCACGGGACCCTAAATAATAGCCTACTTCTTATTTGCATGCTATAGATTAAGGCCATGAAAAGTCAATGGGGCATTCCCGTGACCACCGCCTGCCACAGCTGCCGGGCCAAGCTCCCCGAGGGCGCATTGGACAGGCACAGGATCACGTCGCCAGGGCGCAGCGCAGCTGTCACCAGGCCAGTCACCTGCTCTGCCGTCTTGCCTCCCTGGCACGGCTTGCCCATGGCGGTTTCCAGGTCTGCGAGCGACCAGGCGAGGTCCCCGGGCAGATGCACCACGAGGCGATCCGCCGGACGCAGGGCCGTGGCGAGCGCTTCGAGCTGGGTTCCCGCGCGCATGGTATTGGAGGCAGGCTCCAGCACCACCACCAGACGTCCCCGGCAGATGGACCGCATGGCCAACAAGGCAGCGCTGACAGCACCGGGATGATGGGCAAAGTCATCCACCACGGTGATGCCCTGGGCCTCGCCCAGAACCTCGAGCCGTCTGCCGATGCCCTGGAAGCGGCCCAGCGCCGCACAGGCTGCCTCCAGATCGATGCCCAGACCATCGACCGCCACCAGGGCAGCCAGGCCGTTGCGCACGTTGTGGGCACCCCGCAGGGACCAGGCAACCTGCCCCATCTTTTTGCCGGCGTGCTGCACGACAAAGGAGCTGGCGTCCTCTGCCAGAGGTAGGGCCTGCCAATCTCCACCAGATCCCACAGTCTCAAGCGGGCTCCAGCAGCCCCGCTGCAACAGGGCCTTCGTGCCTGGATCCTCGGGCATGGCCACGATGCAGCCGTTACCTGGAACCAGGCGAACCAGGAAATGGAAGGCATCCAGGTAGCGCGCCATGGAAGGATAGATGTCCAGGTGATCGTGTTCGATGGTGGTCAGAACCAGGGTCCTGGGCCAGTAATGCAGAAATTTCGCTTGCTTGTCGAAAAAGGCGGTATCGTATTCATCGCCCTCGATCACGAAGATGGGATCGCTGCCGATATGGGCCGGCGCCTCGAAACCCCTGGGCCATCCGCCGATCAGGTAACCCACGTCGCGTCCTGCCTGTTGCAGCAGCCACGCGATCATGGCTGTGGTGGTGGTCTTGCCATGGGTGCCGGCCACCACCACCACATGACGCCCCCGTAAAACGTCCCGTTGCAGCCAGGCAGGAGCCGAAAGAAACGATCGCCTGCCGTTGAGCATGGCTTCTGTGACTGGCATGCCACGGCGCAGCTTGTTGCCCACCAGGATGAGGGTATCGGGGTCCAGCCTGTGCAGGTGATCCGTATCCAGATCCAGGGAACAGGCAATATCGGTCTGCTGCAGGATGGTGCCCATGGGTGGAGCCATTTGCGTGTCGCTGCCGCTTACCGCATGGCCCAACTGCCGGGCCAGCAAGGCGCAAGGTGTCATCAATGTGCCGCAGATTCCCAGCAGGTGAATGGGCATGTTGTCTTGATTTTTTCCTTTTACAAGCGATGTCTGGATGATACACTTTACCAAATGCAGCAGATTTGTTGCATCGGCAGGGCACATGGGTGATTCATGGGTGATAGGTTATGCACGCACGATGGAAACGCTTTGTTCTGTTTGGGCTGGCCCTGGCGCCACTGTGGGCATGGAGCGCCTCTCGTGAAACGCCATTGCGGGTGACCGTCCGTTTCTTGAATAACGACAAGGAAGCCGGTGAGGTGTTGTTCATCCCGAACCGCTATGGGTTGCTGGTGGCGCCCAAGCTGTCCGGTCTGTCGCCTGGGCTCCATGGTTTTCATATCCATGAACACGGAGATTGCGGCCATGACGCCGCAGATGGCCGACAAGGTCCTGGCCTTGCGGCAGGTGGGCATCTGGATCCCAAAAAGACTGGCAAACATCTCGGGCCCTATGAACCTGGCCACCTGGGTGATCTGCCTGCCTTGTATGTGGACGGTCAAGGGCATGCCCTGTTGCCTGTCCTGGCACCACGGCTCACTGTGGCCGATCTCCATGGCCATGCCTTGATGGTCCATCAGGGAGGTGACAACTACAGCGATCTCCCCGAGCCACTCGGGGGTGGCGGTCCAAGGATCGCCTGCGGTGTCATTCCCTAGCGATCCTGAACAGGACACGGGGCGGCCCATGAGTGATGCCACCATGTTGGCTCAGGGTTGGATGCAGGAGTTTCGGCACGACCAGGTGATCCCCCTGACACCTCTGGTGCGGCGCCTGACCGCCCCCAACCCCGGATATATGACGGGCCCTGGAACCAACGCGTATCTGGTGGGCCATCGGCAGGTGGCGGTCATCGATCCTGGCGTCGTGCACCAGGAGCACATCACGCGGCTTGTGGACGCCACGGGAGGGCGCCTACGCTGGATCCTGGCTACCCATACCCATCCCGATCATTCGCCAGCCGCGGCGTTGCTGGCCGAGCGTACCGGTGCCGAAATCCTGGGGCATGGCGGAGCGTTGCACTGGCATCATGACGCCACATTCAAACCGCATCGGTTGCTCACTGATGGAGACACGCTGTCCACCGATGAGTTCACCCTCCAGGTGCTGTACACCCCAGGCCATGCCAGCAATCATCTGTGCTACCTGTTGCTCGAGGAACAGATCCTCTTTGCTGGCGACCAGGTCATGGAGGGTACCACGGTGGTCATCGGGCCGCCCGACGGGGACATGGGTCAGTATCTCTCCTCTTTGGAGCGGCTCAAGGCAGAACCAATTGCGACCATCGCTCCTGCCCATGGTCGTTTCATCACCAATCCCCAAAGGGAATTCAACCGGATCATCACCCATCGTCTCCAGCGGGAGCGCCAGGTCTATGACGTGTTGTTGCAGCAGGGCTCGATCAAGATCACCGATATCGTGCGCCAGCTGTATACCCACCTGCCCGAGGCGCTGCATCTGCCAGCCGGGTTTTCCGTCTATGCCCATCTCCTGAAATTGCGTCAGGATGGCCTGGCCTGCGGCAAGGGATTCGAGGGCACCTGGTCCCTTCCCGAGCCAGGCAAGCTGCCCTCTTCCGAGGGATCATGATCGGGCATTGTCAGACACTGTATGATGACCATCTGCTCAAGAGGAGTATATGCCTGTGTTGAGAAAAAGCCCCCGCTGTATTTTTTCGGTTCCCATAGGGCGGTGGTGGCTTTTGAGCCCGGGGTTGGTGCTGTGCGGTCTTCTGGCATTGCCCGGGCCTGGATTTGGTCAGGCCGGTACAATGCTGGGGGGGTGGCGCTGCGGCGAATGGAACTGGTTTTTCTATGCCGATGGCACCATGGTCCGCGAACACCTCAGGCCCACGGAAAAGGGCGTGAACCGGGCGATCTATCGCTACCATCAACTGGCCCCTGGGCTCATCGAGTTCTGGCCGGGCCGGCTGAGCTTTACCTGTCACTATCTCAAGGACTGCAATTGGCGTTTCCATTACAGCCTGGCCGAACCCTATCTGCAGCTCTTTGGCGAGGACGATCAAACAGAGGTTTGTCAGCGTCTGCCGCAGGAAGGCGCCTGATCTCCCCTTTCCCCAGGCCCGCCACACTCCATTGATGCTTGGCTGGGCCTGTCATGGGGGTGTCACACAGCCTGTGGTGAACTATGGACAAATGCAGTTTTTTTTAGGTTTGAGCATGTCCTGGATAAGCAGACGCGCCTGTAGCGGTGCAGTATTACTTGCCTTGCTTCCAGGTGCCTTGCCTGGTCATGCCCAGGATATCCCGCCAGGCATTGCCTTCGTGCAGGCTCGGGAGATCGCCAGGTTTCCAGCAGAGCAGGCCGACCAGGGCGTGGGTGTGGACCGCTGTTGCCTTTACGCCGTGGACAACAGAGCCATTGGTCGTTATGACAAGTACACAGGGGCGCTTCTTGGGGTGTGGCAGGACGGCGAGGCTGGGCCTTTCATCCATCTGGACAGCGCCATGGTGCATCAGGGCCGCTTGTATGCCGCCCATTCCAACTACCCCCAGGTGCCCATGAGCAGTTCCGTGGAGGTCTGGGATGCGCAGACGCTTGTCCATGCGGGCTCCCAGAGCCTGGGGATTGCCTTCGGCTCGGCCACCTGGGTGGATTACCACGATGGCCGCTGGTATGTGGGCTTTGCCAACTATGGCGACCGCGGGGGGACACCTGGCCGGGATGCGCGTTGGACGCAGGTGGTGCGCTTCGACAGGCAGTGGCGCTTCGACAGCGCATGGACCTTTCCGCCCGAGGTGTTGGCACGGTTTGCCACGCCGGACAATCCGGGACGCAGCAATTCCGGGGGCAGCTTCGGACCCGATGGCCTGCTCTATGTAACCGGCCACGATAGACCGGAGGTCTATGCCATGGCTTTTCCCGAGGCAGGAACGGCGCTGGTCTGGAAAAAAATGCTCCAGGTGGCAACCCCTGGCCAGGGCATCGCCTGGGATCACAGCAGACCAGGCGTCCTGCTTGGAGTGGACCGCGACCGCAAGGAGCTGGTAACCTATCAGGTGCCGTATTGAGCGCGGTGCCACCGCTCGCTGTTGACAGCCTTGCCATACACCATGGAATCGGCTGAAGCCTCTTTTGCACCCAGACCACTGCTGCGCACCCGTCTCACCGCACGGTTCGGTCTTGCCCATCCCATTCTGAGTGCCCCCATGGCGTTCATCGCAGGTGGCGCTTTGGCGGATGCCGTCTCCCAGGCTGGTGGTCTGGGCCTGGTGGGTGGCGGCTATGCTGGCTTGCTGCCAGGGGAACCCGAACTGTACGAAGAATTGCCCTTGCTGCAGGGCCGACGGCACGGTGTGGGCTTCATCACCTGGGCCTTGCAGCAGCGCCCCTGGGTGCTGGACGAGCTGCTGGGGAGCTTCACGCCGACATGCATCATGCTGAGCTTTGGCGATCCGCGACCCTTTGCCCAGCACCTGCACCAGCTCCGCATCCCGCTGCTGTGCCAGGTGCAGACGCTGCAGCAGGCGAGACTCGCCGTGGAGGCTGGGGCTACTGCCATTGTCGCCCAGGGTCAGGAGGCAGGTGGCCATGGGGGAGCGCGCAGCACGTTGCCCCTGGTACCGGAATTGGCCGATTACCTGGCCAGGCAATCACCAGATACCCTGCTGCTGGCTGCAGGGGGCATCATGGATGGACGGGGTTTGGCTGCCGCCCTGCTGCTGGGTGCCGACGGCGTGGTCATGGGCAGCCGGTTTGTGGCCTGTCGCCAGGCGCGCACCGCCCTTGCCGCCCTGCAGCGCATCATCCAGGCCAACGGTGATGAGACGGTGCGTACCACAGCCATCGATGCCCTGCGGGGCCTGCCCTGGTCTGACGTTTATTCCTACCGCGTACTGCACAATGCGCTGACCAGGCAATGGGCGCACCGGGAAGCAGAGGCCAGATCAATGTATGGTTCCTGGTCAGAGCGCTACGAACAGGCCAGGATGAACCAGGATTTCGACACCGCGGCTGTGGCGGTGGGAGAAGGGGTAGGACTGATCGATGATGCACCAGATGCCCAGGCCATCATCCAGCGCACCGTGGAGCTGGCCGCCTTGCTGTTGGGTCGCGGTACGGCACAGTATGGCCTCCCCGGCAAGAGGGAAGACCTGGGTTGAGCATGGGAAACACACAAGCGCTGTCTTTTGGTTATGATTCATTCATCAACCAACTATCAACCAACTGAATTGGGGGCTTGAGGAGATGGAACCCATGAGCAATCCAGGAGAGCTCGAAACCCTTTTGCAGCAATATGGGCCCAAGCCGCCCATAGCTACCCTCCTGCACACCAGGATCACCGCCTTCGATGCCAAGGCAGGCACCATAGCCGTGACCTTCGAGGGCCAGGAGGCCTGGACCAACCCACATGGTGGCCTCCAGGGGGGGATGGTAGCAGCCCTGCTGGACGAAACCATGGGGGCCCTGCTGACCTTCGTGCTGTTTCCTGCCCGTCGCGGACTGACGCTGGAGCTCAAGGTGAGCATGCTGCGCCCAGCCAGACCAGGACCCCTTATGGCCGATGGTCGTGTGGTGCAGCGCACCAAGAACATCGCCTTCCTGGAGGCCGGGCTTCGAGACCAGCGCCAACGCCTGATCGCCACGGCCTCATCCACGGCCTCCATCCATGATGGCCCGCCTGCTGCGGCCCCAGGCAGCGCGCCGCAAGCAGCTGCCGAGGCATCCATCTAAAGCAGCATGTGATCGGCAAGCAGCAAGCCAAACAAACCAAGCAGATATACCACGGAATAGCCAAAGGCGGCCATGCAGCGCTGCGGCTGGGGATCGGCCCGCAGCCCGATCACCTTGATCAGATAGATCCCATCCAGCACCGCGGCTCCAGTCAGATACAACAGGCCACTCATGCCGATGGCAAAGGGCAGCAACGTGATGGCGCTCAACAGAAGCGTATAGAGCACAATCTGGTGACACGTGTAGCCGACGCCGTGGGTCACAGGCAGCATGGGAATGCCTGCCCGACGGTATTCTTCCATGCGGGCAATGGCCAGTGCCCAGAAATGGGGTGGTGTCCATAGAAAGATGATCAGGAACAGCAAAAGCCCCTGGGCCTCCACCCGGCCTGTCATGGCGGTCCAGCCCAGAAGGGGTGGGGCCGCACCCGCCGCCCCACCAATCACGATGTTCTGTGGGGTGGCCCGTTTCAGAAAGGCGGTATAAAACCCCGCATAGCCCACCAGGGCGGTCAGGGTCAGCACGGCGGTGAGTGCATTGACGAATGTTGCCAGCACCACAAACCCGAGCATGGCCAGCATGGCGGCAAACAACAGGGTTTGCCGAGCGGATAGTCGTCCTGTGGGTAATGGTCGTTGTACCGTGCGCTGCATCTGCGCATCGATATGCCGATCCAGCAGATGATTGAAGGCAGCCCCTGATGCGGCAGACAGGGCGATACCCAATGTGGCCCACCCCATCAAGGGCCACGGCAGGATGCCGGGGGGCAGGGCCAGCAGCATGCCAACAATGGCGGTGAACACCAAAGTAGCCACCACCTTGGGTTTGGTCAGCTTGTAATAATCCGCCAGCATGCCACCAGCGGTCAAGGTGTTCATGCTCAGCGTCTTGCGCGCACCAATGCTTCGGTGCTCAGCAAGACCAGGATCGACGCAGTCAGATTGTGGAGCCAGGCCAGTGGCAGCGGCAGACCCAGCAGGGGCAGTCCCGCGCCAATACCTGCCTGAATGATTGGCAGGATGCACAGGGCCAACCCCAGGGCTCGGCTGTCGGCTCGGCGGAGCAGCGCAAGGCCGAGTATCTCCAGAATCAGCACCACCATCACGGCCCACCAGCGATGCATCATATGGATGGTCATACGCCCCTGGGGGGACAGGACGGCTTCCACCAGCAAGGTTCCCGGTGGTGTGGGTTCCACGGCAAAGGCCTCCTGAAAGTGCAATGGCGGCAGCAGGCGGCCCTGGCACGTGGGAAAATCCGGGCAGGCAGAGCCGGCGTAATTGGCGCTGACCCAGCCACCTAGAGCCAGTTGAATCGCCAATACCATGATGGCGAGGACAGACCAGATTTTGCTGCGCACCGGATCGAACGACAAGGCCATCATGGGCATGCCAAAACAGCGCGCCTGATAGAACAACACCGCCACCACCAGCAACCCCGTCAGCAGATGCAGCACCACCACCACGGGGGTAAGCCCGCGAGTCACGGTCCACATGCCCAGCAGGGCCTGCATGACGATAAGAATCCACAGGAACACGGCCTTGGGCCATGCCCGGCGCAGGATGATTTCCGCCACTCCAAGCACCAAGACCAACAATCCCAGCAGACCGGCGGCGTAGCGATGGATCATCTCCTTCCACATCTTGATCAGTTGGCCTTCACCCTGCACAGCAGCGCCCTTGGGCAACAGCGCGCCATGACAGGTGGGCCAGTCCGGACACGAAAGACCAGCATCCGAGAGACGCACGAAGGCGCCGATGATCACCACCACGAAGGCCAGCGAGGCTGCCGCCATGTACCAGGAGGCCAGGCGTTTTTTAGTCACGGAACTATCGAGCAAAGCGGTTCGTTGCCAGCCGGGTTTCATATGTTCTCAATCAGGTTTGCAGTATAGCGACGGCCCTGTTGCCTGCAGCGCCTCCTCATGGCAAGCCGGCCCTTCGGGCATGGACAAGCCGCCCTGCAGGCGCCCGGTGCTGAGGTCTACTCATAAGCTAGTATCATGCGGGCTGGGCCATTGGTCAATGTGCGCGTTGTCTGCATGGATATCAAGCATGGCCAGGCCAGAGGTGGCCTGGATATCAGGATATGGGCAGCTGGCGCAGCGCCTGCGCCACCTTGTCCATGAAACGAGACAGGATGCTGCGCGTGGCCACATTCATGTGGTAGTGGGCGCAATAACTGATACGCACCCTGCGGCCGCACAGGGATCGCAGGTAGCGTGTCACCAGCTTGCGCGGCGGATCCCCCATCCACATGGCCATCCAGCGCGGTTGCCCATAGGTCGTCACAGCCATGATGCGGCGCAGGTTGGTCAGCGCCGGTCGGACATGGGCCGGATCGGAGATGTCGAAGGCCACGCCGGGCAGCAACACCCGGTCGAAAAAGCCCTTGAGGATGGCCGGCAAGCCGAAGCTCCACACGGGAAAACACAAGACCAAGGCCTCGGCGCGTTGCAGGCGCTGCACATAACCGGCAACGCCTCTGGTGTTGCAGGTTATGTCCTGGTATACGAGGCGCTCCTGGCGAGAGAGCACCGGGTCAAAGCCTTCCGCATACAGGTTGCAGTCGTCCACGTCGTGCCCTTGCTCTTGCAATACCGCTACGATGTGGGCATGCAAGGCGGCATGGAAGCTCGTCTCCAGGGGATGGGCGAAGAGCACCAGGACGCGCATCTGCTCAGTGTGCTACCCGGGCCTGCACCAGTTGCACCGCTTCTTTGGCGTCGGCGGCAAGCTGGGCAAGATCAAGCCCCCCGATCAGGCCATCACGCACCACAAGGTGACATCGAGGCCGCCAGGAATGCCCTTGAGGATGGGCTGCGCCAGATGGTGGTAAGTGTTGACCCATGGATGGACACGACGCACCCGCTGGCATCCGGCATCCATTCCCAACGCAGCGATCCGTGAGGTTGATCTCGGTTTCCATGCTATAGCCCCCATGCCAAACATCATGAGCCATAGGCTGCCGACATTGCAGCGGCCTTGTCGGGTGTTGTTGTGCCGTCGAACCAGCCCGCGTCAGGCCTTGCAGCTTTCCGGCGGGATAGTCACTGTCATGCACGGCTTGGTATTTGGTATCATGCAAGTCACGCTGTGGGTCGAGCTGCCTCGGCCAAGACGGTCATTTTGTCCCAGGAGCAACCATCATGCAATACCGTCAGCTGGGTAGAAGCGGTCTTCTGGTCTCGGAGTTGTGCCTGGGTGCCATGAGCTTTGGCGGGCAGGGATACTGGAAGGTGGTGGGCGGGCTCGACGAGGTCGCCGCGAGGCGCCTGGTGGATATGGCGCTGGATGCCGGTGTCAATTTCTTCGATACCGCCGATGTCTATTCCCATGGCGAAGCAGAACGGATCCTCGGCCAGGCACTCGGGGAAAAACGCCAGCAGGTGATCCTGGCCACCAAGGTGCGCGGTCGCATGAGCCGGGACATCAATGACGCGGGACTCAGTCGCCACCACATCATGCAAGGCTGCGAGGCAAGCCTCAGGCGCTTGGGCACCGACCACATCGACCTCTACATCGTCCACAGCTTTGATTTTGTGACTCCCCTGGAAGAGACCCTGGGCACCCTGAACGATCTGGTGCGCCAGGGCAAGGTGCGCTACCTGGGTTGCTCCAACTTCTTTGCCTGGCAGCTCATGAAGGCGTTGGCCATCTCGGAAAAACACAATTGGGAACGCTTCGTCTCGCTGCAGGCCTACTATTCGCTGGTGGCCCGGGACATCGAACAGGAACATGTGCCGCTGTGCCAGGACCAGGGCCTGGGCATCACCCCCTGGTCGCCGCTGGCGGGTGGCTTTCTCTCCGGCAAATATCCCAGGGGCGGCCAGGGTCCGGCCGACGGCCGGCGCAGCAAGGAGGCACAGAACTTCCTGCAGGTGGATGACGACAGGGGCTACCGCATCCTGGATGTGGTGCAGCGCATCGCCAGGGCCCGTGAGCTGAGTGCCGCCCAGGTGAGCCTCAACTACCTGCTGCGCAAGAACCAGGTCTCTTCTGTCATCATCGGCGCCACCAAGCCCGAACAACTGGCCGACAACCTCAAGACTGTCGACTGGCGCCTCGATGAATCAGAGCTTGCCGAGCTGGATGCGGCAAGCGAGCCGGCTCACCCCTATCCGCGCTGGATGCTGGAGCGCACCCGCCTGGACCGCACGCAAGCCAAGACGTTCGGCGAATAAGGAGCAAGCAGAGTCCATGGCAAGCAATCCGCCCCAGGCCGATCTCCAGGGCCAGCGCATCCTGGTCACGGGTGCTTCCAGTGGTCTCGGCCTTGCCATGGCCAGCGCCCTGGCCGAGGCCGGTGCCACGGTGGTGCTGGCGGCCCGGGGCCTGGAACAACTGGCCCGGGCCACCACCACCCTCAAGAAGCAGGGCTATGATGTCCAGCCGCGCATCCTGGATGTGCGTGATGAAAGCGCCATTGGCGCCACCATGGACTGGGTCCAGAAACAACTGGGCGGGCTCGACATGCTGGTGAACAACGCAGGCATCGGTATGCGCACCGTGAACCCAGACTTTCTCACCGCGCCCAAGCCGTTTTATCGCGTGGCCACAGAGGCCTTCACCGACATGGTCGCCACCAACCTGACCGGCTATTTTCTCATGGCCAAGGCGGCTGTGCCACTGTTCCTGGCACAAGGCCGGGGCAAGATCGTCAACATCTCCATCAACCGCGAGACCATGAGCCGCAAAGGCTTCATCCCCTATGGTCCGTCACGGGCTGCCAGCGAATCGCTTGCTGCCATCATGGCCGAAGACCTGCGAGAAGACCGCATCGACGTGAATCTGCTGTTGCCCGGTGGGGCCACAGACACAGGCATGATTCCCGACCAGCAGCGCGCTGTGATCCCCTTGCTGTCTCCAGACATCATGGCTGCCCCCATCGTTTTTTTGGCCTCATCTGCCGCAGACGGCATCACCGGCGAGCGCATCATTGCCAGGGAGTTCAGTGACTGGCTGCGGCAGCGCGGCCTGCCGGCATCCTGAACCTGAGAACCTGACTTGCCAGGGCAACCCCAAGCCTTTTACCCATACTCCACGAATTTTGAGCTGCCCATGGAAAGCGTCCTGTTGCTGCCCTGATGCTTGAATGGCATGGGGCATCGCCGAACCAAGAGGAAGTGATCGGGGGGACAGGCATGCAGTGGTTCATCGGTACCTCTGGCTGGAGCTATCCCCACTGGCGCGGCGTGTTCTATCCGCCGCAGCTGCCACAGCGCCAATGGCTGGCGTGGTATGCCCAGCATTACAGCAGCGTGGAGGTCAACGGCAGTTTCTACAGGCTGCCCTCGCGCAATACATTGCTCTCCTGGAAGGAGGCCACACCTGATACTTTCATATTCAGCCTCAAGGCAAGCTCGTTGATCACCCACAGGAAAAAGCTCGCCGATCCCGAGCTTGGGCTTCCTGCCCTGCTGGAGGCGGCTCATATCCTGGGCGAGAAACTCGGGCCGGTGCTCTTCCAGCTGCCACCACGCTGGCATGTGAACGAGCAGCGTCTGCAGGCCTTTCTGCAGGCCCTACCTGCCACGCTGCGCTGTGCTTTCGAGCTGCGCGACCCCACCTGGCACCGCTTGACGATCTATGAATTGCTTGGTGCTCGCAACATCGCCTGCTGCTGGTTCGACTTACACGGCTTGGTGAGCCCTGAGGTGTGCACGGCCGATTTTGCCTATGTGCGCCTCCATGGCCCCGATGGACCCTATGGCGGCTCTTATGGCAGGGCGCGGCTCGAGGCATGGATTGCAAGGCTCGCCGAGCTTCCTGTCCAGGCGATCTATTGCTATTTCGACAACGATCAGCAGGGTCATGCAACCCATGATGCCCTGCTCATGCAGCGCCTGGTGGCAGAAAAGATCCTGTTGGGGATAAGCGCATAGCTTCCTCTCGGCGCGGCGTGCGGGGTACGCGGGCTATGACGGGCCATGGCTGCTCAGGAAAAGCAAGATGGTGATCCTCCATGCCGCCCGGGGCCGTCCCTGCCCTATGGCAGACCAAATGTGGCGATAAATCAGGATGGGCTGGCGCCGGGAACAAGCAGAAGCATGGGCATGGAGCGCCCGGCGTATCTTTTCGCCTCCACACGGGCTAGGCCGTGGATGGCGGCCTGGCTTGCCGCCTATGGTTCCTCCGCCATGCCGCAGCACCTTGCCCCAGGATCCGTTGGCTTGCAAGGGGAGAAACGGGCAAAACCCTCGGCCATGAAATCCTTGCCCAGCGCAGTGGCGGTCAGCGTGGTCTGGGCAGCGGCAGGGTCCATGAGGCACATCTTGAAACTTTGGGCAGCCATGTTCCAGGTCATCTGATAATGGCCATTGCCCAGGGGCTTGGCCTGATTCGAAAAAAGCGGCCAGTAGCCCTGGTGGTTCGCCAGAATGGTGACATTGGCGTCATCAATTGGCCTGCCCTTGTGGTCATGGACCGCCACATCCAGCAGGTAACCCTGGAATGGTGGCGTTTCCTCGCCCCCCCACCTGGGGGTGATCTTGACCTCGGGCATGCCGTTGCGTCCAAAGCGCTCTGGTGGCGCCTGCTCCAGTTGCTGCAACGTGTGGGTAAGGATGCGTGTGCTGCGGTCCAGGGCCCCCGGGTCCACCGTATAGGCGGTATCGGCTGTGGTATGGTAGTAAGGCGTTGACGTGGTGGTGGAAAGGCCTTGAATGCCCTGGGTATAGAAGCCCTGGATGTCGGTGGGCAGCAGACCGCCCGAGAGGGCGCGCACCGTCTCGGCGGGCACGATGGGCATAGGCTTGTGTTGCGTGAGGCTTGCTGTTTCCAACACCTGATAAAACAGGGGCAGGTTGGTGGCAAAGTACAGGCCGGCTGCAGAGAGGGGGTATTGCTGCGCACCGAAATGGGCAGCGGCACCGACCATCTCCAGGTTGATGATGAAGGCGAGATGGGTCATCATGTCCTGGTGCCTGATGATCCAGTCGTAGGAACCCACCAAGCCCACCTCTTCGTTGTCCCAGGCGGCAAAAAAGGTGGTATAAGGCAATGGTTCTGCAGAGGTGGCCTGCGCCATCTGCAACAGCGCACCCACTGCGGTGCAGTTGTCCACCGCGCCGCTGTACCAGGAATCGTAATGTCCGCCCACCAGCACATAGCGGTCTGGATAGATGGCGCCGACGCGCATGCCAATCACGTTCTCACCGGTGGCGCTCTCGAGATGGGCCTGGGCTGTCAAGGCAAGGTGAACGGGACCCTGGCGCAACATGGCAAGCAGCATCTTGCCATCCTCAGCCCCGATGCTCAAAGCCGGGATGGGGGGCATGGGCCGGATGGCATCCTCGATCACCCCCACCTGGATGAGGTTATCCGGAGCAGTTGAGAGGTAGAGCATGGCCTTGCCGCCATGGGCGAGGATCTGCTTCATCTGCGCCTGGCGGTGCAACACCTCGCTGCGCTGCACGATGACGATCTTGTCACTGACGTCTACCCCGCTGTAATCCTGCTCCTGGCCTTCCCCGACATAGACTGCCTCTGCCTCAATGGAGCCACTGCCGGAATAACTGAGCAGTTCTGCGTGAATAGCCTCTTTGCGTGGTGAAAGGATCAGCAATCGAGCCGCATCCTGGACAAAGGCCGGCAGGGTGTAGGTTTCCCTGCTGACGGTCAGTCCGGCCTCCCTGAGGCGCTGGTCAATGCGCTCAGCGGCCAGGGCCCGGGCTGGGGTATTGGGTCGTTTCGCCCCCAGCGAGGCACAATAGGCCATCTCGTCGAAGGCCACAGAAGCCCTGGGGGCACCTACAGCCTCAAAGGAGGCCACCAAGCTCACCAACCCAGCCATCGTGATCGTGGTATGCCGACAACCCAGGAGACCGCTCATGAGGCGACCTCAAGGAGGCGGGGCTGCCGGGTGTGGAGGGGTATTTTTTCCGGCGGTACGCCTTGGGATCGAGGAAACCCCAAACCCGGTGGGGGCAAGGAAGGCAGCCCAATGGGCGGCAAGGGCAGTCTACCGACTGCAGCGCATGGTGCGCCACCCCGCCAGGGCAGGCTGGAGACCACGAACATGGTCAGGCCGTTCTCCCCGGCAATGGGCGTATTGCCTCGTCGGCTGGTCACCTCCAGCCCATGGCCCTGATGCCAATGCAACGCTGTGACCCCACGGAATAGAGGGTGTGTGGTATTCAGGCTCACATTTTCATGGACGACGCCATCTTTAGTGCCGGTCAGCAAGATGCCAAAGGGCTCCAGCAGGCCATTGAGCATGTTGGCCTGCCAATCACTCTGGCCAGAGCCGCTGGCTTCCACATAGACGTTACCCCCCATCTGCAGATACCTGATAAAGGGCTGGGGGTCAAATCCTGGGGGGACGCCAAATGGCGGCGTTGGCCGGATCATGACGCCATCGAACTGGCATAACCTGTTGAGGCTTGGCGCTGCCGGTTCCAGGCGAAAAAATTCCACAACGTGACCGTCATCTTGCAGTTTCTGGGCCAGAACATCACGCCCCGCCCCACCATAGATCAAGAAGCGCCCCGCCTTGCCCGGCAACCACTGACCAGAGCCGCGATGGGTAAAAAAAGCCTCCAGATGATCCACGAAGGCATTGGTGCTGTCAGGCTCTTCTGTGAAGCCGCGCTGCGACAGCGGCCAATTATCGCCAGATACCACCAGCTTGCCAGCCCTGGACAACAGGCAGAAAACAGACAGCAAGCAAAACACAGCCAGCCTCGGGGTCAATTTCCTCATGCCGCCCTCCTTAGGTCTTGCGGGGCTTCCCGCAGGAATCAAGGGTCAATCGCGCAAGCGCTGCAGCAGGCCCGCCGTGGAGCTGTCCAGGTCTTCCGGTACAGGCGCGCCCTGCAGGGGGGCAAGCAGTGCCTTGGCAATGGTCTTGCCCAGCTCCACTCCCATCTGGTCGAAGCTGTTGATACCCAGCAAGATACCATGACAGAACACCTTATGTTCGTACATGGCCAACAAGGCACCCAGAGAGAGGGGCGTCAGGGCATTGAGTATGATGGTGTTGCTGGGCCGGTTGCCCGGGAAGGTCATGGCCGGGGCCAGTTGGCGGATGGTTTTTTGATCATGGCCGGCAGCCGCGAGCACCGCTTCGGTCTCTGCCAGGGTGCGGCCCCACATCAGTGCCCGGCCCTGCGCCAGAGCGTTGGCCAGCAGTATGGCATGATGCTCGGGCAGGTTGTGGCCTGGATATTTGACCAGCAACAGGTCGCATGGCACCAGATGGGTACCCTGGTGCAGCAATTGGAAAAAAGCATGTTGCGCATTGGTGCCCACACCACCCCAGAGTACGGGGCCGCTGCTGGTAGATAGCGGATTGCCCGCCGTATCCACGCTCTTGCCATTGCTTTCCATATCCAGTTGCTGCAGATAGGCAGGCAGCAACTCCAGGCGCTGATCGTAGGGCACGATGACATGAGTCTTTGCACCCAGCACCTGGCCGTACCATAATTCATACAGGGCAAGATGTACCGGAATGTTGACGCTCAAGGAGGCAGAAAGAAAATGCTGGTCCATCTGCCGGGCGCCATTGAGCAAGGCCCGAAAGATAGGCATGCCCAGATACAGCGCGATGGCAAGCCCATTGCTGCCCCACAGCGAATAGCGCCCCCCGACCCCATCCCAAACCGGGAAGATGCGGGCCTCGGACACGCCCATGGACACAGCTGCTTGCCTGTTGCCCGTGAGGGCCACCAGGTGCTGGGCGACACCATCCTGGCTGACACCCTGCTGGATCAGCCAGGCAATAGCGGTCTGGGTGTTGCGCTCGGTCTCGGTGGTGGTCAAGCTTTTGGAATTGATGAGCAGCAAGGTATTGTGAGGCTGCAGTCGTTGCCGCACCGCCTCCCATTCGGCACCATCCACGTTGGCCACGAAATGGATGCGGATGCGCTGATCGGCCAGCTCTGCCAGCGCCTGGCATACCAGGCGCGGACCTAAGTCGGAGCCGCCGATGCCGATGTTGACCACATCGTGCAGGGGCTGACCGGAAGCACCAGAGATCTGACCGCTGTGCACCCCCCTGACAAAGCGCTCCATATGTTCCAGGTTGTCTGTGATCACGCCGCGCCATGGCAACGGAATCTCCTGCTCGGCGGCACGCAGCAAGGGATGCAGCGCGGGGCGGCCCTCGGTGTGATTGACCACCTCGCCTGCGAACAGGGCGCGGCGCGCATCGGGAAGGCCCACCTCATGCGCCAGCTGCAGGAGATGATGATAGGTGGCCTCGTCGATGAGGTTGCGCGAGCAATCCGCGAACACACCGGCTGCCTCGAAGGAATAGCGCTCGAAGCGTCCCGGGTCGGTTGCAAAGAGCTCCCGCAGCCGCATCTTGTTCTGCCTCTGCCTCAGCAGAGCCTGAAATGCCTGGCGTTCGGTCAACTTGGTCATGTTCCACTCCCTTTACCCGAGACCATACTTGTCACCAAGGATGACACCTGTGGCTTGCAGGCCTTCAGTGTAGCATTCTTGGGCGAAAATCAGGAAAGATTTATTTCCAGATTATCAATAAGCCGTGTTTTGCCCAATCTGGCCGCTGCCAGGACCACCATCTCCCGCTCTGGTGATGGTAGCGGCTGGAGATCGGCTGCCCGGCGGATGGCCACATAATCTGGCAGAAACCCTTGCTGGGCGAGCCTTTCGCTGGCCGAGTGCTCCAGGGCCGCTATGTCATCACGCCGCCCGGCGGATAACGCATGCGCCACCTCTTGCAGCGTGGCATACAGCTCCGGGGCAAGGCGGCGTTCGCTAGCCGAGAGATAGCGATTACGCGAGCTCAACGCCAGGCCGTCCGCCTCGCGAACGGTGGACACAGGCTCGATGACGGTGGGCAGGCACAACTCCCGGACCAACGTGCGCACCACCAGCAGCTGCTGGTAGTCCTTCTTGCCGAACACGGCCACCTGGGGCGTCACCAAGCCCAGCAGCTTCATGACCACCAAGGCCACGCCCGCAAAATGGCCCTGGCGAAAGGCGCCGCACAGGTCATTTTCCAGGCCAGACAAGGTGATGCGCACCGCTCCTGGGAGCCCATCTGGGTAGAGCTCGGCTACGTCGGGCAGAAAAACAGCATGGACACCTTGTGCCGCGCAGCGTTCCAGATCTTCGGCCGCGGTGCGCGGGTAGGCGGCGAAGTCCTCGGTGGGCCCGAACTGGGTAGGATTGACGAAGATGGAGACCACCACCGCCGCGGCCAGCTCACTGGCTCGCTTCATCAGCGCTTCATGGCCGGCATGGAGATTACCCATGGTTGGCACCAGGGCCACAGGGCTTTTTTGCTTGCCCACATATTGACGCAATTGGTGACGATTATGAAAAACAAACATGAAAAGGCATTATAATCAAACCATATTGCAAGGCGCTTCCCCAGGGAACCAGGCTGGCGATCCCAAAAATCACAATTGACGAGTATAATAAATAAAGCAATTGCGCAACCGAGGTCAAGAGATGCCCCACGAGTTCCTGCCTTTCGATGCCTTCGATCCCATTCTATGGCGGATGCTCACCGCAGAACGCGCGCGCCAGGAGGGCGAGCTGTCGCTGATCGCCTCCGAGAATTATGCAAGCCCCAGGGTGCTGCAGGCCCAGGGCAGCTGTTTTAGCAACAAATATGCGGAAGGTTATCCTGGCAAACGCTATTATGGCGGCTGTGAGATAGCCGACCAGGTGGAAAGCCTGGCCATCAGCCGGGCCAAGGAACTCTTTGGGGCAAGCTTTGCCAATGTGCAGCCCCACAGTGGCTCATCGGCCAATATGGCCACCTATCTGGCCCTGGCCCGGTCTGGGGATACCATCCTGGGTATGGATCTTGCCTGCGGCGGCCATCTGACCCATGGTGCCCGGGTCAGTCATTCCGGGCAATTGTTTCATGCTGTCACCTATGGCGTACGCCAGGACGATGAACTGCTTGATTACGATGCGCTTCGCGCCACGGCCTGCACCGTGCGTCCAAAAATCATCATCGCTGGCTTTTCGGCCTACTCGCGCCATGTGGATTGGGCTCGATTTCGGTCCATTGCCGATGAGGTAGGGGCCTATCTGGTGGCCGACATGGCCCATGTGGCCGGGCTCGTGGCGGCAGGTCTCTATCCCAGCCCCATGCCCCATGCCCACGTGGTCACCTCCACCACCCACAAGACCCTGCGTGGCGCCAGAGGTGGCCTCATTCTCACCAACGACGAACACCTGGCCAAGTGCATCAACAGCTCTGTTTTTCCTGGCGGGCAGGGCGGACCGCTGGTGCATGTGATCGCCGCCAAGGCGGTCACTTTCCTCGAGGCGGCCACAGCGGAGTTCGTCTCCTACCAGCGCCAGGTGCTGCGCAATGCCTGCGCCATGGCCCGGGTGTTTCAGGAGCGTGGCCATCGTGTGGTCACGGGGGGCACAGACAATCACATGTTTCTGGTGGATCTGCGCACGGCGGCCACCAATGGCGGCCTTGCTGCCGAGACAGCCCTGGGTGCGGCGCGGATCACCGTCAACAAGAATGCCATCCCGTTCGACGACACCCCCCCCACCCGCCCCGGCGGCATCCGCATCGGAACACCCGCCATGGCCACCAGGGGACTTGCCGAGGATCACGCCGCCCTGTTGGCTTCCAGGATATGCGACATCCTGGAAGCACCACAGGATACAGCCATGCTTGCCGGGATCAACGAGGAAATACACGCTCTGTTGCGCGAACATCCCATCTATCCAGACAGCGTGGCTTTATAGAGCTGCATGATGCATTGCCCAGGCTGCAGTGCCGTGGATACCAAGGTGGTTGACTCCAGGCTGGTCGAGCGCGTTGCGGTACGGCGCCGGCGCGAGTGCCCGCAATGCGGCTATCGGTTCACCACCTTCGAGAGAGCTGAGTTGCCCATGCCCTCGGTCATCAAGCGAGATCAGCGCCGTGAACCATTCGATGAAAACAAGCTGCGCACCGGCATGCTCAAGGCTGTGGAAAAACGTCCCGTGCCGGTGGATGCGGTGGATCATGCCATCTGCGAGGTGATTCAGAAAATACGGGCCTGCAACGAACGGGAAATCAGCAGCCGCCAGATCGGCGAACATATCATGGACGTGTTGCGCCGTCTCGATCCTGTGGCCTATGTGCGCTTTGCCTCGGTGTACCGTCGCTTCGAGGACGTAGAAGGCTTCCTGCAGGAGATCGCCCTGCTCCAGGCAGACCATCGGGAGAAGCGATGAGCGCCACCCAGCCCCTGCCCGGCACATCATCGGGACACGCGGATCATGTCTCGACGGCATGCATGCAGCGCGCCCTGGCCCTTGCTGCCAGAGGGCGTTATACATGCAGGCCCAATCCCATGGTGGGCTGTGTCCTGGAAAAGGACGGCGCGATCGTGGGTGAGGGCTGGCACATGCGATCCGGCGATCCCCATGCAGAGCTTTTTGCTCTTCGCCAGGCGGGAGCGCAGGCACGGGGGGCCACCGCCTATGTCACGCTGGAGCCCTGCGCGCATTTTGGCCGCACCCCACCTTGCAGCATGGCATTGATCGAAAGCGGCATCAGCAGGGTCATCGTGGCCATGGTGGACCCCAATCCCCAGGTGTCTGGCAGGGGCCTTGCCGCCCTGCGTCAAGCCGGCATTGTCGTGGAGGTGGGCCTGGGGGCGAATCAGGCCAGGGAACTCAATCGCGGTTTCATCAAGCGCCACCTGCATGGCAGGCCATGGGTCACCCTGAAGACGGCCATGAGTCTCGATGGCCGCACCGCCATGGCTTGTGGCGAAAGCCGCTATATCACAGGCGAGGCGGCTCGTGCCGATGTGCAGCGGCTGCGAGGGGCTAGTGGGGCGCTGATCACCGGCATCGGCACGGTCCTGCGGGACGATCCAGCGCTCACAGCACGCCTCGCCGGCCCCTTTTACGATGCCGCGGGACAATCCATTGCCCTGCCCCAGCCCCTGAGGGTGATCATGGATCGCACACTGCGCATCCAGCCACATGCCAGAACCCTTGGTGAGGAAGGCCCGGCGCTGGTCTTGAGTGAACGAACACCTGATGAGGCACCGCCCTACCCTCATCTCTCGCTCAGGCCACTCACCCCCCAGGCTGTCCTCCAGCTGATGGCGGAGCTTGGGGTCAACGAGTGTCTGGTGGAGGCTGGCCCCAGGGTGGCGGGGGCCTTTTTGGGCTCTGGTTGCGTGGATGAACTGATTGTGTATATGGCACCTGCCCTTTTGGGGCATCAAGCTTTCCCGATGGCCGAACTGCCAGCCGTGCAACGCCTGGACCAGCGGTTGCGCTGGCGTTACCATGCCGTGGAGCAGGTCGGGGAGGACCTGAGGCTGCACCTGCGCCCGAGCGCTGCTGTTTCATTGGTCTGAAGGGCTCACCACATGTTTACTGGAATCATCAAGGGAATGGGCACGGTGCGCGAGGTACGCGGCCTCGCGCATGGCGCTGTGCTTGGTTTTGATGTTCCTGCCCCCTTCATGCCTGCTCTGGGTGACAGCATGGCGGTCAATGGCTGCTGCCTCACCGCCGAGACCATCGGCAATGGATATTTTGGAGTGCAGCTTTCTGCGGAGACCTTGCACAGAACCACACTAGGCAGCCTGCAAGTGGGCAGCCGGGTCAATATGGAACTGCCCCTCACACTGCAGGATCTTTTGGGCGGGCATCTGGTGCTGGGTCATGTGGACTGCGTGGGAACGGTCCTGGCCATGGAGCGCCAGGGTGACAACCATTGGCTGCGCATCCGCGCCCCCGGAGAGCTCTTGCCCTTTTTGGCCGTCAAAGGGTCTGTGGCTGTGGATGGCGTGAGTCTCACCATCGCCGAACTCACAGGCGATGTCTTTGCCATCGCACTCATCCCGCATAGCCTGCATGCCACCATCGCGCAATGGTACCATCCTGGTACACCCGTCAATCTGGAAGCCGATTGCCTCGCCCGCTATGTCAAACGTCTCATGGAGGGGCCCTTTGTCACCTGAGGAAGCCATCATGTCGCCTGTTTCACCCTTGTCCTCCACCGATGAACTGCTCGATGAGATCCGCGCCGGGCGCATGGTCGTCCTGATGGACGACGAAGACCGCGAAAACGAAGGGGATCTCATCATGGCGGCGGTGCACGTCCGCCCGCAGGACATCAACTTCATGGTTACCCACGGCAGGGGCCTCGTCTGCCTGCCCTTGCCGCGAGCCCGCTGTCGTCAGCTCGGATTGCCGTTGATGGTGCCCGGCACCGATGTGGATGGCCGCACAAATTTCACATTGTCCATCGATGCCGCACAAGGGATCTCCACAGGGATCTCCGTCTACGACCGCGCCTGTGCTGTCCAGGCGGCCATGGCCCCCGAGGCCAAGCCCGAGGACCTGGTTTCCCCGGGCCACATCTTTCCGTTGATCGCCATGGATGGTGGCGTGCTGGTGCGCCCAGGGCATACCGAGGCCGGCTGCGACCTGACCCGGCTCGCTGGCCTCGAGCCGGGTGCTGTGATCGTGGAGGTGCTGCGTGACGATGGGGACATGGCCAGGCGGCCTGATCTCGAGCAGTTCGCCATGCGCCACCACCTCAAGATGGGCACCATCGCCGATCTCATCCACTACCGGCTGCGCCACGAACGAACCGTGACCCGCCTCGGGACCATGCCCCTCGAGACCATTCATGGTCCCTTCGAGATGGTGCTTTTCCAGGACCTCATCAGCGGCATGCACCATGTGGCCCTGGTCCATGGCATCATCAACGGTGATCGTGCCACGATGGTCCGCGTGCACACAGCCAGCGCCCACCATGAATTGCTGGCACTGCATCGGGAGCGCGTGGACTGGTCCTTGGATGATGCCCTGGCGGCTGTGGTTCATGAAGGCAGCGGCATTGTGGTCATCCTGCATCAGCGCAACAACCCGCTCAGCATGCCGCCACACCTCCTCCATGGCCTGGCTGCAGAAAGAGGGCTTGGGGCGTTGCTGGCTGCTGCAGACCACGTGCGACCACCCGCTGTACCCACGACAGTCGCCCTGCAGCAATATGGCGTGGGTGCCCAGATCCTTCATGACCTGGGAGCAAAGCGTCTGCGCGTACTGGGGCACAAGCGCCTCATGGCAGCGCTCAGCGGTTTTGGGCTGGAGGTCGTCCAATGGCTGGAGGTGCCCCCTGCCGCACCGTATGCCATTGCCCCGTAAGCCTATCCCCGAATCAAGGACTCGTCTTTGCCATGGTGGTTTTTTTCAGTCATACCCTCCAGAATGTTGTCATGCAGGCGTCATCACCTGCCGGTATCCTTGGCCCAGATGAAAAACCGGTCATCACGGTCGCGCGGAATGACTGTCCTGCTGGCGTCAGCCCTGGCGCCAGGGCTGCTTCTGGCCCAGGACACCTTGCCCAACCAGGCCGCCTATATCCCGCCCCAGTGTTACACAAAAACCCTGGATGCTGCTGGAAAGGCACATAATCCATGCTATGTGTGCCATACCCAGGGTACAGGTCCCAATTTTGTCCATGATGCCAACCTGCAGCAGACCTACGATTTTCCAGAAGAAGCCCGCTTCAACCACTGGGACAACCTGTTTAAGGACAACAGCGCCCCAAGGGGTGCCATCAGCGACTCACAGGTGCTGGGCTATGTACGCTCCAGCAATTACCTGGCTGCCGATGGCACGCTGTTGTTGCGCCAACGCCTCGAGAAGGAGGCGAGCAGCTGGGATCGCAATGACAATGGGCGCTGGGACGGCTACCTGCCCGATGCCTTCTTGCGGTTTGACGACCAGGGCTTGGACCATGGACCAGATGGCCGGCTGACATGGTGGCGCGTGTTTGCCTACTATCCATTTCCAGGCACCTTCTGGCCTGCCAATGGCGCCAGCGACGATGTGATGATCCGCCTGCCAGCCGCCTTTCGCCACACTACCCAGGGCCAGGAAGACCGTGGCATCTATCTGCTCAACCTGGCCATCCTCGAGGCCCTGATTCGCACCCAGGATGTGCCACTGCCACAACCCGTGGATGAGCGGACCCTTGGCCATGACCTCGATGGTGATGGCACTCTGGGAACCGCGGCACGCATCCGCTACACCGGCACTTCCGGCACGAAGATGCACTATGTGGGCGAGGCCGGCAGGCTGCAGGACCTGGGCCTTGTCCATGCAGCAGCCCTGCTCTACCCGGAGGGTACCGAGTTCTTGCACAGCGTGCGTTATCTGGATGTGGACCAGCAAGGCCGCGTTGCCATGGCAGCGCGCATGAAGGAATTGCGTTATGCCCGCAAGAATCGCTACCTCAGCTATGCCGCCCTGCAGGATCTGGCCGACCACGACGACACCGAGCAGCGGCGCTCTCCTGACCGCCTCGAGACGTTCTACGGCGATACCGAGCGTGGCGGGCAGAATGGCCGCGGCTGGGTCTTTCAGGGCTTCATCGAGGACGCCCAGGGGAAACTGCGTCCCCAGGACTGGGGTGAGACGGTATTCTGCCTGGGCTGCCATGGCGGCATCGGGGCCACCACCGACTCGAGTTTTGCCTTTCCAAGAAAGCTCAGGCTCGGGGGCACCGGCTGGCATCATGGAATGGACTTTTCAGGCGTCCCCGAGCCCATGCGTACCGATGGTCAGTACGAATATACCACCTACCTGCAACAGAACCATGCTGGAGACGAGTTCCGTGAGAACCAGGAATTGATGAGACGCTTTTTCGACGAGCAGGGACGATGGCGGGAAGATGCCGGGCAGCGCCTGCATCGGGACAGCGGGTTTGCCCTCTACCCTTCGGTGGCACGGGCCCTGGAGTTGAACAAGGCCTATTGGCTGATCGTGCGCCAGCAAAGCTTCCATCAAGGCCGCGATGCCCTGCTCTCGCCAGCCAGCGAGGTGTACAGGGAGGTCGGCCATCGCCAGTCAACCGGCATCAGCCAACCCCTGGCCAGCCCCGGTATTCGCCCCTTGCCATGAGATGGAACGAGTTGCATGAGTGCTTATTATTATAATGCTTGTCTTTTGTTGTGCGACCATATTCAAAATAAGTCAAAACTCATCTGTAGTGCCAGAGCATAGAACCCTAAGGCAAGAATAAGCTTTAATGGCTTGCTTGGAATGACATGCACCAGTTTTGCGCCGATATAGGTAAAGAGCAAACTCGTGGGCAAGCTGCCTAGCAGAGCATGCCAAT
>WOYI010916006.1_pt1 | contig 31943 bp, 30 predicted proteins | sample 6423411 | NCBI WGS metagenome assembly WOYI01 (sample SAMN13441803, study PRJNA592873) | oil field metagenome | biome: oil field; feature: oil-well bore; material: oil-contaminated soil; isolation source: oil-contaminated soil from oil-well borehole | place: Germany: Wietze | collected 2016-10-18 ...
CGACATGACCTCGTCCCGCGCGGTCATCAACATCTGCGGCCCGAAATCCCGCGCCGTCCTCGAAAAGGTCGTCGAGGAGGACATCTCCAACGCCGCCTTTCCCTTCGGCACCGCCCGGACCATCACCGTCGGCGCCGCCCCGGTGCGCGCGGTCCGCATCGGCTTCGTCGGCGAGCTCGGTTGGGAGCTGCACGTTCCGACCGAGTTCGGGCTCCATGTCTACGACACCTTGCGCGCGGCGGGGGCGGTGCACGGCATCCGCGATGTCGGCTACCGCGCCATCGACTCGCTCAGGCTGGAGAAGGGCTACCTCTACTGGTCGACCGATATCTCGCCCGACTACACCCCGGTCGAAGCCGGCCTTGGCGCCCGCGTTCATCTGAAGTCGAAGGGCGATTTCCGCGGCCGCGCGGCGCTCGAGGCGCAGAAGAAGACCGGGCCGGAGCGCCGGCTCTGCACGTTCGTCAGCGACCGGAAGCTGCCGCTCTATGGCGGCGAGACCATCCTGCGCGACGGCCGCACCGTGTCGCTCGCCAGTTCCGCCGGGTTCGGGCACACCATCGGCAAGACGATCATCTTCGGCTATCTTTCCGGCACGGATGCCGCCGCCACCGATTTCGAGGTCGAGGTCTTCGGCGACCGGTACGGGATCGAACGGGTAGAGGGGCCGCTCCATGATCCCGAAAACGTGCGGCTGAAGGCGTAGCCGGACAGGACGGATAGATACGACAGGGGGATACATGCCGGAGAACAGGGAGAAGGTGCTTACCATCCTGCGCAACGTCGCGGGTTTCGAGGGGGTCGGGACGCCGGGCGCGACGGTCGCGCGGCTCGGCGGGCTGACGAACCTCGTCTACCGGGTCGAGACGGCCGGCCGCCATGTCGTCGTCCGGATTCCGGGCGAGGGGACAGAGAGCTATATCGACCGCGCCGTCGAGGCCCACAACGCCAAGGCCGCCGAACGCGCCGGCGTGGCGCCGCGGATCCTCTGGGCCGACGCGGCCTCCGGTGCCATGGTCGCCGAGGCGATCCTGAACGCCGAGACGATGACGCCGGCGCTCTTCCGGACCCGCGCGGGGGCGCCGCGCCGGGCCGGCGCCGCGCTCGCGACGCTGCACGGGTCGGGCGAGAGGTTCGAGTTCCGGTTCGAGCTTTTTTCGATGATCGAGGATTATCTGAAGCTGCTCTCGACCAAGGATGTCGCGCTGCCCGAGGGCTATCACGATGTCGTCGCCGCCGCCGGCCCCGTCGGCAACGCGCTCGACGTCCATCCCCGGCCGCTCGCCCCCTGCCACTGCGATCCCCTGTGCGAGAACTTCCTCGATACCCGAGAGCGGATGTGGATCGTCGACTGGGAATATTCCGGCATGAACGACCCGATGTGGGATCTCGGCGATCTCTCGGTCGAGGCCGGGATGGACGCGGAGCAGGAAGAGGAACTGCTGCGCGGCTATTTCGGCCGCGCGCCGACACCGGCCGAACGGGGGCGGGTGGTGATCTACAAGGCGATGTGCGACCTTCTCTGGACGCTCTGGGGGCTCATCCAGCTTGCCGACGGCAATCCGGCCGACGACTTCCGCGCCTATGCCGATGGCCGCTTCGCCCGTTGCCGGGCACTGATGAACGACCCGGACTTCGCCGGCCACGTCGCCGCCGTCCGCGCGGGCTGATCCCGTCCCTCAGGCGATCTGGACCTTGAAGGGGGCGAGGACGCGCTTGAATTCGGGCTGCGGCTCGCTGTCCGTTACCATGATCGCGCCCGGGCGAAGGGGAACGATGAAGATGTTGCCGCGCCGGGCGGTCTTCCGGAATTTCGAATGATCGACGGCCATCACCGTCCCGGACGAGATCTCCTGCATCGCGTCGGCGATATCGGCCTCGCATTGCTCGAAGTTCAGGAACCCGCGCTCGGGGTCCACGGTCGAGGACGACAGGATGCAGCGGTCGACCCGCATCCGCTGGATCGTCGCGAAGGCCTGCCGGTCGAAGGCCGCGCCGTCGTGGTCGCGAAGCTGGCTGCCGGCCATGAAGACCCGGTTGCCCGGCACCGTGGACAGCGTGCTCGCCACGAAGGTCGAGTTCGTCACGACCATCAGGTTGCGCCGGATCTGCAACGCCTGCGCGATGAAGCCCGAGGTGGAGCCGGTGTCGATGGCGAGCGACTCGCCATCCTCGATCCGCGCGGCGACATGGGTCGCGATCGCGGTCTTCTCCGCCCGCATGAGCTGCATCCGGGCATGGAACGGCGCATCCACCGGCTTGTCGACGCTCATGATCGCGCCGTGGACCTTGCGGACCTTGCCCTCGTCCACCAGCGGCCGGATCACCCGGCGGATCGTCTGGTCCGACACGCCGAGCAGTTCCGAAAGCTCGCCGACCGAGATCGAGCCGCGCAGGGCGACGGCATTCTCGATCTGATAGGCGTATTTCGACATGGCGGATTTATCCGCCGGAAATCGCCGGAATGCAACGCGACCGATCGGAATTCGCCCCGGCGCGGCCCGCTCGATTTCCGGTGCATCCGGGCCGCGAAACGCGCTAGTGAAAGGCGCTAGCAGGAACGGAGCCAGCACGTGATCGAGCCCCTGTCCGACACCGACCTCGTGATCTTCGACTGCGACGGCGTGCTCGTCGACAGCGAGCCGATCTCGGCCGCCGTGCTGATCGCCGAGCTGGCCCGGCTCGGGCTGGCCATCACGCCGGACTATGTTCGCGACCATTGCCTCGGCCGCAGCTTCCCCACCGTCGCGCGCGGGATCCGCGAGGCGTTCGCCATCGCCTTGCCTGAGGATTTCGAGCAGCGCTACCGCAGCTCTCTCCTCGCCCGCTTCGCGACCGAGCTGCGCCCGACGGCCGGGATCTCGGCCCTTCTCGCCCGGCTCCGCCCGGCGAGATGCGTCGCCACCAGTTCGAGCCCGCAGCGCGTCGCGCGCTCGCTTGAGATCGCCGGCCTCGCCGCCACCTTCGGGCCGGATGTCTTCACCGCCTCGCAAGTCGCGCGCGGCAAGCCGGCGCCCGATCTCTTCCTTTTCGCGGCCGAACGGATGCGGGCCGACCCATCGCGCACGCTCGTGATCGAGGACAGCCGGCCGGGGGTCGAGGCGGCACAGGCGGCCGGGATGCGCGTCCTCGTCTATACCGGCGGCGGCCACCGGCCCGCACCGCCGCCCGGCGTCGGAAGTTTTGACAACTGGCGGGATTTCCCGCAGGTGTTGTTGACTGCAGGCGAAGGATGACCGGGTGACGCAGGGACGGTTCACGGCAGAGACGACACGGCTCGACGACGCCGCGCGGGCCGGCTGGCTCTACTACGTCGCCGGCAACACCCAGGACGAGATCGCGCGCAAGCTTTCGGTGTCGCGCCAGACCGCGCAGCGGCTGGTCTCGCTCGCGGTGTCCGAGCGTCTGGTGAAGGTCCGGCTCGATCATCCGATCGGGCGCTGCATGGATCTGGCCGGGATGGTCACCGACCGCTTCGGGCTCCAGTTCTGCGAGATCGTGCCGTCGGATCCCGATGCGCCGGGGCTTCTGACCGGCGTCGCCATCGCGGCGGCGGTGGAGCTGGAGCGGGTGCTGAAATCCGACGAGGGCCGGATCATCGCGCTCGGCACCGGGCGGGCGCTGAAGGCCACGGTGGAGCAGTTGCCGCGCCTCGACTGCCCGCGGCACCGCATCGTCTCGCTTCTCGGCAACATGATGTCGGACGGCTCCGCCACGCCCTACAACGCCACCATCGCGATGGCCGAACGGGTGGGGGCGAAGCACTATCCCTATCCGCTGCCCGTGCTGGCGAGCGACCCGGACGAGCTGAAGGTCCTGCACGCGCAGGAGGCGGTGCGCAACACGATCGGCCTCGGCCAGCAGGCCGACCTGACGCTGGTCGGGATCGGCCAGATGGGCCGCCAGGCGCCGCTCGTCGTCGACGGCTTCGTCGCCGAGGCCGAGATGGCGGCGCTTGTCGCCGCCGGCGCCACGGGCGAGATCACCAGCTGGATCTATGACGGCGACGGCCATGTGCTCGACTGCGACTTCAACCGCCGCGTCGCCTCGGTGCCGCTGCCGAAGGCGGCCGAGCGGCGGGTCATCGCCGTCGCCGTGGGCGAGGCCAAGCGCCCGGCGCTGACCGCCGCCCTCGGCGGACGCCTCGTCAACGGCCTCATCACCAACGAGGCGATGGCCGAGCGGCTGCTCGCCGCGAAATAACCCTCCGGTTTCCTCTCTTCCAGGTCGGCTCGTGCCGCCGGGATGGTCCCCGGCTCGAACTCGCTGTTGACACGACTCAGGCCTTTGGTGAATATTTGCCCATACAATAGGCAATTGCCCAAAGCGGGCAAGAGGGAGGAGAAAATGAATACGACGATGCGCGTCCTTCTGGGCGCAACGGCGCTGTGCATGGCGACCGGGATGGTCCAGGCAGAGACGCTGACCATCGCCACCGTGAACAACGGCGACATGATCCGCATGCAGGGCTACACGCCCGAATTCACCGCCGCGACCGGGATCGAGGTCAACTGGGTCACGCTGGAAGAGAACGTCCTGCGCCAGCGCGTCACGACGGACATCACCACCAAGGGTGGCCAGTTCGACATCATGACCATCGGCATGTACGAAACCCCGATCTGGGGCAAGAACGGCTGGCTGGTGCCGCTGAACGACCTGTCTGCCGAATATGACGTGGGCGACATCCTTCCGGCCATGGCTGGCGGCCTGTCCTATGACGGCACACTCTATGCCGCGCCGTTCTACGGCGAAAGCTCGATGGTCATGTATCGCACCGACCTGATGGAAAAGGCCGGGCTGGAGATGCCCGAGGCCCCGACCTGGGATTTCATCCGTCAGGCCGCCGCCGCGATGACCGACCGCGCCAACGACATCAACGGCATCTGCCTGCGCGGCAAGGCCGGCTGGGGTGAAGGCGGCGCCTTCATCACGGCAATGTCGAACTCCTTCGGCGCCCGCTGGTTCGACGAGGAGTGGAAACCGACCTTCGACAGCGAAGCCTGGCTCAACACCCTGACCTTCTTCAAGGGCATGATGGACGAGTCCGGCCCTGCCGGCTACGCCACCAACGGCTTCAACGAGAACCTGTCGCTGTTCCAGCAGGGCAAGTGCGGCATGTGGATCGACGCGACCGTGGCCGCGTCCTTCGTGACCAACGCGAACGACTCGACCGTCGCCGACAGCGTCGGCTTCGCGCTGGCGCCCGACAACGGCCTCGGCAAGCGGTCGAACTGGCTCTGGGCCTGGGCGCTCGCCATCCCGGCGGGCACCCAGAAGGAAGCCGAAGCCAAGCAGTTCATCGAATGGGCGACCTCGAAGGGCTATATCGAGATGGTCGCGGCCAAGGAAGGCTGGGCCAACGTTCCGCCGGGCGCGCGCATCTCGCTCTACGAGAACCCGGAATACCAGGCCGTTCCGTTCGCGAAGGTGACGCTCGACTCGATCCTGTCGGCTGACCCGAACAGCCCGACCGTCGATCCGGTGCCCTATGTCGGCGTCCAGTTCGCCGCGATCCCGGAATTCGCGGGCATCGCGACGGATGTGAGCCAGGAGTTCGCGGCCGCCTATGCCGGGCAGCAGACGGTGGAAGAGGCGCTGGCCAAGGCCCAGCAGATCGCCGCCGACGCTATGGAAGCAGCCGGCTACTAAAGCGTTTCGGGTGTATGTTGAGACAGCAAGTGTCGGAATTCGAACGAAAAAGGTTCGAATTCTGATTCAAGGCAAACCCGAAACGCAATAGACCCGACTGCGACGATGCCAGGGGGCGGTTCCCGCCCTCTGGACCCCAGCCCGCCCTGCACTCGATCCGAAACCGCAGGCACTGTGCATCTCGCACAAATGACGGAGTCCTGTCCGATGGCCACGAAAGCTTCGCGATCCGCCGCCCGCCTGATGATGGCCCCCGCAGTCATCCTCCTCCTGGGCTGGATGCTCGTCCCGCTGATCATGACCCTGTGGTTCAGCTTCCGGAACTACCTGCCGCTGCGCGGCGGGGATCTCGGCTTCGCGGGGTTCGACAACTACGTCCGCTTCGTCACTTCCTCGTCCTTCTGGCCCGCCATTGTCGCCACGCTGATCATCGTCGTCGGCGCGCTGCTCATCACCGTGATCTTCGGCGTCCTTCTCGCCCTTCTGCTCGATCAGCCGATGTGGGGCCAGGGGATCGTCCGCATCCTCGTCATCGCACCGTTCTTCGTCATGCCGACCGTCTCGGGCCTTGTCTGGAAGAACATGTTCCTCGACTCGGTGAACGGCCTTTTCGCGCACATCTGGAAGTTCTTCGGCGCCACGCCGGTCGAATGGATCATCCATGAACCCTTGCTGAGCATCATCGTGATTGTCAGCTGGCAATGGCTGCCCTTCGCTACCCTGATCCTGTTGACCGCGATCCAGTCGCTCGACAGCGAGCAGCTGGAGGCCGCCGAAATGGACGGCGCGCCGGCGCTCAAGCGGTTCTGGTTCATCATCATTCCGCATCTCAGCCGGGCGATCACCGTCGTGATCCTGATCGAGACGATCTTCCTGCTGTCGATCTTCGCGGAGATCTTCGTCACCACCGCCGGTGCCTTCGGGTCCAAGACGCTGACCTACCTGATCTTCCAGCGCGTGCTGGAAAGCCAGAATGTGGGCCTCGGTTCCGCCGGCGGTGTCTATGCCATCATCCTTGCCAATATCGTTGCCATCTTCCTGATGCGCATCATCGGCAAGAACCTGGACGCGTGAGGGAACATCATGGCCCGTGCAGTCACCCGACGTCGCAAGACCATCAACACCGCCCTCGCCTGGGGGATCGGCCTTCTGATCTTCTTTCCGATCCTCTGGACGATCCTCACCAGCTTCAAGACCGAGGGCGACGCCATCGCCTATCCGCCGAAGTTCCTGTTCTTCGACTGGACGCTCGAGAACTACGCGATCGTGCAGGAGCGGTCGGACTACATGCGCTACCTCTGGAATTCGGTCATCATCGCCGGGGGCTCGACGCTTCTCGGCATCCTGGTCGCGATCCCGGCCGCCTGGTCGATGGCCTTCGTGCCGTCGAAGCGGACCAAGGACATCCTGATGTGGATGCTCTCGACCAAGATGCTTCCGGCGGTCGGTGTGCTCTATCCGATCTACCTGATGTTCATCCAGCTCGGGCTTCTCGACACCCGCATCGGACTTGTCATCGTCCTGATGCTCATCAACCTGCCGATCATCGTCTGGATGCTCTACACCTACTTCAAGGAAATCCCCGGCGAGATCCTCGAGGCCGCGCGGATGGACGGCGCGACGCTGAAGTCGGAAATCCTCTACGTGCTGACCCCGATGGCGATCCCCGGCATCGCCTCGACGATCCTGCTCAACATCATCCTCGCCTGGAACGAGGCGTTCTGGACGCTGAACCTGACGGCCGCGAAAGCCGGTCCGCTCACCGCCTTCATCGCCAGCTATTCGAGCCCCGAGGGCCTCTTCTACGCCAAGCTCAGCGCGGCCTCGACCATGGCCATCGCGCCGATCCTCATCATGGGCTGGTTCAGCCAGAAGCAACTCGTCCGGGGCCTGACCTTCGGCGCCGTGAAATAGGGAAGAGAACGATGGGACGCATCACACTCGACAAGGTCGCCAAGCGTTTCGGCGACGTGGAAGTCATTTCGCCGCTGGACCTGACGATCGAGGATGGCGAGTTCGTGGTCTTCGTCGGTCCCTCGGGTTGCGGCAAGTCCACGCTCCTGCGCCTGATCGCGGGGCTCGAGGATGTCTCGGGCGGCCAGATCCGCATCGACGGCAAGGACGCGACCGCGGTGCCGCCGGCGAAACGCGGGCTCGCGATGGTGTTCCAGAGCTACGCGCTCTACCCGCACATGACCGTGCGCAAGAACATCGCCTTTCCGCTGCGCATGGCGGGGCTGAGCCAGGAGGAGCAGGAGCGGAAGGTCGAGGCCGCGGCCTCGGTCCTCAACCTCACGAGTTATCTCGACCGCCGGCCGGGGCAGCTTTCCGGCGGCCAGCGCCAGCGGGTCGCCATCGGCCGGGCCATCGTGCGCGAACCCTCGGCCTTCCTCTTCGACGAACCCTTGTCGAACCTCGATGCAGCCCTCCGCGTCGGCATGCGGCTGGAGATCTCGGAGCTTCACAACCGGCTTGCCACCACGATGGTCTATGTCACCCATGACCAGGTCGAGGCGATGACCATGGCCGACAAGATCGTGGTGCTCCATGCCGGGCGGATCGAACAGGTGGGCTCGCCGCTCGAACTTTACCACCGACCCCGCAACACCTTCGTCGCGGGCTTCATCGGCAGCCCGAAGATGAACCTCGTCGACGGGGCGGAGGCAGCGAAACATGATGCGGCCACCATCGGCATCCGGCCCGAACACATCGCGGTTTCGCCCGAGAAGGGCGTCTGGAAGGGCCGGGTCGGCGTTTCCGAACATCTCGGCTCCGACACCTTCTTCCATGTCCACGACACCGGGCTTGCCGAGGCGATCACGGTGCGCGCCGGCGGCGAGGTGAGCCTGCATCACGGCGACATCGTCTGGCTGACGCCGGACGCCGAAAAGATCCACCGCTTCAACAAGGAAGGCCTGCGCATCGCATGAAACGGCTTGCTGGCAAGACCGCCCTCATCACCGGTGCCGCCCGCGGCATCGGGCTCGAATTCGCGCGGGCCTATGCGGCCGAGGGTGCGCGGGTCGCCATCGCCGACATCAATGCCGACGCGGCGCGCAGGGCGGCCGCCGGCATCGGCGCCGCGGCGGTCGCAATTCGCATGGACGTGACCGACGAGGCCAGCATCGCGGCGGCGGTGGCCGAGGCCGAAGCGGCGCTCGGCGGTATCGACATCCTGATCAACAACGCCGCCCTCTTCTCCGCTTCCCCCATCGCCGAGATCACCCGCGCCGATTTCGACCGCCTCTTCGCGGTCAATGTCGCTGGCACGCTCTTCACGATGCAGGCGGTGGCGAGACGCATGATCGCCAGGGGCAAGGGCGGCAAGATCATCAACATGGCGTCACAGGCCGGCCGGCGCGGCGAAAGCCTCGTCGCCGTCTACTGCGCCAGCAAGGCCGCCGTCATCAGCCTGACGCAGTCGGCGGGGCTGAACCTCATCGCCCACGGCATCAACGTCAACGCCATCGCGCCCGGCGTGGTGGACGGCGAGCACTGGGACGGGGTCGACGCCTTCTTCGCCAGATACGAAGGCAAGGCGCCCGGCCAGAAGAAACGCGAGGTCGGAGACGCCGTCCCCTTCGGCCGCATGGGCCGTGCCTCCGACCTCACCGGCATGGCGATCTTCCTCGCCACGGCCGAGGCCGACTACATCGTCGCCCAGACCTACAACGTCGATGGCGGGAACTGGATGAGCTGATGACGACCCTGTTGAATTCCGCCGCCCTTGCGGCCCTTCCCGCCGGTGTCGCCGGTCCCGGCTACGACCGCGCGGGCCTCACCGCCGGTATCCTCCATGTCGGCGTGGGCAACTTCCACCGCGCCCACATGGCGGTCTATCTCGACCGGCTCTTCGCCCTGGGCGAGGGGCAGGGCTGGGCCATCCTCGGCGCCGGCGTCCGTCCCGGCGATGCCGCGATGCGCGAGAAACTCGCCGCGCAGGACTGGCTGACCACGGTGGTGGAGCTCGACCCGAAAGGGCTGAGCGCCCGCGTCACCGGCTCCATGGTGGGGTTCGTGCCGGTGGACCCGGAGGCGACCGTCGCCGCGATGGCGGATCCGGCGATCCGCATCGTCTCGCTGACGATCACCGAGGGCGGCTACTATGTCGACGCCCGCACCGGCGGTTTCGACGCGGCCCATCCCGACATGATCGCCGACGCCGCCCACCCGGACGCGCCCGGCACCGTCTTCGGCATGATCCTCGCCGCGCTGCGTCGCCGCCGCGCGGCCGGGCTGCCGCCCTTCACGGTCATGTCCTGCGACAACCTGCCGGGAAACGGCCATGTCGCCCGGCGCACCGTCATCGGCCTCGCCCGGCTGTCCGACCCGGATTTCGCCGACTGGATCGGGGTGCATGTCGCCTTTCCGAATTCCATGGTCGATTGCATCACCCCGGCCACCTCCGACCGCGAACGCACGCTCGTTGCCGAACGCTTCGGCCTCAGTGACGCGGTGCCCGTCGCCTGCGAGCCGTTCCGGCAATGGGTGCTCGAGGACCACTTCCCGCAAGGCCGCCCGCCCCTCGAAAAGGTCGGGGTCGAATTCGTCCGCGACGTCGCCGCCTATGAGCTGATGAAGCTTCGCATCCTCAACGGCGGCCATGCCGCCATCGCCTATCCGTCCGCGCTGCTCGGCCACCATTTCGTCCATGACGCGATGGCCGATCCCGTGATCGCCCGCTGGCTCGATACGCTGGAACGGCGCGAGATCATGCCGACCCTCACCCCGATCCCGGGCGTCAGCTACGAGGACTACCTCGCCAGGGTGACGGAGCGGTTTTCGAATTCCGCCGTCGGCGACACGATCCCGCGGCTTTGCCTCGACGGGTCGAACCGGCAGCCGAAGTTCATCCTGCCGGCACTGGCCGATGCCTTGGCGCGGGGCCTGCCCTTCGACGGGCTCGCGCTCGAAGTGGCGCTCTGGTGCCGCTATTGCGCCGGGACCGACGAGGCGGGCCGGCCGATCCCGCCCAACGACGAGACTGCCGCCGACCTCAAGGCGCGTGCGCTCGCCTCGAAGGCCGATCCCGCCGCGTTCCTCTCCAACCGGGGCGTCTTCGGAACGCTCGGCGACGACCCGCGCTTCGCCGCCGCCTTCGCCGCCCATCTCGGCCGGCTCTGGTCCGAGGGCGCGCGCGCGGTGCTGACCGCCTATTCCGGCTGATCGGCGAGAACGACCGCCGTCCCCCAGTCGCGGCATTTCCGGGCAAGGGCCGGAGGCAGCGGCCGGTCGGTGACGACCCGGCCGATTTCTGCAAGCGAGGCGATGCGGACCGGCGCCTTCCGCTCCAGCTTCGAGGCATCCGCGACAAGGCAGCTTTCCCGCGCCTGCCTGAGGATCGCCTGGGCGACACGCACCTCCTGCGGATCGAAGTCGAGCAGATCGCCGTCGGCATCGAGCGCCGAGGTGCCGACGATCGCGAAATCCACCTTGAAATGGCCGATCGCCTCGGTCGTGAGATCGCCGACGAGGCCCCCGTCCGACCGCCGCAAGACGCCCCCCGCGACGATCACGTCGCAGCTCTCGTTGGCGACGAGGATGTTGGCGACGTTCATGTTGTTGGTGACGACCGTGAGGTTGCGGTGATGCAGGAGCGCCCGCGCCACGGCCTCGGTCGTCGTGCCGATATTGAGGAAGAGCGAGGAATTCTCGGGGATCGCCGCCGCGCAGCTCCGCGCGATGGCGGCTTTCGCTTCGGCATTCATCGAGCGGCGCTCCTCGTAGCCGATATTGGCGACCCCGGCCCGCAACATCGCACCGCCGTGGACCCGGTCGAGCTTGCCGGCATCGGCGAGGTCGCCGAGGTCGCGGCGGATCGTCTGCAACGTCACCCCGAAGCGTTCGGCGAGGTCCTCCACCGCCACGCGCCCTTCGGCCCGCGCGATGTCGAGGATCTCGCTTTGCCGGAAACTCAGCGCCATACCGCCCCTCTCGCTTTGCCGCCCGAGGATACCGCCGTCGCGCCTCCCTGTCACCAGAAACGAACATTTTCGAACGGTAAAGTTGACAAAACGCGCATCGTGGCGCGATAACCGTCAGGCAATACCGGAGGGAAACGTGGTTTCCGAAGACAATCCCGAACCCGCCTACGACCTCTTCGTCATCGGCGGCGGCATCAACGGAACCGGCATCGCCCGCGACGCGGCGGGGCGCGGCATGTCGGTCGCGTTGGCCGAGATGGGCGACCTCGCGCAGGCGACCTCCTCGGCCTCGACCAAGCTCTTTCACGGCGGGCTCAGATACCTCGAATATTTCGAGATCGGCCTCGTCCGGAAGGCGTTGATCGAACGCGAGGTGCTGCTCCGCGCGATGCCGCATATCAGCTGGCCGATGCGCTTCGTCCTGCCCTATCACCGCGACATGCGGTTCGAGAGTGCGACGCCGACCTCTCGGCTCCTCTCGATCTCCATGCCGTGGATGCGCGGCCGCCGCCCGGCCTGGCTGATCCGCTTCGGCCTTTTCCTCTACGACCATCTCGGCGGGCGGAAGATCCTGCCCGGCACCGCCACGCTCGACCTGCGCAGCGATCCGGCCGGCCAGCCTCTCGATCCGAAATTCGAACGCGCCTACGAATATTCCGACTGCTGGGTGCAGGATGCGCGCCTTGTCGTCCTCAACGCCCGCGACGCCGAGGCGCGCGGGGCGAAGATCATGACCCGCGCGAAAGTGACCGATGCCCGCCGCACCGGCGATGTGTGGGAGGTGACGGTCGCAATCAAGGGCCGCGAAAAGTGCTTCCGCACCCGGATGCTGGTGAATGCCGGCGGCCCCTGGGTCGAGCGGATCGTGCGCGATACCGCGCATCTGGCACCCAAGGCGGGCATCCGTCTCGTCCGTGGCTCGCATATCGTGACGAAGCGGCTTTACGACCACGACCGCGCCTATTTCTTCCAGGGCACCGACGGGCGGATCATCTTCGCGATCCCCTATGAGGAGGATTTCACTCTCATCGGCACCACCGATCAGGATCATGACGGCGATCCCTCGGACGCGCGCTGCACCGAGGCCGAGCAGGACTATCTCTGTGCCTTCGCCTCGCAGTATTTCAGGCGCCCGGTGACGCGCGAAGATGTGGTCTGGACCTATTCCGGGGTGCGTCCGCTCTTCGACGATGGCGCAAGCTCGGCGAGTGCGGCGACCCGCGACTACGTGCTGACGCTCAATACCGACGGTGCGCCGATGCTCAATGTCTTCGGCGGCAAGATCACCACCTACCGCAAGCTCGCCGAGGCGGCGATGGCGAAGATCGTGCCGCTGCTTCACGTCACGAAGGGCGACTGGACGGCCGGCGTGCCGCTTCCGGGCGGTGATTTTCCGGTGGACGGGGTGCCGGCGCTCATCTCCGGCCTGGCCGGGCGCTACCCGTTCCTCGATGCCTTCACCACGCGCCGGCTGGTCCGCGCCTACGGCACCGAGGCGCCGGCGGTCCTCGGCGAGGCGCGTTCGGCTGCCGATCTCGGCCGGGCCTTCGGCGCGGGCTTGACGGAGGCGGAGGTAAGCTGGCTCATGGACAGGGAATACGCGAAGACGGCCGAGGACGTGGTCTGGCGCCGCACCAAGCTCGGCCTCCGGATGACGGCGGACGAAATCGCGGCGCTTGACGCGTGGATGGCCGAAAGGGGGACGGCATGACCTACATTCTCGCGATCGACCAGGGCACGACATCGAGCCGGGCGATCCTTTTCGATGCCGCAATGAAGGTGAAGGCCGTCGCGCAGGAGGAGTTTCCGCAGCATTTCCCCGCCTCGGGCTGGGTGGAACACGATCCCTCCGACATCTGGTCCTCGGTCGCCGGCACGAGCCGGGCGGTGATCGAGAAGGCGCGCGTCGCGGTCAAGGACATCGCCGCCATCGGCATCACCAACCAGCGCGAGACGACACTGGTCTGGGACCGCAGGACCGGAGAGCCCATCCACCGCGCCATCGTCTGGCAGGACCGCCGGACCTCCGACTTGTGCCAGCGGCTGAAGGCCGAGGGGCACGAGCCGGTGATCTCGGCGCGCACCGGCCTGTTGCTCGACCCGTATTTCTCGGGCACCAAGCTCGCCTGGCTCTTGGACAACGTCGAGGGCGCGCGGGCGCGGGCCGAGGCGGGAGAATTGCTGTTCGGGACCGTCGATTGCTACCTCATCTGGAAGCTGACCGGCGGCAAGGTTCACGCGACCGACGCCACGAATGCGGCGCGAACGTTGATTTACAACATCCGTAAGGGTGCGTGGGACAATGATATTCTTGAAATCCTGAAAATTCCGGAAGCAATGCTGCCAGAGGTTCGGGATTGCGCAGCCGACTACGGCACGACCCGCGCCGACCTCTTCGGGCGCGAGATACCGATCTACGGTGTCGCCGGCGACCAGCAGGCGGCCACGATCGGCCAGGCCTGCTTTTCGCCCGGCATGATGAAATCGACCTACGGCACCGGCTGCTTCGCGCTCCTGAACACCGGGTCGGAGCCGGTGGCCTCGACGAACCGGCTTCTGACCACCATCGCCTACCAGATGGACGGCAAGCCCACCTATGCGCTCGAAGGCTCGATCTTCATCGCCGGCGCCGTGGTGCAATGGCTCCGCGACGGGCTGAAGATCATCCGCGACGCGGCCGAGACGCAGGCCCTCGCCGAAGCTGCCGATCCGGCGCAGGACGTGGTCCTGGTCCCCGCCTTCACGGGCCTCGGCGCGCCCTATTGGAACGCCGAGTGCCGGGGTGCGGTCTACGGGCTGACCCGTAATTCCGGGCCCGCCGAATTCGCCAGGGCCGCGCTCGAAAGCGTCGGCTACCAGACCCGCGACCTTCTGGAGGCGATGCGCGCCGACTGGGGTCGCGCGGCCGAGGGCGTGCTCCGCGTCGATGGCGGCATGACCGCGTCGGACTGGGCGATGCAGTTCCTCTCCGACATCATCGGCGCCCCGGTGGACCGGCCGGAGGTGCTCGAGACGACCGCGCTCGGTGCCGCCTGGCTCGCCGGATCGCGCGCCGGGGTCTATCCCGACGCCGAGGGCTTCGCGAAGGCCTGGGCGCTCGACCGGCGGTTCGAGCCAGAGATGACCGAGGCCAAACGTGGCGACAAATACGCCCGCTGGAAACGCGCGGTCGCCGCCACGCTCACCGTATGACCGCGCCCTTTGCGATCCTCCAGCCGGCCCGCATCCGGTTCGGCCGGGGCGAGGCGTTGGCGGCGGTGCCCGAGATTGCCAGCTTCGGCAGGAATGCCTTTCTGGTCCACGGCAGGACTGCCGCGCGGGCCGCGCCGCTGATCGCCGCGCTCGAACGGGCCGGCTGCGCTGTGACGGCGCAGCCCTGTCCCGGCGAACCGACGCTGGCGATGCTCGACGCCGCCGTCGCGGCGGCGCGCGGCGCCGATCTGGTCATCGGCTTCGGCGGCGGTTCCGCGCTCGACCTCGCAAAGGCCGTCGCGGCGCTCGTCCCCGCGCCGGGCGGGGCGATGGATCACCTTGAAGTGGTCGGCAAGGGCCTGCCGCTGAAGGCCGATCCACTGCCCTTCGTGGCGATCCCGACCACGGCCGGAACCGGCGCCGAGGTCACGAAGAATGCCGTCATCGACGTGCCCGCGCACCGCCGCAAGGTCTCGCTTCGCGACGACCGGATGGTCGCGCGGCTCGCCGTCGTCGATCCGTCCCTGACCGATCACTGCCCGAAGGCGGTGACGCTCGCCTCCGGTCTCGATGCCGTGGTGCAGGTGATCGAGCCCTACCTTTCGACCAAGGCCAATCCCTATACCGACGCGCTGGTCCGCGCCGCGATCCCGGCGGGGCTTGCGGCGCTCCGCCGGCTGATGACGGCGGAAGACGCCGGGGCGCGCGACCGCATGGCCTGGGTCAGCCTCTCCGGCGGGCTGGCGCTCGCCAATTCGGGTCTCGGCGCGGTGCACGGGCTGGCGGGACCCATCGGCGGCATGACCGGCGCGGCCCACGGGGCGATCTGCGGCGCGCTCCTGCCGCATGTGCTGAGGCTGATCGCCGTCCGCGCACCCTCGGCCCGGATGGGCGAGGTCGAGGCATGGATCGGCGCCGAGTTCGGCGGCGGAATCGACGCGCTCGAAGACTGGATGCACGGGCAGGGCCTGCCCCGGCTCTCGGCGCTCGGCCTCGGTCCCGGCGATCATGCGGCGGCGGCGGAGGCGGCACTGCTATCGTCGTCGATGAAGGCCAGCCCCGCAATGCTCGGCCTCGCCGATCTCGGCGGGCTTCTCCGACAGGCGGGCTGACTCGCGTCACCGGGCGAGCCGCTTCTTTCTCGCCTCAGATCGCCGCCACCTTCCATGCCTGATCGAGCAATGCGCTCAGCACCGGCGTATGCGGCTCGCGGTGGGCGGCGATGAGGCCGACGAGATGGCTCGCCTCAGGCGCCACGATCGGGATCGCCTTGAGGCCCGACCCCGCCCCATGCATCCCGGCCAGGGTCTCGGGCACGATCGAGGCCCAGCGGCCGGTCGCGACATGGGCGATGAGCGCGATGGTCGAATTGGACTCGACCGTCGCCTTCGCCGCAGCGCCGGCCTCGGCCAGGTGCTGGTTGACGATCCGCCGGTTCTGCATGTCGCCGGTCAGGAGGCAAAGCTGCAGGTCCGCGGCCTCGGCCCAGGTGACCGACCGCCGCCGGGCGAGCGGCGAGGCGGCGGCGACGAGAAGCCGGTAGGTTTCGCGGTAAAGCGGCACCCGGCTGACCCGGCCGAGCGGTTCGTTGTCGAGATAGGTGATCCCGGCATCGAGCTCCAGCCGCTCGATCCCGTCGAGGATCTCGACCGAGGTTCGCGACAGGATCGTGAGATCGACGCTCGGATTGCGGTCGAGGAACGGCAGCGTCAGCCGCGCGATCATCGGCAGCGCCGTCGGGATCACCCCGATCCTGAGGTTGCCCGAGACGCCCTGCTTCAGCGCCCGCATCTCCTCGCGCATCGTCCGCGCATCGCCAACGATCCGGAGCGCCCAGTCGAGGACCCGCTGACCCTCCGGCGTCAGCCCCTGAAAGCGCGAGCCGCGAAAGACGAGCTGCACGCCGAGCTGGTCCTCGAGCTGGCGGAGCGCCGAGGAGAGCGACGGCTGCGTCACGCCGACCACTTCGGCGGCGCGGCCGAAATGGCGCTCGTTGGCAAGGGCGATGAACATCTCGAGCTTGTCGATCATGGCCGCGACACTAGCGGTCCCGGCGGGGGTGGGGAAGGCGGCTATTGTCGGCAAAGCCCCCCCGGACTACATGGGAAGTCATGAGACGCTTCATCCCCTTCCTCAAGTCGCCGCCGCGGGTCGCGGTCATCCGCCTTCAGGGCGTCATATCCTCTGGCGGGCGCATCGGATCGGGGCTGAACGACGCCAGCCTCGCCCCGGTGATCGAAAAGGCCTTTTCGCGCGGCAGGCCGAAGGCGGTGGCGCTGGTGGTCAACTCACCCGGCGGCTCGCCGGTTCAGTCGGCGCTGATCGCGGCGCGGATCCGGCGGCTGGCGGAGGAGAAGAAGATCCCCGTCCATGTCTTCGTGGAGGATGTCGCCGCCTCGGGCGGCTACTGGCTGGCGACGGCCGGCGACGACATCTGGGTCGACCCGAGCTCCGTCGTCGGGTCCATCGGCGTGATCTCGGCCGGCTTCGGCTTTCCCGAACTCCTCTCCCGCTACGGGATCGAGCGGCGGGTGCATACCGCCGGCAAGTCGAAAAGCTTCCTCGACCCGTTCCGCCCGGAAAACCCCGAGGACGTGGCGCGGCTGCGCGCAATCCTCGAACCGATCCACGACGCCTTCAAGGGCCAGGTCAGCGGCCGGCGCGGCGGCAAGCTGTCGGACAAGGACCTCTATACCGGCGATGTCTGGGTGGGGCAGGCGGCCGTGGCCGAGGGGCTGGCCGACGGCGTCGCGCACATGGTGCCGAAGCTGAAGGCGCTTTACGGCGACAAGGTGAAGCTCGTGCCCTACGGTGCGAAGAAACCCTTCCTCCAGCGCTTCGGCGCGCGGGTTCTCGGCGAGGCGCTGGATCAGATTGAGGACCGCGCGCTCTGGGCGCGGTACGGGCTCTGACATGGTCAAGATCTTCACCTTCTTCCTGATCGGCATGGCGGTGCTCGCGCTTTTCGGGCGGCTCCGGTTTCCCCGCCGGGGGCCGAAGCGGCTTTCGGCGACGCGCTGCCCCGATTGCGGGCGGCCGAAGATCGGTTCCGGGCCCTGCGATTGCGCGGGCAAGGGATGAACGATCGGGCGCTCGTCACCGGGTCGGCGCACCGGCTCGGCCGGGCGATGGCGCTCTACCTCGCCGGGCGGGGCCATGACGTGGCGATCCACTACGCGACCTCGGCCGACGCGGCCGAAGAGGTGGCGGAGGCGGCCCGCGCGCTCGGCGTCCGGGCCACGACGCTCCGGGCCGACCTTCTGGTCGAGGCCGAGACCCGCGGCCTGATCGGGGCGGCGTCCGCGGCCCTCGGCGGGCCGCTCACGGTCCTCGTCAACAACGCCTCGATCTTCGAATACGACAATATCCGCAGCATGACCCGCATCAGCTGGGACCGGCATCTGGAGTCCAATCTCCGCGCGCCCGTGGCCCTGACGCAGGATTTCGCCGAACAGGCCCCGAAGGCCGTGGCCGAGGAGGGCGAGCTGCGGGCGACGGCGCTGGTCGTCAACATGCTCGACCAGCGGGTGAGGAAGCTGACACCGGAATTCATGTCCTACACGGTGGCCAAGATGGGGCTCTGGGCGTTCACCCAGACCGCCGCCCGCGCCCTCGGCCCCGATGTCCGGGTCAACGCGATCGGGCCCGGCTCCACCCTGCAGGGCACCCGGCAGACCAGCGAGCAGTTCCGCGCGCAGCGGGCGGGATCGGTTCTCGGCCGTGGCGCCAACCCCGACGATGTCTGCGCGGCGCTTGGATATTTCCTCGATGCGCCCGCCGTCACCGGGCAGCTTCTCTGCGTCGATGGCGGTCAGCATCTCGGCTGGAAGACGCCGGACATTTTGGATGTGAACTAGCTGTTTTCGGCTGGATTTTCGGCCCCCGGGGCTTGACTTGTCCACGTGTAACGCCCGCGTGACAAACACGTTACGATTCTCTCAATACTTTCAGGGATTTGCGGATATCACAAAAAAAAGCGTTAACTTTCAGGGCTTTGAGGGAGTGCCTAAAAAAAAGGCAATGTGACGAAGCCTGCCGAAAACAACGATAATTTCCGGGTGCCCAAATCTTTTCGACAGAGTTACCCACAGTTTCCGTGGACAGGTTTTCTCTTGCGCCACGACGCGTAAGAGTGCAGCCGGGGCAGGGAATCGGCGCCCCGCCGCGGGTGCCGGTGGGAAGGGCAGAAAGGGATGACAGAGGTGACACCGGGGAAGATTTCGGGCCATGCCCTGATCCAGTCCTACCTGAAGACGCTGACGGCCCAGCCTGGCGTCTACCGCATGCTCGATGCCGAGGGCCGCGTGCTCTATGTCGGCAAGGCGCGGAACCTCAAGGCGCGGGTGTCGAACTATGCGCGGCCCTCCGGCCATTCGGCGCGGATCGCCCGGATGATCCACGCCACCGCCTCGATGATGTTCCTCACCACACGGACCGAGACCGAGGCGCTGCTCCTTGAACAGAACCTGATCAAGCAACTCAAACCCTATTTCAACGTCCTTCTGCGTGACGACAAGTCGTTCCCGAATATCCTCGTCTCGAAGGAACATCCCTTTCCGCAGATCAAGAAGCATCGAGGGGCGAAGAAGGAGAAGGGCAACTATTACGGCCCCTTCGCCAGCGCCGGCGCGGTCAACCGGACGCTGAACCAGCTCCAGAAGGTCTTTCTGCTGCGCAACTGCTCGGACGCGATGTTTTCCAGCCGGACCCGGCCCTGCCTTCTCTACCAGATCAAGCGCTGCGCCGCGCCTTGCGTCGGTTATGTGAGCGAGGCGGAATACGGCGCTCTCGTCGCGGATGCCGAACGCTTCCTGCAGGGCAAGTCGACGCAGGTGCAGGCGAAGCTCGCCGGGGACATGGCGGTGGCTTCGGACGCGATGGAGTTCGAACGCGCCGCGGCCATCCGCGACCGCATCAAGGCCTTGACCCAGATCCAGCAGGTGCAGGGCATCAACCCGCGCGGCGTGGCCGAGGCGGATGTCGTGGCGCTCCACATGGAAGGCGGACAGGCCTGCGTGCAGGTCTTCTTCATCCGCGCCAACCAGAGCTGGGGCAATCGCGATTTCTACCCCAGGACCGGCTCCGGCGCCGAGGAACCGGAAGTGCTGGAGGCCTTCCTCGGTCAGTTCTACGCCGACAAGGAGCCGCCGCGCCTGATCCTTCTCAGCCATCCGATCGAGGATGCCGACCTGATGACCGAGCTTCTCTCGGATCGCGCCGGCCGCAAGGTGGAGATCACCGTGCCCCGGCGCGGCGAAAAGGCGGAGCTCGTGGAGAACGCCGCCCGCAACGCCCGTGAAAGCCTCGCTCGCCGGATGTCCGAAAGCGCCGCCCAGTCGAAGCTTCTCGAACACCTCGCCGAAGCCTTCGACCTCGACGCCCCGCCGCGACGGATCGAGGTCTACGACAACTCCCACATCATGGGCACCAACGCCGTCGGCGGCATGATCGTCGCCGGGCCCGAGGGCTTCGTAAAAAGCCAGTACCGGAAGTTCAACATCAAGGGGACCGATCTGGTGCCGGGCGACGATCTCGGCATGATGAAGGAGGTGCTGACCCGCCGTTTCGCCCGCCTCCTGAAGGAGGATCCCGACCGCGAGACCGAGGCCTGGCCCGATCTTCTTCTCATCGACGGCGGCGCGGGGCAGGTCTCGGCCGTCCACGGTATCATGGAAGAGATGGGGGTCGAGGACATCGCGATGATCGGGGTGGCCAAGGGCATCGACCGCGACGCCGGGAAGGAGGAATTCCATCGCCCCGGCAAGCGCCCCTTCGCCCTGCCGCACAACGCCCCGGTCCTCTACTTCGTCCAGCGCCTGCGCGACGAGGCCCATCGCTGGGCCATCGGTGCCCATCGGGCGAAACGCGCGAAGGCGGTGGGGGCGACGCCCCTCGACGAGGTCCCGGGCATCGGCGCCGCCCGCAAACGCGCGCTTCTCCGGCATTTCGGCTCGGCGAAGGCCGTGGCGCGGGCAGGGCTCGAGGATCTGAAGGCGGTCGAGGGGATTTCCGAAGCCATCGCGCAGACCGTCTACGACTTCTTCCACGCAAAAGACTAGGGCCGGGGCACGCCCCGCCGTGACGGGCAGGCGCCCGCCCGGCGGCTTCGCCCTGTTCCCGGACGACAGGCGCCGGCTCTGCCGCGCCCACCGGGCGCAGCTCTCCCGCCCCGGCCGTCCCCTCTTCCCCCGCCCCCCTCCATCCGCTACTCATTCGCCATGAGCTGGACGATCCCGAATATCCTCACCGTCCTCCGCCTCCTCGCCGCGCCCGGCGTGGCGGTGATGTTTCTCTATTTCCACCGCCCCTGGGCCGACTGGTTCGCGCTGGCGCTCTTCGTCTCGGCCGCGGTCACCGACTATTTCGACGGCTACCTCGCCCGGCTCTGGAAACAGGAATCGAAGTTCGGCGCGATGCTCGACCCGATCGCCGACAAGGCGATGGTGGTGATCGCGATCATGGTCATCACCGGCTATTCCGGCATGAACCCCTGGCTGATCCTGCCCGCCGCCGCGATCCTCTTCCGCGAGGTCTTCGTGTCGGGCCTGCGGGAATTCCTCGGCGCGAAGGCGGGGCTTCTGAAGGTCACCAGGCTCGCCAAGTGGAAGACGACGGCGCAGATGGTGGCCATTGCGGTCCTCTTCCTCGGGACCGGGCTCGAACATGTCGAGGGGATCGCCCGGCGCGGGCTTACCGCCGACCAATATGCCGAACTGGTCAATGCCGGCCTCGCCGATCCCCTGCGATCCTGCGGGGTCAGGGGCTGTTCGTCCTACGCGACTTTCGTGGGGCTCGGCCTGATCTGGGTCGCGGCGGTCCTCACCTTCCTCACCGGGTGGGACTATTTCCGCAAGGCACTGCCGTTCCTGAAGGACGAAGGATGATCGAGGTTCTCTATTTTGCCTGGGTGCGCGAACGCATCGGTGTCCCGCGCGAGAAGGTCGAGACCGGGGCGGCCACCGTCGCCGACCTCGTGGAGGAACTGAAGGCGCGGGAGGAGCGCTATGCCGCGGCCTTCGCCGACGTCTCCGCGCTCAGGGTGGCGCTCGACCAGGAGCTTGCGGAATTTTCCGCCCCGCTTTCTGGCGTCAGCGAGGTCGCCTTCTTCCCGCCGATGACCGGGGGCTGAGAATGCGCGTCCGTGTCCAGCCCGAGCCTTTCGACTACGGCGCGGAATGCGCAGGCTTCGGGCAGGGCGGGCGCGACGTGGGCGCGGTCGTGACCTTCCTCGGCGTGGTGCGCGACGACAGCGGCGCACTCGCGCGGATGGAGATCGAGCATTATCCCGGCATGACCGAGAAGGCGATCGCCGCGATTGCCGAAGAGGCGACGGCGCGCTGGGCGCTCGCCGATGTCCTGGTGATCCACCGCCACGGGGCGCTGGTCCCCGGCGAGGCGATCATGATGGTCGCCACCGCCGCGCGTCACCGGGCGGCGGCCTTCGCGGCGGCGGAGTTCCTGATGGACTACCTCAAGTCCCGCGCGCCCTTCTGGAAGAAGGAATACGGACCGGATGGCGCCGAATGGGTCGCCGCGAAGGATGAGGACGAAACCGCGCTAAAGCGCTGGTAGCCCGCCTTTCGGCCGGCAATCCGTCTTCCGCTGCCCCGCGACACGGATCAGGCGCCGGAAGGTCGGGCATTCCAGATGCGACGGCGCCGGGCAGTCGGCGACGTGGCGCAACGCCCGGCGCAGGGTGGTCAGGTTGCGGATCTGCCGGTCGAGCGTGTCCTCCCGTGCACGGATCATCCGTGCACGGAACCGGGAACCGGCCAGGGTGGCCGGGCAGGGCGCGCCGTCAGCCCTTGTTGATCCTTTCGATATAGGAGCGAAGCTCCTCGGCCTCGTGGCGGGCGTCGCGAAGGCCGTCCATCGCGGCGCGAAGCTCGGCCTGGCTCTGGTTGAGCAGGTTGGTCAGCTCCGCCTCGCGGGTCTCGAGGAAGTTGATCGCCGCGTCGCGGGTTTCCTCCGCGTCGTGCAGGTCGCGCGCCATCTTCTCCAGCTCGCCCATCTCGGCCTGGGTGACGCGGCTCAGCCGATGGAGGAGCCAGCAGGCGAACCAGCCAAGCCCGAAGGCCACGAAGAGGATGATCGCCGTGGCGATGATGAATTCGGTTCTGTTCATGGCCCTGCTTTGGCCTCTCCCTCATCGCCGGTCAAGGGCCGGCCCGCCGGTTGGTCCGGCCGTCAGTTCCCGTCCGTCCGCTCCGGCCGGGCTTTCGGCTTTGGCGTGGTGTCGTCGGGCCTCTGCACGGTGACCTCGATCGCCGCCTCGCCGGAATCGTCGCCGGCGTCGTTGGCGACGGTCTCGGCCTGTGGCCGCAGCAGCCGGAACTCGATCCGTCGGTTGGCCTCGCGGCCCGCTTCGGTTTCGTTGTCGGCGATGGGCACGGTTTCGCCGTAGCCCTCGGCGACGAGGTTGCCGGTCAGCACCCTCCGGCTCATCAGTGCGGCGATGATCGCCTGGGCGCGGTCGCGGCTGAGCGCGAGGTTCATCTCCTCGCGGCCCTGGCTGTCGGTATGGCCGCCGACCTCCATCGGGAAGTCGGAGCAGTCCTTCATCCGCTCGGCGATCTTGTCGAGCGTGTCGCGGCCGTCGGCGGTGATCTGGGCGGAGCCCGGCTCGAAATTGATCTTGTGCGCGGCGAGGATCGCGTTGATCCCGGTGGCGCATTCCTCGTCCGTCGGCAGACCGAGAAGCGGGTCGAGCTTTTCGTCGTAGCGGATCGAAAGCTCGTAGTTCGCGCCTTCACCGAGCCGGTCGGAGAGAACCCGCGCGACCGTGTCGCTGGCGTTGGCGGAGCCGGTGACGCCACTGATGCGGATGATCTCCGGCCGGACCTGCGCCGCGCCGTTGTCGAGTTCTCCGAGCGCTTCGAGCGCGGCGAGGACCCGGATCGGCCAGCCCGCCGGCATGTCCGGGGCGAGCCGGGTCGCGGTATGGACGGAGCCCGTGCCGAAGCGGGACCGGGCGAAGCTTTCCACCGCCTCGCGCGACAGGTCGTCACCAAGCCGGCCGCGCATGTCGAGCCGGCCCTCGGAGGTGAGGGTCGCGTTGAACTCCGGCACCGCCGGGGCGCCCGCGGCCTCGGTTGTCTTCGGCGTCAGCACCGCGTGGAGCGAAAAGACCTCCGGCAGGTTCGATTCCAGCTCTCCGACGACGCGGTCGAAGACCTCCGCGCTGACCGTGTCGGCGGCGATGAGCGAGATGTCGGCATCCGAATAGGTGATCGTGCCGGCGCCGAGTTCCTTCATCGCGGCAAGTCCCATCGTCACCGCGTCGGCCCAGGCCGGCGTCGGTACGCCGAGTCCTATGGTACAGGCGTTCTTGCGGACGGCGCCGGCCTCGGTCGCGGCGGCCAGGATGCGGTCGCGGGCACGCTCGCTGTCGGCCGAACAGGCATCGAAACGGGCGCCGTTCTCGTCGATGAGGAAGCGCAGCGTGAAGGGCGTGATCACCGGCCGCGGCGCCGATATGTCGAGCGCGAGGCGAAGCCCCTTCGGGGCCTTGCGGCTCAGAGCGGATTCGATCCGGGCCTTCTCGACCGGGCTGTCGGAAATCGCGGTGATCGACACGCGGTCGGCCGCGATCGAGATCTTCGCGCGGGGCAGGCCGGCCAGCGCCTCGATGCCGAAGCCGAGCGCCTCCTGCCAGCCGTCCGGCACCGGATGGTCGGCGGTTTCCAGCATGTCGGTCACGCCGCCGTCGCCGGCGAGCTTGGTGAGGTCGGCGACGATCTGGTCGCGTTCGTCGCCGGAGGGCACCAGACCGATGAGCGAGACGCCGTCGCCGTTGCGCAGGATCTCGATGGTGAAGTCCGGAGACTTGAGCGCGGCCGGGTCGACCACGTCCATCGCGTCGATCACCCGGTCGGCGTCGACGACGGTGCCGGCGACCGAGAGGGCGCGGAAACGGGCCGCCTCGGTCGGCGCGGTGCCGGCGAGCGCCACCTGAAGCCCGTCGGTCGAGACTTCGGCCCAGTCATGGCCCGCTTCGGCCAGCGCCGCGGCCACGCCTTCGGCCGACCGGCGTTCGACGATCCCGGCGGCCCAGGTCGCGGTGACGAGGCTGAGCGCCCCGGCCGCGAGGAAGGCGACAGGGCCGATCGCCTTCACCGGGACGGTCCGGGGCAGGCGAAGGATCTTCGGAAGGGACAGGCGCATAAGGCAACGGACTTTCGCCGTAGGTGAAACGCGATCTTCCTTATGCGCCCCGGCGGGCGGGATCAATCAGAGGAACGCTGCGGCGGCAAGAAACAGCGCAGCGAGAAGGCCGGTATCGCGGTTGGCGCGGAAGAGCTTGAGGCAGCCCGCCGGATCGTCGATGTCGAGCCGCCGCATCTGCCAGAGAAGGTGCCACCCCATCGCCCAGGGCGCCGCCAGCGCGAGCGCGAGCTTGAGCGGACCCGCCGTGGGCAGAAGCGCCACGAGAATCGCGGCCGACATCAGCGTGACGGTGAGGATCAGGAACAGGCCGAGCCATTTCCCCGTCTTTGCCCCGAAAAGCCGCGCGGTGGATTTGACCCCGATCAGCACGTCGTCTTCCTTGTCCTGATGGGCGTAGATCGTGTCGTAGAAAAGCGTCCAGGCGATGCCGGCGGCATAGAGGACGACACTCGCGAGGGTGATCGTGCCGGAATGGGCGGCATAGGCGAGGATCGCGCCCCAGTTGAAGGCGAGGCCGAGGAAAAGCTGCGGCCACCAGGTGAAGCGCTTGGCGAAGGGATAGATCGCGACAAGGCCGAGCGAGGAGAGGCCGAGAAGGATCGTCAGCCCGTTGTAGGACAGAAGGACCAGCCCCGCGAGCGCCATCTGCGCCCCCATCCAGATCACCGCCTGCCGGACTGTGACCTGTCCCGACGGGATCGGCCGCGAGCGCGTGCGGGCGACGGCGGCATCGAAATCGCGGTCGGTGATGTCGTTCCAGGTGCAGCCCGCCCCCCGCATCAGCCAGGCGCCGGCGGCGCAGCCGAGCCAGATCCACGCGTCCCAGCCGCGCCAGCCATCCGCCGCCGCCGCCAGCGCCACGCCCCACCAGCAGGGCAGGAGCAGAAGCCAGGTCCCGATCGGTCGGTCGGCGCGGCTGAGCCGCAGATAGGGCCGCAGGGCTTCCGGCGCGTATCGGTCGACCCAGTTGCCCCGCACCGCATCGGCGACCCGGTCTTCGGGATCTGGCGTTCCGGCGTTCGGGCTCATAAGTTCGGCCTCATGGCGATGGCGAAGATCAGGCTTTGTGTAGACCATGCGCTCGGGGCGGGGCAATCGCTTCCCCTGACGGAAGCGCAGGCGCACTATCTTTTCGGCGTGATGCGGGAAGGCGTCGGGGCCCGGATTCTGGTCTTCAACGGCCGCGACGGCGAATGGCTGGCCGAGGTGACGGAGGCCGGCAAGCGCAAGGGCCGGTTGATCTGCATCGAAAGGACGCGGGCGCAATCCACGCCCACCGATCTCTGGCTTCTCTTCGCGCCCGTGAAAAAGGCCCGGACCGACTTCATCGTCGAAAAGGCGGTGGAACTTGGCGTGTCGCGCCTGGTGCCGGTCTCGACCGAGTTCACCAATTCCGAACGCCTGCGCCGCGACAAGGCCGAGGCGCATATGCGCGAGGCGGCGGAGCAATGCGGCGCGCTTTGCCTGCCGGAGGTGGACGAGGTGACGCCGCTTTCCAGACTGCTTGCCGGCTGGGATCCCGCCCGCCGCATCCTTTGGGCGGACGAGGCGCGGGCGGGCGCGGGCGTGACCATCGCGGGGCTCGGTCCCGGCCCCTGGTCGATCCTGATCGGCCCGGAGGGCGGGTTTTCGGACGAGGAACGCGCCCGGCTCGCGGCGCTGCCCTTCGTCGTGCCGGTGTCGCTCGGGCCGCGGATCCTTCGCGCCGAAACCGCCGCTGTCGCGGCGATCACGCTCTGGCAGGCGCATCTCGGTGACTGGCGGTGAGCGTGCCGCCGCGCCTGCATGCGATCACCGCGCGGGTCTCACGCAGGTCGTCATGCGGCGCGCGCCCCGGGCCGTCGCGACAGGACGCCGGAAGCGGAAGTCTCGCATCGCGCACAGCGAGCCTTCCAGTCCGCAAGGTGCACCAATGAGCTTCCTGCGCCCCGAAGTCTCCGCCGGCCTTTACCGCTGGCGTGAGGTGATCGCCGTGGTCGCGGCGCTGGCGGCGGGTGCCTGGCTTGCCTGGCTCGGCGGCTGGCTGCTGATGCCGCTTGGGGTTATGGTCATCATCCTCGCGCTGGCCTGGGGCACGATCGCGCTTCGGCGGCTGCGATTCCTGCGCGGCGTCGCGTCCCCCGGCATGGTCGAGGTGGACGAAGGCCAGATCGGCTATTTCGGCCCGTCCTTCGGCGGGTTCGTCGCGCTCTCCGATCTTTCGGAAGTGCGGCTGGCGGTCCTGCACGGCGCCCGGCACTGGCGGCTGAAGACGTCGGCGGGCGAGGTTCTTCTCGTGCCGGTGGACGCGGCCGGGGCCGAGAAGCTCCATGACGCTTTCGCCGTCCTGCCGGGGATCGACATGGCCCGGCTCACCGCCGCGCTCGACCGCGGGGCAGAGACATTGCCGCTCTGGCGCCGCGGGTCGGTTTCGCTTCCGCGCAATTGACCGATCACGAAATGTCATGACACCGGAGCGCATTCCCGGCGCCGCAGGCTTGACTCGCGCGGGCCGCCGTTTCACCTCTAACCCTCCGAACGCGGCACAGATCGAGGTCCCTCATGTCCATTCCCCAGTCCGGCGGCGGCCCGATCGAGCGGTTCGAACAGCTTGCCGAATACATGGAAAGCGGCTGCAAGCCGAAGGACGACTGGCGGATCGGCACCGAGCACGAGAAGTTCGGCTACTGCAAGGACACGCTGCTGCCGCTGCCCTATGACGGGCCGCGCTCGATCAGGGCGATGCTCGAAGGCCTGCAGCAGCGATTCGGCTGGGAGCCTGTCTTCGAGCAGGGCCATATCATCGGCCTCACCCATGACGGCGCCAATGTCAGCCTTGAGCCGGGCGGACAGCTTGAGCTTTCCGGCGCGCCGCTGGAGACGATCCATCAGACCTGCGACGAGGTGAACGAGCATCTGCGCGAAGTGCAGGAAGTCGCGGACCAGATCGGCGCCCGCTTCATCGGGCTTGGCGCCGCGCCGATCTGGACGCATGAGCAGATGCCGCTGATGCCGAAGGGCCGCTACAAGCTGATGAACGACTACATGGCCAAGGTCGGCACCCACGGCACCCAGATGATGCGCCGGACCTGCACCGTTCAGGTCAATCTCGACTTCGCGTCCGAGGCGGACATGGTCAAGAAGATGCGCGTGGCACTGGCGTTGCAGCCGGTGGCGACCGCGCTTTTCGCCAACTCGCCCTTCTTCGAGGGCAAGCCCAACGGCATGAAAAGCTGGCGGAGCCGGATCTGGCGCGGGCTCGACGACAGCCGCACCGGGATGCTGCCGTTCTTCTTCGAGGACGGCATGGGGTTCCAGCGCTATGTCGACTATGTGCTCGATGTGCCGATGTATTTCGTCTACCGCGACGGCAAGTACATCAACGCACTCGGCCAGAGCTTCCGCGACTTCCTGAAGGGCGAACTGCCGGCGCTGCCGGGCGAGAAGCCGACGCTCTCGGACTGGGCAGATCACATGACCACGGTCTTCCCCGAGGCGCGGGTGAAGAAATACATCGAGATGCGTGGCGCCGATGGCGGCCCGTGGCGGCGGCTCTGCGCGCTGCCGGCGCTCTGGGTCGGGCTGCTTTACGACGATGCGGCGCTTGATGCCGCCTGGGACCTGGTCAAGGGCTGGGACGCCGAGACCCGCGAGGCTTTGCGCGTCGCCGCATCGGTCGATGCGCTTCAGGCCGAGACCCATGGCGTGAACATGCGCGACCTCGCGCGCGAGACGGTGAAGATCGCCGAAGCCGGGCTCAAGGCCCGCGCCCGGCCGGGGGCCGGCGGCATGGTCCCGGACGAGACCCACTTCCTCAACGCGCTGCAGGACAGTGTCGAAAGCGGCATGACGCCCGCCGACGAGCTTCTGGCGAAGTATCACGGCGAATGGCAGGGCGACCTGAGCCGAATCTACGCCGAATACAGTTATTGACGGAACCGGCCCCGGCGTCATCCAATCGCGCGGGCCGCGCCGCATGGGTGCGCCAGCCAGTAAAGGGGACAGTCAAATGCGCGATTTCTTCATCAGATCGCTTGAAACGGTCGTCAACGTCATCGTCATTCTCGGCGCCATCGCCGTCGTTCTGGCGGCATTGGTGGTTACATTCGGTGGGGGCCACATGGGCGGAGCCGGAGGTCCGATGGGCGGCGGCCCGCTCGCGGGGCTTCTGGTGCTGATCGTCGGCGGGATCTACCTGATCCTCGTCGGTGGCTTCATGTATCTCGGCCTGGGTATCTACCAGAACACCAAGCGCACCGCAGAGGCGGTCGAGCGGCTCGCCGGGCGCTGACCGCGCCACGCCGCAAGGGATCGGCGGGCTCACGTCTTGCCGCCGATCCTCGGCTCGGTTCCGGCCTTGATCCTCTCGATATTCGGCAGATGCCGCCAGAAGACCAGCGTGGCGAGGATCACGATCAGGATCACCATGTCGCCATGACCGAGGAAACCCGCCCAGATCGCCGCAAGTGCGGCGGAAACGAGGGCCGACAGCGACGAAATCCGGCTGACGAGGGCCGTCACGAGCCAGGTCGCGCAGGCCGCAAGCCCGACCGGAAAGGCGAGGGCGAGGAGCGTGCCGAGGAAGGTCGCGACACCCTTGCCGCCCCTGAACCCCAGCCAGACCGGGAAAAGATGCCCGAGAAAGGCCGCAAGGCCCGCAAGCTGCGCCGCGTCCTCGCCCGCCAGTGCCCGCACCGCCAGCACCGCCGCCGCCCCCTTGCCGCCGTCGAGGACCAGCGTCGCGAAGGCCGCCGCCTTGTTGCCGGTCCTGAGCACGTTCGTAGCCCCGATATTGCCCGACCCGATCCGCCGGAGATCGCCGAGGCCCATCAGCTTCGTGACGACCACGCCGAAGGGGATGGAGCCGAGCAGATAGCCGAGCATCGCCGCGAGGATCAGGACCATCGGCCCGCTTGTCAGGTCCGGCATCTACGCCTCCGCGCTGAAAACTTGAGTGCCGCCGACGAAGGTCGCCAGCACCTTGCCCTCCATCCGCTGCCCGTCGAAGGGCGTGTTCTTCGACTTCGACCGCAGCGTGAAGCGGTCAAGCACGAAGGGCGCGTCGGGATCGAAGAGCACGAGGTCGGCCGGCGCGCCTTCGGCAAGCCGCCCCTGTGGCAGGCCGAGCCGCCTCGCCGGGTTGAGCGCCATCGCCCGGAACAATTGCGGCAAGGTCAGGTGGCCCGCGTGGTAAAGCCGCATCGCCGCCGGCAGGAAGGTTTCCAGCGCGACGGCACCCGAGGCCGCGTCCTCGAAAGGCAGGCGCTTCGATTCCTCGTCCTGCGGCGTGTGCATGGAGGAGATGATGTCGATCAGGCCCGAGGCGACCGCCTCGACGACGGCGATCCGGTCGTCCTCGCTGCGCAAGGGCGGCTTGACCTTGAAGAAGGTCCGGTAGTCGCCGACGTCGAATTCGTTGAGCGTGAGGTGGTGGATCGAGGTCCCCGCCGTCACATCGAAGCCATTGGCCTTGGCGCGTTCCAATGGCGGCAGCGCGCGGGCGGTGGTGATCTGGTCGAAATGGTACTTCGCCCCGGTCATCTCGACCATCCCCATGTCGCGGTCGAAACCGATGCGCTCGGCCATCGGGCTGACGCCGGGCAGGCCGCGCAGGGACGCGAACTTGCCGGAGGTCGTCGCGGCGCCGTTCGACAGGATCGGCTCCTGCGGATGGCCCATGACGAGGGCACCGAGCGACTTCGCATAGGTCAGCGCGCGGGCAAGGACCTTGGTGTCGGTGACGACATGGTCGCAATCGGTGAAGGCGATGGCGCCCGCGTCGAGCAGGAACCCGATCTCGGTCATCTCGCGCCCCGCGCGACCTTTCGTCAGCGCCGCCATGTGGCGGATGCGGACTGGCGAGGCCTCCGCCGCGCGGCGGGTGACGAATTCCAGCACCTCGGGCGTGTCGATTGCCGGATGGGTGTCGGGCCGCGCGATGATCGTGGTGACACCGCCCGCCGCCGCCGCAAGACCGGCGGAGCGGAAGCTCTCCTTGTGCCGCTCGCCCGGCTCGCCGATCTTGACGCCGAGATCGACGATGCCGGGGGCGAGGCACTTGCCCTGACAGTCGATGACGGTCGCGCCCTTCGGAGCCTTTATATCGCCGATCCCGGCGATCTGGCCGTACTCGATGAGCAGGCTGCCGGTGGTCTCGGTCAGCGCCTCGGGTTCGATCAGGCGGGCGTTGGTGAGGAGGAGGGTCATGTCGGGCAACACCTTGAATTTCCCGCTCCCGCCTCGGTCGTGCGCGGTCCTCTGTTGTGAAACGCGCCACTCACACCATCACCCCCACCGCCCTTGCGCCGCGCTCGGCCCTCAGGTTCCGCGCCAGCAAATCCATGCAGGCCATGCGGACGGCCACCCCCATCTCGACCTGGTCCTGAATGACGCTCCGGTTGATGTCGTCGGCAAGCTCGCCGTCGATCTCCACCCCCCGGTTCATCGGCCCGGGATGCATGACGATGGCGTCCTCGTTCGCGAAGGCCAGTTTCTCCACATCCAGCCCGTAGCGGTGGTAGTATTCCCGCTCGGACGGGATGAAGCCGCCGTCCATGCGTTCCTTCTGGAGCCTGAGCATCATCACCACGTCGCAGCCCTTCAGCCCCTCGCGCATGTCCTCGTAGACCTCGCAGCCGAGGTCCTGAGCGCCCGAGGGCATCAGCGTCGGCGGGGCGATGAGGCGGATGCGGTTCTCCATCTTGCCGAGCAGGATCAGGTTCGACCGGGCGACCCGGGAATGGGCGATGTCGCCGCAGATCGCGACCGTCAGCCGCTGGATGCGGCCCTTGGCGCGGCGGATGGTGAGCGCGTCGAGCAGCGCCTGCGTCGGATGCTCGTGCCGCCCGTCGCCGGCGTTCAGCACCGCGCAGTTGACCTTTTGCGCCAGCAGGTCCACGGCACCGGAGGCCGGGTGGCGGACGACCAGAAGGTCCGGGTGCATGGCGTTCAGCGTCAGCGCGGTGTCGATCAGCGTTTCGCCCTTCTTCACCGACGAATGCTGCATCGCCATGTTCATCACGTCCGCGCCAA
>WOYI010832645.1_pt2 | contig 31889 bp, 32 predicted proteins | sample 6423411 | NCBI WGS metagenome assembly WOYI01 (sample SAMN13441803, study PRJNA592873) | oil field metagenome | biome: oil field; feature: oil-well bore; material: oil-contaminated soil; isolation source: oil-contaminated soil from oil-well borehole | place: Germany: Wietze | collected 2016-10-18 ...
CACCGCCGGCGGAGCCGGCAGATCCGCCACCGCCGGCAGGGGCAGCGGTGGCGGATCATCGAGGAAATCGATGGTGGGGACGAAGAACATTCCGCCGGTGACGGCGGTGGAGAAATCCAGGATCCGGTCGGTGTTACCGGGTGGGCTGCCGATGAACATGTTGCACAGCATCTGCTCGGTGACCGCGGGCGTGCGCGAATAGCCGATGAAGTAGGTGCCGTACTCGCCGTTGCCGACGGTGCCGTAGGGCATGTTGCGGCGCACGATCTTCAGCTCGTTGCCGTCCTCGTCGGTGATGACGTTCAGCGCGATATGCGAATTCGGCGGCTTCACGTCATCGTCCATCTCGATATCGTCGAATTTGGTGCGGCCTATCACGTTCTGCTGCTCGTCGACCGGAAGCGCACGCCATGCGGGCATGTCGTGGACGTAGCGCTGAACGTGTACGTAGCAGCCGCCGGCGAATTCGGGATCCTCGGCGCCGATCGTGGTGGCGTTCGCCGCGGTGGTCCCGGTCGGGTTCTCGGTGCCGTCGACGAAGCCGAGCAGATCGCGGTTGTCGAAGTAGTTGAAACCGTGCACCTCGTCGACCACCGTGGCCGCGCCCGCCGTCGCCTCCACGAGACGGCCGGCGAGTTCGAAGCACACGTCCATGGTCTCGGCGCGGATGTGCCACAGCAGGTCGCCCGGGGTGGCCGGGGCGTGATGGCGCGGCCCGTCGAGCGGGATGAACGGATGCAGATCTGCCGGGCGCGGCCCGTCGAACAACCGGCTCCAGGCATCCGACCCGATCGACGTCACCACGGACAATTTCTTGGTGGGGTCGCGGAATCCGATGGCGCTGACCATCCCCGAGATGTCGGGCAACATGTCGTGAACGAGGTTTTCGCCGCCGTCGTCGAGGGTGGCGACCAGAAAGATGGCCGCCGACGTCAACGGATTGACCACCTCTTGCGGCAGCGGATCTGGCACAAAGAGACCCTAGCGCCACCGGCCCGCGATTCGCCGGTCAAGATACGAAGATGGCAGCTAGCCCCCAGAGTCTGTGCGAGTTCATCGATGCATCACCGTCGCCGTACCACCTGTGCGCCACCGCGGCGCGGCGCCTGAACGCCGCGGGGTACCGCGAACTGGCCGAGGCCGAGGCCTGGCCGGCGGGCGGAAAGTTCTTCACCATACGGGCGGGATCCCTGGTCGCGTGGAATTCGACGGCGGCCAACCTGCCCTTCCGGATCGTCGGTGCACATACCGACAGCCCCAACCTGCGGGTCAAGCAGCACCCCGACCGGGCGATCGCCGGCTGGCAGGTGGTGGCACTGCAGCCCTACGGCGGCGCGTGGCTGAATTCCTGGCTGGACCGCGACCTGGGGATCAGCGGGCGGCTGTCGGTAGCGACCGGTAAAGCCGTCGAGCATCGACTGGTCCGGATCGATGACCCGATTCTGCGGGTGCCGCAGCTGGCCATCCACCTGTCCGACGACCGCAAGGGCGTCAGCCTGGATCCGCAGCGGCATGTCAACGCGGTGTGGGGGGTGGGCGAGCGACGGTCCTTCCTCGGTTACGTCGCCGAACGAGCCGGGGTGGACGAAGCCGATGTGCTCGGTTTCGACCTGATGACCCACGACCTCACGGGCTCGGCCATCACCGGTGCGGACGGCGACTTCGTCAGCGCACCCCGATTGGACAACCAGGCCACCTGCTACGCCGGACTGGAGGCGCTGCTGGCCGCGCCGGCCACCGGGCGGGTGCCCGTGCTGGCGCTGTTCGACCACGAGGAGGTCGGTTCGCAGTCCGCTCACGGCGCCCAGTCCGATCTGCTGCTGACCGTGCTGGAGCGCATCACCCTGGCCGACGGCGGCGGCCGGGAGGACTTCCTGCGCCGGCTGTCCGAGTCGATGGTGGCGTCGGGGGATATGGCGCACGCCACCCACCCCAACTATCCGGAGCGCCATGAGCCCGGCCATCAGATCGAGGTGAACGGTGGCCCGGTGCTCAAGGTGCAGCCCAACCTGCGCTACGCCACCGACGGCCGGACCGCCGCCGCGTTCGCCCTGGCCTGCCGGCAGGCCGGCGTGCCGCTGCAGCGCTACGAGCACCGCGCCGACCTGCCCTGCGGATCCACCATCGGCCCGATGACCGCAGCGGGCACCGGCATCCCGACCGTCGACGTCGGCGCCGCGCAACTGGCTATGCACTCGGCCCGCGAGGTGATGGGCGCCCACGATGTCGCGGCCTATGCCGCGGCGCTGCAGGCCTTCTTGTCCCCTTAGAAGCGCCGCACCCTGTTCTAGACTGTCTGCGTGACGCTGGAGCCCACTGCACAGACCGATACCGTCGCGCGGGCAGCCGCCACCCCAGATCACCCGCAGCCGTTCCGCGAGCTGGGCCTCAAGGACGACGAGTACCAGCGGATCCGTGAGATCCTGGGCCGTCGCCCCACAGATGCCGAGCTGGCGATGTACTCGGTGATGTGGAGCGAGCACTGCTCGTACAAATCATCCAAGGTGCACCTGCGCTACTTCGGTGAGACCACCACCGACGAGATGCGGGCGGGCATGCTCGCCGGTATCGGTGAGAACGCGGGTGTGGTGGACATCGGCGACGGCTGGGCGGTGACCTTCAAGGTCGAGTCGCACAACCACCCGTCCTATGTGGAGCCCTACCAGGGCGCGGCCACCGGTGTCGGCGGCATCGTGCGCGACATCATGGCCATGGGTGCCCGCCCGGTCGCGGTGATGGATCAGCTGCGTTTCGGCGCCGCCGACGCACCCGACACCCGCCGGGTGCTCGACGGCGTGGTCCGCGGGATCGGCGGCTATGGCAATTGCCTGGGCCTGCCCAATATCGGCGGCGAGACCATCTTCGACCCGTCCTACGCGGGCAATCCGTTGGTGAACGCCCTGTGTGTCGGCGTGCTGCGCAAGGAACATCTGCACCTGGCGTTCGCGTCGGGCGCCGGAAACAAGATCATCCTGTTCGGCGCCCGCACCGGTCTGGACGGGATCGGCGGCGTCAGTGTGCTGGCCAGTGAGACCTTCGGCGGTGACGAGGGTTCCGGGCCCGGCCGTAAGAAGCTTCCCGCGGTGCAGGTCGGTGACCCGTTCATGGAGAAGGTGCTCATCGAGTGCTGCCTCGAGCTCTACGCCGCCGACCTGGTAGTCGGCATCCAGGATCTCGGCGGTGCCGGATTGTCTTGTGCCACATCCGAACTGGCGTCGGCCGGAGACGGTGGAATGCGCGTCGAGCTGGAAGCGGTGCCGCAGCGCGCCGCCGATATGACCCCGGCCGAGATCCTGTCCAGTGAGTCGCAGGAACGCATGTGTGCGGTGGTCACCCCGGCCAACGTGGACAAGTTCATGGCCGTCTGCCGCAAGTGGGAGGTGCTGGCCAGCGTCATCGGTGAGGTCACCGACGGCGACCGCCTCGAGATCACCTGGCACGGTGAGACAGTCGTGGACGTGCCGCCGCGCACCGTTGCCCACGAGGGCCCGGTGTACCAGCGGCCCGTTGCCCGGCCGGACACCCAGGACGCGCTGATCGCCGACACCTCGGCGAAGCTGCCCAGGCCGGCGACCGGCGATGAGCTCAAGGTCACTGCGCTTGCCCTGCTGGGCAGTCCGCACCTGTGCAGCCGGGCGTTCATCACCGAGCAGTACGACCGGTACGTGCGCGGCAACACCGTGCTGGCGCAGCACGCCGACGGCGGTGTGCTGCGCATCGACGAGGCCACCGGACGGGGCATCGCGATCTCCACCGACGCGTCGGGCCGCTACACCCAGCTCGACCCGTACACCGGGGCACAGCTTGCGCTGGCCGAGGCGTACCGCAATGTCGCGGTCACCGGTGCCACACCTGTCGCGGTGACCAACTGCCTGAACTTCGGATCCCCCGAGGATCCGGGCGTGATGTGGCAGTTCTCCCAGGCCGTCCGCGGACTCGCCGATGGCTGTGCCGCCCTTGGCATCCCGGTCACCGGCGGCAACGTCAGCTTCTACAACCAGACCGGCAGCACCCCGATCCTGCCCACCCCGGTGGTCGGCGTGCTCGGGGTGATCGACGATGTGACCCGCCGCATCCCTACGGGGCTGGGCAACGAGCCGGGCGAGACCCTGTTGCTGCTCGGTGACACCCGTGACGAGTTCGACGGCTCGATCTGGGCGCAGGTCACCGGTGATCATCTCGGTGGTGTGCCGCCGTACGTCGACCTGGCGCGCGAGAAGCTGCTGGCCGAGGTTCTCACCGCGGCATCGCGTGACGGATTGGTCTCGGCCGCACACGATCTGAGCGAGGGTGGGCTCATCCAAGCCGTCATCGAGGCATCGCTGGCCGGTGAAACCGGTAGCCGGATCGTCCTTCCCGAAGACGCAGACCCCTTCGTCTTCCTGTTCTCCGAGTCGGCCGGGCGCGTCCTGGTGGCGGTGCCCCGCACCGAGGAGAGTCGCTTCCGGGCCATGTGTGAGGCCCGCGGCCTTCCGTTGACCCGGATCGGCGTGGCCGACGAAGGGAGCGACTCGGTCGAAGTGCAGGGTCAGTTCACTGTTTCGCTCGCCGAACTGCGAGCCACCTCCGAGGGCGTGCTGCCCGGGTTGTTCGGGTGATTGACCGGACCACATTCCGGCATCCGCTATTGCTGTGGGCCTGGGGTCTGGTTCGCCTCGATTTCTTCGGCATCCCTTTCGGCGCACTGTTCTTCTGTCTGTCGTTGACTCCGTCGTTATTGCCGAGGGACTGGCTGTTCGCCGGCCTGATCGGCGGGATCAACGCCGCGATCGGCTACGGCATCGGCGTACTGATCCGAAAATTTCTGCACCTCTTCGTGTTACGCGATCCCGCCTGGTGGCCGCCGTCCCCATCTGTGTTGCGCTGGGCCAAGATCATGGTGGTGGCGGGCGCGCTGACGGTACCGGTGCTCATGCTGATCCCGGCCGCCCGGTGGCAACGTCAGGTGTCGGCGCTGATGGGCATCGAAGGTCCCACGACGCTGAGCTACCTGCGGACGGCGGTGCTGGCCGTGCTGGTCGGTGCTACCTGCATCGCGGTCTCGCGGGTGCTGGTCGACCTGGTCAAACTGATTGCCCGCATGCTGATCCGGCGGTGGCAGTTGAACAGCGAGGTCGCTTTCTTCATCGGCACCGCGATCATCGCGGTGCTGTTGGTCATGCTGGTCAACGGTGTTATCTACCGTGGCTTCCTGCTGGGCGCCAGCCAGGTCTTCCAGCCGCAGGACGCCACCACCATGGCCGGTGTCACCCAGCCGCTGGTGCCCGAAAAGTCAGGTAGCCCAACCTCCTTCGCGCCGTGGGATTCGCTGGGCTTGCAGGGTCGCAACTTCGTGGCCGGGGGGCCGGATGCCGCCGAACTGACCCGGCTCAACGGGACGCCGGCGCTGGAGCCGATCCGGGTCTACGCCGGGCTGCAGACCGCGGACTCCGCCGAGGCCCGAATGGCGGTGCTGCTCAGCGAGCTGGAACGGACCGGCGCGTTCGAACGCGAACTGCTCGTCATCATCCCGACCACTGGGACGGGCTGGGTCAATCCGGTTGCCGCCCGTGCCGTGGAGTCCATGTACAACGGGAACACCGCGCTGGTCGGTATGCAGTATTCGTATCTGCCCAGCTGGATTTCGTTCCTCGGTGACCGCGAGGTGTCGGTGGACACCGCCCGGATGATGATCGACGGCATCCATCAGCGGTGGTCGGCTCTGCCCGAGAACAATCGGCCGAAACTGGTGCTCTATGGCGAGAGCCTGGGGTCCTTTGCGGGTCAGGGTGCGTTCGGCTGGCTGCCCGATATCGCCGAGATGGATTTCTCCGGGGTGTTGTGGATCGGGCCGCCGCACGAGAGTTCGTTGTGGAGCGGGCTGGTGCTGCGCCGCGACCCGGGCACGCCGGAGGTCGAACCGCTCTATGACAACGGCAGTACCGTGCGGTTCTCGCAGGCGGCGGATCCGGCCGATGTGCAGCGCACAGCGGCCCGGCCGTGGAACGGTACCCGGGTGTTGTTCCTGCAGCACGCGTCGGATCCGATCGTCTGGTGGTCGCCGCATCTGCTGTTCTCCCGGCCCGATTGGCTCAGGGAGCCGCCCGGTACCGACCGCACCGCGTCGATGCGCTGGTACCCGATCGTCACGTTCTGGCAGGTCAGTGCGGACATGGCGAATGCCCACGGTGTGCCGGAAGGCCACGGCCACAATTACAGCGACACCGTGCTGGACGGGCTGGTCGCCGTGGCAGCCCCGGAAGGGTGGACACCGGCCGATACCGAGCGGGTGCGGACCGACCTGCATCGCAAGGCTGGGGTCGACGGCCCGGAAGTTTAGGCGTCAGTTTGCGACACTCAACCGATGATGGCCCGTCGCACAGCGGATCCGGCAGAGACACGCGCCGCGGTGCTCGCGCTGGCCGAGTGGCTGCGTGATGACAGCCGGCCCGAACCCACCCGCGACGACCTGGCCGCCGCCGTGCGGCTGACCGCGCGCACCCTGGCGGCCATGGCACCGGGCGCCAGCGTGGAGGTCCGGGTACCGCCGTTCGTCGCGGTGCAGGCCATCGCGGGTCCCCGCCACACCAGGGGCACCCCGCCCAACGTCGTGGAGACCGACCCGCGCACCTGGCTGCTGCTGGTCACCGGTCTGATCGGCTTCGACGCACCGGCGCTGCATCTATCGGGATCGCGCGCCGCCGAAATCGGCCAGTGGCTGCCGCTACTCGCCCTCGACACGTAGTCCCGGGAATGCCGACCCCCGACGCGCCGGTTGGTAGGTGTGACGCGAGAACCGGCGTCCGCTTGAGTTATTCGGGCAGATTGACCGTAGACTGGCGGACGTCACCCCAGCCCCAGGGAGCAGCCATCGTGACCTTCGAGCCGCCGCAGGATATCTCCGAAGACGACCCGAAAGAGGAATGCGGTGTCTTCGGTGTCTGGGCTCCCGGCGAGGATGTGGCCAAGCTCACCTACTACGGACTTTATGCGCTGCAACACCGAGGCCAGGAAGCCGCCGGTATCGCCGTCGCGGACGGGTCCCAAGTACTGGTCTTCAAGGATCTGGGCCTGGTCAGCCAGGTGTTCGACGAGCAGACCCTGGCCGCCATGCCGGGCCACGTCGCCGTCGGGCACTGCCGTTACTCCACCACCGGTTCCACCATCTGGGAGAACGCCCAGCCGGTTTTCCGCAACACCGCCGCAGGCACCGGGGTGGCGTTGGGACACAACGGCAACCTGGTCAACACGGCCGAACTGGCCCGTGAGGCACGCGAAGCCGGCCTGATCGAGACCCGCGGTGCCCCGGCCGCCACCACCGACTCCGACATCCTCGGCGCGCTGCTCGCCCACGGCGCCGTCGATGCCACCCTGGAGCAGGCGGCGCTGCACTTGCTGCCCCGGGTGCGCGGTGCGTTCTGCCTGACCTTCATGGACGAGAACACCCTGTATGCCGCGCGCGACCCGCACGGAGTGCGGCCGCTGTCGCTGGGCCGGCTGGACCGCGGCTGGGTGGTCGCCTCGGAGACCGCCGCCCTGGACATCGTCGGCGCCTCGTTCGTGCGCGATATCGAGCCCGGCGAACTGTTGGCGATCGACGCCGACGGCGTGCGCTCCACCCGGTTCGCCAACCCCACGCCGAAGGGCTGCGTCTTCGAGTACGTCTACCTGGCCCGGCCGGACAGCATCATCGGTGGCCGGTCCGTGCATGCCACCCGCGTCGACATCGGGCGCCGGCTGGCCGCGGAGAACCCGGTCGAGGCCGACCTGGTGATCGGCGTCCCCGAATCGGGTATCCCGGCTGCCGTCGGATACGCGCAGGGCTCGGGTATCCCCTACGGCCAGGGACTGATGAAGAACGCCTACGTCGGCCGCACCTTCATCCAGCCCTCGCAGACCATCCGCCAGTTGGGCATCCGGCTGAAGCTGAATCCGCTCAAGGAAGTGATCCGCGGTAAGCGGCTGATCGTGGTCGACGATTCGATCGTTCGCGGCAACACCCAGCGAGCGCTGATCCGGATGCTGCGCGAAGCGGGCGCACTCGAGGTGCACGTGCGTATCGCGTCCCCGCCGGTGAAGTGGCCCTGCTTCTACGGCATCGACTTCGCCACCCCGGCCGAACTCATCGCGAACTCGGCGAGCAACTCCGCCAACGAGGTCGAGATGCTCGACGGTGTCCGTCGCGCCATCGGAGCCGACACCCTCGGGTACATCACCCAGCACGGCATGATCGCGGCGACCGAACAACCGGCCACCCGGCTGTGCTCGGCGTGTTTCGACGGCAACTACCCGATCGAGCTGCCCGGTGAGACGGCGCTCGGCAAGAACGTCATCGAGCGCATGCTGTCCAATGCTGCGCGCACCGGAATTCCGCTGGAGCCGGTCACAGCCGGCGGCGACAACGCCGACGCCGTGCGCAGGCCCTGAAACGCTGCTCGGCCGGTGGCGCGGTCACGGTGTCACAGCGTCGGCGCGTGCGGAGGCGGTCCGCAGAATGCGATGAGGTCACCGCCCAGCGGCGCATGGGGTGCGACCGGTAACCTTGGGCGCGATGAGCGAGCTTCGACGCCGGCGGGCCGGTGACCATGGGTAAGGGCCGCGACGAACAACACGGCATCTCGTATGCGACCGCCGGAGTGGATATCGAGGCGGGTGATCGGGCCGTCGAGTTGTTCAAACCTCTCGCCAAGAAGGCCACCCGGCCCGAGGTCCGTGGTGGCCTCGGCGGGTTCGCCGGATTGTTCGCACTGCGGGACGGCTACCGGGAGCCGCTGCTGGCGTCCTCGACCGACGGTGTAGGCACCAAGCTGGCCATCGCCCAGGCGATGGACAAGCACGACACCGTCGGCCTGGACCTGGTCGCAATGGTGGTCGACGACCTGGTGGTCTGCGGCGCCGAACCGCTGTTCCTGCAGGATTACATCGCCGTGGGCCGCACCGTGCCCGAGCGGGTCGCCGCGATCGTCTCCGGTATCGCAGACGGTTGCGTGCTGGCCGGGTGCGCCCTGCTGGGCGGTGAGACCGCCGAGCATCCCGGGCTGATGGAGCCCGACCACTACGACATCTCCGCCACCGGTGTCGGTGTCGTCGAGGCCGAGGATGTGCTGGGTCCGGAGCGGGTCAAGCCCGGCGACGTCATCATCGCGATGGCCTCCACCGGATTGCACTCCAACGGCTACTCGCTGGCCCGCAAGGTGCTGCTGGAGATCGACCGGATGGACCTGTCGAGTCACGTCGAGGAGTTCGGCCGCACGCTCGGCGAGGAACTGCTGGAGCCGACCTACATCTATGCCAAGGACTGCCTGGCGCTGGCCGCCGAAACACAGGTGCGCACGTTCTGCCATGTCACCGGCGGCGGATTCGCGGGCAACCTGGAACGCATCATCCCGCCCGGCCTGGTCGCCGAGGTCGACCGCGGCACCTGGACCCCGGCACCCGTCTTCGGCATGATCGCCCAGCGCGGCCGGATCGAGCGCGCCGAGATGGAGAAGACGTTCAACATGGGTGTCGGTATGGTCGCCATCGTCGCACCGGAGGACACCGATCGTGCGTTGGCGATTCTGACCGCCCGCCACCTGGCCTGCTGGACGGTCGGGACCGTCGCCAAGGGCGCCAAGAATGGGGTACGAGCTCAGCTCGTCGGGCAGCACCCGCGGTTCTGATCCGAACCGCCCGGTGCGCCCGGGGGCGGCTCAGCGTCGCCAGTCGTCCTCGTCGGCGTAGCGCTCGGTGGGGCCGTCACCGTTCTTGAAATCATCAGCACCGGTGCTGTTCGAGAGCTCACGTTGAAGCCGCTCGAAGTCAGTCTCCGGTGTGTTGTATTTCAGGTCACGAGCAACCTTGGTCTGCTTTGCCTTAGCCCGGCCGCGGCCCATAGGGGACCCCCTCGCGCAATAACGGAGCGGCCCAACCTGCAGGCGGCTCCGATCTGTGTATGTGTCTTTATTGTCCTGCCATCACTTTACCGTGCCTCGCGGCGGGCCGCTGGCAGGCCCTGCTCTTGGGCGGTTCTAACGGCCGTTGCGCAGTCGTTCGACGGCCAGCCGGCCCGCGCCGACGCCCTCGGTATCGGGCACCGAATCGGCGTCGATCACCGCCGCCACCGGCACCTCGCCGCCCGTCACCAGTTCCGTGTCGGTCGGCAGCGCCCGTTTCACCAGCGCCAATCCGATCGGCCCGTCGTCGACATGATCGACGACGGAACCCAGCCGGCCCACGGCGCGTCCGCCGGCCAGCAGCGCATCACCGGTCGCCGGCCGGTCGCCGGAGCCGTCCAGCTGCAGCAGCACCAGCATGCGGGGCGGTTTACCGAGATTGTGTACGCGGGCCACGGTCTCCTGGCCGCGATAGCAGCCCTTGTCCAGGTGCACCGCGCCTGCGCCGGGGCCGCCGATCCAGCCGACCTCGTGCGGAATGGTGCGCTCATCGGTGTCGACGCCCAGTCGTGGACGTACCGCGGCCACCCGGTGGGCCTCATACGTCCACACGCCGGCCCGGGTGACACCGGCCCCGGTGAGGGCCCGCACCGCGTCATCCTTGGCCGCCCGCGGCACCAGCAGGTCGAACTCGCCCGGGTACACACCGCGCAGGAAGCCGCCCGCGGGCAGCGCCACCGCGGTCCACGGAGCCGGTAGCGCCTGCACCCCGAGTGCGGTCAGCACCGCGGGTTCGGACAGGCCGGGACCGAGCAGTGAGAGCACCGCCAGATCGGCGGTCTCGACGGTCACGTCGGCCCAGAACACCATCTTGCGCAGGAACGCGAACAGCGGCTCACCGCGCCATGATTCGGTGTCGATGACGGTGACCCCGTCGAGCTGCGTCTGGATCCAGTGATCTTCGACACGACCCTGCCCGTCCAGGCTCAGATTCTCCGCCACGGCACCGTCGGGAAGGTCGCTGACGTGCTGGCTGGAGATCGTGTGCAACCAACTGCGGCGGTCGGCACCGGTCAGCTGCAGGACCGCGCGGTGCGAGCGGTCCACCACCACGGCGGACCCGGTGGCCGCGCGTTGTTCGCCGAGCGGGTCGCCGTAATGCCAGACGGCTCCGGCGTCGGGTCCGGTTTCTGGCGCGCGAACTGCAGACATGTCCTCAACAGTACGGCGGTTAGGCTCGGCCCATGGTCGCCCGAGCCGCGGATGTGGTGGTGGATCTGGACGGTGTGGTGCGCGAGCCGACCGAGCCGTTGGTGCGGGCTGTCGACTCGGCACTCAGCCACGGCGACGGCGTGTTCGAGACGACTCTGCTGCGGGGTGGTCGGCCGTGTCTGCAGGCGGCCCATCTGACCCGGCTGGAGCGGTCCGCGGCGATCGTCGGCCTGCCCCGACCGGATCGGGCGCGGTGGCGGGCGGCGGTGGATATCGCGGCGGACCGCTGGGGTGGTGGGGCCAGCGATGCGACGGGCAATGACGTCGGCACCGATGGCGTGCTGCGTCTGGTGTACGGGCGCGGGGCGTCATTCGTGATGGTGTCCGCGGTGCCCCCGCGCGCGGTGACCGCCCGCCGCGACGGGGTGGCCGCGGTGACCCTGAACCCCGGCCCCCGCGGGGCGCTGACCGGCGCGAAATCGTTGTCCTACGCGCTGAACGTCGCGGCGCTGCGGGAGGCCACGCGCCGTGGCGCCGATGATGCCGTCTACGTCGGCGATGATGGCGTGGTGCTGGAGGGTCCGCGTTCGTCGGTGCTGATCGCTGAGGGCGAAACCCTGCTGAGCCCGCCGCCGGCGCTGCCGATTCTGGCAGGTACCACCGTCGCCGCTGTGTTCGAGATCGCACCCAGAAGTGTCTACCGTCAACTGACGGTCACGGATTTGATTGCCGCCCAGGGGGTTTGGTTGCTCTCCTCGGTGACGCTGTGCGCCCGTGTGCACACTCTCGACGGGGTGGCGCTGAACCCGGCCCCACGTGCCGATGAATTGACCCGCTTGGTGGACCGGGCAGTTTCACGCTAAATCGGTGGCTGGGCGCTGAATATCAGTGAGCTGTGTCTAGCCGATGAAACGGGTCAGCCGCGCCGACAGGTGCGGTACCAGTCCGCCGTCGGCGTCCACCCGCTCCTCGACATAGGCGAGGTCGCCGCCCTCGATGATGCCGTAGAGGCGCTTGGCGCCGCCGACGAGCACACCGGACTTGCTGCGTGCCAGGGCGTCGGTGGCCAGCTCCCAGGAGGACTGGTTCAGCGGGCTACCGTAGAACAGCTCGATGTAGCCGGCCGAATGTGCGAGCAGCAGCTCGATGGCCTGGGTTTCGTCGAGGTCGGCCGGATCGTTGACGAATCGCCAGTACCCGGTTTCGCGAAGACCCTGGGCTTCGTACTCGCCGGTCTCGCTCAACCGCCACGACCGGGCATCCCAGTTCAGGTAGTCGCGGCCGTCATGGGAGACGATGATCTGCTGGCCGAAACGGTAGTCACCGTCGGCGTCACGGCCTTTACCCTCGCCGCGCCACACGCCGACCAGCGGCAACAGGGCCAGCAATGCCGCATTGAGGTCCGCGCCTGCACGCAGGTTGGCGGTGTCCGGGGGAATCGGCAGATCGTCGAAGGCGGGGATGTTGCGGGCCGCGGTGATCTTGGCCCGCTCAGCCGCCGAGGCCACTGCTCGGTCACCCGAGCCGGGGACGACTGCGTCGCCGTCGGTGCTCACCCCTCGTCGGTGACGAGCCGGTACAGAGCGTACAGCGCAAACCAAGTGATCACGACCACGGCCGCGACAAGCAGTAATTCGAAGAACAGGACCACGAGAGGAATCCTAACTGCCGAGGGTCACCGCGCTCCAGCCGAGGCCCGAGCGCGGTGATCCCGGACCCGTCACGCGACCTTGACGTCGATCTCGTGGATGCCGGCGCCGGTGGGGGCGATGCTGGCATCGCCGTTGCCGGCAGGCGACAGCGCCCGCAGCGTCCAGTTGCCCGGTGCCGCGAAGAACCGGAAGTCGCCGGTGGCCGACGCGACGACCTCGGCGGTGAACTCGTCAGAGCCGTCCAGCAGGCGCACGAACGCACCGCCGACCGTCTGGCCGGAGCCGTCCACCACGCGACCGGTGATGACGGTTTCCTTCTCCAGGTCGACGCCGGCGGGCAACGTCAGTCCTTGCTTCGGTGCAGAGCACATATCAACTTCCCAACTCGATCGGGGCTCCCACCAAGGAGCCGTATTCCGTCCAACTACCGTCGTAGTTCTTGACGTTCTTGACGTTCTTGACGTTCTTGACGTTCTTGTGACCCAGCAGCTCCTGCAGCACGAACCAGGTGTGCGACGAGCGCTCACCGATGCGGCAGGAGCGCACGTCGACCAGGTTCTTCTCGCCGATCGCAGCGATGACCTCATCGCGGAGCGCGCGGATGTCGTTATTGTTGCCGCCGTACAGGATGACGGTGTCGTCATTGCTGATTCCCTTGTCGGACAACAGCTTCGAGAACTGCTGCTGGTCGACGAAGTCGCGCTTCACCTGGTCCTGCAGCTCGGTCTTCCAATCCAGGACAGCGTGACGATCAGGACGGCGGTGGTGACCCAGGCGACGAACCGCGGTCCGCGCACATCGACCCGATTTTCTGGGCGGCTGGACGGGAGAGACCCCGTGACCGAACCGGTAGTGGCTGACATGTGAATGCTCCTGTTGCTTGGCTGGGCTGGACTGGCAGGCCACGAAGGCGCCTGGGAAGCGGCGCACCAAGATGAGGGCGCGGCTATCAGCAGCTAGGGCAACAACAACAGCAACAACCCGCGGTGCGGCACAGATCAACTGCGCGGCGTTTGGTGAGCAGCAGCTCACGGCGGGCGGTCACGTCGCACACAATACCCGTAGGCACCGGCATATACCCGTAGGCACCGGCATCAAGCCAATAGCGGTTCGAGCGCCGAGCGCAGGTCAGCGGCTTTGGGAACCCCGGTTGTCCGGTACCGCGGACGACCGTCGGCGTCGAAGATGATGGTGGTCGGCAGGGACAGCACCGAAAGCCGCCGCGCCGCCTCGGGATTGTCGTCCATATCGATCTCGACGTGGGCGACCGTCGGCAGCTCCTCACACACCCGGTCGACCACCCGGCGCACCGCCGAACAGGGTCCGCACCACGCCGCGCTGAAGTGCAGGAGCGTCGGTCCGGTATCCGACAGCCCCAGCCCGCTGGTGTCGATGTCGGCGGCTTCGGCCGCCGCTCGCAGCATCCCCGCGCGCAACGTGATGAGCTTCCCGACCAGATACCCGAGCCCGAGTACCGCGATCACGATCACGATCACCAACGTCAGCGATGTGTTCATGGCTGTCTGAACTCGTTCAGGTGCACAGATAGTCCCGCCGCGATGCCCTCGACGATGATGTCGGACCCGCGGGCGCCCGCAGTGGTGGGCGGCACACCGAACGGCAACCGCTGGCCCGGAATGCGGGTGGTGAACGCTCGCAGCACGGCCGCCGTCTTGTCCCCGGGCACCGGCTCGTCGGCGGTGCCCGGTCCGGTCAGTACCCCGGTGGCCGTCATGACCAGCGTGCTGTAACCCGGGTCGGCCAGCGTCAGGTCCACCGACACGCTCACCCGTTTGTCGAAGTCCGTCGCGGTGGGGGTGCCGGTGAAGATGAGGCCGTCGCCGCTGGAGATGCCGGATTCGGTGGTTCCGCCGTTGGCGTCGTTGCTCTCGCGCTGCGGCGCCTCGACCAACAGATCCTTGATGCCCATGATCTTCCCGACATGCATGGAGTCGATGATGATGCGGCTCTCGGCGATGCCGACCGGCAACGCGGCATCCGGCCCGATGAGCCAGGTGGAGTCCCGCAGGTCGATCGAGTGCAGCGTCGCCTCCAGCGATACCGTGCCGGTCACCGGGTGTGGAACCCCCCAGGCGCGGATCTCTATTTCGCGGTACCGGTGAGCGCGCGCCTGGGTGATGAACGGAAATCCCAGGATGCTCGTCCAGGGGTCGAAGTGCAACTGGGCGGCGGTGCGTACGCTGCGGGCCAGTCGGTACTCGGCGTAGATGGCTGCGCCGAAATCCGTCCCGACGGCGCCCAAGACCACCACGAGGATGGTGGCGAGGACACCGGTCAGCAGCTTGCGCACTCGCACATTCTGGCGCACCGGTGCCGGTCCGGACCGACACCCACCGGTTCAGATCGGCTAACCAGCAGGTGGCACGGTATCGTTGGGTGATCGTCGGTCGTAACGGCCACGTGTCAGCCATGAATCTGGAAGATGACCTCCGACACCGCTGTCCTGGGGGCTGGAGGGCCTTTTGGAACTTTTACTACTGACCGTTGATCCGCATCCGGACACCGTGCTGCCTTCACTGTCATTGTTGGCCCACAATGTTCGCACGGCACCCACCGAGGTGTCTTCCCTTCTAGAAGCCGGTACCGCCGACATCGCGATCGTCGACGCCCGGGCCGATCTGGCCGCCGCACGTGGGTTGTGCCGGCTGCTCGGCACGACCGGGACCTCGATTCCGGTGGTGGCCGTGGTGAACGAGGGTGGCTTGGTCGCCGTCAACGTGGAGTGGGGTCTCGACGAGATCCTGCTGCCCGGGACCGGTCCCGCCGAGATCGACGCGCGGCTGCGGCTGATCATCGGTCGCCGTGGCGGGGTGGCCGACCAGGAGAGCGTGGGCAAGGTGACGCTCGGTGAACTCGTCATCGACGAGGGCACCTACACGGCGCGCTTGCGTGGCCGTCCGCTGGACCTGACCTACAAGGAGTTCGAACTCCTCAAGTACCTGGCGCAGCATGCGGGCCGGGTGTTCACCCGGGCGCAGCTGCTGCAGGAGGTCTGGGGCTATGACTTCTTCGGTGGCACCCGCACCGTCGACGTGCATGTGCGGCGCCTGCGCGCCAAACTCGGGCCGGAGTACGAGTCGCTGATCGGCACCGTCCGCAACGTCGGCTACAAGGCTGTGCGCCCGGCGCGCGGCCGTCAGCCGGTGGCGCCCGCCGACGACATCGAAGACGGCGACGACTACGGTGACGAGCTCGACGGAGAGCTCGGTGAATCCGACTTCGGTGCGGCCACAGGGGCATTCGGCCCGCTGCGCAGCCAGTGATCGAACGGCGCACCGGGCTTTCCGCTGATGATCGATCCCGGATTACCGATATCATCGCGGCGGCCACCGCACATGACGGCGTCGCCCCGGTGGGTGATCAGGTGCTGCGTGAGCTGGCTCGCGACGACACCCGCCACCTGCTCGCTCTCGACGGGGACACTGTCGTCGGCTATCTGAACCTGACATCGAGCATGGCCGAGGCGGTGGTGCATCCGGATGCACGGCGCCGGGGTATCGGGACCGAGCTGATCCGCACCGGGCTCGAGGCCGGCGGGCCGAAAACTCGGATCTGGGCACACGGTGATCTGGCGCCGGCCCGGGCTGCGGCCTCCGCGCTGGGCCTGGTGTCGGTGCGCGAGTTACTGCAGATGAGGCGCCCGCTGGCCGATCTGCCGCAGGTTGCCGGCACCCACAGCGTGCGTACCTACGCCGGTCCCGAGGACGATTTCGAGTTGCTGCGCGTCAATAACGCGGCGTTCTCCTGGCACCCCGAGCAGGGCGGCTGGACCGAGGCCGATATCGAGGAGCGCCGCGGCGAGCCCTGGTTCGATCCCGGGGGGCTGTTCCTGGCGTTCGAAGCGCACAGGTTGATGGGCTTTCACTGGACAAAGGTCCATGGGCCGGACCTCGGCGAGGTCTACGTCGTCGGTGTCGACCCGGCTGCGCAGGGCCGCGGTCTCGGCGCCGAATTGACTTTGCTGGGGCTGCATCATCTGGCCGGGCGGCTGGGGCCTGAGGCCCACGTCAAACTGTACGTCGAGGGCAATAACGCGGCTGCGGTGAAAACGTATCGGCGCCTGGGGTTTGTCGTGTACAGCGCCGACGTGGCTTACGCCGCTGCAGCTGTGAACTAGCTGCACCTGTTCACCTTCCATTCATTCGGACGCCGCTGACAGTCCACTGCCACCGCATACGTTGCCTGGGAGTCTGAAGCCGTCAACTGAAAGTGGGATTCGTGAAGCTCAATATCGGCCTTGCCTTGTCGGCGACCGCGGTCGCCGCCCTCACGCTGACCGCGTGTGGCAGCGACAACAACTCCGGCAGCACCGCCACCAGTGGTTCGGCGTCGGCGTCCGCCGACTGCGGTGGCAAGAACTCCATCACCGCCGAGGGCTCTACCGCACAGCAGAACGCCATCGCCCTGTTCAACCAGGTGTGGGGCCAGGTCTGCCCGGGCAAGAACCTCTCTTATAACCCGACCGGTTCCGGCGCAGGCCGTGAGCAGTTCATCGCCAAGAACGTCGACTTCGCCGGCTCGGATTCCGCACTCAAGGACGAGCAGATTGCGGCCGCCGCCAAGCGCTGCGGTGACAACCCGGCCTGGCACCTGCCGCTGGTGTTCGGGCCGATCGCCATCGCGTACAACATCGAGGGCGTCGACGGTCTGGTGCTCAACGGCGACACCCTGGCCAAGATCTTCCAGGGCCAGATCACCAAGTGGAACGATCCGGCGATCGCCGCGCTGAACGAGGGCAAGACGATGCCCGATACCACCGTCACCCCGATCTTCCGTTCGGATTCCTCGGGCACCACCGACAACTTCCAGAAGTACCTGAAGGCCGCCGCCCCCGAGGTGTGGACGAAGGGCGCCGGCAGCGAGTTCCAGGGCGGCGCCGGCGAAGGCGCACAGAAGTCGGCAGGCGTTGCGCAGGCCGTGCAGGCGACCCCCGGTGCCGTCGGCTACGTGGAGAAGGGCTTCGCCGATCAGGCCGGCCTGCCCTACGCGCAGATCAACACCGGCGCCGGCGCGGTCGAGCTCACCGACGAGACGGCAGGCGCCGCGATCGACGCCGTCAAGTTCGCCGCCGAGGGCAACGACCTCGTGCTGGATCTGGATTCGCTGTACGGCACCAAGGAGCCCGGCGCCTACCCGCTGGTGCTGGCCACCTACAACATCGTCTGCTCGGATGGCTATGACGCCGAGACCGCTGCGGCCGTCAAGTCCTTCCTGACGGTCGCCGCCAACGACGGTCAGGGCGGGCTCTCCGACGCCGGCTACGTGCCGCTGCCCGAGCAGTTCAAGGAGCGCCTACTGACCTCCATCGAGGCCATCGGGCCGGCCGCCTAGTTCACCTGGCGCAGAGAGCTACCAGAAGCAAGGATGGGTGCCTGACCGCATGACGTATCAAGGTATCGAGAAGGGTTCAGACGGTAGTTCCGTGGCTGTTCCGAATCCAGCCGACTCGGGGTCGGGTGAGGCTCTCGCCGCACCCCTCCCCGGGCCCACTCCGATTTCGACGGATCCATCGAAGCGCAGCCCGAAGGTGCGGATCGGTGACCGCGTCTTCCGCTCGCTGGCGGAGGGTTCGGGCATCCTCATCATCGCGATCATCGCCGCGATCGGCATCTTCCTGCTGTGGCGTGCGATCCCGGCCCTGACCCGCAACGAGGAGAACTTCTTCCTCTTCGGCGGCACCTGGATCACCACCGACACGTCGGCGATGCACTTCGGCATCCTGGACCTGCTCCAGGTGACGGTGTTCGTCGCGGTGTTCGCTCTGCTGCTGGCCATGCCGGTAGCGCTGGGTATCGCCATCTACCTGACCAATTATGCGCACAAGCGGGTCAAGGGCCCGCTGGCGTACCTGGTGGACCTGCTGGCCGCGGTGCCGTCGATCATCTTCGGCGTGTGGGGCCTGTACGTCCTTGCGCCGGCGATCAAACCGGTCGCGGTCTGGCTGAACGAGAACCTAGGCTGGTTGTTCCTGTTCTCCACCGGTAACGCGTCGGTGGCGGGCGGCGGCACCATCTTCACCGCGGGCATCGTGCTGGCGGTGATGATCCTGCCGATCATCACCGCGGTCACCCGTGAGGTGTTCGTCCAGACGCCGCGCGGCCAGATCGAGGCCGCGCTCGCGCTGGGCGCCACCCGCTGGGAGGTCGTGCGGACGACGGTGCTGCCGTTCGGTATGTCCGGCTACATCAGCGGCGCCATGCTCGGCCTTGGCCGCGCGCTCGGTGAGACCATCGCCCTGCTGATCATCCTGCGCGGCACGCAGACCGCGTTCGGATGGTCGCTGTTCGATGGTGGATTCACCTTCGCCAGCAAGATCGCCTCCGCGGCTTCGGAATTCAACGATCAGTACAAGGCGGGCGCCTACATCGCGGCGGGCCTGGTGCTGTTCATTCTCACGTTCGTGGTGAACTCGCTGGCCCGCGCCGCGGTCTCCGGAAAGGACCGGTCCGCATCATGACCTCTTCGACGTTGGATCAGCCGGTGAAGGGCCCGACCTTCCAGAGCGTCAGCGGCAGAAGGAAGTTCACCAACAATCTGGCCACGGTGCTCGTCACCGCCTCGGTCGTCGTCGCGATCGTTCCGCTGGTGTGGGTTCTCTACACGGTGGTCGCCAAGGGCATCGGCGTCGTACTGTCGAGTGCCTGGTGGCTGAACTCGCAGGCGGGCATGACGGCCTTCCAGCCCGGTGGCGGCGCCTACCACGCCATCGTCGGCTCGCTGCTGCAAGCGCTGGTCTGCGCCGTCATCTCCATCCCAATCGGCATCTTCGTCGGTATTTATCTGGTGGAGTACGGCGGCGGGACGCGACTGGGCAAGGTCACCACCTTCATGGTCGACATTCTCACCGGTGTGCCCTCGATCGTGGCGGCCCTGTTCATCTACGCACTCTGGGTGGCCACGCTGGGCTTCCAGCGGTCCGGTCTGGCGGTGTCGCTCGCCTTGGTGCTGTTGATGATCCCGGTCATCGTGCGCTCCACCGAGGAGATGCTGCGCATCGTGCCGATGGATCTGCGCGAGGCCAGTTACGCACTGGGCGTGCCGAAATGGAAGACCATCTCGGCGATCGTGGTGCCCACCGCGCTGTCGGGCATCGTCACCGGCGTCCTGCTGTCCCTGGCCCGCGTCATGGGTGAGACCGCACCGCTGCTGATCCTGGTGGGCTACTCCCAGGCCATGAACTTCGACATGTTCAGCGGCTTCATGGGGTCGCTGCCCGGCATGATGTTCGACCAGACATCGGCGGGCGCCGGTGCCAACCCGGTTCCGACCGACCGGCTGTGGGGCGCCGCGCTCACCCTCGTGGTGCTCATCGCAGTGCTCAATGTCGGCGCGCGGTTCATCGCCACGTTCTTTGCACCCAAGAAGATTTAGGAGAGTAGATCGATATGGCAAAACGGTTGGATCTCAAGGACGTCAACATCTACTATGGTGCCTTTCACGCCGTTGCGGGTGTGACACTGTCGGTCGAACCGCGCAGTGTGACCGCGTTCATCGGTCCCTCGGGCTGCGGTAAGTCGACCGTGCTGCGCGCGCTCAACCGCATGCATGAGGTCATCCCCGGTGCCTACGTCACGGGGTCGGTGCTGCTCGACGGCGAGGACATCTACGGCGCCGGCGTCGACCCGGTGGGTGTGCGCAAGACCATCGGCATGGTGTTCCAGCGGCCGAACCCGTTCCCCACTATGTCGATCCGCGACAACGTGGTGGCCGGCCTGAAGCTGCAGGGCGTCCGCAACAGGAAGACTCTCGACGAGACGGCCGAGCGTTCGCTGAAGGGCGCCAACCTGTGGAACGAGGTCAAGGACCGCCTCGACACGCCCGGCGGTGGGCTTTCCGGTGGTCAGCAGCAGCGGCTGTGCATCGCCCGCGCGATCGCCGTGCAGCCCGATGTGCTGCTGATGGACGAGCCGTGTTCGGCGCTGGACCCGATCTCCACGCTGGCGATCGAGGACCTGATCGCCACGCTGAAGCAGGACTTCACCATCGTCATCGTCACGCACAACATGCAGCAGGCCGCCCGGGTCAGCGACCAGACCGCGTTCTTCAATCTCGAGGCCACCGGTAAGCCCGGCCAGCTCGTCGAGATCGGCGAAACCGAGCGGATCTTCTCCAACCCCACCCAGAAGGCCACCGAGGACTACATCTCCGGCCGCTTCGGCTAGGGAGTCAGCACCACGCGGGTCCCGGACGGTTCGGCGGCGGTCCAGGCTACGGCCACGTCGCCGAGTCGCCGGGTGTGGGTGCGTCGCCGGGTGTGGGTGCGTCGCCGGGTGTGGGTGCGTCGCCGGGTGTGGGTGCGTAGTTCGATGGCGCCGATGGCGGCCATGTCGAACGGTGCCTATGGCGACCATGTCGAACGGTGCCTATGGAGACCATGTCGAACAGTCTGGGTAGCGCCTCGGTGCGGATCCGCGCCAAGACCTCCGGTGGCACACCGCCGATGCCGGGACATGTGGTGCTACCGGTGCCGCGAAGGATGCCGGCGGGCCGTCGAAGGAGATACCTGACGTCAGCGAGGTTCTTCGAAGGCCCCGTCCTCGGGGAACGAACCTGTGGCGGTGAAGATCACCCGGCGGGCCACCTCGACGGCGTGGTCGGCGAAGCGCTCGTAGAAGCGGCCCAGCAAGGTCACATCGACTGCGGCGGTGACGCCGTACTTCCAGTCCTTGCTCATCAGTACCGAGAACAGGTGCCGGTGCAGATCGTCCATCGCATCGTCCTCATCGCGGATGAGCGCGGCCTTCTCCGGATCGGAGGTCTCCAGCACCTCCCTGGCGCTGCGGCACAATTCGACTGCCACCCGGCCCATTTCGGCGAAGTAGCCGTTCACTTCCTCGGGCAGTGTGTGCTGGGGGTGGCGGCGGCGGGCGATCTTGGCCACGTGCAGCGCGAGGGCGCCCATCCGATCGATATCGGCGACGATCTGGATACCGCTGACGATGGCGCGCAAATCGCCGGCAACCGGGCCCTGCAGGGCCAGCAGCAGGAACGCGGCTTCTTCTGCGCGGGCGCTACTCTCGGTGATCCGGTCATTGTCGGAGATGACCTGTTCGGCGAGCGCCAGATCGGCCTGCAGCAGGGCCTGGGTCGCACGCTCCATCGCCACGCCGGCCAAGCCGCACATCTCACCGAGATGAACGTTCAACAACGACAGCTGTTCGTGATACGCAGTACGCATGCACTTACCTTACGGTTGCCGGGGCCGAAGGTCACGATGGCACAGATGAACGAAAGATGAATGCCCTCCGCGCGCGGCGGACCGACCTATTCGCAGGTGGTATCGGCGGCGTTGGTGACGGTGAGATCCTCGGGCAGGTCGGTGGGCTCGCTGCTGGTACCGCGCACCATGTGCAGCTGTACCGACGATCCGCTCGGCGATGGGGCGCTCACATTGCTGAAATCGGAGCCCAGCACCACCCGGACCACATCGCCCATCCCGCTCACCCGCTCGATCGTGGCGTTGTGGAATGACGATGCCACCGTCGCGGCGGCCTGCTCGTTGCCCGGGGAGAAGAACACCGTCGTCGAACTCAGCGGGCCGGGGTAGTCGTCACGGGTGTCGATGTTGAATCCGTGCTGCTGCAACACATCGGCGGCGCTGCTGGCCAGCCCGGACTCACCGGTCGAATTGGACACCCGCACCGTCACCGCGCGGGGTTCGGTGGCGACCGCGTCGACCAGTTCGCCGTCTTCGTTGGTGGGCGAGCTTGCGCTGCTGCCGGATTCGGGCATTTGAGGCACCGGGGTGTTGTCGGCGTTGCGCTCCTCGGGCAGCGGATCGTCGTTGATGATCGCGTCGAACAGTGCGCCCATGTCTTGGAGGCGAGGTTGCTCGTTGCCCCAGTCATCCGCATAGCCGGTGGTTGGCACGGTGACGAAGGTGATCCGGCCGGCATTGACGCCCTGCACCGACTGGCCCAGATCGACCAGGTCCTTGGTCCTGATGTTGTCGACGTGGCTGTCCTCGATGAACATGTTGACGACGTTGTTGAGCTTGCTGAGGCTGAAGAACACCTCTTTGGAGATCAGTGAGCGCAGCAGGGAGGACAGGAACAGCTGCTGACGCTTGATGCGGCCGTAGTCGCCGTTGACCTCGGTGGTGACCTGCCGGGCCCGCACGTAGTTCAGTGCGGTGTGACCGTCGATGGTCTGGCGGCCCGCCGTGGCGAGCACGGTGCCCAGTTCGTAGTCCTGCAACGGCGTGGTGGTGCACACCTCCACACCGCCGAGCGCGTCGACCATCTTGGCGAAGCCGGTGAAATCAACGGCCATGAACCGGTTGACCGACAGGCCAGACAACCGCTGGATGACCTTGACCAGGCACTTGGGTCCGCCGACGGCGTAGGCGGAATTCAGTTTGGTCTCTGTCCAGGCCTCGTCCATGCCGTACATCGGGGACTCTTTGTCGGTGATCGGCCCGTACGCCCCGGTCTCCGGATTCCACGGTTCGCACTTGATCGGCGTGATCGCCAGGTCACGCGGGAAGGACACGGCGACAACACGTTTGCGGTCTGCCGGGATGTTGACCAGCATGATGGTGTCCGAGCGTGCGCCGGCGGCGTCGTCGGTGGTGCCCGCGCCGATATCGCTGTTCTGGCCGATCCGGCTGTCGGTGCCGACGATGAGGAAGTTCTCGTCACCGAACTGCGCGTTGGCGTCCATGATGTCGCGCGAGTTGGGGTCCAGGGCCGACACCCTGTTGAGGCTGTTGTTCTTCATCGACTGCCACTGCCAGGCGCCGCCGGTCAACAGCAGCGCGAAGGTGGCGATGAGCGCGGCGCCGACGCGGCCGACGGTGCGGGCGGTGTGGTGGCGGGCGGGGTCCGCGTGGGACGTGCGCAGGGGGCGCGGCCGGGCGGCCGTCAGGTCGGGGACCTCCGCGGCGTACGCCTGCATGGCCTCGGTGACCGGTTCGACGGGCTGGCGGCGACCCTCGTATTCGAAAGACGCGGGCTCGAGGATCGCGGCCTCGGAGGGGTCGGTGATCTCCGTCGCACTCTCGGGTGCCGGGGCATGCGGCACGTCGCGGGCTTCGGCCTCGGCGCGGTGCCGAGAGGTGCGTTTGCGGGCGGGCCGATCGGCGGCGAGCTTGGCGATCAGGTCTGCGACGGTGACGGCGTCGGCGTGGTTGCCCCCCACCCCAGCCGCCGTCTCAGGTCGCAGATCCCGTGACTGCGCACCCTGCGTGCGTTCCCACGGCGTGGCGCCTGGTTTGGACTGCGAGGATCGGGTAACCCTTTGGTTGTCGGCCCCGGACGCGGCGTCGGGCGGGCCAGGAGTGGCGTTATCGCCGTCACTCATGTCCTACCGGCCTTCGGCTCGTGGGGGCGTGCGCGCCGCTGCGCACGGTTCTCATCGGTCCTTGATCAAAGCTGCTGCTAATCCTTGTTAGCAGCACCGCACCCGGCTCCGCCACCGGAGCCTGGGCAAGTGGTCCCTCATCGTACTGAGACAACCTGAGAGTCCGCCAGCGCGCGGACGTGACGGAGCGGTCTTCAGATCATCTCGGAAGAGGTCAGCCGCCGGAGTTCATCACATCGGCGCCGTGGGGCACCGTGGCGTCGTCGGGATCGTCGAGCCAGCCCTCAGGAAGGCTCACCGATCCGGGGGAGCCCTGGCGGCCCCGCGGCCCGCCGGCCACCTCCGGGAACGGCACGTCGCCGTCGAGTTCGCCGAGTAGCGCATCGAGTTCCGGCAGCGTCTTGACCAGTGCCAATGCTCGGCGCAGGTTGGCTCCGACCGGGAATCCGTGCAGGTACCAGGCGACATGTTTGCGGATGTCGCGCATGCCCTTGTCCTCACCGAAGTGGGCCGCGAGCAACTCCCCGTGGCGACGGACGATATCGGTGACCTCGCCGAGCGTCGGAGGGGTCGCGATCGGGTACCCGTTGAAGGCCGCCGACAGTTCGGCGAACAGCCAGGGCCTGCCCAGGCAGCCGCGTCCGATGACGACTCCGTCACACCCGGTCTCGGCCATCATGGCCAGGGCGTCGCGGGCGTCGAAGATATCGCCGTTGCCGAGCACCGGGATGGTGGTGACGTGCTGCTTGAGGTCGGCGATCTGGCTCCAGTCGGCGGCACCCGAATAGCGCTGCGCGGCGGTGCGGGCGTGCAGCGCCACTGCCGCGGCACCCTCGGATTCGGCGATCCGGCCGGCGTCCAGATGGGTGTGGTGCTCGTCGTCGATGCCGATGCGGAATTTCACGGTGACCGGGATATCGGTGCCCTCGGTGGCCCGCACCGCAGCTGCCACGATCTGACCGAACAGCTTGCGTTTGTACGGAATTGCCGATCCGCCGCCGCGCTTGGTGACCTTGGGGACCGGGCAGCCAAAGTTCATGTCGATGTGATCGGCCATGCCTTCGTCGGCGATCATCTTGGCCGCGGCGTAGGTGGTGTCCGGGTCGACGGTGTACAGCTGCAACGACCGGGGCGACTCGTCGGACGCGAAGGTGGTCATGTGCATGGTGACCGGGTGCCGTTCCACCAGCGCCCGCGCGGTCACCATCTCGCACACATAGAGACCGCTGATCGTCCCGGCACGGGCCACCTCGAGCTCGCGGCACAACGTCCGGAACGCGACATTTGTCACACCGGCCATCGGAGCGAGCACCACCGGACTGCGCAGGGCCAGCGGGCCGATCTTGATCCCGGGGGTGGGAGCGGAGCGACCGGGGGGATGATTCAGGGCCCGTGGAGCTGGGGCTAGGAGGCTGCCGATGACGTCACCAGCAGGTTCTTCATCGCCTTCTTCTCGGCGACCTTGCGTGCACGCTCCAAGCGGCGTTCCTTGGCCACCTCGAACTTCACGCAGGTGCCCTCTAGCTCCTTGACCAGCTCACCGAGGTCGTCGCGCAGCCGGGCCCCCTCGCCGGTGAAGTCCTCACGTTCGAAGATGCGCCACTTCTTGAGCACCGGCATCACGACGTCTTCGAGGTGGATCCGCGGGTCGTACACGCCGCCGACGGCGATGGTGACGGCCTTACGGCGGAACTCGGGAACCGTGTATCCGGGCATCTTGAAGTTGCGCAGCACCCGATGCAGCGACTTCATCGCTTGATTGGGCACGAGGTCGAGGCCGGCGCCGCTGACGTCGCGGTAGAAGATCATGTGCAGGTTCTCGTCGGCCGAGATGCGGCTGAGCAGCTGGTCGGCGATGGTCTCGTCGCAGGCCTTGCCGGTGTTGCGGTGCGAGACGCGGGTGGCGAGTTCCTGGAAGGTCACGTAGACCACGGAGTCGAACAGCGTGGACGCGAACAGATCGCCCTGCTGGTTCTGGCCGGGGGAGAAGCCACGGGTTACCTGCTCGACGCGCAGTTCCTCCAGCTCGACCGGGTCGATGGCCCGGGTGACGATCAGGTAGTCGCGCAGCGCGATGCCGTGGCGGTTCTCCTCGGCGGTCCAGCGGTTCACCCACCAGCCCCAGGGGCCGTCCATGGTGAAGTTCATCGCGATCTCGCGGTGATACGAGGGCAGGTTGTCCTCGGTGAGCAGGTTTTGCACCATCGCGGTCTGGGCGACCTCGGAGAGCTTGGACTGCTCGGGATGCCAGTCCTGCCCGCCCAGGGCGTAGAAGTTCTTGCCGTCCGACCACGGGATGTAGTCGTGGGGGTACCAGTCCTTATACATGGCGAGGTGCCGGTTGATGTTCTTCTCGACGACAGGTTCGAGCTCGCGCAGCAATTGCACGTCGGGTAGGTCCTGCGACACGTTCACTCCCAATTATCTGCACCTGTTGGTAGCAACAAACATGACCAAATATATCTGTGTATCCCGGTGACATCAAGTTCCGGGGTCGTTGCGGCCCGTAACGGTTCCGACTCGTTCCGGTTGCTGGGCCGTCAGCGCGCGGCGGCACGGCTGAGCAACATGCCGCTGCAGTAGTCGACGAACTGCTCGCGGGTCGCGGCTAGGCGGCCGTCCAGATATGCGGTGAACAACGCGGTCAGGGCGCCGACGAGGCCGGTGGCCACCATGGCCTGCAGCGCCGGATCGGTGATCTCGGTGAGCCTGTATTGCAGCAGGGCAATGAATTGGGGCATCCACTCCGCGCCGGACCTGGTCAGCACCGGTTCGCGTGCGGGCGCCAGCAGCAGGACCCGGCCACGACTGGGATCGTCGACCATCAGCGCCACGAAAGCCTCGACCGCGTCGCGCGGGGTCTCCGAGGACAGCAGAGTGGTCATTGCGGTGCCGCAAACATCGTCGTAGACCGCGCGGACGAACTCGTCACGATCGGTAAAGCTCTCATAGAAGTACCGCTCGGTCAGTTCGGCCTGGCGGCATACCGCGCGCACCGTCATCGCCGGTCCGGCCGCCCCGCCGAGCAGGGTGATCCCGGCGGCGATGAGCTCACCGCGTCTCAGCGTCTGGCGATCCTGAAGGGGAACGCCGGACCATCGACCGCGTCGTTGACCGGGCGGCACATCACTCCTAAGGTACGTACTGACAACGAGTGTAGTCAGAATGATTTCTGACGTGGACGGGAAGTTCGCGAGTGACTCAAGATACGTCCGGGACGTGCCCGGTGACCAGCGCATCCGCCGACGGCGCGACGGAGGCCTTGATTTCCGCGGGCTGCCCCGTCAGCGCCGGCGGCTACGACGCGCCCGCGATGCCGCTTGGTCCCGACTCACTCACCTGGAAGTACTTCGGCCAGTGGACGGGCCTGTTCCAGGGCACCTGGGCCGGTTCCATGCAGAACATGCATCCGCAGCTGGGCGCGGCGGTGGAGGAGCACTCCATCTTCTTCATCGAACGCATTCCCCGTCTGCTGCGATCGATCTACCCGATCGGTGGCGTCGTGTTCGACGGTGACCGTGCGCCCAAGACCGGCGCCGAGGTCCGCGACTATCACATCGGCATCAAGGGTGTGGACAACCGGGGTCGCCGCTACAGCGCGCTGAACCCCGACGTCTTCTACTGGGCGCATGCGACGTTCTTCAAGTCCACGCTGTTGGCCGCAGAGAAGTTCGGCGGCGGGATCAGCGAGGCCGACAAGCGTCAGTTGTTCGACGAGCACGTCACGTGGTATCGCATGTACGGGATGAGCATGCGGCCGGTGCCCAAGTCCTGGGAGGAATTCGAGGCGTACTGGGATCACATGTGCCGCGACGTGTTGGAGAAGAGCTGGGCCGCCACCACGGTGATGGATCTGTCCACCATGCCCAAACATCCCTCCCTGAACTGGATTCCGAACCCGATGTGGGCGCTGAATCTGAAGGTCATGCAGCGCTTCCTGACATTCATGACCGTCGCCCTCTACGACGAGCCGGTGCGGGAGCTGATGGGCTACACCTGGTCGGCCCGCCAGCAGTGGCTGCACGACCGGGTGTGTCAGGCGATCACGCTTGTCACGAAGTTCGGGCCCAAGCGCGTGCTGATGCATCCGCGCAAGCGTTCGGCGGTGGATCGGGCCGCGGGCCGGCTGCCCGCGGACTCGCCGCTGGTGCAAACCCCGGCACGTAACCTGCCGCCCATCGAGTACCGCGACAGCCCGAACTTCTACTGCCCCAAGGTCGGTTGACGCCGGTGCCGAGGCGACCGAGACGGTCGCGAAGCGCGTGAACGTCTCCGTCTGAATGCCTGGTCAGCGGGGTTTGAAACCGTTCACGAAAGGCAAAGTATGGATCCATGGGCGATGAGGAGACGCCAGGCGGGGCGTTGGTCCGGTTGTTCGGCGGCCTTGCCATGGACATGCAGGAAGCGAATCCCGGCGAGGCCACGTTGCAGGTGATCGTGGCGGCCGCGGTGAAAATGATCCCCGGCGTCCGGTGGGCAGGGATATCGACGATCCAGGGACGCGACGTCATCCCCATGGTGCCCACCTCTGACATCGTCGCCGAACTCGATGCCGCGCAGTCAGCGGCCGACGACGGGCCGTGCCTCACGGCGCTGCGCGAGCATGAGCGGGTTCACATCGAGGACATGGCCACCGACAGGCGCTGGCCGGTCTTCGCGTCGGCGGCCCTCGAGCGTGGGGTACGCAGTCTGCTGTCATTCCAGCTCTTCGTGTTCGGCGAGAATCTCGGTGCACTCAATCTGTATGCCGACGAACCGCACAGCTTCGATCGTGAGTCCATCCTGATCGGTGACGTCCTGGCGCAACACGCCTCGGTGGCAATGGCGGGTTCGGCAGCCGAGAGGCAGTTCGACGAGGCGCTCGCCAGCCGGGACCTGATCGGCCAGGCAAAAGGCATTCTGATGCACCGTGCGAGTGTCGATGCGCAGCAGGCCTTCACGATGCTGCAGCAGGTGTCTCAGGCGACCAACACCAAGCTGGCCAAGATCGCCGAACTGCTTGTGGCCGACCATCTGGAAACGCTGACGCCGAAGCGCACCTGAAAGTGCCCCCACTAGGACTCGAACCTAGGACCTGCGGATTAAAAGTCCGTAGCTCTACCGACTGAGCTATAGGGGCGTGGTGCAAAAGGATACTGGGCGGCCCCGTCGGCCGGATGGGGGTATCCCGTTTGGGATTTCGGGCGACAGTGTCCTAAGCTATCGAAGCTTCCAACGTCACCGGCGTTGAGAGCGGCCCGAAGAGATTCGGATAGGCCCCCATCGTTTAGCGGCCTAGGACGCCGCCCTTTCACGGCGGTAGCACGGGTTCGAATCCCGTTGGGGGTACGGCGCGAAGGTGGAGACGCCGGAGCGAAGTAGTACACGCAGGAAAGCAAGGCCCTGTGGCGCAGTTGGTTAGCGCGCCGCCCTGTCACGGCGGAGGTCGCGGGTTCGAGTCCCGTCAGGGTCGCAGTATTGCGGCGTAAGGCTTGCTCGGTCGAGAGACCGGCGCCTTCCGGCCAGGTAGCTCAGTTGGTACGAGCGTCCGCCTGAAAAGCGGAAGGTCGCCGGTTCGATCCCGGCCCTGGCCACCATCATTACCTGCATAGACACGGGTACCGAGCGTGACTCGCGCTGTCGCTACTCGATGGTGATCCGGCCGCGCCGAAGCGAAGCCGCACCGTGACCGTCAAGTTCGCCGCGGCCCGATCGCGCCGAGTGTGCGCCCGCAGCGTCGCGGATCGCTGGAGCGGCCCGCTCCAAGTCTTCGACGGTCTGTCCCATCGTCCGCCCGGTCGATCTGGCCAAAGGTTCCGTCTTCTGGGTCATCGCGGGTGGACTCGGGCCCGCCGTGGCCGCAGGAGAGACCGCGACACCGGCTTAGGCGGCGCAGCGTGACCTACAGTCTTCTGCGCATGTAACAGCTCACGCCCTACCTTGGGAGAAACCGCAGTGTCTGCACTTCGGTGTCGGGCACCGCTGTCCACCCGCCGTGCACGGGATCGCCATTCTCACGCATCACCTTCGCCGCATCGAGCAGCACGGAATTGAGATCGCCAGGCAGTACCGCGGTTCTGCCTTCATCGTCATAGAGCACCCAGCCCTCGGTGGACTCGCTCAACATGTAGGTCACCATGGCCTGAAACTATCGCGGCCAACCGACAACCAAATCGCAATCCGACACATGGCCCAGTCGTCGGGTCCTATCCGCCCTCGGCGAGCCCGTCAACGATCTTCATGGTCTCCACCGCAACGGTCGTGAACTTGGCGATGAGGTCGACAATGTAGCGGATCGTCGTGTTCATCGCACCAGTCGTTGGGCTCGTTGACGATGCCTGAGGCCTTGTCGGTCTTGACCTGGTAGCGGTCAACGATCCAGGCCAATGCGGAGCGGGAGCCGAGCATGTATCGCTCCGCCTCCGGCGGGATCCCGGTGATGGTCACCTCCGGGTTGTAAACGAGGGTCGTGACGTCATCGACGTTCTTGCCGGTCTCGCGTCGTACTGCTGCGACAGCAACGGGTCAAAGTCGAAGTAGCGCACCATCAGCTTCTCGAACTTCGTCCCGTGTTCGGAGTTCGACGGCGCCTCACGGAACGCCGCCATCACCTCGTGGACCGACCCCATGCTGTGTGTCTCCTACCTGTCAGACGGTGCCTCGGGTGAGCCTATGCTGCGAAGTCCGGCGTGGCGACGAGTTGCCGCCACGAGCTGCGGCCCCGCCGAGAGCAGCGCCATCTGCCCCGATAGCGCCCCAGAGGTAGTCTCAGGTCCGGTGGGAAGTCCAGTTGGGGATTGGCATGGCAAACGAGCTGAACGTGAGCACTGACGGTCTGCGTATCGCGGCCGCCGATAGCGAAACTGCCACGGCGGCGCTGACCGGCGATGGCGGGGCGTCTACCAACGTGGGCATCGCCGCGATGGACGCGGCGCTGGCGTCGCTACGCCGCCGCCAGGCCGACCGGATCAGCGGCCAGGCCGGCGACCTGACGACCAGCGGTGCTCGGTACGACACCACCGACGGAGACGGCGCGGGCGCCATCACCACGGTGAGCGTGTGAGCGCTGCTCCCTCCACCCGGTTCAGCACGCGTTCGGCGATCGAAGACTTCACCACGTCCGACTTCGCCAACGCTGCGGCACGGTGGCGCACCGCCGCAGACCAGTCGGACGATGTGTTCGACCGGCACCGGCAGAACATCGCGTCGCCCGGCGGAACCACCTGGGAAGGCGGCGCGAAGGACGTGGCGCTGGACCGAGCGACCGCTGACGGTGTGGTCGCCCGTGATCAGAACGGAGTCGTGCGCGAGGCCGCCGAAATCGCCGAGAACGCTGTCACCGACATCAACGCCGCCCAGCGCGAGGTGCTCGCCGCGATCACCACCGCCGAGGACGACGGGTTCACGGTCGCCGAGGACCTCAAGGTGACCGACTCCCGTCGCTACGACATCAACACGATCCTCGCGCGGAACAAGGCCGCCAAGGAGCACGCCGAAGACATCCGCTGGTACGCCGAGCGGCTCGGCCAAACCGTCGCGTTCGCCGAGGGGCGTCTACAGGAGAAGGCCGGCGAGCTGGAGGGGATCCGCTTCGAGGGCGAGGGCGAAAGCCGTGACGGCGAGCCCACCGTGCGACTCGTCGACAACAAGGTGCAGGACAAGCCGGACGAGGACCGCAAGGACAAACCCGGCGACAAACCCGCGGAGCAGGCGACGGGCGAGGTCGGCCCGTTCGCGGTGCCCAAGGCCGTCGAGGACGCGGCGAAGAAACCCGAGGACAAGCCCGTTCCCGTAGATGTTTCTAGGTTCACCGCCCAGGGTCCCGGAATTGTCGCGTTTCACGAGGTCAGGACGAGTGTGAGGGCGTGGT
>WOYI010705336.1_pt1 | contig 31874 bp, 33 predicted proteins | sample 6423411 | NCBI WGS metagenome assembly WOYI01 (sample SAMN13441803, study PRJNA592873) | oil field metagenome | biome: oil field; feature: oil-well bore; material: oil-contaminated soil; isolation source: oil-contaminated soil from oil-well borehole | place: Germany: Wietze | collected 2016-10-18 ...
ACCGTCGCCCTTTTCAGGAGTGAATCTCAGTCGCTTCGTGAAATATCGAGGCTAGTCTCGGATCTTAGTTTTCCGCCGGAGATGGTCACACTTCTCGCAGATGACGACGCCACTCGGGCGCGCATCATGCACGAGTACATGAGCTACGCAAAGGCGGCGGTCGACCCAGATGAGCGGATTCTCGTGTTCTTCGCCGGTCATGGCCACACTGAGAGCGGTTCGCGCGGTGAAGTTGGCTACCTAGTGCCCTTCGACGGTGACATGGGCGACCTGTCCACGTTCATCAAGTGGAGTGAGCTCACAGGGAATGCTGAGCTGATTCGGGCGAAGCACATGCTATTCATCATGGATGCCTGCTATAGCGGTCTCGCCATTACGCGCACCGCGCCGGCGGGGAGCAGCAGGTTCTTGAAGGACATGATGCTGCGGTACTCAAGGCAGGCGATTGCAGCGGGCAAAGCTGACGAAACCGTTTCCGATTCAGGGGGCCCTCTGCCGGATCATTCGGTCTTCACTGGTCATCTGATAAACGGGATGCGAGGAGATGCCGCGAATGAAGAGGGGGTTCTCACCGCGAACATGCTGATGTCGTATGTCTATGGGAGGGTCGCCAACGACAAGAACTCGCACCAGACCCCTCACTATGGACACTTCGATGGTGACGGGGACTTCGTGTTCTCAGCGCGGCCGCTTGAGTCACTAGAGGAGAGCGAGACAAAGGATGTGGACGCGTTGATTGTCATGCCTATTCCTGAGGAACCGCCCTCGCAAGACACGAGCGAGAGCAAGTTGGCGAGGGTGAAAGCACTCCTACCCAATGACTCTGCAGCCATTGAGCTGCACGACTTCCTTATGGAGGAGGTGCGGCGATTCCTGGCCGAGACTGGAGATGACTACTTCGCTCCCTCTGGTGAGTTCTCCGTTGAGGAGTTGTTGAGCCGGATTGATCGCTACGAGGCAGCCGTGTACGACCTGTCGATGCTGCTTGCGTGCTTGGCCAATTGGGCGAGGCCCATGCATCGTGGGTTCCTCCAGAAGGCCCTGGCACGTTCAACCGACCGCCTTGAAACGGCAAGTGGTCTGACGACGTGGCTGAACCTGCGCTGGTACCCAATGATTATCGAACTCTACTCAGCAGGCATCGCCGCGGTGTACGCGGGCCGCTACGACTCCCTCGCGGATGTCCTGTACGCGCACGTGGGGCCGGTCGGTTCAGGACGTGAGGGGGGTTACTTCGCGGCGGCCGTGTCCAACGCGATTTCCTCACTGAACGGTCAGAACGTATTCCAGCAGCTGCCAGGTCATGAACGGCACTTCGTTCCCATGAGTGAATACCTGTTCAAGACCCTGCAGCCGCGCATGGATGACTTGCTGTTCATGGGAAGCGACTACGAACGGGTGTTCGACGAGTTCGAAGTCCTGTTCGGACTCGTCGCAGCCGATCTGAACCACCGCGATCATGGCAGCGTTTGGGGACCAATCGGACGGTTCGGCTGGAAACATCACCAAGGGGTATCGCCGCTGACAAGGATCGTCGAAGATGCCGGCTCCCAGGGCACTGCATGGCCACCCCTCATGGCGGGGCTATTCTTCGGTGACGCGGAGCGCTTCAGCGAGATCGCACCGATGTACGTGGAGAGAGTGAACAGGGTAGCCATGTGGTAGAGGCCAAGGCCTAACAAGCGCTTCCTGCTGACGCGGCACGGTGTAGGCTACGAAGAGAGGGCTTCGGCGCGCAGCTGAAGCGCCGGACGTTAGATGGAAGGCGTGCATGCTTGAACTCACCGGGTATCAGTTGCAGTTGCTCTCTGAGTTGAGCGCAACCGGCCTGCGTTACCTGGTCATTGGTGGCAAGGCGATGCAAGCGCAGGGTCTCCCTCGAGACTCGTGGGACCTGGATCTCTGGACGTCCCGCGACGAGGACGACGTAGCATCGTTGTTTGCCATCCTTCGCGAACGCTGCCCCGGCGCGCCTGACTTGAGTCCCGCCTGGCTGTCTTCGGCGGATAGACTCGTCCCGCTGACTGATTCGACTCTCGAACACCAGGCTGACGTGCTCACATCAGTTGGACATCTTGCCTTCGGCGAGGCCTATGCCGCCCGCACCGGTGTTGAGCACCAGTCTCTACTGCTGCCAATCGCTGACGTGTCTACCCTCATAGGCATCAAACGAGTTTCCCTCGCCGCGAATGCCCACCCGGAGCGGAAGGCGATTGATGAGGAGGACATCCGTGCGCTGCTGGCGTTGGCATCGGAACAGCACGTCTCCATCTAACCGGCGCTTCCTGCTGACGCGCCAAGCGCTAGACTGACGGCAGGGTTTCGGCGCGCGGCTGAAGCGCCGAGACGTTAGGCGCACCGATTGCGGTAGCGATTGCCGCTAACGCCGGGAGTGTTGACAAGTCGATATATGGGGATAGAATCATTGCATTGATTACCGCGGCGGTCGTTCAGCTCAAATCGGTTGACTAATCCGTCCGCGATTTCTGCCCCAGGGAGCCTTCAAAGGCTCCCTGAATTGTTTCGGGGATGGACGGGGGAGGATTCAATGGGGGATTCAGTCGAGTATGTGCAGCCGGTTGAACGAGTAAGGGTCTTTGTTGACTACTGGAATCTCCAACTTGGGGCGCGAGACAAGCTCAAGCGGAACTTCCAGCCCGACTGGAAACGGATACCGCAATGGCTGGGGGTCGAGGCGGTTCGTCTTGCAGTGGGCGACCCCAGCCTTACACTCCGGCTCGAAGGGCTCAACGCGTATCTCTCATACAATCCAGCAAGTGAGGCGGATCGCAAGTTCAAGACGTGGGCCAGCAACTTCCTTGACCGGGTGCCCAGTGTCCAGGTGATCTGCAAGGAGCGAAAGCCGAGATACGCGCCCAGTTGTCAAGCGTGTCACAAGGCGATTGAAATCTGTCCTGAATGCGGTGCCGCCATGGCGGGCACGGTTGAGAAGGGCGTAGACGTCGCGATAGCCACGGACATGATTCGTCTCGCCTGGGAGGAGTCGTACGACTACGCGGTACTCGTGAGCTCTGATGCTGACTACGTTCCAGCTGTGGAGTTCCTCAACTCCAAAGGCCGTCGAGTCATCCACGTTGGTTTCCCTCCAAAGGGGATGAACTTGGCCAAGACATGTTGGGCGTCCCTCGACCTTGGTCCTCATCTAACGAGTCTCGAGCGTTAGACGACCCGGCGCCTAACAAGTGCTTTCAGCTGACGCGCCAGAGTCGTAGGCTGGGTGAATAGGTTTCGGCGCGCAGCTGAAGCGCCGAGACGTTAGGCTGAACATCTGGAGGAGTCGGCGATTCATCTGCGGACGCTCATATCACGTCTGGCTAGCGGAGCGCTCCTGGCGAACGGGATCCCGCATTTCGTCACCGGCATCTCGGGCGGTGAGTTCCCCACGCCGTTCGCATCGCCTCCGGGAGTCGGACTCTCATCGCCTCTCATCAACGTCTTGTGGGGTGCACTCAACTTCGTGGTCGCATACGTTCTGCTCAGCAGGAGTCGCCGCATCACCTCCCCGTGGTCGCTGGACGCCCTGCTCATCGGGCTGGCATTCCTCGGGACGGCTATGGCTCTCGCCGCGTACTTCGGCTGATCGTAGATCTCGAGTAGCACACGAGACTGCAAGTAGCCCCATCCATCGGGCTATCGTGCCGCTCGTCGCTTCGAGTCTGGCGCGACCCAAGCTGGCGGCGTAGCGTGTCGAACACAAGTTCGATTGCCTCGGCCCCTCCGAAGCGCGACCTGAGGGGGAGCTATGAGGTTCGCACGACTCTATCTTGCAGCGGCCGTCGCCCTGATGCTGGCCGCGCACGCCTCGGCCGCGTGGGCGGTCGGCTGGTCGCTGCCGGTGAGCGGGGGCACGCCTGCGCTCGGCTTTGGCGTGCAGTACGCCGGTGGGACGCACCGCGGGGTTGATCTTGAAGTTCCGGCGGGCGCCGACGTGGTCTCGCCGACTGGCGGCACCGTCACGTTCGCGGGCCGGATTCCGGCCGACGGCGGCGGGACGTGCGGGGCGGTCACCATCGAACTGGCCGACGGGCATCGCGTGAGCCTGCTGCCGCTCGAGGGCGTGTGCGTCGCCACCGGGGACGGTGTCGACGCCGGTGATGCGCTGGGGTCATTGGCCGCAACGGGCGACGACTCATCCGCGTCGCCGCACCTGCATGTGGGGCTTCGGAGCGGTGAGCTCTACCTCGACCCGATGCCGTTCCTCCCGTGTTGCGGGGCGCCGGCCGCCGATCCGGCGCCGGAGGTGCCGCCCGTGACTGTACCGGACCCCCCGGCGGCAACCAGTGCGGGTGTGGCGGCGACAGCACCGGCGGCCACCGCGGCACCTGTGGTGGGCGCAGCCGCGCCGACCCCCGCAAGTGTGAGCGCCGTGGTGCAAGCGGAGGTCGCGCCAACGGTGCCGGCAGCCGATGCCGCCACGCCGGTCACCGCCGGTCGGCCGGTCAGCGGCGCGGAACTTCCGGCCGCTGAGGCTGCGGCCCCGAACAACGCACCACACACGGTCAGCAAGCGTGTCCGCGTGCCGTTCTTCTCGGCACGGCCCGTCACGAGCGGGATCCTCGCGCTCGGCATGCTCGCCACCGGGATCGCCATCGTCAGAGTGCGCCGGGCATCGCCCGTGCACGTGCGCTGAAGGCACCGCCGAGGTGTGTCAGAGGGTTGGGGTAGACGTCATTGTAGGGCTGTCGAGCCTCTGCTACACTTCGGAAGCTTCATTTCCTGCTCCGGGCATCGCCTTCAATGGTCCCGGGGCCGCATAGCCCAAGGGAGGTGAACTATTGAAGGCTTACGAACTCATGCTTATCCTGCACCCCAACCTCGAGGACGAGGCACGCGATGCCACCCTTGAGAAGGTCAGGGGTCTCATCACTGCCGATGGCGGTTCGGTCGACGCCGAGGAATCGTGGGGCAAGCGCCGTCTTGCCTACGAGATCGACCACACCGAGGAGGGCGACTACCAGGTCGTCCAGTTCCACGCGAACACCGCTACCGTCGCCGAGCTCGACCGCGTCCTGCACATCACCGGCCAGGTGCTGCGCTTCATGATCGTCCGTCGCGATGATCTCGAGTAAGTGCGTGTTTGGCCGGAGTCGTAACGACCGGTATCAACGAGTGAGGTGGCGTACGTGGGCATCAACAGTGTTGTGATTTCAGGCAATCTGACCCGGGATCCCGAATTGCGGGCGACCAGCAGCGGCATGAACGTCCTGAAGATGGGCGTGGCCGTCAACGATCGTCGCAAGAATCAGCAGACCGGCGAGTGGGAGGACGTTCCGAACTTCGTGGACGTCACCGTCTTCGGCGCTCGTGGCGAGGCACTCTCGCGCTTTCTGTCCAAGGGGTCGAAGGTTGCGATCCAGGGCAAGCTTCGCTGGAGCCAGTGGGAGTCTCAGGCTGGCGAGAAGCGCTCGAAGCTCGAGGTCGTCGCTGACGAGGTGGAGTTCCTCTCCTCGCGTGACGGTGGCTCCGGCGGCTACAGCGCTTCGTCGAGTGCACCGGCTCCCGAGCCGGCGGACGACCTCGGCGAAGAGATCCCGTTCTAGATGAAGCATCTGCCGCAGGCGGTACCCTCCCGCCTCGCGGTCGATACACCACCCCTACAGGGGATCGGAAGGAGGTACGTGCATGAGTGATTACTCGAGGAAGCCTAAGCGCCGCTACTGTGCGTTCTGCAAAGACAAGGTCGAGTACATCGACTACAAGGACGTGAACATGCTGCGCAAGTACACGACCGACCGCGGCAAGATCAAGCCGCGCCGGGTTTCGGGCAACTGTGCGCAGCACCAGCACAGTCTGGCGACCGCAGTGAAGCGCGCTCGCGAGATGGCGCTGATCCCGTACGCAGTGCCGGTCGTGAGTGGCAAGGTCGATGGCAAGGGCCGCAGGTAACACGGCGCCTCCGGCGCTCAGCGGTCAGCAGGCGATGTCTCTGGCATTCGTCGCGTTGGCTGGCGCCTTCGCGGCGGTGTTCATCGACCCGTTGATCGGGTTGCCGGTAGCCGGCGCCGCCCTTGCGGGACTCGTCTACGCAGGCCGCACCACCGTGTCGGTCCTGGTGGGACTGCTTGCAGGGCTTGTCGCAGGTTCGGTGCTCTACGGTCTGGTGCTTCCGCTCTTCGGAGACGTCATCACCGTGCGTGAGTCGGCCGGTCAGACCGTGCTCACGATGGCATCGTTGCTCGTGGCCGGGCCGGTGACGGCTGTGTTGATGAAGCGGATGTCCGCCTTCACCACATCGGTCGTGCTCACCGGAGCGCTCACCGCCGGTGCGGTGGCGGAGCTGGCGATACCGGCATCGATCGCGGGGCAGAGCGTGGCCGCGTATCTGGAGTCGATGCTCGGAATAGTGGCGTCGCAGATGGGCACCACCGAGGAGATGGCTCGGATCATCTCGACGTGGCCGGGCATCTACACCGGGATCGGCGGGCTGACGGCATTGTTCGTCATGGTGGGTGTGGGCGCGATGGGTGCGCGCTTCGGCGTGGCGACCCGGGGAGTCCCGCCACTCACGGTGCTCGACCTGGATATTCGCACGGTCGTCCTGCCGATAGTGGCTGTCGCGCTGCTGGCGGCAGGCAAGCTTCCGGTGCAGTTCGCATCGACGCTGGCGATCGTGGGCAATAACCTGTTATTGGTGGCCCGGCTGGTCTTCTTCCTGCAGGGCATCGCCGTGTTTGCTGGTCTGTACGAACGCGCGAAGTTCGCGCGGCCGGTCCGGATGCTTGGTTTCGTCGTTCTCGGCGTGACCGAGATGTTAGTGCCGGCGGTCAGCCTCACCGGGCTGGCGGATATGTGGCTGAACCTGCGGCGCCTGCCACGCGACGGAGTCGAGGCGAGGCGTCCGGATCCCACCCCCGATGGGGACTGAGGACCGCACTACCGCACCGCGGCTTCGCGGAGCGGCTGAAAGAAACGAGTAGGAGAGACGATGAAGGTCATTCTGACGACTGACGTAAAGGGCAGAGGGAAGGAAGGCGACGTCATCGAAGTCGCCCGCGGTTTCGCCGCGAACTACCTGCTGCCCCGCGAGATGGCCATCATGGCCACCCCAGGCAACCTCAAGCAGCTTGAGGCCCGGATGCACAATATCCACAAGCGCGAGGCCGCCAAGCGCGGCGACGCCGAGGGCCTGGCCGCGCAGATCGCGGGCAAGTCGCTCGTGATCGAGGCCAAGGCCGGCGACGGCGGCAAGCTGTTCGGCTCGGTCACCTCGGGCATGGTCGCCGATGCACTCGGCGCGCAGCTCGGCGTGGACGTGGACCGCAGGAAGCTCGACCTGCACGGCCACATCAAGACGGTCGGCGAGCACACCATCGACGTCCGCATCTACGAGGATGTCACGGCGACGCTCGTGCTGACCGTGATCCCCGTGGGCGGCGAAGTGCCTGCTGCCGCTCCCGCAGTGGTCGAGGAGGCGCCGGCGGAAGCCGACGTCGAGCCGGAGGCCGAAGACGGCCTGCCCGCCGATGAGCGCGATGAGGACGCCGAGGCTGCCGATGAGGCCGCCGAGGTGGAAGACGAGGCCTAAGCTAGGCGCCGGGAACCAGGGAGGCGCCGCGTGTGCGGCGCCTCGTCTGCCCGATTGGAGTCGGATAGATGGCTGACGATGGAGTCCAGGCTCTGCGCGAACGTGTTCCGCCGCACAACATAGAAGCCGAGCAGTCACTACTGGGCTCCATGTTCCTGTCCGGCGACGCGGTGGAGAACTGCATCACCATCGTCGACGCCGATGACTTCTATCGCCCGCCGCACCGGAAGATCTTCTCGGCCATCAAATACCTGAACCTGCGCGGCGATGCGATCGACCAGATCACGGTGGCGGCCAGGCTGGAGTCGACGGGCGAACTCGACGCGGCCGGCGGCAAGGCGTACCTGCTCGATGTCACCGGGGCCGTGCCCACCGCGGCCAACGCCGAGTACTACGCACACATCGTGAAGCGCACCTCGATGCTTCGGCAGCTCATCGATGCGGCCACGAGCATCCAGGCATACAGCTACGAGAACCCGGACGACATCGACGAAGTGGTCGAACGGGCCGAGAAGACGATCTTCGACGTCACCAACAGGCGCGTGTCGTCGAACTTCCGCGTCCTCGAGGAGCTGGTGAAGGAGAGCTTCGCCGAACTCGAGAAGCTCTACGATCACAAGAGCCACGTGACCGGCGTCCCCACCGGCTTCCCCGACCTGGACAAGATCCTGGCCGGCATGCACAAGGGCGATCTGATCATCCTGGCGGCGCGTCCATCGGTGGGTAAGACCGCGCTCGCGCTCAACATCGCGGTGAACGCGGCCAAGGCCGGCACCACCACCGCGGTCTTCAGCCTCGAGATGTCCGCGCCGCAGCTCGTCCAGCGCATCCTGTGCGCCGAGGCGCGCGTAGACTCGCAGCGGCTGCGCACCGGCTACCTGGCCGATGAGGACTGGCCGCTGCTCATGCAGGCGATGGGTCGCCTTCCGCTCGATAAGCTGCATGTGGACGACACGGCGTCGAGCTCGATCCTCGAAGTCCGGGCCAAGTCGCGCCGTCTGTTCCGCGGCGTGGAGAACGGCCTCATCATCATCGACTACCTGCAGCTCATGCAGCCGCACGGGCGACGCTCCGAGAACCGCCAGGTGGAGGTCGCCGAGATCTCCCGTGGCCTCAAGATCCTCGCGAAGGAGCTCGAGTGCCCGGTGCTCGTGCTCTCGCAGCTTTCCCGCCGTATCGAGGAGCGCCAGGGCAAGCGTCCGCAGCTTTCGGACCTGCGTGAGTCAGGCGCGATCGAGCAGGACGCCGACGTGGTCATCTTCATCGACCGCAACACCGACCCGAACGCTCAGGACGAGCCGGGACGCCCGCCGAAGGGCGAGGCAGAGATCATCGTGGCGAAGCATCGTAATGGACCGGTGGACAGCTGCAGGCTCGCCTACCTCGACCGGTTCACCCGCTTCCTGCCGCTGGCCAGGAACCCGTAGAGCGCGCGATCATCCGTGGAGGCTCCCGCATGAGCGAGCAGCGATACGACGCCGTGATCATCGGCGCGGGGCCCGCCGGCATCTTCGCGGCGATCGAACTGATCCGCGGTAAGCCGGCGATGCGCATCCTTGTGCTCGAGCGCGGCAACCCGATCGACAAGCGCTCATGCCCCGCGCGCCAGACGAGCTGCGTCGGGTGTCCCACCTGCGCGATCATGACCGGCTGGGGCGGCGCGGGGGCCTTCTCCGACGGCAAGCTCACCCTCTCTACCGAGGTCGGCGGCTGGCTCGGCGACTACGTCGGCCCCGACGGGCTCGAGCGGCTCATCGAGGACAGCGACCGGCTCTGGCTCGAGTTCGGCGCCACCACCACCGTGCACTCTCCGGATCCCGAGGAGGCCGAGCGCCTGATGCGCCAGGCCACCCTCGCCCAGATGCGCCTCGTGCCGATGCGCATCCGGCATATCGGCAGCGATCGGTCACCTGCCGTCCTCCAGGCGATGTATGACTACCTGGTCTCGGCCGGGGTCGAGGTCCGCACGGGAACGATGGCCACACGCGTCGTGGCCGAAGAGGACCACGTCACCGCAGTGGAGCTCGGCGATGGGAGCACCATCTCGACGGAGCTCGTGATCGCGGCCCCCGGCCGTGACGGCGCCGACTGGCTCGCCGAGCAGGCCCGCACCCTCGGCATCGGGCTCGTGAACAACGCGGTCGATATCGGCGTGCGCGTCGAGGTCCCCGCGCCCGTGATGGAGCCGCTCACGGAGCCCCTCTACGAGGCGAAACTGATCCAGATGTCGCATCGCTTCGGCGACCAGGTGCGCACGTTCTGCATGAACCCGTACGGCGCGGTCACCACCGAGAGCTACGGCGACATCGTCACCGTGAACGGCCACTCCTACGCCGAGCAGCGCACCGCCAACACCAACTTCGCCGTGCTGGTGAGCCAGCAGTTCACGCATCCGTTCCACGAGCCCATAACGTACGGCACGTCGATCGCGCGGCTCGCCAACCTGCTCGGCGAGGGCATCTTGGTGCAGCGTCTCGGCGATCTGCGCGCAGGACGGCGTTCCACCGCCAAGCGGATCGCCGAGTCGGTCGTCACGCCCACGATGCCCTCGGCCACTCCCGGCGACCTCTCGTTCGTACTGCCGTACCGGCACCTGGTGGACATCCTGGACTTCCTGGAAGCGATGGACACGCTTGCGCCCGGCGTGGCGGCCGACGGGACGCTGCTCTACGGCATCGAGGTGAAGTTCTACTCGTCGCGGCTCGAACTCGACTCCAGCCTGCAGACGCACGTCCATGGCCTCTACGCGGTGGGCGACGGCGCGGGTGTCACGCGCGGGCTCGTGCAGTCGGGCGCGAGCGGGCTGGTGGCGGCGCGAGGGGCGCTCGAATCCCTCGGCTAGCGTGTCTTGAAGCGGGTGAAGCCGCCGGCGAGCGTGGCGGCTTCCGACTCCACCGACTCGGCCGATGCCGCAAGTTGCCGGGCCGCCGCGGCGCTCTCCTGCGTGCTCACACTCACCTGGTGCATCGCCTGAACGAGTTGATCGGATGCGCGGGTCTGCTGCACCGTCGCCTCCGCGATCTCGCGTGCGGCCGCCGCGGTGTCGGCCATCTGCTGGACGATCACGTCGAACGCCGAACGGGATTCATCGCTCGAGCGGACCGTGTCGTCGGAGAGCGACGATTGGCGCAGCGCCGCGGACTGGAGCCTGCCGGTCGCCGCCTGGATGCTCTGCACCATCACGTCGATGCGTCCGGCCGAGACGGACACGCTCTCGGCCAGCGTGCGGATCTCCCGTGAGACGACCGCGAAGCCCTTGCCTGCTTCGCCCGCCCTCGCAGCCTCGATCGCGGCATTGAGCGCGAGGATCTTGGTCTGCTCGGCGATGCCGCCGATGATCGACGTCACATCGGCGATGCCGACGGCCACCTGCTCCATCGCGTTGGCCGCATCGGCCATGTCGCGGGCACCGACGGCGAGCTCGTCCATCGTGCCATGCGCGCGGTCGATGGTCTCCGCGCCGGTCTGTGCCGACTCGAGCCCGTCTTCGGCCACGTGCAGCACGCGCCTCGCCCCGTCCGAGACCGACTGGAAGCTGCGGGTGAGCTCCTCGAGTGTGGCAGTGGTCTGTGCGACCGAGGATGCCTGGGCCGTGGCCTGCTCGGCCGAGGAACGCGACGCCGAGGAGATCTGCGCGGCCACCGACCGGAGCTGGTTCACCGACTGGTCGACCTGGAAGATCATCGTCTTGAGGCCGCCGGTCATCGTGTTGAACGAATCGCCGAGCTGGCGAAGCTCGCGGTAGCCGGTGGCGGGTACCTGTGCCGTCAGGTCGCCGGTCGCGACACGCTCGGCGGCTCCGCTCATCGCCGAGAGCGGGGTGGCGAGCGAGCGGCTCACGTTGATCGCCCCCACGAGCGCCACGACCAGGGCGAACAACGTCACGCCGAGGAACGTGAGCGCAAAGCTGCGGGTAGCGGCGGCATAGGGGGTCTCGTCGATGCCCACGTAGAGCATGCCGACGATCGTTCCGTAGGGATCGCGCAACGGCTCGTACGATGCGAGATACGTGCGGTCGTACACGAACGCCTGGCCGGTGTACGGCTCTCCGGCTTCGAGCACGGTGCGACGGACGGTGTCGGACACGACCGTGCCGAGGGCCCGATCGCCGTCCTCATCGGTGATGGTCGTGGCCACGCGCACGCCGCCCTGGAAGAGCGTGGAGGCGCCACCGACCTTCTCCACCACCGAATCGACGAGCGTGTTGTCCAGCTTGATGACGCGGACGCCCACCAGAACGCCACCGGGGATGGGCGAGGAGGCCACGAAGGAGAGTGCCCCCTCGTCCTCCCCCTCGACGAGGGTGCCCTTGGGCGTCTCCTTCGCCTGCAGGCGAAGCCTGCTGGCAAGCCCGATCGCCGAGAGGTCTTCGGGCGGCACGATGGCGACCCCGCCAGTCGCTGCGCCGCTCGACGCCCAGTCCAGCAGCAGGGGCCACTCGGACTGATAGCCCGTCGTCCCCATGCTCGTGGCGAGCACCTCGCCGGTGCTGGAGACGACCGCGAAGTAGGTGATGCCGGCGAGCTGGGCCCGGCGCGCCAACCCGTTGGTGAGCGCAAGTCGAGCGTCAGCGTCGCCGAACGGCAGCGTGCTATCGGCCGCGGTCTCGGCGACGGCTGCGGTGACCGCGGATGTCTCATCGGCGAAGAGACTCGAGGCGGCGGTCATGTTGGAGGTGACGGCCGCCTGAGCCTGTTCTGTGATGGCGGCGTCGAAGCGCCATATGCCGAACGCCGCAGCGAGCAGTAGTGCGCCGGTGATGATGGCGGCGAATCCCGCGATCAAGCGGGTCCGCAGCGCAACTCCCTTACCCACACGGTTCCCTTCCGACGGTGTCTTCGGCGTAGCGTAGCCGTCCGCCTGTCAGGAGGCTGTGACGGCCGTCGCATCAGGGCGAAACTAAAGATACCTATATGCGCGCGCGTGCGCACGGCGCGCGAGGCGGTCGGTCCGATATCGCAGGGGGACTGCGCTAGACTGGTGCGCGAGGTCCCGGTGCGAGTGGAGAAGAGACGGATGATCACGCCGGCAGGCAACGAGTGTCACTACTACTACGAGGACTTCGCCCGCGGCGCGAGCCGTCAGGAGTGCCGCGCCGCGAAGACGCCGCGTTCGGCCGAGTGGCGCCCCGTCGACTGCGCGGACTGCCCGGTGCCGTCCATCCTGGCGGCGAACGGCAGTACCACGCTCGAGCTGCGGATCCACATCAGGAGGAAGAAGCTGCGCCTCGGCCCGCGCGTGACGGTCGAGGCCTGGTGCGCGCTGCATGGCCCGATCGACGGCGACCCGCGCATAGGATGCACGGAGTGCAATGCCGAGGCCGATGAGCTGCTGAGGCGTGCTCTCGAGTAGCACCCGACGCGCTTGGCCGCCCCCTGCACTAGCGCTTCGCGCGCTCGTCGGGCATACTTGCCCGGGCGCTAAACCTTCGGGGGACGCCACTGCACTCCGCCTGGCTCGGCGGTGTGCGCGGTCCGGGAGCGGCTACAGGTGTCCGCGGGACCGAGCAATTCGAGGAGCTCATCACATGGCCGGCATCGTCCTGGTCGGTGCCCAGTGGGGCGACGAGGGTAAGGGCAAGATCACCGACCTCATCGCGGACGACTTCGATTACGTCGTGCGCTTTCAGGGCGGGAACAATGCGGGGCACACCGTCATCCACGGCGGGAAGACGCTCAAGCTCCATCTCATCCCCAGCGGCATCATGTATCCGCACATCACGCCGGTCATCGGCAACGGGTGCGTGATCGATCCCAGGGTGCTGCTCGAGGAGATGGATCGGCTGGTGGACGACGGCCTCTCCATACACCGGCTGCTCATCAGCTGCAACGCGCATCTGATCATGCCCTACCACCGTGACCTGGACGGTGCGAGTGAGCGTCGGCTCGGCAGCCAGGAGATCGGCACCACGCGCCGCGGCATCGGCCCGGCATACATGGACAAGGCCTCCCGCATGGGCCTGCGCGTGCAGGACCTCATCGACGAGCACATCTTCCGCAAGAAGCTTGAGGCGGCGCTTCACGAGAAGAACGACATCCTCTCCAAGGTGTATGAGCTGCCCACCTACACGGTGGACCAGATCGCCGAGGAGTACCTCGCGTACGCCGAGCGCATCAAGCCGCACATCGCCGAGACGAGCGTGCTCATCAACAAGGCCCTCGACGCCGACCAGTGGGTGCTGTTCGAGGGCGCCCAGGGCGCACTACTCGACCTCGACCACGGCACGTACCCGTTCGTGACCTCGTCGAGCCCGACGGCAGGCGGCGCCTGCACGGGCGTGGGCGTGGGTCCGAAGCGCATCGACCGCGTGCTCGGCATCGCCAAGGCATACATCACGCGTGTGGGCAGCGGCCCGTTCCCCACCGAGCTGTTCGACGACACCGGCAGGCATCTCATCGAGGTGGGCCACGAATACGGCACCACCACCGGCCGCGAGCGGCGCGCCGGGTGGTTCGACGGGCTCATCGCTCGCTTCGCGGTGCAGATCAACGGCCTGACCGACCTCGCCATCACCAAGCTCGACGTCCTCTCGGACCTCGACCGCATCAAAGTCTGCGTCGCCTACGAGTACGAGGGCAGGCGCTACAACGACCTGCCCGCGCACCAGACCGCGTTCCACCACGCGAAGCCCATCTACGAGGAGCTTCCGGGCTGGAAGCAGGACATCACGGGATGCCGCACGTTCGAGGAGTTGCCGAAGGCGGCGCAGGACTACATCACCTTCCTCGAAGACCTCGCCGAGGTGCCCGTGGCGATGATCGCCGTGGGGCCGAGCCGCGAGCAGACGATCATGCGACGGTGGGAAGGGCGGGCGTAGGTGCGCGTCCGGGTGCGCATCGCACTCGTGCTGGCCGCCTTCATGGTGATGGCGGCTCCCGCAACGGCGCACGCCACGGCGGGGGACCTCTACGCGGCGGGCACGCCGTATCGGGTGACCACCTACGCGAACCACCGGAGCGTCTTCGGCTCGTGCTCTGACTCTTGGGTGGCCGACATCAACGCGAACGCAGGCGACGCTGGCCGGCCGATCTACGCGCCTGAGGCCGGTCACGTTCGCGTCTTCTCAACGGGGTGGGGCGACGGCTACGGCAACTCGATCATCTGGCTCTCGGCTGATGGCCGCGAGCAGATCCACGTGGCGCACCTGAGTGCATTCGCGGCCACGGGCGATGTGGCGGGCGGGATGCTCATCGGCTATGCGGGCAGCACCGGCAATTCCACCGGCGACCACATGCATGTCTCGCGCGCGTATGACGGGGTGCCGGCGCCGCTCATCTTATCGGGCCAGCAGATCGCGCCGGCCTCAAGCGGGCTCGGCACGCAGTACACCTCGGCGGGGCAGCTGCCCATCACGTCCACCGTGTGCGGTGTGACGAACGGGATGACATACTACGGCCCGGTCGGAGTCACGTACTCGTGCGCGGGCGCCGATGCGGGCACGGTGGCCGCGACGCTCGATGGCGCGCCATTCGCCTCCGGGAGCGCTGTGAACGCGGCGGGCGCACACACGCTCGTGGTGAGCGCGTCAGTGTGCGGGTGCGCGTACTCGAAGACGGTCACGTTCTCGGTGGCCGAGCCGCCGGCGCCGGGACTCGAGCCGGTGTTCCGCTTCTACCGCCCCTCGGCGGGCACGCACTTCTTCACCAACACCTACGCCGAGCGCGACAACGTGGTCACGAGCCTGAGCGGTCTCTTCGCGTACGAAGGCGTCGCCTACTGGACGAACCCGGCGAGCAACGCCACGCCACTGTTCCGCTTCTACCGCCCGGCGACGGGGACGCACTTCTACACCGCCGACACGGCCGAGCGGGACCGCGTGATCTCCACGCTCGGTGCGACCTACGCTTACGAGGGCGCGGCGTACAGCGTATCCGCGGCGCCCGCCGAAGGAGCGCCGACGGTCTGGCGCTTCTACCGGCCCTCCACCGGCACGCACTTCTACACGGCCGACGCGCGCGAGCGTGATACCGTGCAGGCGACTCTCGGGAACATCTACCAGCTTGACGGCCCGGCGTTCTGGCTGGGGCAGTAGCGCCTCTACCGCACGTGGCCCGCACCGGCAGGCCCGTCAGCTCCGGCTGGCGGGCCTGTCGTCTATCCCGCAGAAGTCGCCGCTCGTCACTTCCGACGCACCGCATGGCGTCTACAAGCCCTTCGGCGGTTCATGGAATGCCGTCGACCGGCCGATATGTAAGATGCGTCACGAAACGAGGGCGACGAGGAAGATGCGAGCGCGGGGGATTCGGTCGCTCGGCCTTCTCAGGTGTCTCCACCGAATCGGGCTGGAATCGGAGGTGTCGAACAGAAGGAATGCGCGGAACCGGTTCGCACATGGTCGCGTTCCTGTTGGTGGCGACGCTGACGATCCTCACGCCGGACGGTGGGCTGTCTGCGGCTGCCGGACCGGGGTCGCTGGGTGCTCGCGCCGAGGCGCCGGACGCCGGCCCCGCGGTCGGGCCGGTGACATCGGTCGATGGGCTCGAGGGCGAGGTGATGCCGAGCGATCTCGGTCCCTCGGGCACGGTGACCGTCACGGTGACAGTCCTTCCCGCCGGCCCGGAGACGGTCATCCCGGTCTACCGCTTCTACAGCGCGCTCTCCGGCACCCACTTCTACACTCCCTCACCGGAAGAGCGCGACATGGTGCTGGCCAAATGGCCTGGTATCTGGCAGTACGAGGGCGTCGCATATACCGTCAACCCGGCCAGGAACTCCCAGCCGCTCTACCGGTTCTACAACCGCGTGAACGGTAGCCACTTCTACACGGCATCGCCCTCGGAGCGCGACACGGTGTTCGCGCGCTGGATGAACATCTTCCAGTACGACGGTGAGACGTACCGGGTCACGCCGGGTGCGGCTCCCGCCGAAGCGCCGGTCTACCGCTTCTACAACCGGAGGAACGGCAGCCACTTCTACACTGCGACCGCCGAGGAGCGCGACATCGTGATGGCCCGCTGGTCGAGCATCTACCAGTACGAGGGCGTCGCATTCTGGCTCGGGCAGTAGCGGCGCGCGCAGCGCGGCCATCGGCTACAATCGTCCCACTGTCATCTGCGATCCTCCGGGGGTTCATCGGTATGCGCATCCTCGTCCTCGGCGGCGGCGGCCGCGAGCACGCCATCGTGGCATCGCTCCTCGCCTCGCCCCACGCGCCGCAGGTCGTGTGTTCGCCGGGTAACGGCGGCACCGCCAGCATCGCAGCGAACGTGAAGATCTCTGACGGCGAGCCGACGTTCGTGGCCGAATGGGTGCAGACCCACGGCGTCGACTTCGTGGTGATCGGTCCCGAGGTTCCGTTGGTCATGGGCACCGCCGACTTCCTCGCCGCTGATGGCGTGCCGGTCTTCGGCCCGAAGGCCGCCGGCGCGCAGCTTGAGGGCTCGAAGGCGTTTGCTAAGGATCTGATGGAGCGCTACGGGATCCCCACGGGCCGCTACCTCGCCACCGGGAGCCAGGCCGAGGCGCTCGCATATCTCCGGGAGCACGGCGCGCCCATCGTTGTGAAGGCCGATGGCCTGGCCGCCGGCAAGGGCGTCACCGTGGCGATGACGGTGGCCGAAGCCGAGCAGGCCGTCACCGAGACGCTCGATGGCAAGTTCGGCGACGCGGGCCTGCTCGTGGTGCTCGAGGAGTACCTCGAGGGTCCGGAGTGCTCGCTGCTGGCCTTCACCGATGGCACCACCGTGCTGCCGATGCTCACCGCGCAGGACCACAAGCGCGCGTTCGACAACGACCAGGGTCCGAATACGGGCGGCATGGGTGTCTATGCGCCGGTTCCCACCATCGATGACGCTACGCTCGCCGAGATGGTCGCCATCCTGGAGAAGACCGTCGCGGCCCTGCGCGCCGACGGCATCGAGTACCGCGGTGTGCTGTACGGCGGGTTCATCCTCACCGCCGAGGGGCCGAAGGTGCTCGAGTACAACGCGCGCTTCGGCGATCCCGAGACCCAGGTGCTGCTCCCGCTGCTCGAGACGGACCTGCTCGACGTGCTGCTCGCTACCGCCGAGGGCCGTCTTTCCGAGGTCGAACTAGAGTGGCGTGACGGTTTCGCGGTCTCCGTGGTGCTCGCCTCCGACGGCTATCCTGGCGTGTGCTACACCGGCAGGACGATCAGCGGGCTGGATGAAGCCGCCGCGATCGAGGGCGTCACCGTCTTCCATGCGGGCACCGCGCTCGACGCGAACGGCGAGCTCGTCACCGCCGGCGGCCGCGTGCTCGACGTGACCGCGGTGGCGCCCACGTTCGCCGAGGCCCGCGACCGCGCGTACCGCGCCGTGGACTGCATCTACTTCGAGGGCATGCACTACCGCACCGACATCGGGCTGCGCGCGCTGCGTTCGGAGGACGGGGCCTGATGCTCGCCGAGCGCCTTCTCTCGGCGGCGGTCACCACCACGCAGGGGAGCTACTTCACCGACACACCCCGCAAGGTGCCGTCGCTGCCCGTACCCGAGGAGGGCAAGCAGTACCTGCTCTACGCGCACGTGCCGTTCTGCGAGCGGCTGTGCCCGTACTGCAGCTTCAACCGATTCCCCTTCGCCGAGGATCCGGCCCGAGCGTACTTCACGAGTCTGCGGCAGCAGATGCGCATGGTGGCCGACCTCGGCTACACGTTCGACTCGCTCTACATCGGCGGAGGAACGCCCACGATCCTCGTGGACGAGCTCTGCCAGACGATCGACCTCGCACGTGAGCTCTTCGGCGCGCTGGAGGTTTCCACCGAGACGAACCCGAACCACCTCATCCCGGAGGTGCTCGAGCCGCTCAAGAGCCGCGTGCAGCGCATGAGCGTGGGCGTGCAGAGCTTCGATGACGAGCTGCTCAAGCAGATGGACCGCTACGACAAGTACGGATCCGGTGCCGAGATCCTCGAGCGTATCCAGTCGCTCGAAGGGTTCTTCCACTCGCTCAATGTGGACATGATCTTCAACTTCCCGAGCCAGACCGAGGAGGTCCTGCGCCGGGACATCGAGATGGTGAAGGCGAGCCGCTGCAACCAGACCACGTTCTACCCGCTCATGGCGTCGCGCTCGGTGGCGAACCAGCTCAAGCGCACCGTGGGCATGGTGGACTACAACCGCGAGGCGCGCTACTACGAACTCTTGTCGCGCAAACTCGCCGACACCTTCGAGTTCTCGACCGCCTGGACGTTCTCGCGCATCGGCGGCGGCATGATCGACGAGTACATCGTGGACTACGAGGAGTACGTGGGCATCGGCAGCGGCGCGTTCAGCTACCTGCGCGGCGACATCTACCTCACCACGTTCTCGCTCCGGGACTACAATGCCGCGATCACCGAAGGGCGCATGCCGGTGGCCGTGGGCAGCGCCACCAATCGGCCCATCGATCGGATGCGCTACCGGTTCCTGATGTCGCTCTTCGGCCTTCGGCTCGACAAGCAGCGGTTCAAGCGCGATTTCGGCGTGAGCGTCGAGCGCGGCCTGTGGAAAGAGATGCTGTTCTTCCGCACGTTCGGCGGCTTCGCCACTGACAACGCCGAGGAGCTCACGCTTTCCGAGACCGGCCGCTACCTGGCGGTGGTCATGCAGCGCACGATGTTCGCACAGCTCAACAGCCTCCGCGACGCGGCGCGCAACGCGCTCGCCTCCGATGAGCGGCAGCTGCTCTTCGGCGACGGGACCACGTGCGATGCCGGGTGCGCGGACGAAGGATAGGGGAGGGGCCATGGCCGAAACGACGCCGCTCGTGGGCATCATCATGGGCTCGAAGAGCGACCTCGGCGTGATGGAGGAGTGCTCAGCGCAGCTCGAGGAGCTCGGCGTGCCGTACGAGGTCGTGATCGCCTCGGCGCACCGCCAGCCGGCGCGCGTGCACGAGTGGGCGAGCGGGGCCGCCGCGCGGGGTATCCGTGTGATCGTCGCCGCCGCCGGGAAGGCCGCGCATCTCGGCGGTGTGGTGGCTGCGTACACACCGCTGCCGGTGATCACCGTCCCGATGAAGACGAGCGATCTGGGCGGGCTCGACTCGCTGCTCTCGATGGTGCAGATGCCCACCGGTGTGCCGGTCGCCTGCGTGGCCATCAACGGGGCGAAGAACGCCGCGATCCTTGCGACGCAGATCCTGGGAGCCGGGATGCCCGAGTATCAGGCGCGGATCGCGGAGTTCAAGCGGGCGCTCGCCGATGGGTAAGATCACGGCGATACTCACGTTCGTGGCTGTCACGGCGCTCGCGCTCGTCGCGTTCGCGCCCGTTGGCGGAGTGCTTGGCGAGGCGGCCTACGACGTCTACTCATCGATGACCGCCGGTGGTTCGGCCGAGATCCAGGCCGCGCTCGTACCGCTCATCGCGATCGATATGGTCTTCCTGCTGGTGGCATTCGGCGTGTCGTTCGCGGGCGGCGTGCACCTTCCCTCCGGCCTCCCGCATGTGTTCTTCGTGATGTTCTCGGTTCTGGCCCTCGGCGCCACGCAGGTGCGGTTCTTCGAGCTGGCCGGCGATGTGGGCGGGATCGGGGACTCCTTCGGCACGTACAACGTGGTGGCGATGTTCGCCCTGATCGTCGTAGTGGTGCAGCTCGGCGTGCATCTCGCCCGGAGGCGCTTCGAATCCCGGGGCAGTCACTAGCCGGGAGCGGCGCTACCAGCTGCCGGTCCCCGGCTCGCCCTTGTACGGACCCACGATGTCCGATGTGATCCAGCCGCCGTAGTACGCCCCCGGCTGGGGCCGAACGACCTCGCCATCCACCCGGCATTCGTCCATGTCCCGCGGCGAGAAGGCCACTCGGCCTGCGAGCGTCTCGTAGCCAGGTGACGGCTCCGCGTAGACCCAGGCGGCATCGGGAGCGCGCATGCCACCGGCGCACACGTCGTAGTAGCGCGCCTCACCCTTGAACTCGCAGTAGGTCGCCCGGCCGCTCGGAGCGAGCGCGCCGGCCATGACGTCCTCGAGCGGGATGTAGTACACGGGTGGGTGGCTCGTCTCGAGTACGCGGAGCGCACGCGTGGTGTCGGCGATGACCTCTCCGCCGAAGACGACCTCGATACGCTTGGCGGTGGGCTGCGCGAGTGGCGGACGAGGGTAGTCCCAGACCGACTCCTGCCCGGGTCCGAGCTTCACGCGTGCGATGCCCCGCAGGGTTTCACTTCCGTCCAACATGGAGTGTTCGTACCCGTAATGGGGGGCGGCGAGGCGTTTCGACTTCGTCCGGGCGCCCCGTTTGCGTGCGCCCGGAGCGGTCATGGACGATAATCACCTCGTGCCACACGCGAGGACCGGAGGACGAGAGCGATGCCACACGGCCCGTACGAAGACGTTCGCATCACCGGGCATCTCATCGACTCGGGGATCATGTCGCGCATCATGGACGATATCGTCGCGCTCGACGGCGAGTTCGAGACGCTGTCGTTCGAAGTGGGTCGCACCAACGAGGACGCGTCGGTGGCGCTCCTGCGCATCCGCGGCCGCGATGAGGCGCACGTCGACAAGATCCTCGGCGTGATCAACCAGCTTGGCGCGGAGCCCCTCGATGTGGAGGATGTGCGCACGTCGCCGGCTTCGGCTGACGGCGTGTTCCCCGAAGGCTTCTACGCCACCACCAACCTCGAGACGGCCGTACGGATCGGGGGCCGCTGGACGCAGGTCACAGGTCCCGAGATGGACCTCGGCATCGTGGTCGATGGTGAGAGCGCGTACACGGTGGCGATGGCGGACGTTCGCGCGGGCCAATCCATCGTCATGGGGCACGCCGGCGTACGTGTGCGTCCGATCGAGCGTCCGCGCGACAAGCAGGAGTTCGAGTTCATGAACTCGGAGGTCTCCTCCGAGAAGCCCAAGGCGCTCGTCATCCGCGACGTGGCGCATATGCTCAGGCGCGTGAAGTCGCGTGAGCAGAGCATCATCCTCGTGGTCGGGCCTGCGGTCGTGCACACCGGCGCGGCGCAGCATCTCGCGAGGCTCGTGCGCATGGGGTATGTCTCCGTCCTCTTCGGCGGCAACGCCGTAGCGGTCCACGACATCGAGTCGGCGCTCTACGGCACGTCGCTCGGCGTGTCGATGGAAGCCGGGATGCCCACGGTGGGCGGACACGAGCACCATCTTCGCGCAATCAACACGATCCGCGGCTGCGGAGGGATCCGTCAGGCGATCGAGCAGGGCATTCTCACCGAGGGCCTCATGCACACGCTGGTCACGACCGGGACGCCCTACGTGCTGGCGGGCTCGATCCGCGACGACGGCCCGCTGCCCGATGTGATCACCGACGTGCTGGAGGCACAGCGCGCGATGCGCGCGTACTGCCAGGAGGCCGGCGCGTGCATCATGCTATCGACGATGCTGCACTCGATCGCCACCGGCAACATGCTTCCCGCCGATGTCACGACGATCTGCGTGGACATCAATCCCGCCGTGGTGACCAAGCTCGCCGATCGTGGGAGCTTCCAGACGGTGGGTATCGTCACCGATGTCGGTCTGTTCCTCGAGATGTTGGCCGATGAATTGGAGCGCGATCCGGAGTAATCGGCGCGTCGCTTGCTTCGGCAGGAGCGACGAGAGGAGTCGTACATGGCCACGGCAACCTTGAACGGGAGGCGGCCGAGGCCTCGAAGCGCGCGCTGGAGTCGACCATGGGTCGGCTGTACACGGAAGTCGTGCCGCTGACACGCTTCTACCTGGCCGAGGAGTACCACCAGCACTACTATGCCAGGAAGGGCTTGCTCGGCGTCGCCTGCGGCGCGGCAGGTTAGGAGGTCGTGATGGGGCGCTACGAGATCGAGAACGACGAGTCCGGATGGCGCGCGATGCTCTCACCGGAGGAGTACCGCGTGCTGCGCGAGGCGGGCACCGAGCCGCCGTTCTCGGGTGCCTACGTCGACACCGACGACCCCGGCGCCTATCGATGCCGTGCGTGCGGCAACCCGCTCTTCCGGTCCGAGACCAAGTACCACTCCGGCTGCGGATGGCCGAGCTTCTACGAGCCCATCTCTCCTGATGCGGTCGAAGAGCACGCGGACACGAGTCATGGCATGGCGCGCACCGAGATCCGATGCGGTGCCTGCGGTTCACATCTCGGCCACGTCTTCCCGGATGGCCCCCGGCCCACAGGGTTGCGTTACTGCATGAATTCCGTGGCTCTCGACCTCGACAGGGCTGCGGGTAGCTGAGCACGAGGCTACAATAGGCCTGACTCGACCACGAGAGGCAGGTCTGTGTTCCAGGAGAGCGAGATCGTCGACCTGATGCTCGTCGTGTTCCTCATGCCGATGCTCGTGATCGGCATGAGGAGCGTGGAAGTCGCGGGCAAGCGATGGTTCATCGCCTCATACTGGGCGATCGTCTGCGGTTTCGTCTTCACGGTGGTCGAGGGCTACCGGGCGACCGTCGTGATGAACGACCTCGAGCACATCGCGTACGCCGTCGCGGGCATCTTCCTCGCGATCGCGACCCGTGCGCTGTTGCATGACGTCCACGGGCAGGTCGATCCCTCGTGAGCCTGGCCGCCGCTGCCGACATCGTCGCGCTGCTCGGGTTCGGTGCGGCGGTCTACTTCGTCGTTCGGATACCTCGCGGAGCCCCGGGCCTCGGCAGGTATGTCAAGGGCACCCTGCTGGCCGCCACCGCCGTCTACTTCCTGGTCAGCGCGTCGAACACGCTGGAGCACACGGGGATCTCGTCCTTCTACGACGTCTACGAGGACTTCATCGAGGTGCTCTTCGTGCCACTCGTGGCGTGGGCCATCTACAGCCGGATCAGCGCACAACGCCTGCTCGAGGCGCAACGCGCCGAGGAGGATATCCGTCGCGAGCACGAGCTGCTCGTGAACATCCTCAACACGACACCCGCCGGCATCCTGGTCGCTCTCGCGGATGGCACGGTCACGACGGCAAACGAGGTCGCCGAGGAGATGGTCGCCCTCGCCCTCGACGGCCAGCTCGATCTGGGCGAGATCGTGCGTTCGGCGCCCGTCTCGCGCATGAGCACGCGGCTCGGAACGGGTGACACGAGCATGTATGTCGCGATCAGTTCGACCCCGCTGGCGGCTCAGGAAGGCGCGCCTGTTTCGGCCGTGATCTCTCTGTCCGACGTGACCGACCGGGTGGGCGCTGAGGCGCGCGCAGAGGAGTACCGCCGTGGCCTCGAAGACGCCATCGATCGACGGACCGGCGAGCTGCTCGAGGCGAACCGTCAGCTCCAGAAGGCCGGCGACACGAACCAACAGTTCTTCACCAAGATGAGTCACGAACTGCGCACGCCGCTGAACGCGATCATCGGTTTCAGCGAGATCATCCTGAGGGGTCTCTCCGGACCGGTCTCTCCGGACCAGAGGAAGCAGCTCGAGATGGTGCGGGATGCCGGACACCAGCTCCTGGACACCGTGAACGATGTACTCGAGATCTCCCGGATCGAGTCCGGCTACAGCACGGTCTCGGTCGTCAGCTTCGACCTGAGCGCCCGCATGAGCGTTCTCACGGGGTCGATGAGTGGTGTGGCGCTGATGCAGGGGGTCGATCTCGCGTGTTCGTGTGAAGGCGGATCAGTGGTGTCCACGGACCCGGACAAACTCGATCAGATCATACGCAATCTCATCTCCAATGCGATCAAGTTCACCGACCCGGGCGGCCGTGTGCGCGTGTCCGTGACCCACGACAGGGAGTACGCGACCATCGCGGTCGCCGACAGTGGGATCGGCATCGCCGAGGAGGACCAGGAGCGCATCTTCCGGGCATTCGAGCAGGTGGAGAATCCCGATCGCATCCGCCCCGTAGGCACGGGCCTCGGACTTCTGATCTGCCGTGAACTCTCCGCAGCGCTCGGTTGCGGCATCACCGTCGAGAGCCGTCCCGGTGTCGGCTCCACGTTCACGGTAGTCGTCCCCCAACAGTTCCCCGGTCATCTGGTCATTCTGTAACCGGCGTCACCGGTCCGACCGTTTGGCATTTCCGGGTCACGGGCCTCGCGCTTCATGCCGATGAGGATGCTATGGCCAGGAGTCCTCAAAGAGCGGACCTGGTGCGGCACATCCTCGTGGGTGTCGCCTGCCTCCTCCTGGGCTGGCTCGGCGTCATGCAGGGTGTGCGTATCCCGATCCTCTCGGATGCCAGCTACGGTGTCCACCAGCTTGGACACCTGATGACGTGGTTCCTGCCCGAGGTGTATCGCCTGATGATGGGGTCGCTGTTCCAGGTACTGCTCCCGCTTGGCTTCGCCGGCTATTTCCTCTTGTTCCATCGCGACCTCCTCGGCGTCACCCTCATGCTCGCATGGACGGGGTTGTCGGCCGGTGAGACGGCGGCGTACATCGCCGACGCGACCGCCCCGGCCATGGTGATAGGGCCGGGTCACATCGAACACGACTGGGCGATCGCGCTCACCACGCTGGACAAGATGGCCGCGGTCGACGAACTGGCCTGGATCGTCCAGGCTGCCGCGCTCGTATGCATCCTCGCCGGCATGGGTGTGGCGGCGTTCGGTGCCGTTCGGGCGATCACGGAGTCGCACACCGCATCGGCGGTGGACGTCTACCTCGAGCGCAAGCCCGTGCAGGATCGCGGCGGGTATGACGAGTGGGTGCGCGCTCAGTCCGGCAACCAGGCGTCGCCGCCTTCAGCAGGGCCGTGAATGGCGCGCCCCATCTTCGAACGCTAGGATGGGGTGTCACCGACGCTGAAGGACGCGCACGTGCCCGCTCTCGATCCGCTCATCGCCCTCGGGCTCGACCCCGAGCGGGCCGCCGCCATCGGGCAGGCCGGCGTCGAGTTCACTCCCGGTCGCGTCATCCGCTCGGACAGGGGTTTCGTCTTCGCGTACACGGCGGCAGGGATCGTCATGGCGCGGCCGTCCACGCACTTGGTGAAGTCCGCCGATGACGGAGGCATGCCGGTGGTGGGCGACTGGGTCCTGCTCGGCGGCACCGAGCCGGAGCCTCTCGTGGAGCGTGTGCTCGAGAGGACCACGTCGATCGCGCGGCGCGACCCGGGTCGCGCGGCCCGGGTGCAGGTGCTCGCGGCCAATGTCGACGTCGTTCTGGTCACGCATCCGCTTTCCGACGGTGCACCCAACCTCGCCCGCATCGAGCGGGAGCTGTCGCTCGTGTGGGACAGCGGGTCGCAGCCGGTGGTGGTGCTCACCAAGGCGGACCTGCATCCGGACCTTCCGGCGGCGGTCGAGGCCGTCGAGGCCGCGGCCCCCGGGGTGACCGTGCTCACGACGAGCACCGTCACCGGCGAGGGCATCGAGGACATCAGGTCGTATCTCTCCGGCGGACAGACGATCGTGCTGATCGGCCCGTCGGGATCGGGCAAGTCCACGCTGGTGAACGCGCTCGCTGGCGAAGACATCCAGGCCACGCGCGAGGTGCGTGTCTCGGACCACCGGGGACGGCACACCACCGTGTCGCGTGAACTGCTGCAGTTGCCCGGCGGAGGGCTTGTGATCGACACGCCCGGGCTGCGTGCCGTGGGGATGTGGGATTCCGCCGATGGTGTCGACCAGGCATTCTCGGATGTCGCTCTCCTCGCCGAGGGTTGCCGCTTCCGCGACTGCCGGCACGACGGTGAGCCCGGTTGTGCTGTCGAGGCTGCGGTGGCGTCGGGCGAGTTACCCGCGCGGCGCCTCGAGAGCTATCGCGAGCTGCGGGCGGAGGCGCTCTTCGTCGGAGAGCAGTTAGACGCGCGCGCGCGACTGGAGCGCAAGCGCGAGGGCAAGCAGCTGGCACGCGCGATCAAGCGGTACTACAAGGACGGACCACGGGGCACCTAGACGAGAAGTGGGGCCGGTCTCCCGGCCCCGCGCATCAATGCGATAGGTGGCGAACCTACTTCACGCGGTAGGCGTCCTTCGCGACAAGCGCCGCGATCGCGAAGAGCAGGTTCGCCAGAAGGTAGCCGATGTCCATCCACCAGGTGAGGCCGGTTCCCGCCCATTCGGCATAGACAAAGAACGAATCGATCAGGGCGAAGAGGAGCGCACCGGCCACGACGAGCCACCACGGGCGGGCCAATCTGCCGGCGCCAAGCTGACGAACGACCAGCGCGAGCGCCACGGCGGGCGCGAGCATGAGCACGATGTCGCCGACCCACGAGCGGGTCGAGAGCGGCGTCGCTTCGGAGAGTTCCGCCGCCCCAACACCCTCAAGTCGTCAGACGAGCGCATGTGGCCTTCATCAGGGGAAAGTCACCGCGATTGTCCGTCGCCCGACGGTGTGCATCAAACCCACGGTGACCGTGGCCGGGCCCGTCACTGGAGTACACTATTGCGACAGAGTATCCGGAAGTCGTCGCTGCTCAGGAGGTCCAATGCTGTCGATAGCGCTGCCCAAGGGCAGCCTCGAAGAACAGACGATGCTGCTGTTCCGTGAGGCCGACCTTCCCGTACGGACGTCGGGGCGCGGATACAACCCCACGATCGATGACCCCCGCATCACACGCGTGAAGATCCTCCGGCCCCAGGAGATCCCCCTCTACGTCGCCGACGGGCACTTCGATCTGGGGATCTCCGGGCATGACTGGGTGACCGAATCGGGGGCCGAAGTGGTGGAGGTCGCGGCGCTGCCGTATGCGAAGACCGGGGCTGGCGTGGTCAAGATGGTCCTCGCGGTGTGTGACGACTCGCCCGTGCGTTCAGCGGCCGACATCCCCGCGGGCAGCCGGATCACCACCGAGTTCCCGAATGTGACGAGGTCGTTCTTCGATAAGCTCGGCATCCCTGTCGAGGTCTTCTACAGTCATGGGGCCACCGAGGCGAAGGTGCCCGAGCTGATGGACGCGCTCGTCGACCTCACGGAGACCGGGTCGACGCTGCGCCAGAACGGACTGCGCATCGTCGACGTCATCTTAGAGTCCACGACCCGGCTGCTCGCCAATCGCGCCGCCTGGGAGGACCCCGCCAAGCGCCAGGCGATCGAGGAGGTGCGCACGCTGCTCCTCGGCGTGATCGAGGCGCGCGGCCGCGTCCTGCTGTCGATGAACGTGCCCTCGGCACGGCTGGATGCGGTGATAGCGGTGCTGCCGGCGATGAAGCGTCCGACCGTCAATCAGCTATATGGTTCCACCGACTACGAGATCATGACCGTGGCGGACAAGGCGACCGTGAACATCCTCATCCCGCAACTCAAGTCGGCCGGTGCCGAAGACATCCTGGAGATGCCGATCACCAAGATCGTGCGGTAGCGACCTCCCGGTTTGCCAAGGGCTCCGAACGTGGAAAGGCGCCCGTGAAGGGCGCCTTTCTGGCGTGCTGTCGATGCGGGGGAACGATCAGACACGCCCGGACATGCTGAGATGTCCCACACGTGAAGGAACGATTCGGGCTGCGGCCGGGTTACGGGCGTTCATGCGGGATATGCGATATCGCGACGAACGGTTGCCGAAAGTCGTTCAGCGGTCAGTGAGGTCCGCTGCCACCTGTCGTTTCGCCCGAGTTTCCGGGCGGATCTGGATTACCCGGGGGTGTGTCGGGGCTCTTGCCGTCGTCGCCGGGTTCAGCGGGGCCTGAATCGGCGCCCGTCGGTGGTGGCGTCGGGTCGGCCACGGCCTCATGGATGGCTTCTCGAGTCTGTTCCGGCGCATCCTGTGCCTGCTGCTGGATCTGCCGCGCCTCCCGCTCTGTGAGCGCCTCGCCGTTAGCCGCGGCTTCCTGCACGGCTGTGCGCACCTGCTGGATCGCGTCATCGACAAGCCCTGCGGCGGCGCCACCGATGGCCAGGTCCGCAGCCTCACCCGCCCTGCGCTCGGCGAAGCCCAGGAGCACCCGCTGCTCGAGCGCGCCCGGCGGCAGGAGTGCGACGAGCGCGTCTTCGGCGCCCCGCTTCAGTGCGTAGAGGGGCTCACCGGGGAGTGTGCTGTTGGCGGCATAGGCGACGCCGCTGCCGAGGACGGCGAACGCCGCCAGCGTGGCCGCGACGCGGTGTGAGATCGAGGCGAAATAGTGCGCGCGGGCGTCGCGCCGGACCGCCCCCATCACGCGCGAGCGCAGCGCCGTACGCGCCTCGCGGGACAGCGGCTCGGCCGAACGCTCGAGCGCCTCGGCGGTGCTGTCCTGTATGCGGTTTCTCTCAGTGCTCATCGCTGCCGTCCTTCTCAAGCAGCCGGGCCAGCGTACGGGTCGCCCTGTGCTGCAACGCCTTGATCGCATTCTCGTTCTTGCCGAGCGCCTCGGCGGTCTCCTTGAGGCTCATGTCCCACCAGAACCGGAGGGCGATCACCGAGGCCTGTTCCTCGGTGAGCTGGCCGACCGCCCGGCGAAGCATTTCTGTCTCGACCCTCGCGATCACCGACACATCCGCGCCGTCGACCGCGTCATCCACCGTGAGGTCCTCGACCGGTACCGGCACGCGCGCGTTGCGCCGGTGCTCATCGACTATGGCGTTCCGCGCGATGCGGAACAGCCACGCCGAGAACGGCAGACCGCGGTCGTCGTACGAGCCGATCGATTCCCATGCTTTCAAGAACACCGTGGCGGTCACGTCCTCGGCATCGTGCACCGAGGCGGTGCGGGACCGCGCGAACGCGTAGACGCGATCGACATGCTCGTCATACAGACGGCCGAACGCCACGACGTCGCCCTTGCGGGCACGTCGCACGAGGCGCGCTGTCTTCTGCGGGTCGAGTGCCGACCTTGGCATGCGTTCCTACTCCGATAACGTGGCTGGACACTACTACGTTACTGGATACCGGCCGCGCGCAGGGGGCGAATGGGCGTGCCCGTGCCGCCGAACGCTTGTCCAGGCCGTGTCTACAGCGTCGGCTCTACGAGGCCGATACCTTTGGCATGGACACGCCGGGGACATGGAAGTCGACCTGGCGTTGGGTTGCCGGGGCCGCAGCAGTGGCGTATGTGGCACTCGGCGCGTACACAGGCGACGGCTGGGTGTTTCCCTTCAGCTACGCCGATCTCGGCTTTCACGAGCTCGGTCACCTGCTCACGATGTTCTGGGCACCACCGCCACTGACCGCGTTCGCAGGGTCGTTCGCTCAGGTGGCGGTCCCGCTCGGTCTGGGAGCGTACTTCGCGCTCGTACGTCGCGATCGGGTATCCGCATCGATCATGCTCGCCTGGGCGGGCGCATCGACCAACAACGTGAGCGTCTACATCCACGACGCGACACGGCAGGTACTGCCGCTGCTCGGCGGGCAGGACGGACACGACTGGGCATACCTGCTCGGGCCCGGCGTGCTGGATGCACTCGACGCGACTGATGGCATCGCCTTGGGAGTCCGTGTGGCGTCGGCGCTCCTGCTGTCGGCGGCCTTCGGACTGCTGGCGTGGGGCTACGCCGAACCGCGAAGAGCCGCGCGTGCGGCCGCAGCGCTTGAGGAGTATCGCGCCACACTCCCTGTGCGGGCGCCGCGAAACCCGGTGCTCCTGCCCGACGCCACCGAGCGGGAGCCGACCGCCCCGGCCGGGTCGCGCGCGCTCGACTAGCCGCAACCCCCCGGTGCGGCACAGGGCGCGCCCGGGGACTGATGAGCGCTCTCCGGTCGGAGTACCGGGATGGTGCGCTGCTCACCCGGATGCAGGATGCACGTGGTGTCTTCGGCCATAGCATTGCCGGTGCGCTGCCAGGCCTTCGCGCGGCAGCCGCGGCAGATGCGCGAGTACTCGCAGTTCTCCGGCGCGCACTGCCCTTCAGACTCCCGCAGGTCGATCTGGTAGCACGCCTCGGTGGCCTGGGCGAAGGACATCTCGCGGATGTTACCCACCACCCAGTCCTGCGCGAACTGACAGGGCATCACGCCGCCCTCGGAGTTGATGTTCATATGCCCCTTGCCGACGGGGCAGGCGCTGATGGTCTTCAGCCGCTCGAGGCCCTTGGAGACGTCCATGCCGTTGGCGATGAACTGCTCGGCGATGTAGGGGATGACCGAGGGGATGGCGCCGATGTCGTACTCGAACTTCATCTCGGGATCGAGCATGTCCTGCACGATGTAGTCGGCGAGCTCGCGCCACTGCTCCACCGAGACACGCGAGTCGTCCTCGCCCTCGCTGCGACCGGCCGTGATGAGGTCGCAGATGTAGATCATGCCGCAGTCGAGGTCCTTGGCCATGCGGATGATGTCGAAGATGTACGGCCAGGTGTCCACCGAGAGCGCGGTCTTGAGCACCACGCCCACGCCCTCGGCACGCAAGGACTTGATCGCTCTCACGACGCGCGCGTGCGTGCCGGGTACGCCCACCATCGCGTCGTGGAACTCGGCCGGACCGTACATGGAGGTGGCGATCCAGCGCACGCCGTACTCGGCGAGGCGCTTGGCCGAGGCCTCGTCGATCATCGTGCAGTTTGTGGAGATCGTGGGGCGTACGCCCTGGGCGTTCACCTCGGCAAGGATCTCCCAGAAGTTGGGGCGCATCATCGGCTCGCCGCCCGAGAGGAACACGACCGGCACGCCGGCCTCACCCATGCGCTTCACGAGGTCGATGGTCTCCTCGTCGGAGAGCTGGTCGGGAAGCGCGTGTCCGTCGGCGGCCATGTAGCAGTGGTCGCACAGCAGATTGCAGCGGTTGGTGATGTTCCAGATGATGTCGCTCGGCCGCCCGAGCTGGGCGTTCCTGAACGCCTTGTTCTCGGATTCGGCCAGCGGGCCGTCGAAGAAGAGCGAGCGGACGTGTGCCATTGGTGGAGCCTCCTCGCGTGGTGCGATGCGTGCAGCCCCGTGGCCGGCGAGGCGGATGAGCGAACCCTCACAGGGTAGCACCGTGCAAGGGGTGAGCCAAACGGCATGCCGCTCGCTATACTCGTGGTACGGGCGAACGCCCCAGGACGCGATAAGGCGTGCCGCGACCACGAGGAGGTGATTCAGCGTTGAGTAGTCATTGCATCGCTGCGGAGGTGTCCACCTCGTAGGACGGCGCTCGCGCGCCCCTGCAACTAGGACGAAGGTCGCTGTCTCTACAACGCAGCGATGGGAGAGGGTCGCCGGGCAACCGGCGGCCCTCTCTGTGTTCACGGCACCGTCTGCTGGTGAGGTAGTCTCGGGCAGGGAAGTCGGACGGGGCGCGCTTCAGCCCCACGTCCAGGATCGTCAGACGCATGCGGCTCAAAGGGTAGGAGACGTGATGCCAAGGGGCTTGGCATACTGCCGTCAATTGCCGTACGAGCGGGAGTGGCTCATGCGGGAGGAGGCGGGGCAGAAGTACTTCGTCGTTAGACTGAAGGATCTCCCCGCGGTCGCCGGCGATGGCATCTCTCGAGACGAAGCAGTTGACGATCTTCGCGAAGCATTTGACGAACTGGTCTCCGCTTGGCTGGGGTCGGGTCGCCTCGTTCCAGAACCCAGCCGTGCCTTCACGGTTTCGACCTCATTGACCCAGGCGGCTCTGAAGGAGTGGCCAACTCCAGTCTCCGAACCCGAATCAACCCGCGATGCTACGG
>WOYI011026011.1_pt1 | contig 31854 bp, 35 predicted proteins | sample 6423411 | NCBI WGS metagenome assembly WOYI01 (sample SAMN13441803, study PRJNA592873) | oil field metagenome | biome: oil field; feature: oil-well bore; material: oil-contaminated soil; isolation source: oil-contaminated soil from oil-well borehole | place: Germany: Wietze | collected 2016-10-18 ...
CGCCGGGATTTGCGAATTCCTTGAGATCGATGCGGCCTTCCATCTTGTAGCCGACATCGATGATGGCCTGGCCCGCTTCGATCGCGATGACCTTGCCCTTGACGACCGTGCCCTCTTCGGGGGTGTCGATCTCGAAGCTTTCCTTGAGGAGGGCTTCGAATTCCTCCATCGTCGCTTTAGCGCACATGCGTTCGGTTTTCCTTTTCAACATGATTGTCTGGCCATGCGGTTGGCTCCGCCGGTCTTTGGTTGCATACGCCCAAAGGGGCCACGGCACAGCCGGACCCTTCGGACCGCGTTCCTATAGGGGGGAATCGCCGCTGCGGCAAGCGTTCTGTCGCCGCCAGCCGTGCGCCTAGTCGCAGATCCGCGAAACCAGATCGTAGCGCGGCACGGGGTATTCGCGCGGCTCTTCGGGCGGCAGCCATGTGCCCGGCTGCCAGATCGGCGGCCACGGCTGGTTCACACTGTCAGGGTCGAGCACGAAGCGCTGGCAGATCGCGAAATTCCGCGTCGTTATGTCCCCCAGATCGCGGAGGTCGACCAGATGCCCCTCTTTCTTCGTCGCGGAAGCGCCGAAGCTCAAGGCCGGGTCGAGCACGAAGCGCTGCGTCCCGGGGCCGAAGAGCGCCGCTTCCCCCTGCCAGTCGGTCCCGGAGGCGAATTGCAGCTCGTATCGGCCGGGCGGGACGAGAACCCTGAAGAACTCGCCGCCGCGAACATAGGCCGCCAGAACGTCGCGCCCGGTTTCCATGTCGCGCAGATGGAGCAGATAGTCCGCGCCTGCCAATGTCCTGATCTGCAGCGGAAGCTGCGCCGGAAGGCCGGAGCGGTTCCACATCAGCCCCTGCGGACGCTCTTCGGCCCCGCCCGGCGCGGCCAGGAGCAAAAAGACGAGAGCGGAAGCGAGAAAGCGCCACATCGCCCCGATATGGGAAGCGGCGCGCCTCACGTCGAGGTCAGCCGAGCCGCTTGGCCACGATGTCGCAGGCGATCGCGACCGCATCCGCGATGCTCAACTCCGAAGTGTCGAGCCGCACGGCATCGGGCGCCACGCGCAGGGGCGACACCGCCCGCTCCGCGTCCCGCCGGTCGCGCTCGATCACCTCGGCGAGCACGCGGGCCTCGTCCCCGCCCACCTCCAGCCAGCGACGGTGGGCGCGGACCTCGGCACTGGCGGTGACGTAAAGCTTCACCTCCGCCTCGGGGCAGATCACCGTGCCGATGTCGCGGCCGTCGAGGACGGCGCCGCCCTCGCGCCGGGCGAACTTGCGCTGGAACGCGACAAGTGCCGCCCGCACCTCGGGGATCACCGCGACCCGGCTCGCCGCCTGACCGGCTTCAAGCGTCCTGAGGTCGCCCCGTTCCAGATCCCCGGGCGTCAGCGCCCGCGCCACCGCGACCGGGTCGCCGCCCTTGGCGCCGACCGCCCGGTAGAGAAGTCCGGTGTCGAGATGGCCAAAGCCGAACCGCTCCGCCACCGCGCGGGAAATGGTGCCCTTCCCTGCTGCCGCCGGCCCGTCGATCGCCACCGTGAAGATCATCGCCGCCTCCGTTCCGACCAGAGCCGCGCCAGCGCCACGAAAAGCACCGCGAGCATCAGCCATTTCAGCGTGGTCAGCGCGCTCGTCGCCTCCGGCAGAAGGTCGGGAAAGGCGCCGTCCGGCCGCTTCAGCATCGCCCGGATCAGGGCGTTTTCGAGATAATCCACCCCGGCCTCGGCAACCGCAAGGTGGCCGAGCCGCGCCGCCTGCCGCTCCGGCGCGCGCCGCGCGAACGCCTCGCGCAGCGTGAGGCAGAGCAGTGCGGGAAAGAGCAGATCGAGCGGCTGGACGATCCAGAGATAGCGCCAGAGCGACGGCGCGATCGCCGCGAGGTAGTCGCGCGCCGTATCCGCGCCATAGGGCAGAAGCCGCGCATCGAAACTGCACGGCCACCAGACGCCGCCGCAGGACATCGGACTGGCCAGCGCCATCGCGGCGAAGACGGCGACACTCGCGCCGATCATCGCCCGAAACGCCGTGTCGTTCACCGCTCCGACCGCGAGATCTGCGCGCCGAGCCCGGCCATCAGCTCTTCGAAGACCGGGAAGGAGGTGGCGATGGGACTGCCGTCATCGACGCTGACCGGCTTGTGCGAGGCCAGCCCCAAGACAAGGAACGACATCGCGATGCGGTGGTCGATATGGGTGGCGCAGGTCGCGCCCCCCGGCACGCCGCCCGGCCCCATCCCGTGCACGATCAGCACGTCCTCCTCTTCCTCGACGCGGACGCCGCAAGCCTCGAGCCCGCGCGCCATTGCGTCGATCCGGTCGCTTTCCTTGACCCGCAGTTCCTTGACGCCGCGCATCACGGTGATGCCTTCGGCAAAGGCGGCGACCACCGAAAGCACCGGATATTCGTCGATCATCGACGCCGCCCGCGCCTCCGGCACCTCGATGCCCTTCAGTGCCGAGAACCGGACGCGGAGATCGGCGACCGGCTCGCCGCCCTCCTCGCGCGGGTTCTGGAACGCGATATCGGCGCCCATCTCGACCAGCGTGGTGCAAAGCCCGTTGCGCGTCGGGTTCTGGCTGACCCCAGGCACGAGGATGTCGGAACCCTCGACGATCAGCGCCGCGCAGACCGGGAAGGCGGCGGATGAGGGATCGCGCGGCACGGCGACCGTCTGCGGCCGCAGCTCCGGCTGCCCGGTCAGGGTGATGACGCGGCCATCGGATCTATCCTCGACCGACAGCTCAGCGCCGAAGCCGCGCAGCATTCGCTCCGAATGGTCCCGTGTCGGTTCCTTTTCGATCACCACGGTCTGACCCGGCGCGTTCAGGCCGGCCAACAGCACCGCCGATTTCACCTGTGCGGACGGCACCGGCACGACGTAGCGCACCGGGACCGGGTCAACGGCGCCGACGATGGTCATCGGCAACCGCCCGCCCGCGCGCCCATGGGCCCGCGCGCCGAAGAGCGCCAGGGGATCGGTCACCCGGCCCATCGGCCGCTTGCGCAAACTCGCATCGCCGGTGAAGGTCGCGGTGATCGCGCTCGTCGCCATCGCCCCCATGATCAGCCGCACGCCGGTGCCGGAATTGCCGCAATCGATCACCGCCGCCGGCTCGCCGAAGCCGCCGACACCGACGCCATGCACCGACCAGGCCCCCTCGCCGGTCCGCGTCACCTCCGCCCCGAAAGCCCGCATCGCCTTCGCGGTGTCGAGCACGTCCTGCCCTTCGAGCAACCCCGTCACCCTCGTCTCGCCCACGGCGAGCGCGCCGAGGATCAGCGCCCGGTGCGAGATCGACTTGTCGCCCGGCACCTCGGCCACGCCCTTCAGCGGCCCGGATCTGCGGGCGGTCATCGCAACAGGCTCACCGTGGCCGGACATGGGCTGCTCCCTCGCAAAAATCGCCCCGCTGATAGCGCAAGCGCCAGGGACGGTCCATGCCCGCGTTTCCACTTGGCCAAAATATCCCCGCCGGAGGCTTCGTCGCCCCTCGGGGCGGCGAAATCGCAGCCTCAAAGGCGCCGGAACGTCAGGTAATGCGGCGCCCGGCCTTCGCGCAAAGCCTTCTGCTCATAGCGGGTGGAGAGCCAGTCCTCCCACGCCACACCCCCCTCGGCCACCAGCGCGAAACCCGCTTTCGGCACCTCGATCCGGGTCTGGCGGACATAGTCGGGAATGTCGGTCGCCACCCGGAACGCGGCGCCCGGCGCCATCACCCGGGCGAGCGGGCCGAGATGCTCCGGCGTCACGAAGCGGCGGCGGTGGTGGCGGCGCTTCGGCCAGGGATCGGGATAGTTGAGGAAGGCCCTGGCGACCGACGCCTCGGGCAGCACCTCCATCAGGTCGCGCGCGTCGCCGGGATGGACCGACAGGTTCGTCACCCCCGCCGCGCGGATCTTGCCGAGAAGCATGGCAACGCCGTTGATGAAGGGCTCGGCCCCGATCAGGCCGATGCCGGGATAGCGGGCGGCCATATGCACCAGATGCTCGCCGCCGCCGAACCCGATTTCCAGCCAGACCGGACGCCCGTCGCCAAAGAGCGCCGCCGGGTCGATGGGGTTGCGGTCGGGATTCTCCTCGCGCGTCACGCCGGCGGGACGCAGCGCGCCGAGATCCTCGGCCAGATAGGTCTTCTGGCTCGCGCGCATCGTCTTGCCACGGATCCGGCCGTAGAAGTTGCGCCATTCCGGCCGGGCATTGGTCTCGTCGCTCATGATGGGCGGTCCCTAAGCCCGTCCGGGGCACCCGGTCAAGGCCGGGGGCCGGAAAATCCCTGTGTCAGGATCATTCCGGCCCCCGAGAGGACGGCGCTCAGACCGCCTTCTTCAGCGCCTCGACCAGATCGGTCTTTTCCCAGCTGAAGCCGCCATCGGCATCCGGTTGGCGGCCGAAATGACCATAGGCGGCAGTGCGGGAATAGATCGGCCTGTTGAGTTCGAGATGGGTGCGGATGCCGCGCGGGGTCAGGTCCATGACCTTGCCTACCGCCTGCTCGATCGCCTCTTCCTCGACCACGCCGGTGCCGTGGGTGTCGATGTAGATCGACAAGGGCTTGGCCACCCCGATCGCATAGGACAGCTGCAGGGTGCAGCGCCGCGCCAGACCCGCCGCCACGACGTTCTTGGCCAGATAGCGCGCGGCATAGGCGGCCGAGCGGTCGACCTTGGTCGGATCCTTGCCCGAGAAGGCGCCGCCGCCGTGCGGGGCGGACCCGCCATAGGTATCGACGATGATCTTGCGGCCCGTGAGGCCCGCATCGCCGTCCGGTCCGCCGATGACGAACGTACCTGTCGGGTTCACCCACCATTCGGTCTTCTCTGTCAGCCAGCCTTCCGGCAGGACCTCGCGGATATAGGGCTCCACGATCGCACGGATGTCGTCCGAGGTCTGGTCCTCGCTCGCGTGCTGGGTCGAGAGCACCAGCGACGTCACCTCGACCGGCTTGCCGTCCTCGTAGCGCAGCGAGAGCTGCGACTTCGCATCGGGGCGCAGGCTCGGCTCGGCGCCGGACTTCCGCGCCTCGGAAAGACGGCGGAGAATCGCGTGCGAATACTGGATCGGCGCCGGCATCAACTCTGGCGTCTCGTCCACGGCATAGCCGAACATGATGCCCTGGTCGCCGGCGCCGTCGCGGTCCACGCCTTGCGCGATATGCGCCGACTGCTCGTGCAGGAAGTTCAGAACGTGGCAGGTGTTCCAGTGGAACTTCTCCTGCTCGTAACCGATATCCTTGATGCAGTCGCGGGCGATCTGGCCGATGCGGCCCATGTAGTTCTTCAGCCGCTCCTCGTCCGAGAGGCCGACCTCGCCGCCGATCACGACCATGCCGGAGGTGGCGAAGGTCTCGCAGGCGACGCGGGCATTCGGCTCCTCGGTGAGGAAAGCGTCGAGGACGGCATCGGAAATGCGGTCACAGACCTTGTCGGGATGCCCTTCCGAAACGCTTTCGGAAGTGAAGATGTAATTCTGGCGGGACATGAAAATGCTCCATTGGGGTTACCCCCGCCACGCCAGGAAGCCGTTGTGGCGGTTCGTCGGGCCTGCGTAGACCCGCGCGCGGGCGGGGTCAATGCGATTGTCGCGACCGGACCGCGAGCAGCGCCAGTAGCGACAGGGTCAGGAGGATTGTTGCCGGCAGATCGCCGGTCCGCGCATAGAGCGTCGGCGCCAGCGCCGGCGGCACGTCGGCATCGACCCAGCTTTCGGTGTTGAGCGGCACCGCCTCCAGCACCCGGCCCTTCGCGTCGATGACCGCCGTCACCCCGGTATTGGCGGCGCGCAGCAGCGGCAGCCCCTGCTCCACCGCGCGGAGCCGCGCCTGCGCCAGATGCTGGTAGGGGCCGGCGAGATTGCCGAACCAGCCGTCGTTCGTGACCTGAAGGATCCAGTCCGCGCGCTCCGGCGCCGCGTTCAGATCCTGCGGAAAGACCGCCTCGTAGCAGATCAGCGGCAGCACCTTGCCGGCACGGCCAAGGTCGAGAAGCCGCGCGCCGGGGCCGGGGGTATAGCCGTAGCCCTCCTGCGCGGCGAAGGCGGCAAGGCCGAACCGCGCCGCCAGTTCGGCCAGCGGCACGTATTCGCCGAAGGGCACGAGGTGCCACTTGTCGTAGATGCCGGCGATGCGCCCCTGCCCGTCGGCGACGACGAGGCTGTTGAAGAAGCGCGCGCCCTCGATCCGCTGGATGCCGGTCGCGACGGGCACCCCACCGGACGCAACCGCCACCTCGTCGGCGAAGAAACTCCCCGAGCGTTCGAGGAGATAGGGCACCGCGGTTTCCGGCCAGACGACGAGGTCGAGCGGTTTTTCGGCGGGCGCGGCACTTGCCACCAGCAGCCGGTCGAGGAAGACCTGCCACATGTCGCCCTGCCATTTCAGGTGCTGCGCGGCGTTCGGCTGCACCAGCCGTACCCGGATCGCCGGATCGCGGGCCGGATCGGGCGCGGCAAGGCGGGCTGCCCCCGCCGTCCAGACCCCGCCGAGCGCCAGCGCGGCGAGGCCGGCAAGGCCGGCGCGGGCGGCGAGGCCCCGGCCGAGGAACGGCAGGGCGACGGCAAGCGTGGCAATCGCGGTGAGGCCGACAGGTCCCACCAGGACCGCGGCCTGCATCACCGGCGTGCCGATCCAGATGTGACCGACCAGCGCCCAGGGAAAGCCGGTGAAAAGGTAGCCGCGCAAGAGGTCCGTCACCGCGAGGCCGAGCGCGAAGCCGAGCGCCCGCGACCCGCCGCCCTGCCCGAGCGCCGCGATCCCGGCGGCGAGCGCCCAGAAAAGCGCCATGCCGAAGGCCATGAAGACAAGGGCGAAGGGCGCCATCCAGCCGTGGCGGGCGACGTCGATCAGGAAGGGCTCGACGATCCAGAAGAGGCTCGCCGCGAAATAGCCGGCGCCACCGATCCAGCCGAGCCATACGAGGCGGGTCAGCCGCCCCTCGCCGGCAACGAGCGCGGTGAGAAGGCCGAGCGCGGGAAGCGCGATCCACCAGAGGTCCCAGGGCGCCTGCCCGGCCGCGACGGCGGCGCCGAACAGGGCGGCGAGCGCAAGCCTCCGTCCCGACGGCCGGGCGTCACGCCCGAAGACACGGCCGGGACGCAGGCGCATGGTCAGCGCTTGGCCTGGGGCAGACGCACCCTCAGCCGCTTGATCCGGCGCGGATCGGCGTCTACCACCTCGAACTCGGCGCCGCTTTCATGCGGGATCACCTCGCCGCGCGCCGGCACCCGGCCGACGAGCATGAAGACGAGGCCGCCGAGCGTGTCGATCTCCTCGTCCTCTTCCTCGGCGGCGAGCTTCAGTCCGATCTCGGCCTCGAACTCGGCCAGGGGCGCGCGCGACTGGACGATGTATTGCCCCGGCTTCTCCTCCTGCCACAGGCCATCCTCGGACGTGTCGTGCTCGTCCTCGATCTCGCCGATCACGGTCTCGATCAGATCCTCGATCGTGACGAGCCCGTCGACGCCGCCATATTCGTCGATGACGAGCGCCATGTGGATGCGTTCGGACTGCATCTTCTGCAGAAGGATCCCGATCGGCATCGACGGCGGCGCGAACAGCAGCGGCCGCAGCATCTTCCTGAGATTGAAGCGCGGCTTCGGTTCGGTGAAGGCCTGCTGCAACGCCAGATCCTTGAGGTGGATGAGACCGAGCGGGCTGTCGAGCGTGCCCTTGAAGACCGGCAGCCGCGAAAAGCCGCTTTCGCGGAAATTGGCCACGATCTCGTCGAGCGAGGCCGTGACCGGCACCGCGACGATCTCGGCCTTGGGGATGGCCACGTCCTCGACCCGCATCCGGCGGAGGTTGCCGATGCCCGGCAGGATCAGGCTCGCCGCCGCGCCGGGGGTGTCCTTCCGGCCCGCCGCCGTCTCGTTGGCATTGATCTCGGAGGGGGTGAAAGCGTCGATGATGCGGCCGAAAAAGCCGCGCTGTCCGGTACTGTCGGAGGGGTCGGGCGCGTCCTGCGCCACCGTAGACCCGTCTAAACTGTCGCCCATTGGTCCTTTCCAGATATCCCGCGCGGCGGCGCCGCCGCCGGTTCATTCATATGGGTTCTTGAGACCCAGTTTGGCAAGTATGCGTATTTCCGCGGCCTCCATCAGCGCGGCATCGCCGTCGCGGACGTGATCGTAGCCGAGCAAATGTAACACGCCATGAACCAGAAGATGCGTGACATGCGCCTCGACCGGCTTGCCCTGCTCCTCGGCCTCGCGGGTGCAGGTCTCCCAGGCGATGGCGATGTCGCCAAGCTCTTCCGGCATGTCGGCCGGGCCGGGGCGCGGGCGCGCGGGGGCCGCGCCATCGGCCTCGGCCCCGCGTTCCTCGGATGGCCAGGAGAGAACGTTGGTCGGCTGCGGCTTGCCGCGGAAATCGGCGTTGAGATCGGCGATGCGGGTGTCGGCGCAGCCCAGAAGGCTGATCGCGAAGCCCGCCTCCGGCAAGGCCTGATCCGCCATTGCCGCACGGGCCGCGCGCTCGGCCAGATCGCCGAGCCCCACGGACTGCCAGCGCGCGTCCTCGATCAATGTCTCAACCAGTGGCTCCATCGTCGCGGTCATAGGCCTCGATGATGCGGGCCACAAGCGGGTGGCGCACGACGTCCTTCGCGGTGAAGTAGTTGAAGCTCACCCCCTTGACGCCGTCGAGGATGCGTTCGGCATCCGAGAGGCCCGAGAAGACTCCCTTCGGCAGGTCGACCTGGGTGCGGTCGCCGGTGATCACCATGCGGCTGCCCTCGCCGAGGCGGGTGAGGAACATCTTCATCTGCATCGTCGTCGCGTTCTGCGCCTCGTCGAGGACGACGAAGGCATTGGCGAGGGTCCGGCCGCGCATGAAGGCCAAAGGTGCGATCTCGATCCGCTTCTCCTCGATCAGCTTCAGCACCTGCTTGGCGGGCAGGAAATCGTTCAGCGCGTCGTAGAGCGGCTGCATGTAGGGATCGACCTTCTCCTTCATGTCGCCGGGAAGGAAGCCGAGCCGTTCGCCGGCCTCCACCGCGGGGCGCGAAAGGACGATCCGGTCGACATGGCCGCCGATCAGCATGGTGACGCCCACGGCGACCGCGAGATAGGTCTTGCCGGTGCCCGCCGGGCCGATGCCGAAGGCAAGCTCGTGCTGGAAGAGATGCTTGACGTAAGCCTTCTGCGCCTCGGTGCGCGGCTCGACCTGCTTCTTGCGGGTGCGGATCTCGAACCGCCCGCCCGCGAACATCTCGAGCTGTTCATCGAGGCTCGGCGAGGCCGCGGGCCCGCTTTCGCCCATGCGGATCGCCGCGTCGATCTCGCCCGCGTCGATCGGGCGTCCGGTTTCGAGCTTGCCGTAGAGCGTCTGCAGAACCGCCGCCGCCTGACCGCGCGCCTCGGCCGATCCGACCACCGCGATCTGGTTGCCGCGGCGCAGGATATGGACCCCGAGCTGGTGTTCGATCTGCGCCAGATTGCGGTCGAATTCACCGCACAGGTCGATCAGCAACCGATTGTCGGAAAATTCCAGAAGAGTCTCGTGCAGATCTTCGGGATGCGGCGGCGGGGTCAAGGCGCTGATGCCCAAGCAAATCTCCTGTGACAGGCGGTCATGGCGAAATGGTGCCCGCGTCGGGGCCACAACGCAAGCGTAGCCTATGGAGTTTTGCAGTTATGTGACGAAAACCGCCAACCGGCCCGGCGGCCGTGGCGGTTTCGCATCATTTCCGGGCTCAGATCGGATCGGGGATCGTCGAGCCGCGCTTGTGGTCGGCGGCATAGCCCGGCGGCAGCACGCCCGAGCAGACCCGCTCGCCGGTCTTGGGATCGAGACGGAGCACCGAATAGCCCTCGATCCCGTCATCGGCCATCCACACGTCGCAGCCGTCGGGATCGACATAGACGCCCCACTTGACCTTTCCGGCCAGCTGGCCGCTGTCGATGAAGCGGTCGACGCTGTGGTCGGTCTTGACGCAGCCCGTGAGGGCGGCGGCGGCGAGGCTCAGCAAAACGATACGCGCGCCCATCTCAGTACCTTCCGATTTCGCGGTAGCAGACGATCTCCACCCGCCGGTTCTGCTGCATCCCGGCGGCGGTGGCGTTGGTGGCGACGGGCATCCGCTCGCCATAGCCGTTGACGGCCGCCAGCCGCGCGCCGACCGACTGGGCGATCCGCGCCACTGCATTGGCGCGGCGCTGCGAGAGGCGCATGTTGTATTCGTCCGAGGCGCGGCTGTCGGTATGGCCGTGGACCGCGTAGGAGAAGACACCCTTTTGCCGGAAGAACTTCTGCAGACGCGCCACTTCCGACGACCGCACGGTCGCGCTGTCGGTGGCAAAGAGCTGGTCGGTATTCTCGACGAGACAGCTTTCGACCTTCATGCAGACCGGCTTGCCGTTCCGGTCGGTGCGGTTCCAGGCATAGCCTTCCCAACCGTCGTCGATCATCCAGACCTGGCAGCCATCCGGCGTCTGGGCCAAGGCCGGCTTGTAGTGGTCGCCCTTGATCACCGGCGTTTCCGCGATCCCCGGCAGCGCCGTCATGGCCCATGCCGCCGCCAGCGCCGCGATGCGCGCGCCTCGTCTTTTCGCTGAAGTCACCCCAACCCCCACACTCGAATGCAGGGCCGCCACCCCCGTGGCCAGCCTGCGCAATCACCCTGGAACGAGCTTAGCAGAGATTGCGGCAAACCGAACCAGCCAATATGAAGCGATTGTTTTTCAATGGGAAACAGAATTGCCGAGTCCGACAGGACCTTGCGGGGATTAACCGGCAATTGACACCGAAAGTCGTCATCACCGGCTCAGCGCCCGGCGATCTGCCCGGCAAGAGAGTTCGGCGCCGAGGCACTGATTCTCACCCGCGCGATCGTGCCGGGCGCGGCATCGGTGACCACATGGACGGCGTGCAGATAGTCGGACTTGCCGATCATCTGGCCCTCCAGCCGCCCCGGCTTTTCGAAGAGGACCGAAACCTCGCGCCCGACCATCGCCGCCTGCGCGGCGCGCTGCTGCCCGGTGATCAATGCCTGGAGCGTCTGGAGCCGGGCATCGGCGATCTCGGCGGCCACGGGCGGTTTTTCCGCCGCCGGCGTGCCGGGACGGGCGGAATACTTGAACGAATAGGCCATGCCGTAATTGACCGCCCGGATCAGCTCCATCGTGGCATCGAAATCGGCGTCGGTCTCGCCGGGGAAGCCGACGATGAAATCGCCCGACATCATCATGTCCGGCCGCGCCGCGCGGATCCTCTCGATCAGCCGCAGATATTGTTCCGCCGTATGCTTGCGCGCCATCGCCTTGAGGATACGGTCCGAGCCCGACTGCACCGGCAGGTGCAGATAGGGCATGAGCTTCGGCTCCTCGCCATGCGCCGCGATCAGGTCGTCGCCCATATCGTTCGGATGCGAGGTCGTGTAGCGGATACGCTCCAGCCCATCCACCTTCGCAAGCGCCCGCACGAGCCGCGCCAGCGTCCAGTCGCCGCCCTCGCCGCCCCCGTGATAGGCGTTGACGTTCTGGCCCAGAAGCGTGATCTCGCGCACGCCCTTCTCCACCAATCCCCGCGCCTCGGCGATGATCCGGTCTGCGGGGCGGCTGACCTCGGCACCGCGGGTATAGGGCACGACGCAGAAGGCGCAGAACTTGTCGCAGCCCTCCTGCACGGTCAGGAACGCGGTCGGGCGGACGGCCGCCTTCGGTCGCTCCGGCAGGTGGTCGAACTTGTCTTCTTCGGGGAAGTCGGTGTCGACCGTCTTTTCCCCGGCCTCGGCGGCCTTCGCCATCGCCGGCAGGCGGTGATAGCTCTGCGGGCCGACGACGAGATCGACCAGCGGCATCCGCCGCAGGATCTCCGCCCCCTCGGCCTGCGCCACGCAGCCCGCGACGCCGATCCTGAGGTCGGGCCGTTCGGCCTTCAGCGGCCGCAGCCGGCCGAGGTCGGAATAGAGCTTCTCGCTCGCCTTCTCGCGGATGTGGCAGGTGTTCAGAAGCACCATGTCCGCATCCTCGACGGTGTCGGTCGCGACATAGCCCTCCGCACCCAGGGCCTCGGCCATGCGCTCGCTGTCATAGACGTTCATCTGACAGCCATAGGTCTTGATGAAGAGCTTCTTCGGGCCGGACAACTCGGATTTCCTCCTGGACCCGCGGTTCCTAGCGCAAACGGGCGCGTCCCGCAATCGGCCCGCGCCCGCTTGCATTCATCGCGCGCTTGCCCGACTCTGCCCGTGCTTCGGCGCCGCAGGGGACTGGACATGCACTTCGCTTCGCTCGACGCGCTTTTGTCGCAAGGAAGCGCCCTTCTCGCCACGGGGCCGGTGGCCCTCGTCTTCGCCGAGGACCCGGTGGAGATCGCCTCGACCGTGACGCACCATGCCAATGCCGGGTTCCGGGAGGTCGTGGTGTTCCTGCCCGAGGGCATCGACATCCCGGAGGAGGCCGAAGCCGCCGCGCATTGGGTCCGCACCGCCACGCTGGCCCCGCAGGCGGTGCCGGACACGGTCAACGCGCTCGTCGCGAGGGCGCCTGCGACGACGTGGTTCTACTACTGCTACAACGCCGAATACCTCTACTTCCCGTTCTGCGAGCACCGCAACGTCCGCGAGATGCTGGCCTTCCACACCGAGGAACGCCGCGACGCGATGCTGACCTATGTCGTCGACCTCTATGCCGCCGATCTCGACCGCTTCCCGAACGCGGTGAGCCTGACGGACGCGATGCTCGACCGTTCGGGATACTACGCGCTCGCCCGGACCGACGCGGCGACGGGAAAGCCGAAGGAACGGCAACTCGATTTCCACGGCGGATTGCGGTGGCGGTTCGAGGAGCATATTCCGAAAGCGCGGCGCAAGATCGACCGGATCGCGCTTTTCCGCGCCCAGGCAGGGCTGAGGCTGCGCGAGGATCACAGCTTCAACATCGAGGAATACAACACCTTCGCCTGCCCCTGGCACCACAACCTGACCGCCGCGATCGCGTCGTTCCGGACGGCCAAGGCGCTGAAGACCAATCCCGGCTCGATGTTCGACATCCACGGCTTCACATGGCACAATTCGGCGAAGTTCGAGTGGCATTCGCAGCAGCTGATGGATCTGGGGCTGATGGAGCCGGGGCAATGGTTCTGACCCCCCCCTGCATCGGAGGGGTGCATGTCGCGGGTAAGGTGGGTTTAAACCCACCTTACGCCCGCTCGCGCGCCACCGGTCCGTATCCGCCGGACACCGCAGACGGCAGTCGCAGGCCGGCGGCAAGATCACGGTGGAGCGAAGACAGCGCCCAGTCCTGCGGCCGGGCCACCAGCCCTGCGCGCACAGGGGCGGTCAGGGCGAAGCCGCGATGCGCCGCGAAGTCGGCGGCATCGCGGATCCGGTGCTCCCAGAATCGTCGCTGCCAGATGCCCTTCTCGCCACGTTCGGCCTTGCTCCGGCTGCGTCGCGCCGGCGCTTCCACATGGCGCGAGAAGGTCGACTTGATCAGCCGCCAGCGGCGCGAGAAATCGCCGTCATCGTGCGGCAGGGTCCAGATCATGTGCAAATGGTCGGGCAGGATCACCGCGACATCGATCGCGAACGGCCAGCACCTGCGGCAAAGTCGCACCGAGTCCCGCAGAAGGGCAACCTCGCGGACCAGCTGGTCCGAGGAGCGATCCTCGAGCCTGACCGTGAAGAAGTAGGTTCCGCCGGGAACCACGAGACGACGATAGCGCGACATGCGCCGACCCTGACGCAACCGTGGTTAAGGGTGGGTTAAAACCCACCTTACCGTGCCACAGCCCGGGTTTTGTAAGGTGGGTTTCAACCCACCCTCGCCGTCAGTTACGACGAAGCCGGATCACAACGTCCACCCGCGCCAGTTCCGCCCCTTCGGGCAGGTCCGGCAGCCGGGCGATCTTCAGCCCCTCGGCCGGCGCGTCGACGAGGCGCCCCTCTTCCTCCCAGAAGAAATGCGGATGATCGTCGAGCCGCGTGTCGAAGTAGCTTCGCGAGCCATCGACCGAGATCTCGTTGATCAGTCCGGCCTCGCAGAAGGCGCGGAGAGTGTTGTAGACGGTCGCCAGCGACACCGGCTCTCCGGCCCGCGTCGCCGCCGCATGCAGGCTCTCGGCCGTCACGTGCCGGTCCTGCCCGTCGCCCACGAGAAGATCCGCCAGCGCCAGCCGCTGCCGCGTCGGCCTCAGCCCGGCCGTTGCCAGCCAGCGCGTCGCGCGGTCCTCCGCCGCCGTCCCGGTATTGGTTTCCGTCACGCTCCCTGGCCCCTCTTGCCGTCGCGATAGGATATATAGGCCCCGGAGCCCGCAAATTTCAAACCCTTTTCCCCAGCGCCCCGGCCGGGGGCTGCGCCCTTGCCCTGATGCGGAGCCGGGTGATAGAGGGAACAAAGACAAGAATGCCGGCAGGGGACAGGCAGTATGGCGAGTTTTCCGACGAGGTTCGACAAGGACGATCTGCTGAAATGCGCGCGGGGCGAGCTCTTCGGCCCCGGCAACGCGCAGCTTCCCGAACCGCCGATGCTGATGATGGACCGGATCACCGACATTTCCGCCGACGGGGGCGCGCACGGCAAGGGCCATGTCGTGGCCGAATTCGACATTCATCCGGACCTGTGGTTCTTCTCCTGCCATTTCCCCGGAAACCCGATCATGCCGGGCTGCCTCGGGCTCGACGGACTCTGGCAGCTTACCGGCTTCAACCTCGGCTGGCGCGGCTGGGAAGGTCGCGGCTACGCGCTTGGCGCCAGCGAGGTGAAGCTGACCGGCATGGTGCGCCCCGACCGCAGGATGCTGACCTATTACGTCGACTTCACCAAGGCCGTGCAGACCCGCCGCCTGACGATGGGTGTGGCCGACGGGCGCGTTGAAGCGGACGGCGAGACCATCTATCTCGTGAAGGACATGAAGGTCGCGCTCTCGTCGAGCTGACCTCTAGCGATAAGGAGTGCGTCCATGCGCCGCGTCGTCATCACCGGGATCGGGATCGTCTCGCCCATCGGCAACAATGCGGCCGAGGTCGAGGCCAGCTTGCGCGCCGGCAAGTCCGGCATCGTCTTCGCGCCGAGCTATGCCGAACACGGGTTCCGCAGCCAGATCCACGGCATGCCGCAGATCGTGCTCGAGGATCACATCGACAAGCGCAACCTGCGTTTCATGGGGCCGGGGGCGGCCTACAACTTCCTCGCCATGGAACAGGCGATCGCCGATAGCGGGCTTGAGCAAAGCGACGTCTCGAACGAACGCTCCGGCCTGATCATGGGATCGGGCGGACCGTCCACCTCGAACTTCTTCCAGGCCCATCAGATCGTCATCGAGAAGGGCAGCCCGAAGCGCATGGGTCCCTTCATGGTCACCCGCTGCATGTCCTCGACGAACTCCGCCTGCCTTGCGACGCCCTTCAGGATCAAGGGCGTGAACTACTCGATCACCTCGGCCTGCTCGACCAGCGCCCATTGCATCGGCAATGGCACCGAGCTGATCCAGATGGGCAAGCAGGACATCGTCTTCGCCGGCGGCGGCGAGGAGCTGGACTGGACGCTCTCCTGCCTCTTCGACGCGATGGGCGCGATGTCGTCGAAATACAACGACACGCCGGAAAAGGCCTCCCGCGCCTTCGACGCCACCCGCGACGGCTTCGTCATCGCCGGCGGCGGCGGGGTCGTGGTGCTGGAGGAACTGGAGCATGCGAAAGCACGCGGCGCGAAGATCTATGCCGAATTGACGGGCTACGGCGCCACATCGGACGGCTACGACATGGTCGCCCCCTCGGGCGAAGGCGGCGAACGCTCGATGCGGCTCGCGCTCGCGACCCTGCCGGAAGGTCGGCACGTCGACTATATCAACGCCCACGGCACCTCGACGCCGGCCGGCGACGTGACCGAGGTGAAGGCGGTCCGCCGGGTCTTCGGCGAAGGCCGCGTGCCGCCGATCTCGTCGACGAAGTCGCTCACCGGCCACTCGCTGGGTGCCACTGGCGTGCACGAGGCGATCTATTCGCTCCTGATGCTGAACGGCAAGTTCATCACCGCCTCGGCGAATGTCACCGAACTCGACCCCGAATTGAAGCCGGAAGAGATCGCCACCGAATACCGCGAGGGGGTGGAGCTCGATTCCGTTCTCTCCAACAGCTTCGGCTTCGGCGGAACCAATGCCACGCTCCTGCTGAGCAAGTATCTGGGATAGACCTCACATGGCCGATCTGATGGTAGGAAAGCGCGGGCTCGTCATGGGCGTCGCGAACGAACGGTCGATCGCCTGGGGCATCGCCGCGGCGCTCGCCGCAGAGGGCGCGGAACTCGCCTTCTCCTACCAGGGGGAAGCCTTCGGCAAGCGGGTCCAGCCGCTCGCCGCCTCGGTCGGGTCGGACCTGCTCGTCGATGTCGATGTCACCGGCGACGCGAGCCTCGACGCCTGCTTCGCGACGCTGAAGGACCGCTGGGAGAGTCTGGATTTCGTGATCCACGCCATCGCCTATTCCGACAAGAACGAGCTCACGGGGCGCTTCATCAATACCAGCCGCGAGAACTTCCTGACCTCGCTGACGATCTCGTGCTTTTCCTTCATCGACGTGGCGCGGCGCGCGTCCACGATGATGCCGGAGGGCGGCAGCCTCGTCACGCTGACCTATGCCGGCTCCAACCGGGTGACGCCCAACTACAACGTGATGGGGGTCGCGAAGGCCGCGCTCGAAAGCGCCACGCGCTACCTTGCCAACGACCTCGGCCCGCAGAAGATCCGCGTCAACGCGATCTCGCCCGGGCCGATGAAGACGCTCGCCGGGGCGGCGATCGGCGGCGCCCGCGCCACCTTCCGCCACACCGAGGCCAACGCGCCGATGCGAGCGAACGCGACGCTCGAGACGATCGGCGGGACGGCGGTCTACCTCTGCTCGGATTACGGCGCCTGCACGACCGGAGAGATCATCCGCGTCGATGGCGGCTTCCATGTCCTCGGCATGCCGCAGCCGGAAAACCTCTGAGGCAAGGCCGGGGGCGCTGCCCCCGCCGTCCATCGGTTCATTGAACCGATGGACGCCCCCGAGGTATTTCGGCCACAATGAAAAGAGGGCCGCCTTCCCGTTCACTGTGGAAAAATACCTCCGCCGGAGGCATCCGACGGTGTCGCGTGCGAAAGCGGAGAGATCAGAGCCCGCCGAGCCGGTCGCGCAGCGGCTGCGACTGGTCGAGATAGGCCTCCGCGTCGCCGTAGTCGACGAAGTGCGGATAGTGGTCGTGCAGGCCGGCAAGGCGGCGGGCATGCTTGATCGGGCACCAGTATTGCTCGGTCCGGCCGGCGATCTCCCGGATGTAGGAGATGAGGCCGTTGCAATAGCTGCAATAGAGGCAGTTGAGCTTCTGCAACCCGTTCAGATAGGCGAGATGCTGGTGGTCGAAGGCGATATGATCGGCGCGGCGGACCTTGGCGATCCGGTAGACGGGAAAGCAGATCGCCTGGTAGAGGCTGACACAGAGGTCGAGGAGCGCGAAGGGCAGGATCAGCGCGTAGATCACCGGCGCGGTGAGGATCACCGCCGGCCGCGCTGCGGCGAGGAAATCGGCAAGCCGCACCCGCGCCGCCCTGTGGCGGGCGCGGATCTCGCGGTCGAAGATCACCCGCCCGCGCTCGACCCGGTAGTGCCAGGCCTCGCGTCGCTCGGCGAGTTCTGCGTCGAGCTCCGCCTCCAGGGCGGCAAGCGTCTCTTTCAGCCTCTCGACCGGCGTCGTCATGCCGCGGCCCTCCCTGATATCCGCGATAATAGCGCATCCGCGCCCGCTGTCACCCGTGATCTCGGTCAAGCCGCCTGCGTGTCAGGACGCTCTCGCAGCGATCAGGCGGTGTCGCCGTCCTGCGCGGCTTCGAACCCGGCGAGGATGTCCAGAAGCTCCCGGGTGATCGCCTCCTGGCGCATCTGCCGGAACGCGCCCATCAGGTCTTCGCGGAGATCGCCGATATTGCGTTCGGCCCGCTGCATCGCGGCCAGCCGCGCGGCGTGTTCGCTCGCGAGCGACTCCGCCAGCGCGCGGTAGAGCTCGACGAAGATCCGCTGGCCGATGAGCCAGGAAAAGAGCCTGGCGCGGTCCATCCGGAAGATCGGCAGGCGGCGTGACGGCCAGGGCGCGCGGGCGAGGCCGTCGAGATCGTCGTGCGGCACCGGCAGGAGCGCCCGTTCGGTGGGCTCGCTCAGCGCCGCCCCCGCGCGCCGGTTGAAGAGGAGCGACACCGCGCCGGTGCCGCCCGAGGTCCATCGCTCGATCTCGACGGCCACGGCATGGACCGTCGCCACCAGCCCCTCGGCGGAACCCGGCAGCGAGAAGAGCGCATCTGGGCGGTGGCCGGCGGCCTCGAGCCGCGCGGCGGCGCGCTGGCCGAGGACGCAGAGCTGGCGGACCTCGCCGCCAGGCCCGGCCCTCAGCCAATCGAGCGCGGCGGTGCAGATCCGGTCGTTGAACCGCCCGCAAAGGCCCCGGTCCGAGCCGATGACGATGAGGGCGGCGCCGTGCGCGGGGGCGGTCCCCGGTCCCGGCCGCGTCGCCAGCCCGCCGTCGCGCAGCACGATCTGGAGGCCGAGCGAGACGGTGCGCTCGTACTCCGCGATCGCCGTCACCGCGCGTTCGTACTGGCGGATGCTGACGGCGGAGAGCGACTTCATCGTGCGGACGATGGAATGGATCTCTCCGGTGGTGTGGAGCCGGGTGGAAAGGGCTTCAAGCGTCTGCATCGCCGGCCTCCGGACCCGTCATGTCCGCGAGGGCGGCCGCAATTGCGTCGATCAGCGCCGCGCGGCCCGTCGGGTCGAGGGCGCCGCCCGTCTCGATCGCGGCGCAGAGATCGGGGCAGGCGTCGCGCGCCGCGCGCGCCGCGCGGGGGCCTGCCTCGGCCACGCGGTCGGCGGGGATGGCGTCGAAGAGCCCTTCGGTCGCGGCGAGAAGTGCCGCGATCTGGGCGGGCACGTCGAACAGGTCGTGCTCCCTTTGCTTCAGCACCTCGCGCACCCGGAGCCCGCGGTCGAGCCTGCGGCGGGTCTCGGCGTCGATCTGGGTGCCGAAGCGGGCGAAGGTCTCGAGCTCCTCGAACTGGGCATAGAAGAGCCTGAGGTCGCCCGCGACCGCGCGAAAGGCCGGAAGCTGCGCCTTGCCGCCGACGCGGCTGACCGAAATGCCGATGTCGATCGCCGGAAGCTGGCCCTTCTCGAAGAGGTCGGGCGAGAGGTAGATCTGCCCGTCGGTGATGGAGATGAGGTTCGTGGGGATATAGGCCGAGATGTTCTGGGCCTGGGTCTCGATCACCGGAAGCGCGGTCAGCGACCCGCCGCCCTGTTCCGGCCGGAGCCGCGTCGCGCGTTCCAGAAGCCGCGAGTGGATATAGAAGATGTCGCCGGGATAGGCCTCGCGCCCCGGCGGCCGGCGCAGAAGCAGCGACAGTTCGCGGTAGGCGCGGGCATGGCGGGTGAGGTCGTCGTAGACGATGAGCACATCGCGGCCCTCGGCCATGAAATGCTCCGCCATCGCGGTCGCGGCATAGGGCGCGATGAACTGGAGGCCCGGCGCGTCGTCGCCGCCCGCCACCACGACGATCGTGCGGTCGAGCGCATCGCCCTTGCGCAGCGTCTCGATCACCCGGGCGACGGCGGAGGCGCGCTGGCCGATGGCACAGTAGATCGAGAGGACCCCGGTCCCGCGCTGGTTCAGGATCGTGTCGACCGCGATGGCGGTCTTGCCGGTCTGCCGGTCGCCGATGATCAGCTCGCGCTGGCCGCGGCCGATGGGGATCGCCGCGTCGATGGCCTTGATGCCGGTCTGCAGCGGCGCGCTCACGGGCGCGCGGTGCATGATCGGCGGAGCGGTGCGTTCCACCGGCGCGCGGTCATGCGCGCCGAGCGGCCCGGCGCCGTCGAGCGGCTGGCCGAGCGCGTCGACGACGCGGCCGAGAAGCGCGGCACCCACCGGCGTATCGACGACGCGCCAGGTGCGGCGGACCTTGTCGCCGGGGCGGATGCGCTCGGTCCCGCCGAGCACGATCACGCCGATGCTGGTTGCGGCGAGGCTCGAGGCGATGCCGATCTGGCCGCCGGCGAAGGTGACGATCTCGTCCGCGCGCAGGTCGGGAAAGCCGGCGATCCGGGCGATGCCGTTGCCGACCGACAGGACGCGGGCGATGTCGGCGATCTCGACCGCCGGCGCCGTCTCGGTCAGGATCCGGTCCATCCGGTCGAAGAGGCTGCCGGCGAACGTCGTGGGGAGGTCGGAGCTTTCAGGCCGCATCGGCCGCCTCGCTTGCCGCGCTGTCGAGGCTTTCGTCCACGAGCGTCTCGATCCGGTCGAGGTAGCGTCCGGCCGACCAGTCGAGGACCTTGTGGCCGAGCGTCAGGCGGATGCCGAAGAGCACGTCGCCGGCGGTGCGATACTCCACCTCGATCCCGTCGGCGAGGTGGTTATGGATCGCCCGGGTGATGCGGCTGCGGGCGGCGGAGGGCAGCTCCATCCCGCTTTCGACGAGCGCCGGTTCGTGCAGCTTCGCGGCCGTCATCGCGAGCCGCTGGCGGTCCTCTTCCTCGAGCCGTTCGAGACGGAGCGCGAATTCCGAGGCGATCTGGTCGGCAAGATCGCTATCGGCGAATTCCGCGAGGATACGGCGCACGGTGTCGCGGATATGCGCGGCGGCGCGCTTCTGCATGGCAAGGACGATCTCGGCCCGGTCCGCCTTCAGGTGGTCGAGCCAGGCGGCGCGCTTCTGCTCGGCCTCCGCGCGCAGCTCCCGCTCCAGCCGGGCGCGAAGCTCCTCCGCCCCGGCCCGGACCTTCGCCATCTCGGCCTCGCGGTCCGCGTCGAGGGCGCGCTGCCGCGCGCGCAAGGCCTCGGCCTCGGCTTCGGCCTCTTCCCTTGCGTGGCGGGCGTCCGACAGCCGGTCCACGATGCGTTTCTCGCGCCGCGCCATCGCCTCGGTGATCGGGCCGAAGAGGAAACGCTTCAGGAGCCAGACCAGGACGAGGAAGTTCAGAAGCTGCGCCGCGACGGTCAGCCAGTCGATCTGCACGGTTCTATCCTCCGGCAGCCGTGGCCGCGATGTCCACGAAGGGATTGGCGAAGAGCAGGATCATCGCGACGACGAAGCAGTAGATCGCGGTCGATTCGATCATCGCGAGGCTGACGAAGAGCGTCCGGGTGATCGTGTTCGAGGCATCGGGCTGCTGGGCGATCGCCATCAGCGCCTGCGCGGCGGTGCGCCCCTCGGCGAGCGCCGGGGCGATCGCGCCGATGGTGATGGTCAGCCCTGCCGTGACGATGGAGGCGATGGCGATCCAGACGGAGGCGTCCATGATCATTGTTCCTTTCGGTTGGCGTTTTCTGCGTTTTCTGCGGGGGACGCGGACCCTTGCGTCCGGGCGGCCGAGGCGATGTAGACCATCGCGAGGACCGCGAAGATGTAGGCCTGGATGAAGCCGGTGAGCAGGCCGAGGACCTGCATCATCACCGGGAAGAAGAAGGGCGCGATGCTGATGACGATCCCCGCGATGACCGTGCCGCTCATCACGTTGCCGTAGAGCCGGACGGCAAGGGCGACGGTGCGCGAGACCTCGGCCACGAGGTTGAAGGGCAGCATGAGCGGCGTCGGCCGGAGATAGGTCTTGAGATAGCCGGCGAGCCCTTGCCCGACGATGGAGAAGGCGGGCACCGCGATCAGGACGGCGATGGCCAGCGCGGCGATGGTGGAAAGCGAGCCCGTGGGCGGCTGGTAGCCCGGCACGACCGAGAGAAGGTTCGACGTGGCGATGAAGAGAAAGAGCGTGCCGATGAACGGCAGGTAGCGGTCGCCCACCTCCGCTCCGATCTCGGCGATCTCGGCGATCTGGTCGCGGATCGCGGTGACGACGACTTCCAGCATGACCTGCCAGCGCGACACCGACTCCCCCGTCGAGAGCCGCGAGGTGATGAGCCAGGAGCCGATGCAGAGGACCGCCATCACCAGCCAGGTGAAGGCGATGGTGGCGTTGAGCGTGAAAAGCGGCCATTGCGCCAGGATCCATTGGTCGGGGCTGATCTGCATCGTCAGCCCGCCGCCGGCTTCCGCGCGACCCGGCGCTTCAGGGCCTCGCGCGCCGCGACGAAGCCCGCCCCCGCCGCGGCGATCTCGGCCGCGCCGCCGCCGAGGCGGACGAAGAGCGCGAGCACGGCGAGGATCAGCGCCACCCGCGCGAAGGCCGCCAGCGCAAAGGCGCGGTAGCGGCCGCTTGCGGTCAGCGTCCGGGCCGATCGCCACAGGATGCCGAAATAGAGAGCGCCGAAGGCCGCCCCCGCGGCCAGGGTCAGGACAAGTGTCGCCGTCATCGTGTCACCTCCGTTTCAATCGCCGCGCCCCTCGCGCTGGACCCAGTACCAGGCGTTGGCGCAGCCGAGCGCCGCGCCGGCAATCAGCAGGACGAGCGTCCAGGACGTCTCCGACCCGGTCCGCGCGTCGATCCAGAGGCCCAGCGCGACGCCCGCGACGGTCGGCACCGCGACCGCCCAGCCGACAAGCCCGAAAAGCCCGAGCCCGTACCACGCGCTGTGTCGCGGACGGCGCTGCGCCTCCTGCTTCTGCCGCGCCTTGCGCAGGATCTCGTCGGCCTCGTGCCGGATGTCGTCGGCGCCCGTCATGGCGTCTGCTCCAGTTCGAGGAAGCGGCGCACCATCTGCGCCTCGAGCCGGGCGAGCGCCGACCGGGCGGCGCGCTCGCGCTCCTCCGCTTCGCGGAAGACGGTCCGGGCGCGGCGCTGCAGGATTTCAAGATCATCGCCCAGCACCGCGTTCGCGGTGGCGATCCGCACCTCGTCGCCGATCTTGACGAGGGTGCCGGCCTGGATCCCGGCATAGCGCTCCCGCCCCGCGCTGTCCTCGTAGACGAGGATGCCGGGGGCGAGCGCGGAGACGAAGTCGATATGGTTGGGCAGCAGCCCGAAGCTGCCGTCGGGCGCCTCGGCGACGATCCGGCGGACCTCGACATCAAGGCGAATCCGGTCGGGAAGGACGATTCTAAGCCGCATCGCCGCGCGCCTCCCCCGCCCCGATGTCGTCCACCGTGCCGATCATGTAGAAGGCGCTTTCGGGGCGGTCCCGGAACTCGTCGCCGAGGATCCGCTCGCAGGAGGAAAGCGTGTCGGACAGCGGCACCAGCCGGCCCGGAAGTCCGGTCATCTTCTCGGTCGAATGGAAGGGCTGGGTCAGGAACCGCTCGATCTGCCGCGCCCGGCGGACGATGGCGCGGTCCTTCTCCGAGAGTTCCTCGAGCCCGAGCATCGCGATGATGTCCTTGAGGTCGTCGTATTCGGAAAGCGTGTTCCGGACCGCCCGCGCGACGCGGTAGTGCCGCTCGCTGACCGCACCCGGCGTCAGCATCTTGGAGAAGGACTTGAGCGGGTCGATGGCGGGATAGAGCCCCTCCGACGCCTTCTTCCGCGACAGCACGATCGAGGCCGAGAGATGCGAGAAGGTATGCGTCGCCGCCGGATCGGTGAAATCGTCGGCGGGCACATAGACCGCCTGGATCGAGGTCATGCTGCCGCGGTCGGTGGAGCAGATCCGCTCCTCCAGCTCCGCCAGTTCGGTGCCGAGCGTCGGCTGGTAGCCGACGCGCGAGGGAATGCGGCCAAGCAGGCCCGAGACCTCGGACCCGGCCTGGACGAAGCGGTAGATGTTGTCGATGAGGACAAGCACGTCGCGCCTGAGGTCGTCGCGGAAATATTCGGCGATGGTCAGCGCCGCATGGCCGACGCGGAAGCGCACGCCAGGCGTTTCGTTCATCTGGCCGAAGACCATGATGGTGCGGTCGAGAACCCCTGCCTCCTGCATATCGCGGTAAAGCTCCTCGGCCTCGCGGCAGCGTTCGCCGATGCCGCAGAAAAGGCTGATGCCGTGATATTCCGCGACCATGTTGTGGATCATCTCGGTCACGAGCACGGTCTTGCCGACGCCGGCGCCGCCGAAAAGCCCGGCCTTGCCGCCCCGCTCCAGGGGGCTCAGAAGGTCGATGGCCTTGATCCCGGTCTCGAATATCTCGCCCTCGGCGCGGCGCCGGGCAAGCGGCACCGGCCGGCCGTGGATCGAGCGGCGCGGCATGTCCTCGGGAGGCGGCTTGCCGTCGATCGTGTCACCGAAGAGGTTCAGCATCCGGCCGAGAAGCGCCTCGCCCACGGGAACGCCGAGCGGTTGCCCGGTATCGCGCACCGGCATCCCGAGGCGAAGCTCGGCCGTCGGGTTCAGAACCAGCCCGCGCGCGGTCTCGCGGTCGGGCAGGCTCGCCACCTCGATCGTCATGGCGGGATCGGAGAGCGTCACCAGCCGCGTCCTGATCGCCGGCAGCGCCGTCTCGAACCGGATATCGGCGATGCTGCCCTCGATCGCGGCGATGTGGCCTATATGCGTGCTGTCAACCAAGGCGACCCTTCCGTCATGCCGGCCCTGCCGGCCGATGCTCCGACATTACACGAGCGCCGGGCGCCGACCCTGACAGAGGTCAATGTCGCGCGATCAGACGACTTTCGGCAAGATCCCGCGCGAAAGCTGCCGGATATCGACGCCGGCGGGCTTCGGCATCGCCGCGACATCGTTGATCCGGATCAACCGGCGCGCTCGGGTCGGGACCGGCGGGGCGCGCAGAGGGGTCGGCTTGATCGGCATCAATGCCGCGACCGGCCGAACGCGCGATTGTGCGTTGCGTTTCATGAACCTTCCCGAGGGGGCATCCGATGGCCACGAAAACAGCCGACACGAACCCCGTCGCCGAGTTAGGCCGACAGGCGCTTGCCGCCCTGTCGCTCAACCCGGTGGCGGGCCCGCAGGTGCACCAGTTCCTGGAGATCCAGGAAAAGCTCCTCGACGAGACCGAGGCATTCTCGAAACGCTGGTTCGAGCGCCGCCATGATGCGGCGCGGGCCTCGATCCGGATGAGCAAGGCGCTCTTCGGCGACGGGCGCGCCGATATCGGGGCGGCGGCGACGGCGATGCAGGACTGGCAGGCGCAGTCCGCCGAATGGCTTGCCGAGGACATCCGCGACTGGTTCGACCTGTCCACCCGTTGCATGGGGCATTTTGCCACGGGCGAGGCGGATGCCGAGCGCGAGACGATCGAGACGGTGGCCGAGGTGGCCAAGATCGCGCATGTCAAGCACGCGACGCCGGTCTGAGGCGCATCCACCCGCTGCCATCGCACCCCGCCGCAGCGTGACGGATGAAGAGATGCCGAAGCTCGCCGTGGACAAGCCGCACGCGGTGCCCGCGGCCGAAGTGGCGGCGGCGCTCGCCTGCGACCCCGCGCAGGGCCTCAGCCTGCGCGAGGCGGCAAGGCGGCGCCGTCTCCACGGCCCGAACCGGCTGCGCGCGCAGAAGGCGAAGAGCGCCGTCACGATCCTCGTCCACCAGTTCAACAGCATCATCGTCTGGCTTCTGGCGGCCGCCGCCGCGATTTCGTTCGCGTTCGGCGACCTGCCCGAAGCCGCGGCGATCGTCGTCGTTCTCCTGATCAACGGCACCATCGGCTTCTTCACCGAGCTGCGCGCGGCGCGCTCGATGGAATCGCTGCTGCGCATCGCCGAGGTGCGGACCCTGGTGCGCCGCGCGGGCAAGGCGCACCGGATCGATGCGCGCGATCTGGTGCCGGGCGACATCGTCATCCTCGACGCGGGCGACATGGTGACTGCCGATCTCCGGCTGATCGAGGCGTCGAACCTGCAAAGCGACGAATCCGTCCTCACCGGGGAATCGGTTCCGGTCGTCAAGGGCACCGCCCCCGTCGGCGCAGAGGCGGAGATCGGCGACCGCGCGAGCATGGTCTACAAGGGCAGCGCGATCACGCAGGGCGCGGGTCTCGGCATTGTCGTCGCGACCGGCATGGCGACCGAGGTCGGCCGGATCAGCGCGCTGGTCGAGGCGTCGGACGCCGAGGTGACACCGCTTGAGCGGCGGCTCGACCGGCTCGGGCACCGGCTGGTCTGGCTGACGCTCGGGCTCGCCGGGGTGATGGTCGCGGTGGGGGTGCTGCGCGGCCACCCGCCGGGCGACATGCTGCAAACCGGGATCGCGCTCGCCGTGGCGGCGGTGCCCGAGGGCCTGCCGATCGTCGCGACGCTCTGCCTCGCGCGGGGCATGTGGCGGATGGCGGCGCGCAACGCGGTCATCACCCGGCTTTCCTCGGTCGAGACGCTGGGGGCGACGACGCTGATCCTGACCGACAAGACCGGGACGCTGACGGAAAACGAGATGGCGGCGGTGCGCTATCTCCTCGCTGGCGCCGATGTGGAGATGACCCCCGATGGGCCAGCCGCCGAAGACGGCCGGCTCGAACTCGCCTTGCGGATCGGGGTCCTGTGCAACAACGCCGAACCCGGCGACGGCTCGGCCGAGGACCGGAGCGGCGACCCGATGGAGATCGCGCTTCTTCATGCGGCGGCGGCAGCGGGGTTCGACCCGGAGGCGGTGAAGGCGCGCCACCCCGAGGTCGCCGAACACGCCTTCGATCCCGACCGCGCGATGATGGCAACGGTAAATCGCGACGGCGACGCCTTCTGCTACGCGGTCAAGGGCGCGCCGGAAGCGGTGATCGAGGCCTGCACCGCAGAGCTGCGGCCGGACGGTCCCGCCCCGCTCGATGCCGGTTCCCGCGCCGGCTGGGCCGCGCGCCAGACGGCGGCGGCGCAGGAGGGGTTGCGGCTTCTCGCGCTGGCGACGAAGCGGGCCGGCAGCCCGGACGAAGACCCCTATTCGGGCTTGACGCTGATCGGGCTGGTCTGCTTCCTCGATCCGCTGCGCGCCGACGTGCCCGCCGCCATCCGCGCGGGCCTCGATGCCGGGGTGCGGATCGTGATGATGACCGGCGATCATGCCGACACGGCCGCGACCATTGCCCGCCATGCAGGCCTCGGCACCGACGGGCTGACGGTGATCGAGGGGCGCGAGCTGCGGGATTTCGACCCCGACACGGCCGACCCGGCCCTGCGCGCGCGGGTTCTCGCGGCGGATATCTTCGCGCGCGTCGCGCCAGAGACGAAGCTGACGCTCGTCCGGCTCTTCCAGGAGGCGGGCGAGGTCGTGGCGATGACCGGGGACGGGGTGAACGACGCCCCGGCGCTGAAGAAGTCCGATATCGGCATCGCGATGGGCCTGCGCGGCACCCAGGTCGCGCGCGAGGCGGCGGACATGGTGCTGAAGGACGACGCCTTCGCGACGATCATCGCGGCGATGCGGCAGGGGCGGGTGATCTTCGACAATATCCGCAGGTTCGTGGTCTACCTCATGTCCTGCAATGTCAGCGAGGTGCTGGTCGTCGGCCTCGCCGTGGGCGCGGGCCTGCCGCCGCCCTTGCTGCCGCTCCAGATCCTCTTTCTCAACCTCGTCACCGATGTCTTTCCCGCCTTCGCGCTCGGCCTCGGCAAGGGCGACGGCGACGTGATGAAACGCCCGCCGCGCGACCCGTCCGAGCCGATCGCCGGGCGGCCGGAATGGACGCTGATCGGGATCCTCGGCGGCCTGATCACGCTCGCCACCCTCGCGGCCTTCGCGCTCGCGCTTTACTGGCTCGGGCTCGACGGGCGGCGGGCGGTGACGGTCGCCTTCCTGACGCTGGCGCTCGCCCAGCTCTGGAACGTCTTCAACGTGCGGTCGGACGGCGGGCGGATGTTCGTCAACGACGTGACCCGCAACCCCTATGTCTGGGCGGCCATCGCGTTTTGCGCGGCACTGATCGCGCTGGCGGTCGGACTGCCGGAGTTGTCGCGCCTTCTAGACCTGCCGCATCCCGGCGCGGAGGGGCTGGCCCTCGCCGTCGGGCTGAGCTTCGCGCCGCTTGTGGCGGGGCAGATCCTGCTCCTCCTCGGCATCAAGGCGCGGCTGCGGCGCAGGCCGGCATCGTGAGCTGGCTGTTGGCCGGGAACGTCACGAGACAGCCGGCAAGCAGCGGCAGCGGCGCCCGCGGACCGAGCGCGAGGCTTTCCCGAATGCGGTGAAGGAAGGACAGAGCGATCAGGACGCCCGCCGCGAAACAGGCGAAGAAGGGGGCGTTCCGCCTCCCTCAGCCGGCGTGGCGCCGGAGCGGGACGGTGCCGGAGGTCCGTGACACTCCCGGCGATCAGGCTGGCGAGGATGGCGGTGCCCGGCATCACGCCCGCGTCTCATCGCCCCGCCCCCCGGCGGAGGAGAGTCGAAAGCTCCCGCCACGGCCGGGTGTTGAGGACGTCACCCGGCCCGAGCCAGCCGCGCCGGGCCTGGTCGATCCGGAACCGCATGTTGGCGAGGTCGAGCCGCAGCGGATGGGCGCAGGGTGGACGGACAGGACGTGACGCAGGTCTGCAACGCCGCGAAGGACGCCTTGGGCCGCGCCCGCGCCGGTGGCGGGCCGACCTTCATCGAGGCGCGGCACGGGTGCACACGGCGCTTGCCATCGTCGTCGTCTTTCATCTTGTGACCATCGCATGGGCGCTCTTCCGCGCCGGCGGCATCGCCGCCGCGCCGCCATTGTACGGGGGACATTTCGGCCCTTGCCCCCTGCCCCTGCCCGCGCCAGTCTGGCGCCGAAAGGGGGACGCATGACCGTCACGACCTGCATCTTCGACGCCTACGGCACGCTTTTCGACGTGACCGCCGCCGCCCGCCTCGCCGCCGCCGAGCCGGGGCGCGAGAACTTGGCCGCGATCTGGCCGAAACTGGCCGAGGACTGGCGGCGCAAGCAACTCGAATATACCTGGCTCCGCGCCGTCATGGGCCGGCACACCGATTTCTGGACCTTGACGCAGGACGGGCTCGACTGGGCGCTGGAGGCGGCGGGGCTGTCCGACCCGGATCTGCGCGAGCGGCTGCTGGCGCTTTACCGGGAGCTTCAGGCCTATCCCGAAGTCCCCGCGATGCTGGCGGACCTGAAGGACAGGGGCCTCGCCACCGCGATCCTGTCGAACGGTTCGCCCGACATGCTCGCCGGCGCCGTCGCCTCGGCCGGGATCGGCGAATTCCTCGACGACACGCTCTCGGTCGAGAGCGTCGGCGTCTTCAAGCCCGACGCGCGGGTCTACCGGCTGGTGACGGCGCGCTTCGGCTGCCCACCCGACGACGTCCTTTTCGTCTCGTCGAACGGCTGGGACGCGGCGGCGGCCTCGGGCTTCGGCTTCCGCACCGCCTGGGTCAATCGGGCGGGCCAGCCGATGGACCGGCTGCCCGCACGGCCGCATCACGTCCTTTCGGACCTTTCCCCCATTCCCGAGATCGCGCGCCCATGACACTTCTCCACTTCACCGCCTCCGACGACGCCCGCCTCGCCTATCGCGACGCGGGCGAGGGGCTGCCGATCCTCTGCCTCGCCGGCCTCACCCGCGCCTCGACCGATTTCGATTTCGTCGCGCCACACCTCTCCCATGTCCGGCTGATCCGCGCCGACTATCGCGGGCGCGGCGGGTCTCAGTGGACCGGGGCGGCGAGCTATACCGTCCCGCGCGAGGCGCAGGACGCGCTCGAACTTCTCGACCATCTCGGTCTCGACCAGGCGGCGGTGCTCGGAACCTCTCGCGGCGGGCTCATCGGCATGATGCTGGCGGCGACCGCGCATGACCGGCTCCTCGGCCTCTGCCTCAACGATATCGGCCCCGTGATCGAGCGGGCGGGGCTGGAGAAGATCTTCGACTATGTCGGCCGCAACCCGGCGGCCAGGACGATGGACGAGCTTGTCGCCCGGATGCCGAAGGCGATGACCGGCTTCGCGAACGTCCCCGAGACGCGCTGGCGCGCCTTCGCCGAACGGCTTTACATCGAGGTTCAGAAGGGCCTGCACAATCGCTACGATCCGGAGCTGCGCACCAGTTTCCTCGCCGCCTTCGACGGACCCGAGGTCGATCTCTGGCCGCTCTTCGACGCCTGCGCCGGGCTGCCGCTGGCACTGATCCGGGGCGCGAATTCCGACCTCCTGTCGGAGGCGACGGCGGCCGAGATGCGGCGGCGGCGCCCCGACATGGTCTACGCGAACGTCCCCGACCGCGCCCATGTCCCCTTCCTCGACGAGGCCGAAAGCCTCGCCGCCCTCACCGCCTGGCTGGAGTTGATGCGATGAATATCGGGATGATCGAGGCGGCGGCCGCCCGGTTGAAGGGCCATGCGCTGCGGACGCCGCTTCTGTCCTCGCCCTTTCTCGACGAGATCGCCGGGCGGCGGGTCCTGGTGAAGCCGGAATGCCTCCAGCAGACGGGATCGTTCAAGTTCCGTGGCGGCTGGTCGGCGGTCTCGGCGCTTTCGCCGGAGGCGCGGGCGCGAGGGGTGATCGCGTACTCGTCGGGAAACCACGCGCAGGGCGTCGCGCAGGCGGCGCGGGAGCATGGGGCACCTTGCGTGATCCTGATGCCGGCCGACGCGCCCCGCGTGAAGATCGCCAATACCCGCGCTTTGGGCGCCGAGGTCGTGCTTTACGACCGCGCCACTGGCGACCGCGACGCGATCGGCGCGGCCTTGGCCGAGGATCGCGGCCTCACGCTCATCAAGCCCTTCGACGAGCCGCAGGTCATCGCCGGGCAGGGCACGGCCGGACTCGAGATCGCCGAACAGGCGGCCGAGGCCGGGGTGGCCGGGGCCGAGGTCCTGGTGCCCTGCGGCGGCGGCGGGCTGACCTCCGGGATCGCGCTGGCGCTCGAGGCGAAGGCACCGGGGATGCGGGTGCGGACGGTCGAACCCGAGGGCTTCGACGATGCGAGGCGCTCGCTCGCCTCGGGCCGGATCGAGCGGAACGCCCGGCTCTCGGGGTCGCTCTGCGACGCGATCGTCACGCCCGAACCGGGCCGGATCACCTTCCCGATCCTCGCGCGCCTCTGCGGACCGGGCCTTGCCGTCACCGAGGATCAGGCGCTCGCCGCGATGGCCGCCGCCTTCGCGCGGCTCCATGTGGTGATCGAACCCGGCGGGGCGGTGGCTCTGGCCGCGGCGCTCTACCATCCGGGCGAGATCGCGGGCGACACGGTGATCGTCGTGGCCTCCGGTGGCAATGTCGATGCCGAGGTCTACCGCAAGGCGCTCGAACGCTTCGCGCCCTGACGCCGGGGGCAGGGAATACCGGGCTTGTTCCGACCAGCCGTCCGGGCGAGCCTTGGATCATTGCCCTGAAGCGCTTCGTGTTCATGTCGAGATGGCAAGGATCGGAATTCGAACGACAAAGGTTCGAATTCCGATTAAAAGCAAACCCGAAACGCTATAGCCTGTGCCTTCGCCACGCTCGGCATCCACACATGGCCTCCCTCGTCCTGTCGCCTCCCGCCCTGATGATCATCGCTGGCTTCGCTCCGGCCACGGTGGCCGGGATCTGCCGCTGGTGCCGGCCGCCATCCTGCTGGTCGATTCCTGCCCCCTGCGTAAGGTGGGTTCAAACCCACCTTACCGAGGCCCCGGTCTCCTTCGGCTCAGCGGTCCCACCGCCCGTAAGGTGGGTTTGAACCCACCTTACCGACGCTCAGGGCAGGTCGAGATCGACCCAGACGAGGCGATGGCGCGACGCCGCCTCGGCCAGCGCCGCCGCGGCGCTGCCCGGCTCCGGCCACCAGACGCCCGCCGCCGTTACCCGCAACGCGGCCGAGGGCAGCACATAGTCCACCCGCAAATTCCCCGGCCCCGGAGCGTCGACCCAGTCGGCGGTGTCGAGCGCCGGGTCGCCCGCCTGCCCGCCATTCGCGCCGCCCTGCGCCGCCGCGCCGCCCGCACTCGCGGGCCTCGGGTCCTGAAAGCGCGGGCCCGTCAGCAGCGCCTCCAGCGCCTCCGCCCGGCCGTCCCCGTCCACGGGATCGAGATTGGCATCGCCGAGAAGCACCAGCGGCCCCTCGGGCGACGGATAGGGCAGCGCGCCCTCCAGAAGCCGCGACCAGAACGCCGCCTCGTCGTGGTTGCGCCGGCCGTTGCGGTCCTCCGGCCCGTCGAAGACCGGCG